>JAABUL010000086.1_pt1 | contig 171728 bp, 176 predicted proteins | sample 5559151 | NCBI WGS metagenome assembly JAABUL01 (sample SAMN10711876, study PRJNA513368) | rock metagenome | isolation source: Antarctica rocks | place: Antarctica: Victoria Land, Pudding Butte sud | reverse complement strand
AGCATCTGCCACTCGGCATCGGTCAGGTCGGTAGGATAGAGACGGGGAGGCGAGGTCATAGGAGACTCCTGGAGTGTGGTACTTCCAGTGTCTCACCTCGTCACCCCCTTTTCAGACAGCTTCTAGTGACCACCCAGGTAGCCGCGCAGCGTCGCCTCCACGATCTCGTGCTCCTGACGTCCGGTCTCTCCCGCACGAAGGCTAGCCGCCCGTAGCAACGCCTCGTCTACCTGAAGCACTGTCCTCTTCGTCATATCTCTATTTTGCGTCCCAACCCGAGCAGGCCTCGGCCAGTTCGCGTGGGCGACGGACGCACAGGTGGAAGCAGATGGCGTCGAGGCACCGGGGACGCCGCCATCCTCGTGCCAGGAGAGCGCCCCCTGAAGTTCAGGGGCGGCGTTGGTGGCGCCTGGGATACAGACCGAGAGACTGATAAGCTACGGATGTCGTATTCTCGATGTGAGACGAAAGACATATGTCGGACGAGACAAGCAAACAGATCGAGCAGTACTACGATGCCGCAGCGGCGCGAGAACTTGTCCGACTTGACTCTCATCGGATCGAATAGGCTATTACTCTGCGTGCCCTTCGCGAGCACTTACCAGGTCCACCTGCACAAATCGCCGATGTTGGAAGTGGACCCGGTCGCTATGCTGTAGCCCTTGCCGCCGCGGGGTATCAAGTTACGCTTGTGGACCTTTCAGCACAGGTACTCCCCCTTGCAAGAGAGAGTGCTGCTACAGCAGGCGTCACGCTCTCCTAATACCTCCATGTCAACGCGCTTGATCTCTCTGCTCTACCGAGTCATTCCTTCGACGCTGTACTGCTGCTCGGACCGCTCTATCATTTGCTCTCCCTCACGGACCGAGAGGGTGCCCTCAGTGAGTCAAGGAGGCTGCTCCGTGAAGGCGGTCTCATTTTTGCCGCGTTTATTACCCATTACTCGCCATTCCGTGATGCGGCACGGCATGACCCAATGGTTGTGATTCGGGAACCTGAATTGCTCCGCACCGTCCTTACCACAAACCTCGCCAGAGCCTTATTGACGCCAGCGTGCTCTATCCGTGGCCGAATAGCGGCACTAGGCATGTCTGGCGATGTGCCGCCATCAGAGCATCCCACCGCAACCAGGGCGCTCGATGCCGCGTGTACCGCTTCCCTGTACCGCTGTGTTGGTCACTGATCCGGAGAACTGATGGGGTGGTGGGCCGGGTCCGTCCGCTCGTTCGTCCTGTGCTTGCAGACGCGTAGACTGGAGGCGCCCTGCTCCGAGCGTGATCCTATTGCAACCCTATGCACTTGACGATCTTGCCGTCCTCCACACGGTAGGCAGAAGGGATGTGGAAGTCGGGCACGGGCTCCCCGAGAATGAGGCCGGTCGTGTGCTCCTCTTGCACCACCCACGAACCGACGTGGATGCGCGAGGGTATTTCTACGTGGAGGTTGGGGCTTTGGGCAATGAACTGGCCAAAGTGCGCCCTGACTGCCTCCTCTCCGTGGGCGAAGACATGGCCCGCATCGTTCTGGACAACGGCATCCGCGCTAAAGCAGTCAACAACTCGGTCCACGTCCCGTGCATTTACCGCGTCGATAAATACCTGTGCGACCTGTACGGGGTCCATAAGCGTATCCTCCTCACAACGTCGGGGTGTCTAGACAACCCCATGGTAGGCCTTGCGGCTGACCGAATAAAGTCGGACCGGAGGCGACATTGCTGGGGACCGTTCGCCTTTCGGGTCGGTGGTGTTCGTTGAGGCAGGGCAAGTGGAGCACACGCGCCACCCGTGGGGAGGGTGGGTGGGCGATGCGGGCTGCTCCTGAGTGATGTGAACATGGCCCAAGTCCTGCCGATTTATTCGGCCACGGAAATGGCAGCGATGTGTGAAGGGAGGTCTGGCGGTGTTTGGTCCTTACCACTGGTCAGCACCACAGTTCGAACATTGGACGATTCACCCATGCATACGTCGCTCACCCGTCCGAGATTACACTCCTCATGGAAACAAACGGCTTCATGTCTCTGGATCTGCTCGCCTGCGAAGGAATCGTGAGCGGGATTGATGAACAGGTGAACCGCCTAGAAGGCGATGCCTGGGACGTCTGGGTGGATTTGAGTTTTCAACTGGTGCGGGATCCGTCAATTCACGGCTCCGCGTACCATCTCCTCTATGTTGGCCAAAAGCGCGTACAGACCCGGGTATTCATCTTACAAATGCTCTGCTATTCCACACCGAACGACCGAGCTACGGGCGTCTGACCAGGTAGGTCCGCTCCACCGCCTCGGTGCGTCCGCATTCATACGGGAACCCGGTTAGAGCTCACGCGGGATCTAGACCGCGTGCGCCCGCTTGAGATCGAGCAGCAATCGACAGCTGAAGATGGCGCAACTGGAGGGGCGGTGGTTGTGGATGCGGCAGCCGCCAGCGGTCAGGGGGGTGTCGACCTGGCGAAAGACGCATGGTCCCTGCATGATCTGCCACCCGTCGTGAGTGGCGTCCGGCACGATGCTCAACGCATCCAAGCGATGAGGAAAGCCAGCGTGCAGGATGCGGAGTTCGGCGGCTTCCTCATCGGTGACGGCGATTTCCGGCAGATGACAGCAGTCGGTGCATCCGTTACACCCACGCAGGTCTGGATGGCCGCCGTGCTGGGGAAGACGATGGCCAGTCAGGGGACCGTTGCTCGTCTGTATTGACATATGAGCATCGTAGTGCATGGCAACGGAGCGTTGCCAACCTCGTAGCTAGGGCGGCCAAGTTCAAGGCTCTGAGCGCGCTCGGATATCTCCTCCCAGCTCGGCGACGCTCGCCAGGACCAGTGCGGCAGCGACTATCGCCGCTGTTTCGGCACGCAGGATGCGCCGGCCCAGACTGGCCACGGCGGCCCCAGCATCGCGTGCCAGCGCTACCTCAGTTATCGAAAATCCGCCCTCCGGACCGATAAAGAGGTTGACCGGTGTGCCCACCTCCAACGGTATGTTGCCGAGCCCGGTGGCGCGTTCCTCTTCCCATAGCAGGATCTTTATCCCTGCCACCTGCGTCAGCGCATCACCAAGTGCCAGGGGTGTGCCAACCTCTGGAATCCTGCCGCGCCCGCTCTGCTCGGCGGCTTCGCGCACGATGGTGTCGAATCGACGCTGTCGGGTCGGTCCCGGCTCCGCTGCCACGGCACGCTCGGTGAGCATGGGAACAAAGCGCGATACTCCAATTTCGGTTCCCTTCTGCAGTACCAGCTCCAATTTGGCCGCTTTAAGCATCCCCAGGTACAGGGTCACGCGCGTTCGCGGTTCACCCTGGTTGGCTCGTGGTTCGACGATACTGCCGGTCACCGTTGGCTGAAGCTCTTCCAGCCGCACCACATATTCCATGCCCATGCCGTCCAGCGCGATAACCTCGTCGTGCCGGCGTAGGCGAAGCACGCGAACTATCTGGTGCGTTGCTTCCTGGCTGAACTCGACCTCGCCGGCCGAGAACGAGGCCGGTGGGAGAAAAAAGCGGTGAGTGGTCACGCGCGCCGGCGCGCCACCAACAGCCACCAATCGCCGTCCTGGCGCTGATCGGCCAGCTCGAGTCCCGCCGCGCTGAAGGCGGCGCGCACCTCGTCGGCCCGCTCTTCGATGATGCCGGAGCCGAGCAACTCGGCGCCCGGCGCCAGAGACGCAGCCAGCGGCACGGCCAGATCGATCAGCACACTGGCGATAATGTTCGCCAGCACCAGATCGTAGGTCTGACCCTGTACCATCGACACTGATCCATGGACGACCTCGATTTGCCCGCCTAGACCGTTGATTTTCACGTTCTCTCGGGCTACCTGTACGGCGACTTCACTGATATCCGTTGCCGTCACCGTGGCGCCCAGCTTGGCGGCCGCGAGACTCAGGATACCGGAGCCGGTCCCCAGGTCGAGCACGCGCATGCCGGGCCGGACCCGGTCCTGCAGGGCGGACAGCACCAGTTGGGTGGTGGGGTGCAGGCCGGTACCAAAGGCCATGCCGGGATCCAGTTCGATGATGATCTCGTCTTTTGCCGTCTCCCACTCGCGCCAGCTTGGCTTGATCACGATCCGGCCCACTCGCAGCGGGTGAAAATGTTCCTTCCAGGCGTTGGCCCAGTCCTCCTCCTCGATCTCGCGTCGTTCCAGCGGGCCGAGCGGCAAGAGGTCGAAGGCCTGCAAATGCCAGAGGGCTTCCTCGATGCCGCGTTCCTGGCTGGCCGTGTCTCCCGTTACCGGAAGGTACGCTTTGATGATCGGCATACCAAGAAAGGCGGCGCTCTCCTCGCCCTCGGGGTCACCCTGGACCGCCTGTTCGATGGCTACGCCGCCGGTACCATGCTGGTGAAACACCTCAGCGACGGCGTCAACCGCCTCTGGATGTACCTCGACGCTCAGCTCGATCCATCTCACCGTGGTCCGCTATCCACCAAACGCCTCTTTGACTTTGGCGAAGAAGCCCCGGTGCTCGTCGGAATCGTGGCCGAGTTCGTGGCCGAGTTCCTCGAATAAGTCTCGCTGGCGAGAACTGAGTTTCGAGGGGATAACCACGTTGGCGACCACGAACATATTGCCGCGCTCGTTGGAACGGAGGTGCGGCACACCTTTGGAGCGCAGGCGGAACTGGCGTCCGTGCTGGGTTCCCGGTGGAACGCGCAACTCCATCTCACCTTCCAGGGTCGGAATAGTAATTTCATCGCCCAGCGCCGCCTGGGCCACATTCAAGGGCAGGTCGAAGTAAATTTCGTAGCCCTCACGCTTGAAGAGCGGGTGCTCTTTGACGCCCAGTACCACATAGAGATCGCCCGGCGGACCGCCTTTCGGTCCAATTTCACCCTCGCCGGAGAGCCGTATCTGCTGGCCGCGGTCGACTCCGGCGGGAATCTTAATGGAGAGAGGCTTGGCGCGGCGCTCGCGGCCCTGACCGCGGCAGCGGGAACAGGGCGACGCCACGATCTGCCCTTCGCCCTGGCACGCGTCACACATCACCACGTTGACGAACTGACCGAACACAGATTGCTGCACCCGGCGTAGCTCGCCGCTGCCCTGGCAGCGGGGGCAGGTAATGGGCTCGCTGCCGGGTTCAGCGCCCGTGCCGTCGCACTTCTCGCAGATCTGGAGCGACGGGATCTCGATCGATTTGTCGGCGCCGAAGACGGCCTCTTCAAAGGTGATGCTCAGGTCATAGCGCAGATCGGCGCCACGCTGGGGACCGCGATGGGAGCCACGCCGGCCACCGGCGCCAAAAAAGGTCTCGAAGATGTCCGCAAAGCCACCGACATCGCCGAAGCCCTCAAAGCCGCCGGATGCTGCCCGGTGCCCAAAGCGGTCGTAGGCTGCACGCTTGGAGTGATCGCCCAGCACTTCGTACGCTTCGTTGATCTCTTTGAAGCGAGCTTCGGCATCCGCCGCCTTATTCACGTCTGGATGAAACTTGCGTGCCTGGTTGCGGAAAGCACGCTTGATCTCCGTCTCGTCCGCGCCGCGCGCCACGCCCAATACTTCGTAATAATCGCGTTTCGTTGCCAAAGAAAAGTCCTACTTACTTCCCGGCGTGTAGTCCATTACCGGGTTCCTGCATTCTAGCGAACCTCCGGCCTACGGTCCGGCGTTCTCGATTCCGGCCTGATCGGCTATTTCGATCGCCTCCGTAGCGTCCGTCGTGGCCGGAGACGGCTCATCGGGCGGCTGGGGAGCCTCCGGCCCGGATGATTGTTCGGTCCTCTCGGCCTCCCTGGCCAGTTCGACCAGCGTCGGGCGAATCACGCGTCCGTGCATAGCGTAGCCCCGTTGGTACTCCTGAAGCACGGTGCCGGGCGGGGATTCGTTCGTCGCTCGATCGGACACAGCTTCGTGATAGTGCGGGCTGAACGGCTTGCCCAGCGCCTCGATGGACTCCAGTCCCCGGTGTTCCAGGATGGCGCGCAGGTGCCGCTCGATCAGCATGACACCGTGGACCCAGGTGAGCATGGCGAGGTTGCCGGGTATGGTGGCGATGGCGCGCTCGAAGTTATCTAGTACCGGCAATAACTCCTGAACCAGCAGCATCGACGCAAATTTCTGCACGTCGTCCTTGTCTTGCTCGGTTCGGCGACGCAAGTTCACCAGATCGGCGGCGGCCCGATGCCACTTGTCCTGCAGATCGGTAATGCGCTGCTCTTGCTCGCTAAGACGCGCTTGCAACTCGGCGACATCCACAGGCGCGTCAGCGGACCCCATCCCTTCGGGTTCGGTAACGACCGAGGTCCTGGACTGCTCTTTCTTGCGCCACTTCACCTCGAAACGGGGGTCGTCGAGCGGTGTGGTGGTCTCGTTGCTCTCGTTATTCTCGGTGTTTTCTGTCATCTCAGTACGAACTCATCAAATCACTCATCAGATCGGTCATGTAACGAACCAGGGCGACGGCCCTGGGATACTCCATGCGTGTTGGTCCCACGATCCCCAGGTAGCCACTGCTGTCCTCCTCGTCGCCGTAGCGCGCCAAGACGAAGGAGTAGTCGTGCAAGCCCTCAACTGCCGTCTCACTGCCGATTACGACCTGAACATCGGTGGCCGCCGGCAATCCCGCCAGCAGGCGCTGCAACGCAAACCCCTGATGCAGAAATTCGACCATCTGGTGCAGTCGCGCGTGGACCACCGTGGCGGGCTCGCCGGGACGGGCTTCCAGGAACTCGGGCTGGCGGATCAACTCGGCGAGACCGGCATGAAACAGTTGGGCGTGCTGTTCCTCACCACGTTTCAGTAGCCTGACCACGATCGTTGCCACGCTCAGGTCGAGCGGCGGGAATGCGCTGATCTTGTTCTCGATCTGCACCGAGGTGAGACCGCGCAGGGTCTGACTCAGTCGGTCCGCCAGGGCGCTCAGCGTTTCCTGACTGTGCGACTCGTTCAGCGTGATCATCTCCTGGAGCACACTGCCGTTCTGCAAAACGATGATCAGCAAGGCCATGGCATGCTGGGTCGAGATGACCTCCAAATGTCGGAGTCGGCCTTCGGTGGCCTTGGGCGCGGTGATCAGTCCAACGTTATGCATCCGATAGGCCATGATGGTTGCCGCCAGCTTGAGCCATTCCCCCATCTCGGTATGTACCTGATGGAACTGATGCCGAATGGTCCGCGCGTCAGCATTGGGCAGACGAATGGGCTCCATCAAGCGCTCGACATAATATCGGTAGCCTGCTTTAGTTGGTACCCGTCCCCCAGAGGTATGGAGGTGATGGATGAAGCCCAACTCCTCCAGAACGGCCATCTCATGCCGCACCGTGGCCGAGCTGACACCGAGCGCCGCGTTGGATACCAGCGCGGCGGAACCGATGGGGTGGGCCGTCGAGACATACATCTCGATCACTATTTTGAGAATACGTTCCTGTCGTTCGGTTAGCTGCATCACTGCTCTCTCACCATCGATTAGCACTCCTACGGCACGAGTGCTAACGTCTTCACTATACCACCTGTGCGCCGTGATTGTCAGCAGATCACGTGCGAAATCGAGCAAGTGTGGGACCGGCGGCCCTGCCCAGCGATAACTATGTGAGACGGTAGAATGCCGTGCTATGTGGAATGTCATCGGGCACGACCGTGCCATCGCCGAACTGGAAGCCGCCCTGCGGTCCGCGCACCTTCCCCATGCGCTGCTCTTTACCGGGCGGGAGGGTACGGGCAAGACGACGCTGGCGCTTGAGCTTGCCAAAGCGCTCAACTGTACGGGCGATCGGCCGCCCTGCCAGAGCTGTCTCCACTGCCGGCAAATAACCGGGGGCACGCACCCCGATGTAACGGTGGTAGAGAGGCCCGAAGGCAAGGACAGTATCGTCATCCAGCAGGTGCGGGAGCTACGTGAAGCGGCAGCGCTCCGTCCCTTCCAGGGGCGGCAAAAGGTGTACATCGTGGCTGGCGCGGGAGCGCTCACGGCGCAGGCGTCCGACGCGTTGCTGAAGACTCTGGAGGAACCGCAGCCTCAGGTAACCATCATCCTGACGGCCAGCGAGGCGGAAGCGCTACCGTCCACGGTGGTCTCGCGCTGCCGCCTGATGATCTTGCGAGGGGTGGAGACACACGCTATTGCAGCCATGCTGACCGAACGTGGGGTAAGTTCGGCGACAGCGGACGACCTGGCACGCCTGGCGCGTGGCAGTGTGGGATGGGCACTTCAGGCGCTCAAGCAGCCTAAGCTGGTAGCGCAACGGGAGGATTTGGTGAGGCGCGCGTCCCGCCTGCTGGACCTGGGACTTGATGAGCGACTGCAGCTGGCCGAAGAGTTGGTAGCGGATCGCAAGGACCGCTCCGCCGTCCGCCGGAACGTCGAGATTCTGGTATTGCTCGCCCACGATATGCTGCTGGCCAGAGAAGGATTGCCGCCCCGAATGGTGAGCGCCGCGCAGGAGCCGGTCTTGACCGCCTCGGCTCGACGATGTAGCCTGTCGCAACTGCGCGGCTATGTGAAGAGCCTGGGGACGGCGATGGAGCGGATCGACCAGAACGTGGATCCACGACTCGCGCTCGAAGCGGTCATGGTCGGCTTACCGTGAGAATTGCCGGCGTCCACGCGGATAACCGGATGGTGTGGCTCGATGCCGGCACTCACCGGCTCCAACCCTGGGATCGCGTCGTGCTGGATTGGCATGGAAGCGCAGCCGAGGGACGGGTGGTGGTCTGCCCCGAGCAGCTTGTACAGCCGCCCGGGAGCGTCGAGGGCGCCATCACCGGGGTGGTTCCCATCGAAGCAGAGGGTTCCTTTAACTGCGGTGATGGACTATCGGATCTCCCGCCGCTCGGTTCGACCGCCTGGCTCCCAGTTGGCACCGGCACAGTCGTCCAGCTCGATCCGGTGCGGCGAATGGTGATGGTCCGGACGCCGGAGGACGGCCTGCTTCAGATTCCTCTCACCGAACTTCTGGCCCCGAGCACGGAGTCGCCACAGCCCAGCGAGCAGCCTTCCGTCTCTGCCGTACCGTCCGACGAGTGACGGATTGGAGCGCCGGCAGGAAGAAATCGGCCCATACTCGCGTTACTCACTCAGCTCGATGATTCCTTGCTGACCCGCGAACCGAATGGCCTCGGCGCGAGAGCGCTCCCCAGCTTGGCCAGCACGTTGCTTACATGCCACTCCGCAGTTCGAGAATTGATCCGCAGCGTCCGCGCAATCTCCTTGTGGCTTTCCCCCCGGCTCACAAGCGTCAGGATCTCGATCTCGCGGTCTGAGAGCAGCTCGGAACGAGGGATGCTGACATTCCGCCGGCGTGCCGCGATCTCCGGGCTCAGGACCTGCTTACCAGCAACGACATCCCGGACCGCTGCGACTAGCTCGTCTCCTGACGCGCATTTGAGCAGATAGCCATCGACGCCAATCGCAAATAGCGCCCGCACGTACTGGTCATGGTCGTAGGCGGTCAGGATCAGGATCCTGATCACGGGCAGATGCTCGCGTAACTGCCGGCCACCTCGACGCCGCTCAATCCGCCCAGGCGAATGTCGAGGACGACTACGTCGGGATGATGCAGTTGTGCCAGGCCTAGCACCGGCTCTCCGCGGTCACTCTCTGCCACGATCTCGATGTCATCTGCCGAACTCAGCAGGGCACGCGTCCCATGTCGCATCAGTTGATTATCATCCGTCAGCAGGACGCGGATCACCGTTTTGCGCCGATCACGGCGTCTGCACCCGGACGGTCGTGCCGCCGCCCAGCGCCGAGCTGACGGTCAAACGCCCGTCCGCCCGCTCGACACGCTGACGAAGGCTGGCGAGACCCAGGTGGCCCTCCAGTACCAGCCGATCCAGCTGGCGAGGAGGGGTGAACCCCGCTCCATCGTCGGTCACCTCGAGTTGCACTGCGCCTGCATCTTGACGAAGGGTAACCCGGATCGTGGTGGGCGCTGCATGACGCAGCGCGCTGTTGATCGCCTCCTGGGCGGCGCGATAGAGCATGAGGTCGATATCGGGAGGAAGTACCCCAGGTATCAGCTCGGTGCCCGCTTGGAGTGTCACCGGGATGCGACCTCGCTCGCTCATGTCACTCACCAGCTCCTCGAGAGCGGCACCGAGACCCAGATCGATCAGGGCAGGAGGTTGCATCGCCGCTGCAACAAGCATATGTTCCAATACCCGCCACCAATATGCCGGATGGCGCCTGGGGTGCGAGCAAGTCGGAGGTAATATACGTGCTTGATTCTCCTCTCATTGGGACGCCGAATGACCCCAACCACGGCCGTTTCTTCCGCGATTTCCGCGCTCAAGCCTTTGTCGTCGATATTCATGCTGTCGGCGGGCGCCTGCTTGCTTCCGAGCCACGCTTACTCTTCGGTGGCCCGAAAGGGACATCAATGGCTCTTGGGTCTGCCCTTAATGGTTGGCCGGTCTATGAAGAGCACGATCCATCTGCCGAACACATCATCCTGAATCAAGGGGGGAAGACAGTGCGGCGATCCACACTTCGCGTGTCGGGGTCGGCTCGTCATAACAAGGCTGCCTTAGCGTTAACCATGAAGAGCGATGTTCTAGGGCATGGCCGCTACTTCGTCGCTCAGTCTCCAAAGGAAAAGTTGATGAAGTTTCGAGTGATGGCAATTGTGTTCGCGGCTACGCTGGCGCTAGGGACCGGTCCCCACGTCGGTACGGCGGCCTCGGTGCCGGCCCCTACATGCCAATTCACGTTTTGTGGGGCTCCAGAGACCTGCTATGCGCCACGGGATGTGCGCTCCGCCGAGTGGAGCGCTCGCCTGGCGTTGATTGACCCATCCGCGAGCGTATCCGCCGTGCTTCGTCTGCCGCTAACACAGGTCATCGTGACAAGCAGCACGCCGCCGGGACGAGGTCGACAGATTCACTACCTGTATGGTCGCATTCCTGGTGGGCAGACGGTGGTACCAATACCATCGCCACTCACGCCCGAGTTTCTGGTAGTGGAGGAGGCCAGCGGCCAACAGGTTCCGAAGCAGCCCTCGATTACACGCTCCGGACCTCGTCCGTGGATCTTCACCGCATATCTGCCCGGTCGGCGCCTGTCAATCCTCGTGACCTCGAATGCAAGTCGCACGCGGGTGGAGCGGGTTGGGCGGGGAATCCTGGCAGTTGCCTCGCGTGGGAAGTAGGGCGGCGATCTGATTCCCCCAGGCAGCTACATCGTGTTCAAAGTTAGCTAAGGAGCACAATCAAATGAGCCACACCCCGATTCTTGCCTTCATCCTGGTACTGGTACTCATCGTTGTCGCACTATGGGCGGTTAGGTCGGTCCTCCGATAGCCCAACGCCGTCAGCTAGCAGTTTATGCGCCGCAGTCCGGTCGCCGGTGGCCCTGGAGGCTTGATTGAAGGGAGGTTGAGCAATTGATGACGGAAGATCTGGAACGCTGGCAGGAAGAGGATTCAGAGCGCTTTATCGAACGGGGCGACATCATCACCCCATCTCGCGCCGAACAGCTGCGTATGGTCATCGGACTGATTCCCGCCGAGTCTGAGCAGGAGTTTCTGGCGGTCGACCTGGCCTGTGGGGCCGGGTCTCTGAGCGGCGCCGTGCTCGCTCGCTTTCCGCGAAGCCGGGTCCTGGCGCTGGATGGCTCCGCGACCATGCTGATGGAGGCTCGCCGGCGCCTCGGCGCCTTTGGCGAGCGGGTCGAGTTCGGGGAGTTCGATCTGTTTGACGACGCCTGGCTGGATCGATTGCCGGCGCCGCCTCTCTGCTTCCTGTCGTCACTGGCAATTCACCATCTGGATGCGGACCAGAAGAAACGGCTCTTTGGCCGCCTCTACGAACGACTACTTCCTGGTGGCGCTTTGCTTGTGATCGACGTAGTCGAGCCTGCGAACCAGTATGCCTGGACGGCATACGGCGACGCCTGGGATGCCGCGGTGCGCGAACAGTCGATCGCGACCACCGGCGACCTTGAGGCCTATCAGAGCTTCGCCGCCGGCTGGAACCACTACCGGTCACCAGACATCGAGTTCGACAAACCCTCCGGGCTATTCGAACAGTTGCAGTGGTTGCAGGAGATCGGCTTTCGGCAGGTGGACTGTTTCTGGCTGCGGGCCGGACACGCATTGTACGGCGGGTATCGATTGCGAGGTTGGCGCCAGGCTCAAGACTGAACGGCTGCGTCCCGGCTCCTAACTTCGGTGCCAATCTCCGCCAGCCAGCGTCGCGCCTGTCGTGGCGCGCGGAAGTGCAGCACGTGGAGGTGAGCATATTCCGGGTTGCGGAAGTGCTCGGGGACCTCCAGCCTTCGCCGGCGGTAGGTGCGAAGAGCCCAGACGTACAGTGAGTCTCGACTCAGGCTATTTCGCAAGGTTTCGCGATTGCCGTTCCAGAGTTCCACTCCGCGGCCGATTCGATAGGCGTTGCGGCGGGTGAGCCGGTAGAAGATCACCGGGAGAGTGTAATCGAGCCAGATCACGGTGTCGGCGCGCGACCAGATGATGTCGCGCGCCTTGCCGTAATTACCGTCCACTACCCAGGCGTCTCCGCTGGTGGCCTCGGCTACCCGATCTCGAAATACCTCGGTCGGACACTCGGTCCAGTTGGGACCCCAGAAGAGCGAGTCCAGCTCCACGTGCGGACTCGCTAGCAGCCCAGCCAGGCCGGAAGCCACGGTGGTCTTGCCCGAGCCGGTGGTGCCGATCACCACGATACGCCGTCCCAGCGGTTCCACGCCGCGATTCCGATTTACACTACCGGCAGGTAGCGCTCCAATTCCCAGGGCGTGACCTGCATCCGATACTCGTCCCACTCTTCCTGCTTGGCCTCCACGAATCGTTGGTAGACGTGCTCACCCAGACCCGCCTGAATCACCGCGTCGCCCTCGAGCTCTGCCACGGCTTCGATCAGCGAGCCGGGCAGCATTTCGATTCCGCTTTCGCGCCGCCGCTCTTCGCTGAAGTGATACAGGTTTTCCTCGATGGGTGGCGACAGGGGGAGCTGCTGTTTGATGCCGTCCAGACCGGCCTTCAGCATGACCGCGAAGGCCAGGTATGGATTGGCGCTGGGATCGGGGAAGCGAAGCTCGATCCGGGCTGACTTTGGTTTGGCCGGCGTGATGTTGGGCACGCGAATCAGCGCGGAACGATTGACCCGCGCCCAACTGATATAGACCGGAGCTTCATACCCCGGCACCAGACGCTTGTACGAGTTCACCAGCGAGGCGAGCACCGGAGACATGCCGCGAGCGTGAGTCAACTGGCCGGCGATGAAGTGCTTGGCCACCTGCGAGAGGCCGTAGTCGTCGTTGAGATCGACAAAGGCATTCTCGTCCGTCCCACGGGTGAAGAGGCTCTGATGTACGTGCATGCCGGAGCCATTGACGCCGAAGATGGGCTTCGGCATGAAAGTGGCGTGCAGGCCGTGCAACTGCGCAATCGCCTTGAGGGTGTACTTGAAGGTAACGGCGTTATCGGCCGTCTCCAGGGCACGACCATAGCGAAAGTCGATCTCGTGCTGGCCGATGGCGACCTCATGGTGCGACGCCTCCACGTTGATTCCCATATCCTGCAGGGCGTTCACCATCTCCTTGCGAACCGTGGAAGCCAGGTCGGTGGAGAGATCGAAGTACCCGCCGTGGTCGTGCGCCAGCGGGCGATCCTGGCCGTTTTCCCCCGGCACCAGCAGGAAGAACTCCAATTCCGGGCCGGTGTAGTAGTCGAAGCCCATCTCCTCGGCCTCTCGCAGCACGCGGATCAGCACCTCCCTTGGATCGCCGGGAAATGGCTGCCCGTTGGGAGTGAACACCTGGCAGATAACGCGCGCCGTGGTGTTCTCACCCCGCTCCCAGGGAATCACTTGAAAGGTCGAGACATCCGGTTTGAGGTACATATCGGACTCGGCGATGCGCGCAAAGCCCTCGATGGAGGAGCCATCGAACCAGGTGCCGTGCTCGATCGAGTCGGCGAACTGGTGAATCGGGATGGTGACGCTCTTGACCGCCCCGGTGATATCGGTAAATTGCAGGTTCACAAATCGAACCTGTTCCTCTTCGGCGCGCTGTAGGACCCGGTTCCCGGTCGTATCTGCCATCGATGCCCCCTCTTTTCCCCGATGTGCCGGCACTGGAGTGTTAAAGATCGGCCCAGGCAACGATGTCGAGCCGTCTACACTGGACCACACAAACATCCGATGATACCAGCCATTGGCTGTTAAAATTGCCGGCCATGGATCCGGTCCAATCGCTCCATCAACAGATTCTCGGCTGCACTCGCTGTGCAGACCTAGGCTATATTCCGCGTGCGGCCCCGGTAGTGGCGGGACTGGGCGATAACCGGATCATGCTGATCGGTCAGGCGCCGGGCATTACCGAGCTGGACCTGCGGCGACCGTTTGCCGGGAGGGCGGGGAAGGTGCTGTTCCGCTGGATGGCGTCGATCGGAATCGGCGAAGATGAGTTCCGGGCAGCGGTGTACATGACCGCCGTGACCAAATGTTTCCCCGGTAGGGTGCCCTGCGGCTCTGGGGACCGCCGGCCGTCCGGGCGGGAGATCGCGCTGTGCCGCCCCTGGCTCCAGGCACAGCTGGAACTGGTACGACCCAGAGTAATTCTGCCAGTCGGTGGTCTGGCCATCGAGGGCTACTTTCCCAAGGTTCCGTTGAACGAGTTGATCGGACGCCGCTTCACACAGGACGGCGTCATCGTCATCCCCTTGCCGCATCCCTCCGGCGCCTCGCGCTGGCTGAACGCACCGGCACATAAGGAACTGTTGAGCGACGCACTGGCCCTGATCAGAGAGGCATGGGACACGGTGATGCTCGGGCCGGACTCGCGGTTCTGAACCCAACCGGGCGCTCTAGAGGGCAATATGGTCAACTCAAACGGCTCTCACGCCGACGTATACCGCGGCACTCGTGGCCCGGCCACCTGCCGTGTGCCCCGTTCGGCGGGGTGTGCCCCTCAACGGCGGGGTATCCAGGCCAGCACAGTCGGCGGTGTGGGTGAATGGAAGGGGGGTGCCGGTCTGCGGGCCAAGCCGCCGACAAGGGGCCGGGCTACCCGACCACCGCGTTCCGGTAGCCCGGCCGTCCTGGCCGGACTGGTCCGCAGGCCAGCGCTGTCGGCTGTGCGAGTGGGGAATCCAGCTTCCCACCGTGATGCCGGTGCAAGACGGGTGTCCGCGTCTGCCCCTTGGTCGGGTACCTGTCCCTCCATTAGTTGGGAGATCCGCGATTCTCTTCAATAAGCCATATTGCTATACAGATCGCAGCGTGCATGACGCCGTGGCAGCAGCGTGCATCGTTCGTGATGTCCGCCTTTCTCATCTGCTGCGTCTATGTATAGAGAAGACGTACGGTGGCCCGCCCCGAGGCCGAACGCAATTGGAAAGCAACCTCTATGAGACAGGCCGCAATGGTGGCGCCCAGGCCCGATAGCGATGGCGACGAACGGCAGTTGGTCGAACGCGCCCGGACTCACTCCGATGCGTATGCCGAACTCTATCTGAATCACGTGGCCGGGGTGTTCTCGTACCTGCGCACCTACACCTCCAGCGAGAAAGACGCAGCCGACCTCACCCAGCATGTCTTTCTCCGCGCGTTTGAAGCCTTGCCGAACTACCGGGGTCAGGAGGCCAGCTTTCGCACCTGGCTGTTTCGCATTGCGCGAAACGCCACGACCGACCGCTACCGGCGACAGAGGTGGACGCTGGCCTGGGACCGTGTTCCGGAGAGCGTTCACCCTCGATCTCCCAGCGACCCGGAAGCTGCCACGATCCACCGGGAAGCGTTAACCCAGGTGCATCTGCTCGTGGCCCAGCTAAGTCCGGAGAAGCAGGAACTCCTGGCGCTTCGTTTTGCCGCCGGCCTGTCCTCGGCAGAGATAGCCGGCCTGGTGGGCAAGAGTCCGGCTGCCGTGCAGAAGGAACTGGTGCGGATTATGCATTTCTTGAGGGAGCAATTTCACCATGCCGCTGAGTGACGCCCGGCTGCGCCAGGCCTACGCGGATCTCATCGAGCCGCCCGACGACCCCGCCTTGCTGCGTCTGACCGGACTCCTTGATGCGGAGTATCGCAGCACGGAGCTTCCTTCGTCGCTAAGCACATGGGTTCCTGCCGTGCCGGCCACTGGGTATCAGCGATCTTCTGGAACCGGCGGCGGACGAGCAACAGGGCGGCGCTTGGCATTGGGTGCAGCGCGCCAGTCGCCTCCCAATGCGTGGATTGATCCTGGCTGGCGCCGGATGGGCAGCCGCTATGTCGCCGGTGAAGCATCGTACAGGAAGGGCTGTCCGTCGGGTCGCGTCGGTGACCGGCCGAACGTGGCTAGTACCGAAAGCGGCCGGACCGATCAGGGAGGTCCCACGCCTCCTCGCCGTTTCTCCGCCTGTCGCCTGTCTCCTGGCGGCGAGTCTGGCCTGCCTGCTCGGCAATGCTCGCCTGGTGTACGCTCCCAACTACGCCCCGCCCACGCGCTTCGCAACCATTGATTCGGCGTCCGACTACGCCGCCATGCCGCTGGCGAAGGGCGGCTGGGCCATCCTGGGGTTCAGCCACGGTGAGCTTCGGTATCGGGAGGTGGACGGCGCGGGACTTAGCAGCGTTACCTTGGCTGTGCCACGAGCGGGGAGCGGCGCAACCCAACCGGCCCTCGCCGAGAGCAACGGTCGGATCCTCAGCGCCTGGGTCTCCGCCAATCACGACCGTATTCAGGCTGCGTTCCTGGGGAAACATCTGCTGAAGTTCTTCGCGCTCAATCCCTCGGGCGGCATCGTGGAGCATCCCTCCGTGGTCGCACTGTCTGCCCGGCGATTTGGCGTGCTGTTCAGGTGGCAGCGTCACCAGAATCTGCCCCAGGCCACCTTCGATATCTATCTGGCCTTGGTTTCGGACGGCGCCGGCACTCGGCCTCGTCTGGTGCGACTCATCCGCTCCGCGAATTATGGCCTCCTGCCACGCGGCGTGATGGATGGCAGCGGCGCGCTGGACACTATATATCTGGAGCGAAGGGGGGATGAGAGTTGGACCATCGACTTCCAGCGATTCGGGCCCTCGGGGGCTCCACTTGGCGCGGTCGTACCGCTGGGGACCGTGGATTACCAAGTCCGGCGACCAGATACCAACATTGACCCCACGGGTGTGCCGGCGGAGTGGCGAATGGACCTCCAGCCCGCGGGCGACGGAAGTGTATGGGGAATATGGAGGGCCGGAACCAGCATTCACAGTGCCCGGAACGTGGACCCGCCGACTGGCGCAACCACCATCAACGTCGCTCACTGGAGCGCCGGTGGAAGGCTCCTCGTATCCCCCAGTGTGGTCGAAGCCGATCCCGGAGCAGACGTACCGTCGCTGGCCATGGCCGTCACCCCAGCACAGGAGGTTATGTATTTCACGTATCCCGGCGACACCAACATTCCTCAGCTTGATTCGTCTGGCAACGTCGTACCTGGACATCAGTCGTACGGTGGTAGCGGTCAGGTGCTGGTCAACCTGAGACTCAATCCGAGCGAACGGCCGGTTGGATTTGGGCGGGTCGCATACGACGCAGGGGGTGAGCCGAGCAACCCCCGAGCGGGGACGGTGGCAGGGAAAGCGGAGGTTCTCTGGCAGAAGTTCACGGTTCGCGGGGATGCGCTGGAGGGGAGTGTGTTTCATCCTGCCCGCTCACCCGATCTTCTTACCCGTCTCGGGCTCAACATCGGGAACGTCTGGGCGAACCTGGTGCTGATCACCTTTGGCGCTCTCGGCATCGGCATAGTGCTTACCGCGCTCAACGCCTTCATGCTGTTGCCATTGATTCCGGTGTGGTTGGTCGTGCGTCGTTTGGGCGCTCGCCTGCGCTGGCCGGTGTTTGCCCTGACCATTGGGCTGCTCATGGTCTACGGCCTGCTGATTCCTCGTTATCTGCCCTCGTACCTGTTGGGTGTGCGCAGTCTGGTTGGCGCCCTGGCTCTCGATCCACCTGATCGGACCTTCATCGCAATTGGCGCCCTCGTGGCCAGCTACTGGCTGGGGGCAGTCGTGCTACGGCGCCAGGAAGCCTGGCTACGCGCCGCCGTGATGGGGGCGATGGCGCTCTCCTTTGTTCTCATCATCTACGCTGAACTATTCATCCAGAGCCAGCTGGGCAGAATATGACGCTCCGTTTGGTATGGTCAAGGTAGAGACGCCGTCCTGGTTTGGCGGCGCGAATAGGAGATATTTATGGATACCAGCGGTAACTTTGACGACACGGCTCGCGGGGCAGGTACTGATATTCCTCCCATTGACGGGAGGAGCACACGGCGCGCGGAAGGCGTGGCCAGGCGCGCAACCCTCGCCTGGTTGGGCGCGGCTGCCACCGCCTGCGACGTGGCCAACAACACCTTCGAACAGTTTGTCAATCGCGGCGAGCAGGCACGAGCTGCGGCGCGGCGACGGGCAGACGAGGCGCGCCAGCAGAACGCCGGGACACGCGATCGGGCCGAGGATTTTGTGCGGACTGGAATGAACGTGGTCCTGGACAATCTCCAGGTGCCCAATAAAGCCGATGTCGATACCATCAATGTCAAACTGAACATTCTGACGCGCAAGATCGACGACCTGCAGATGCAGCAGACCTTCGAGGCTGAGAGGTTCACGCCGGAACCGCCGCTCACGCCGCCAATCGTGGGGCTTGATGGCGAAACGACGCTTGACATTTGACCGCCGAACTCTGCTCCGAGGCGGTGACCGACGCGACCTCTCTTCGTTGGCGACCCTGCCGCTCTATCCGGATAATTTTCCGGCCAGCGTACCGGCGATCAGTAACACGCCGGTGGCCAGATGCAGAATCACGTTGGTCTGCAGTGCGGCCATGACTTCGTAGGGACTGTCGTAATGGTTACGCAACCCTCTGGCGGCCTGAACTGCCAGCGGAATGGTGAGCAGGGCTACCAGCGCCGGCCAGGGAATGAGCCCAACGAGCACGCCCACCAGTAGGGAAACGTAGGCCACGCTGGAGGAGATGACATAGCCATTGACCACTGCGCTGGGAGACAGCCGGACCACCAGGGTACGTTTACCGGCTCTGGCATCCGCGATCCGATCTGGAATCTCGTTGGCATACAGGATCAGCATCACCAGGATGCCCACCGGGATGGACAGCACCAGGGGCCGCAGGGTGTAGTGCCCGGTCTGGACATAGTAGGCGCCAAGCACCATGATCGGGCCGAAACCGGCGGCGACCGCCAGTTCACCCAGACCTCGATGGACCAGTTTGAAGGGCGGCGCAGTGTAGAACCAACTGATCAGAACGCCGGCCACGCCCAACCAGAGCAGCCCCAACCCGGTTTTGGCCACCAGGATAATGCCGCAGATAATGCCAATGGCGTAGAACGCTCCGCAGAGCAGCGACATCTGGCGCATACTGACCAGTCCGTATTGCATTACACGCGATCCGCCGCTGAACATAGTTGGGGTCACGTTGTACTCATCGGCGCCGCTACGGGCATCGAAGATATCGTTTGAAATATTCAGCCCGAAGTGGATTGCGATGGCTCCGAGCAGGGTGAGCAGCATCAGCGGGAAGGAGAAGTGGTGCTCGTAGGCCGCCGCCGCGATGCCTAGGAAGACGGGGACCAGCGTGGCGGTCAGAAATGGCGCGCGTGTGGCCAGAAAGAGCTTCCAGCCGGTGGCCATGCCTGGCTGCACCGTCTCACCGCGCTCTTCGCTCAGCGACTTCAGATAACGACGCGCCTGGGGCAGCGATCGCTCGCATAGTTCAAAGAAGGCCAACGTGTTCTCATCCCAGCCGCGAGCCTTCTCCGCCGTGAAGCGCCAGGCAGGCCCGGCAATGGATACCGTGCCGGTCAGTTCCACATAGGCACGCTGGTCGTACCCAACACCCGGCTGCGGATGAATCCGGCTGAAGACCAGCTGTGCGTCCTGTCCCTCAGCCACAGGACTGATACCGGTCTGCGCTGGGGCCAACTCGACGACGTCGTTCACCACGGTAAAGTCCGTGGCGACGCTGAAGGGGTAGCCGTCTCGGTCTCGGTAGATGAGCACTGCATGCTGGAAGCGACCGAGATCCGACAGTGCTTCGGTTACGTTCACGCCGCTGCTCCAGCCAGATTGACAACATCGGGCGGACGACTGGTATCGCCTTCTGGCCAGCACGTGACCCGGCGCGGTGTAATCTCGATCACCGAGCGCTCCCAGAACAGGGGCAGCGCGAAACGCAGCTTGAGCAGTTTCTTGACGACCGGCTCCTTCTCCAACCAGAGTGGCAGTACGCGTTCCCAGTCGGAGTGCACATCGCCATCGATGACGCGCGCGTCGCCCTGGATGGTGGCGCGCGCGAAGGGCGTGACCGGAATGCCCACCGGGTCCGACAGGCTAACCGATACTTTGGGGTTGTGCTTGATGCGCTCCAGCTTGCGCGAGAACAGAATGCTGGAGGTCATGATGATGTGCGTGCCGTCCCACATGGGGATCAGCGGGTCGGTGTGCAGACGGCCTCGCTGGTCGACGACGGTCAGCTCTGCCACCAGCGCGGCATTGAGCAGGGCCACGACGCCGGTGGGAACCTCAGCCATAGATGTACCTCATGAACGATCAACCGAGAATGTGCATCTCATGTATACCATTGACCAAGCTGTTCAGCTTAGCCTACCGTTTCTTACCAAACGCCTCTGGATGGAGCACCCTGGCTAGCGCCTTGAGGCCGATCCCGATGCGCGGTCCGGCCCGGCTGACCAACTCGTCGTTGAACGGGAATATTTTGTCGGACTGGACGGCGGCAATAGTGCTCCAACCACCTCGTGCTTTGACGCTGTCCACCGTGGTTCCGTAGGCGGCATCGCCCAGCAGGATGATCTGCGGATTGAGTCGCACCAGCGCCTCCAGGCTGAACTGCGGGTAGCACAAGGTGCCGGAGCACGAGGTGACGCTATCCGCCACATTTTTACCGCCCGCCAGGCGCAGTGCCTCGTCGATGAAGGTTCCTGGACCGGCGGTGAATGGCTGGGTTGGATTGGTGGCGTCGATCTCGTAGTACACGAGAGGCCGGCTGTGAACTCGTGCCAGCGATTTCTTGACTCCAGATACTTGCTTCTTGATGGCCCGAGATACCACCGCTGCCTGTTTGACCGCGCCGGTAGCCTTTCCCACCAGAGCAAGGTCGGAGAGAATACCGTGGATGCTGGATGGGTCTAGAATGATGACCGCGATTCCCAGCTCATGCAGCTTCTGGTAGGTAGGCTCCTCGGTTTTGCTGTAGGGCGCGAGGATCAGATCGGGGCGGAGACTGGAGATGGTCTCCAGGTTGAACGGCGTGCCGCTATAGCCGCCCTCGACATGGGGCAAAGCCTTCGCTTGAATCGGGTAGTCGCGACCCAGCCGCGACGGCCACTCGCTCGGATAGCGGAAGTTGCGCTTGATGCCGGCGGCTCCCTCCGAGTATTGGCTGCCATCGCCGACCACACGCGATTCCAGACCCAGCGCGAAGAGGGTCTCGGTGTCGCGCGGATCCAGCGACAGCAGGCGTTGTGGCCGCGCGGAGAGACGAACGTGGTTGCCATGGTCGTCGACCACGGTGACAGGAAAGGATTTGGCGGCAATCTGGGAGTTGGCGAAGGAGGAGCGGAGCCCCACCAGCGACGACGCGAGGACGGCGAGAAGAACGAGCAGGCGAAGTTTCACAGTAACCTCATCGGGGAACACACGGAGAATCGACAAATCAAGTGGACATAACTGAAGGCGGCGAGCACGACCCAGCCCAGCGCTTCGGGACAGCGCCTGGCCGCGCCACGGTGTCGTTTTCGGCAAGCCAGGCACAGACACCCTTTAGCTGTGGCCGCCATCAGCGCACGAGCTGGTTCCTGGCGCATAAATCGAAACCCCTGTTCATACGAACAGGGGTCAGGTACAGACTTTGACCATGCCGACCCCCTTACCAACGCAGGTGTGCGGGCAATGGGCGGTGACTGGTTTTCTGGCTCGGCGGACTGGAGCCGCCATACAGTAGCGTGGACTGCGCCGACCTTACATCGGACTTACCCAGGACTCACCGCCATATGCGATTGCGTACCAGCCTAGCACAGCTTGCCGGTCTCGGTGTCAGTCGAATCGTGCTATAACCGGAACATCGGATGCGGCGTGGGGAGGCAAGGTGCTGACGTGATTGAGTCGTACGAGGATTGGGTCCCGGAAGAGCTATGGGAGCACGCCCAGGCGAATTTCAGCGGTCATCTCGCCATGATGTTTACCTATCTGGCCGAATACGACCTGGACGTGTACGACTTCATTCGGTACACGGGCGAACGTGCAGCTCCTGGCTGGCAGGAGTGCCGTTCAGCGGCCGATATGATGAATGGCGTGCTGTTGAACGTGCTGGCCAACGGCGGCGGGGTACTGGAAGCCACGCTGGAAGAGGACCAGGCTACTGCCGCCGTTACCCGGCTCTTGAACATGGATGTGATGCGTCACTACGGCGCCACCGAAGAGGCGAGCGAGCGCTGCTGGGATAAATTCATCCCGATCGCGGCCTCGGTAGGTCTGCGCTTCAGTTGGACGCGGACCGGACAGGGCTACGAGATTCGGCTAGACCGCTTACTCGAATAGCTCGATCGATGGTGCCGCCGCCGACAACGCGGTCGCCGTCGTAGAACACCGCCAACTGCCCGGGAGCCACACCCCAGATCGGCCTGGCAAAGGTAACCTGGGCACCGTCACCTGCCGTCTGGATTGTTCCAGGCCGCTGTGGTGTTCGGTAGCGCACTTTAATGCCGGCTGAAAACGCCCCCTCCGGGCGTAGGCCAGTGAACGAGAGGCGTGAGCAGTCGAGCGCCGAGGCATCCGCCTCCGCCCGATCGCCGACCACTACCTGATTCTCGCGCGGTCGCAGTTCGATGACGTAGCGCGCCTCGGCAGCCGCCACCCCCAGACCGCGGCGCTGGCCGACGGTAAACTCATGGACGCCCCGATGACGGCCCACCACCTCACCGTGTGCGTCCACAATCTCTCCTGGGCGTTCGATCTCGCCGACGTACCGGCGCAGGAACTCCTTGTAGTTTTTGCCGGCCACGAAGCAGATCTCCTGGCTGTCCGGCTTTTCCGCGACGGGAAGGGAAAAGTCGCGCGCCAACTGTCGGGTCGCCCGCTTCTCCATCTCGCCAAGCGGGAAGAGAATGCGCCGCAGGTGCGGCTGCTGCAGCGTGTGGAGCATGTAGGACTGATCTTTGGCGGGGTCTACCGCTTGCTTCAAGACGTGCTCTCCGCGTGCCTCGTCCCATTCCGTCCGCGCGTAGTGGCCCGTGGCCACAAAGTCGATTCCTAGCTCGTCGGCCCGCCGGATGAGGCCATCGAAGCGGACGAACTGGTTACAGCGTACGCAGGGGTTGGGCGTACGACCCTCCAGATATTCGCGAGCAAAGTCGTCCACCACGGCGTGGCTAAACTCCTCGCGGAAGTTCGGTACGTAGTAGGGAATGCCGAGCCGCGACGCCACCCGGCGGGCGTCATCCACCGCGTCGATGGTACAGCAGCCCTGCATCGCTCCCGGATCCTCGAAGGTCTGGGAGCGATGCCAGATCTGCATGGTAATGCCGATAACCTCATAGCCTTGCTGTTTGAGCAGCGCCGCGGTCACCGAACTGTCCACACCGCCGCTCATGCCTACCAGGACCGAACCCTTAGCTGTCATACCTGCATGTTATCCCGTTCTCTTCAATCGTCCGGTGCGCTTGGCGAAATGCTCGGCGCGGGAGAATACCCAGACGCCCATGGGGATGGTGACGATGCCGATAATGGCCAGCGGAATCAGGGTCTGGGCCATCACTGTCCCGGTGGCGTGACCGATCAGTACGGCCCGCGTGCCGCGCAGCACATAGGTGGCGGGCGAGATGTAGGACACCGCCTGCAACCAGCCGGGCAGAACCTCAATCTTGAAGTACACGCCGGAGATGAGCAGCAGCACCGCCTCGATGACGTAGGTCATCTGGGCGCCCTTTTCGGTAAACAGAAGGGGCAGCGTGGCGGCCATAATGCCGATACCCACAAAGCTCAGACTGCCCACCGCGACGATGGCCGCGGCCGGGAGCAAGCCGTCCTGATGAGCGCTGAGGTGAAACATCAGCACCAGCACTACCAGTACGATCGAGGTTCGGACCAACCCGTACAGCACGCCAAAGAGGCTTGAGCCCAGCACATAGGTCAGGGTCGAGATGGGCGACATCATGGTGTATTCGATGGTGCCTTCCCATCGCTCCCATTGCACGCTTTCGGCGATGGCCATGAACAGGTTGGCCATGTACGACCAGGTCAGGGCGCCGATGCCCAGAAAGAGCAGCAGCTTCTGCACGTCGACCCGGCTCCCGGTCACCGAGCCGATGCTGGCTGGGATGTACATGATCGCGGCGGATTGAGCGACGGTGTACAGCAGGAAGGTGAGTTCCCAGCCCCAGTACCGCTTGGAGAGATGGACGTTTCGCTCCACAAAGGCGTACGACGCCTTCACTTCGCGTAAGAGCGGGGCCTGCGAGGCGATCATTCTTCTCCTCCTTCATCGGCGTCCGAGAGACTTCGACCGGTCACCTCCATGAATACCTCCTCCAGGGTTGGTGTTTCCGTGGCGCCACGGCGGTCGGCGTGGACCTGCTTCAATTCTTGTGGTGTGCCCTCAACCACAATTCGTCCTTTGTCCAGGATGGCCAGCCGGTCGCAGAGCGCGTCCGCCTCTTCCATGTCATGGCTGGTCAGGAGCACCGTGGCGTCGTGCTGGTCGCGCAGTTCCAGGATGAATCGCTGCACGTCTTTCTTGGATCGTGGGTCCAGTCCAGTCGTCGGCTCGTCCAGCAAGAGCAGCACTGGCGAGGTCAGCAGGGCGCGCGCGATAGACACCTTTTGCTGCATGCCACGCGACATCTTCTCGACAGGCTGCCGTATGCGCTCCTCGGGAATGCCCAGCGCGCCCAGGATGCGGACGATGTCGGTTCGTGCCACCGAGGCATCGACGCTGTAGAGCCGCGCCGCGTAGATGATGTTCTCCATGGCCGACAATTTTTTGAAGAGCGAGGCCTCCACCGAGACTCGGTTGATCATGCGTCGCACCTTGGACGCTTCAGCGACCACGTCCAGCCCAAAGACCTCGACGGTGCCGTCGTCCGGGAGGAGAAGGGTGGAGATCAGCCGGATGAGGGTGGACTTGCCGGAGCCGTTGCCGCCCAGTACACCGTATATCTCACCCCTCTTTACTTGCAGCGAGACATCGTCGATGGCGGTGACCCGTTTGCTGGGTTTCTTGTGTGGGAGCGTAAAACGAGATGGGCCGCCGAAGAACTTGGAGACGTGCCGCACCAGCAACGCCTGCTCGACCTCGGATCGACGCGCCACGATATCCGCTGAAAGATTCAGTTCCAATACGCCGTTCATGCTTGCCTCCAGAGTCAATAAAAAAGGACCGCGGGCCGTTCAAGCGGCCCGCGGTCCAGAGAACGTCCTGGATCCAGTTGTTGCGTCACGTCTGCATGATCACGGGCCGAATGACAAAGGGCACACTACCCCCGTTGGGCACAGTGAGCCCCGGGCGGAAGATGCTGCTGATAGGACGTTTGGCGTCTGTCATTTCAGTCCCCTGGTACGTTCGGTTACTGCACCATCTTAGCGGAGTGCAAGCGCGAGCGCAAGCAATTGTATGGGTTCAGGCGATGCTTTACACTGATCACGCTGCCTCCTGGTGTTGGTCAAGGTACTCGTGGGGCGTCAGATAGTCGAGGGCTTGATGGGGACGGATGGTAACGAAAGGACTTGCTGTGCGATTGCCTCGTCGTGAGCTCGTCGACGATGTCGCGTGCATCGGGCAGCGAGCAGGCCAGCCGGTCGAGTTTGGTGACGACGAGCATGTCTCCGGACCGGCACGCCGCAAGCGCCTCGCGCAGCCCCGGGCGCGCGGTCGGTGCCCGTGAGGCCGTGGTCGACGTAGATCCGCTCGGACTCGACGCCAAGAGCTTCAAGCGCGTCGCGCTGCGCCTTGAGCTCCTGCGCCGTCGTTGAGACGCGCGCGTAGTCGATCTTCAGTTCGCGCACCACAGGCGGGACCGTGCACTCTATGGTCGGGGTCAGTCCGACATGTGAGAGTCCTCCGGGTCCGACTCGCGGGTGAATCGCTCCCACGCGGCGAACCTCTGAGAGTCGGCAACGGACTCGACCCGTTAGCCGATCTGCTCCGCTAGCTCGATGATGATTCCCTCGGGGCTGCGGACGTAGCAGAGCCAGTAGCTGTCCTCGTAGCGCTCCAGCTCGCCGACGAGTTCGGCGCCTCGGGCTCGCAGGCCGGCAACGACGGTGCCGATGTCCTCGACGGCGAATGCGACGTGGCGGATACCCGGCGTGTTCGCAGGCGCGTGCCGGTTGTCGCCCTGGTTTGACGGCGAGTGGAACTTCGTCAGTTCGAGTCGTCCGTTGCCGTCCGGAGTTTGCATGATCGCAATGTCCGCCCGTACGCCCTCGAGTCCCACGACGCGGTCCCCCCAGCGGCCTTCGATGGGCCCCTCGCCCTGCAGCACGAGTCCGAGCTCGACGAAGAACTCAGTCACGGCTGCGAGGTCGTCAACCACGATGCCGACGTGCTCCAGCCGTTGGATAGTCATGTGTTAAATGGTAAGGAACCAGACCCGTCCGGATCAAGTCCCTGTATCTGGGTTTAGCTGACCTCTGTGAGTGCCTGTTACTTACTAGTCAGCGTCTGACCTGAACTGTCACGGCGCCGTCGATCAGCGACTGGCTGCCGCCGGTGTCGCTGGTGACGAAGGTCAGGGAGAGATAGTACCGGCCGGACTGCAACCCAGCCGGTACCGGCAAGGTCTCGGCCTGCGTGCTGCGACCGGGCGGCAGGAGGACCGCCCGCACAATTGACGGGCTGCTTGCTGTTCCACTCGTACCGAGAGACAGTGACGCCATCAGGGATGCCGTCAATGACACCGGTACGGCGCGCCTGCTGGGGTTGGTAACCACGTAGTGAAACACCACGGTGTTTCCTGGATGCACACGTGCTACATCCGCCCAGGAGCGCAGCAGGGAAGGCGTCATGACCGGCAGCGGCGCGCTGCGGTCGACGTGTTTGGAGAGGAGACCAGATGATTGTGGGCCGACCGCGTAGGACGTAAAGGAGAGATGAGGGAAGGTGAGATGAGGGAAGGTGAGAGTTGGCTGGCGCCCCTCGACCGCCAGGGCGCTGCTGGCGAGAGTACCGGCGAGCAGGAAGAGAAACGCCCCGGCAAATGCGTAGCGCGAAAGCATCGCTATGCCTTCCTAACCGCCGAACCGGGCTTTGAGCGCCTCGACATTGCGGACGTACTGCACGGTGTCCTGAAGCCAGCCCAGGCGCTGCAAGGATCGAGGCCCCTGGTAATAGGCCGCGGCGGCCAGACGCTCGTTCCCGTTGTAGTACGTCAGGAGCCGTGACAGCCAGAAGACACCGGCGTGCACGTTGTCTCGCAGGTCGTAGATGTTGAAGGACCGCCCCAGCAACCAGGAAACATGGTCGCCGCTTGCCGGCTCGAGTTGCATCACCCCCACCGCGCCGGTGCTGCTGACCATCGCCTGGTCGAAGCCGCTTTCCTGCCATGCGATACCCAGCGCGAACGAAGGAGCGACATTGTATTCCTGTGCGTACTGGACGATCAGGGTGCGAGCGCTGGACGAGCTGATGGCAGGGCTAGAGGTAGCGCTGGAGCCGGTGGGCACAGCCAGCCGCATTCCGGCCAGCAACCGGTTGGGATTCGAGATGCCATTTAAGGCCCGCAACGAGGCGGTCGTGACGCCGTAGCGCGCGGCGATGCCACTCAGGGTGTCGCCAGGCCGCACCGTATAGCCGGCGCTTCCGGTGATGACCACAGCGGGAGCAGTGGCAGTGCCGCACGATGCGCACAGCACCAAAATCTGCCCCGCTAGCAAGTACGCTCCCAACCTCGGGTTCAGGGAGCGCAGCGTTTGCAGCGGGGTGTGAAAGGTCACAGATATGCCAGATAGGGTGTCACCCGGGCGCACACGATAGCGGACGGCGCGGCCAGACTGCGGCGAGACCCCGACAGAGGGAATGAGAAGCACGCGGCCCGCCGGCACCAGGTTCGTGTCGGTGATGCCGTTGGCTCCGGCCAGCGTTTGGATCGGTACCCCGTACCGAACGGCAATCTGTCCCAGCGTGTCACCACGATGGACCACGTAGGCTGCCGCGTGTGCCGGCAGTGGCAGGGCGAGCACCAGCAACACAAACAGCGAGCGAAAGAGCACATAGTCCTCCATGGAGCACAAGATAATTTGGGTGCGTACCTGAGAGTCACTTTAACCCCGTTGCAAGACGTGTATTCCGGCAAAAAACCAATGGATGTGTCGCCGCCGGTTACGTCAACCTGCCCATGGCTGCCGGGGGGCGAGTGCCGCCTGTGTGGCTATCCCCATCGCATGGCGTGCTGTCCACCGTCAACCACATCATCAGGCACCAAGTTGTGCACGCCGCGTGCTACGATGGTCCAAATTGCCATGCAACCTGAGTTTGTCCTCTGCGACGTTTTTGCCGATGCTCCCTTTGCCGGCAATCCCCTGGCGGTGTTTCCGGACGGTAGCGGCCTGTCCGATGCCGAGATGTTCGCGCTGGCCCGCGAGTTCGGTTGGTCGGAGATTACGTTCGTATCGCTGCAAGGGGCCGGGTCGCCGCGGGTGCGAATCTGGACGCCGCGGGGCGAGCTTCCCTTCGCCGGCCATCCCACCGTCGGCACGGCCGTGGTACTGACGGCCGGCGGGTACATCGAGGTTGGACGCCACGTGTTCGAGCTCGGCATTGGTCCGGTCGAGGTCGAGGTGGCGGAGGTGGGACCATCCGGTGGGCGCGCGACCATGACCCAGCGAGCCCCCGAGTTCAAAGATACCTTCGATGACCCGGCCCGGCTAGCGGCCGCGCTCGGTCTCTTGGACGAGGATCTAGCGCCGGGCTTACCTGCCCAAATTGTCTCCACCGGCCTTGATCACTTCATGGTGCCGTTGACCTCGCTTGGCGCTCTAGGCCGCGCGCGCGGCCATCTTGATACGCTGCCCGATGTTCTGGCCGTGATCGGAGTCAAGTGGGCGTATGTCTTTACGGTAGAGACACAGCAGAGTACGGCGGCACGTGCTCGCTTGCTCGGTGTCGATGGGGAAGATGCGGCGACCGGCAGCGCAGCCGGGCCTCTGGGCGCCTACCTGGTGCAGTACGGCCTGCGTCGGGCCGGGGAAATGGAAATCGAGCAGGGGATCGAGATGGGACGGCCGAGCCGGATCCGGGTGGACGTGCCCTCCGAGGGGCACATCATCGGACCGGTGCGGGTCTCAGGTAGCGTACACATCTGGGCGACTGGCGTCCTGCGGGATCACGCTCAGTCATAGGCTATGCTCGAACCATGGCCGAAGAGACACTGGAGCGCCGGCGAGACCGCATTCACGCCATTGTGGAGGGCGCGCTGCTGGGCGACATCGCCATCGTGTTCCTGCTGATGCGGGCCTTCCTGCCGGTGCTGTTCCTGCGGCCCGTTCTCCTGGCCCTGGCGGCGGTCTCATTCGTCATGCTGCTCCAGCGCAGGGGTGTCCAGATGACGATTCTGGCCTCGATCGCTGCCTATATCCTCTTCTCTGCTCTGGTTGGTCCGATTCTGGCCATTAAAGCCATAGACACCGCTGTCGCCGCGGTGCTGGTGGGGTTGGGACGAAAGGCGGGCCTGGGCGCCGCGCTCAACACCCTGTGGACCGGTCCCGTATATGCGCTGTTCGATCTGATCATTCCCACCGTGGCCAGCATCATTATTTTTCGGTATCCGGTAAAGGATCTGATAAAGTCCGCCCAGAACTTTGTGCACCTGGTTTTCAACGCGTTGCGTTTCCTGCTGAATGGGTTTCACGCGTCGCCAGCGGTGCTGCACCAGGTTCACGGGTGGGAGACCTTTGGCGTCAGCCACTGGCAGTACGGGTGGCTCGGCACCATGGTGCTGTACGGCTGGCTGAATATGTATTTGGTGGCCATCGTGGCGGAGATGGTGCTGAAACAGATTCCCGTCCAGACGCTGGTTCGCCAGCGAGCGGCCTGATGATCGAGGTTCGCTCATTGTCGTATTCGTACCCGCACGCGCCTGGGAATGCGCTCGAGAATATTTCGGCCCAGGTTGGTTCGGGCGAAGTGGTCGGCATTGTGGGACCGAATGGCTCGGGCAAGTCGACCCTGGGGCGACTGATGAAGGGGCTTCTATTGCCGAGCCGCGGTGAGGTGCTGGTGGACGGTCAGGACACGCGGCTGCACGGTCTGGAGGTACGCCGGCGAGTTGGTCTGGTTTTTCAAAATCCAAACAGCCAGATCGTGAACGCCGTGGTGGAACATGAGGTTGCGTTTGGGCTGGAGAATCTCGGCATGCAAACCGATGAGATGCGCACGCGTGTCGGGCAGGCCCTGGAAGCGGTTGGATTACAGGGAAAGGAGACCGCGGAATGCCACTCGCTCAGCATGGCGAATAAGCAGCGCGTGGCGATTGCTTCCGTGATGGCCATGGAACCGGACTATCTGATTCTGGACGAGCCAACTGCCTGGCTTGAGCCCTCAGCCCGCTGGCCGCTCCTCGAGGAGGTCATGGCGTGGTGCCAGCGCCGCGATGCCGGGCTGGTTCTGGTGACCCACCGGATGGATGAGGCGCAGGTGTGTGTGCGCCTGTACGGGATGCTCGACGGACAACTGGAGGCGGTTGGATCGCCCGACGCGGTGCTCGGCGACACGGTGATTCGCAATCGGTTGGCCCTGGAAGTTCCGGAGACGCTCGAGCTGGCCGGCACCCTGGCCGCGGCGGGACTGCCGGTCTCGCGTGGCTCGTCGATCGAGCGACTGGCGGACGCGCTGTGCCGGTCCTAGAGCACACCGGTCCGCTGGCGCTGCGCATCGAGCCCGGAGAGATCGTGTCGATTCTCGGTGCGCCGGCGAGCGGTAAGACCAGGGTTGCGCTGGAGCTGGCGTTCCTGGCCAAGCCCGAGGAGGGCGAAGTGCTCTTTCACGGGGTCAATCCGCTCAAGAAAAAACGAACGTCGGAAATGCGCCGGCCGCGTGAGGTGACCCTGTTGGTGCAGAACGCCGAGGATCAGCTTTTTGCCCAGACGGTGTTCGACGATGTCGCCTTTGGCCCCAGACATCTGGATATTCCCGAGCAGGAAATCGAGCAGCGCGTGGTGCGTGCGCTGAAAGCAGTGCGGCTCTGGCCGGATGAGATCCGCGATCGCTCGCCGTTTGCGCTCTCCGGGGGAGAACGGCGACGCGTCGCCCTGGCCGGGGTCCTGGCCATGGAGCCGGAGGTGCTGATTCTGGACGAACCCACCGCCAATCTCGATCCGAGAACCAGGAACGCGTTCCTGGAATTATTGGCCCCACTCCGAGGGAAGAGTGCAATTGTGTGGCTCACCGTCAGCGCGCGAGAAGCCGAGCTGGCCGACCGCATCGTCCTGCTGGACGGGGGACGCATGACTGAAGTCCGGGGGGGAGCCGACCTACTCCGAAATTGGCAGGCGCTGGCCTCGGCCGGGATCGAGTTGCCGGCGGTGTATGAGTTGGCGGGAGCGCTCGAGCAGCGCGGGCTTTCGCTCGCGCCGGCCGGCACGCCAGGGGAGATGACGGCGGCGATCATACAGGGATGGAAGGGGCGGCAGGATGATCGGTAGCGCGCCGCGTTTTCTCAGCTATGAAGCGGGCATGTCGTTGCTGCACCGCCTTGATCCGCGCACCAAGCTGCTCTGTACCGTCGCGTTTGTGGTGGCTATTCTTCTGGCTAACGTACCGGCCGGTATCTTGGTCGCCTACGCCTTCGGGGCGGTCATTGGAGGGTTGGCGTACGATCGGGTGCGTTCAATCTGGCGCACCTTACGCCCGCTGCTGATCGTGGAAGTGCTCTTCGGCGCCATCATCGTGGTGGTGACTCCGGGGCACGCTCTGGCGCACCTCTGGATCCTTGCGCCCAGCCGCGATGGCCTCGATCTCGCCATCCGCCTGGTGTTGCAGGTGACCCTGATCGTCTACACCACGTCCTTTCTCACGCTGACCACCCCGCCGCTCTCGGTGGCCGACGCGCTGCTCTGGGCGCTCGGGTTCCTGGAACGGTTTCGGGTGCCGGTGCGCGATATCATCGCCATGGTGGCCATTGGACTCACCTTTGTGCCCCTCCTGATCGAAGAGGCGCAGAAAGTGATCTCAGCGCAGCGCGCGCGCGGCGCTGAGCTTGGCTTCAACGTGATGCTCGACGAGCGAGCCATGGGAGCCTTGCTGATTCCGCTCCTGCTGGCCAATCTTCGTCGCGGTGAGGAACTGGCGGAGTCGATGGAAGCCCGTCTCTACGGCACCGGCCCACGCACCTCGTTGGTGGTCCGCCGCTTCAGCCGGCTCGACGCGTGGGCCGCCCTGGCGACGCTGCTGGTGGTCGCGCTTATTCTCGTGGTCAGCTTCCATCCCGGGTTCTGATCGAGCTGCCGAGGGAGACCGGCGCAAGGGTTTCGCGTCACGCGCGTTGGCGTTAGCCGGACATGCTCCGGGCATCGTGCTTAATCCCGCACCTCGGCGATCAAATCCACTTCCACCGGGATGCCCATGGGGAGCTGGTAGACGCCGACCGCGGCCCGGCTGTGTTTGCCGGCCTCGCCGAACAGCTGGACCAGAAAGTCTGATGCGCCGTTGACCACCGCCGGCTGATCGGTGAAATCCGCCGCGCTGTTCACATACCCGGTGACCCGCACGATTCTGGCGACCTGGTCCAGGTCGCCCGTCACCGAGGCCACCGCCGCCAGGCAATTCAGCGCGCACCTGCGTGCCGACTCTTGCGCTTGCTCCACCGTGAGGTCCTGTCCCACCCGGCCGAGCAGGCCCAGTTGACCATCGCGAATTGGCCCCTGACCGGACGTGAACACCAGATTGCCGGAGCGTACCGCGGGTACGTAGCTGCCCAAGGGCCTCGCCGCCACCGGGAGCGACAAGCCCATGGATGTAAGTTTGTCCTGAATCGACATGCCATCCTCCTGTGTGGTGCGCGCGTCAGGATGTATCGCCCGCCCCTACTTATGGTACGCGGAAGCGCCATGAAAGCCGCTTTGAATTGGCGACGTACAATAGAGAAGAGAGTAGCCGGCAGGGCTCTGGAGATGCGTAAACGGTCATGGGCGAGAAGTATCGAACGGTTCCCTTCTACAACGGTGTGAGCACCTTTAAGGCGGCGTTTCCCGACTTGAGTGATGCGCTGATCGAGTGGCGAGAGCGTCGGGGGCCGGAGGATGAGAAACTGAGTGACGTACGGAAGACCGGCTTTCGGCGGGGGAACTTCACGCAGGGTATTGCGCCCTGTTCGAACCCGTCCTGCCACGAGGGTGGATATCAGTTAGATCGCCTGGTAGCGGACATGCTGCGCCTCGAGGAGACGCAGCGAGAGGGGATGATGCTCTGTTCGGGGCGCGAGGTGGCCGAGGAAGTTCGGCGCGGCCCGGTGCGCTGCCCGCATCGTATCCACTTCAAAGCTACCCTGATTCCGCGCGTCGAAGGTGAAGCGCCGCAGCGGAAACAGCAGCCTCGGCGTGGCCGCAACCGGCCGCCGCGCGGCAAGAGCGTGGCGTAGCAGGCGCCTCTTTTCCCTGATACCGGTTGCCGGCATTGAATGTCTGGACAGGAGTCCGCAACTCCTGTAAAATCCTACGGCGCGTGGCGGGCGGTGATCCTGTTCATTTCCTCGAGCGCTTGACAGTATGTGGGGGTTATCAGCACGACATGAGGGAAAAGTAATGGAGCGGACGCGCTACGGCGTGCGCGATGAAATCAAACAGACCGCCGAGTCCTTTTATCGAGCGGTCTCGAATAAGAACCTGAAAGCGATCGATGCCATCTGGGCGCACGAAACCTATGCCACCGTGGCCGGCCGGTCGGGCTCGATCTGTTTGGGCTGGACCCAGGTGCGCGGCTACTGGGAGCAGCGATTCCGGCAACTCGGTGATATCAACGTCTCGGCCAAATTGAAGAGTTCGGTGTGCCACGCGGTGGGCGACGTTGCCTGGCTCTCGGGCACCGAGTTACGCACCGTAACCGATGGCCAGCACCAGCGGCAGGAGAGCCTGCGCATGACCTGCGTACTGGAACGTAAGGGCAGCCACTGGCAGATCGTGTCCTATCATGCATCCGAGCCGGCCGCGACGGCCGACCTTCCCGCGGCGGTCGCGTCTTGACGGTCCGGCGGTGCTGTTGCTACACTGGCCCTGAGCGGCCCCTCGGGGCCGTTACTTTCTGGCGTGCGTTTCGTGCGCTGTAGGCTTGAAGGAACGATGAATGCCTTTCGCGATTGTCCAGACTGGTGGCAAGCAGCACCGCGTGGAGCCAGGCCAGGTGATCGAGGTCGAGAAGCTTCCGGCAGCGGAGGGTGAGACCGTCGAGTTGACCCAAGTACTGCTGGTATCGGACGACAGTGGCCTGCGCCACGGCCATCCGGTGGTGGACGGCGCGAGGGTCGTGGCACGCGTCGTGAAGCAGGCGCGCGGACCCAAGATTATCGTGTTCAAGTACAAACCAAAGACGCGGTATCGCAAAAAGAACGGCCATCGCCAGTCCATCACGCGGCTGGCCATTACCGAGATCATCGCCGGCTAGCGGGGAGCAGAGAGAGATGGCACATAAAAAGGGCGTAGGCAGCAGCAAAAACGGTCGAGACAGCGAGTCAAAACGACTCGGTGTCAAAGTCCAGGATGGCCAGGCGATTCGTGCCGGCGGCATCATTGTCCGGCAGCGGGGTACCCCCAAGGTTCCCGGCCTGAACGTCGGTCTCGGCAAGGACCATACCCTGTTCGCGCTGATCGACGGCAAGGTGAAATTCGATCAGAGGCAAGGCAGAACTCGCGTCAACGTAGCGCCCGTGGCCGAACCGGCCGCAGTGGGGATGTAGCTCAGCTGGGAGAGCGCCGCGTTCGCATCGCGGAAGTCAGGGGTTCGAGTCCCCTCATCTCCACCAATCTGTACAATAGAGGCCGGGCGTGCAAGCGCCCGGCCATCGATTTCGCGGCGAACGAGAGTAGTAGATCCCGCCCCACAGCGAGCCGGGGGGGTGCAAGCCGGCAGGAGGGATTGAACTCGCTCGGGAGCAGCGGCGGTCCGTGTAGCAGTGCGCTAGCCGTCGCCGGGGAGTACCCGTTACAGTGCTAGAATGAGCGGCTAAAGCCCGAGCAGGGCGGAGGACGTGGGGCTGTGGCGCAGTTGGGAGCGCGTCTCAATGGCATTGAGAAGGTCAGGGGTTCGAATCCCCTCAGCTCCACCACCTATCCTCCGCGCTGATCGAGCGCCTTAGCAACGTGGGTGGTACCGCGGAGAGCCCTCCGTCCCTGGTGGATGGAGGGCTTATTTCTATTTCAGGGAGGCACGGCATGGCGGTAGCGAATAGACGGCAGACGCGGTACGAGCCGCAACAGTTCGAGGCGAAGTGGCAGAGCCGGTGGGAAGAGGAAGGGCTCTATCGGGCTGAGGATTTCGCCGACCGGCCCAAGTATTACCTGCTGGACTTCTTTCCCTATCCGTCCGGCGACGGGCTGCACGTCGGCCACTCCAAGCAGTACATCAGCACCGACGTTGCCTCGCGCTTCCTGCGTATGACGGGCCACAACGTGCTGCATCCCATGGGCTGGGACGCCTTTGGCCTGCCGGCCGAGAACGAGGCCATCATTCAGCAGGCCCAGCCGGCGGAGAACACGGCGCGTAACGTCGCCAACTTCAAGCGGCAGTTGAGCCTGCAGGGTATCTCCTACGACTGGGATCGGGAGCTGAACTCCTCGCAGCCGGAGTACTATCGGTGGACCCAGTGGATCTTTCTGCTGATGTACCGGCGCGGGCTGGCCTATCGCGCTGCCAATGCGCAATGGTGGTGCCCGCAATGTCAGACCATCCTGGCCAACGAGCAGGTGGAAAACGGCTACTGCTGGCGGCACAGCGATCAGGTCGTGGAGCGTAAAGAGCTGGAGCAGTGGTACTTCCGCATCACCGAGTACGCCGAAGAGCTGTTGCGCGACCTGGACACGCTAAGCTGGCCGGAGCGCATTATTCTGATGCAGCGCAACTGGATCGGCAAGAGCACTGGCGCCGAGATCACCTTCACGGCGCACGCGCCGGACGGCAGCGACCATCCCATTACGGTCTTCACCACTCGGCCGGACACCGTCTATGGCGCCACCTTCATGGTTCTGTCGCCGGAACATCCGCTGGTCGAGACCCTGGTGGCGTCCGATCATCGTGGCCGTGTCGAGCAGTACCGGCAGGCCGCCTCGCGACAATCGGAGATTGAGCGACTGTCGACCGACCGGGAGAAGACCGGTGTCTCGCTCGGCGCCCATGCCACCAACCCGTTCAGCGGCGAGCGAATCCCCATCTGGATCGCCGACTATGTGTTGATGTCGTACGGTACCGGCGCCATCATGGCCGTTCCCGCCCACGACGAGCGCGATTACCAGTTTGCCCGCAAGTACAGTCTGCCCATCCGCCGGGTGGTGCAGGGACCGGACGAGGTCAGCGCCGAGGAACAGGACTTTACAGGAACGGGAACGATGGTCAACTCAGGCGATTTCAGCGGACTGCCGTCGGACCAGGGCAAGGGCAGGATTATCGAGCGATTGGAGGAGACCGGAACCGGCCGGGGCGCCACCAACTACCGCATGCGGGACTGGCTGGTCTCGCGCCAGCGCTACTGGGGCGCGCCCATCCCCATCGTATATTGCCCCACATGCGGCGCGGTGCCCGTACCGGAAGATCAGCTGCCGGTGATCCTGCCGTCGTTGGAGCACTACGAGCCGGCCGGAGACGGTCGCTCACCGCTGGCCACCTCCGAAGAGTTTGTGAACACGGTCTGTCCGGAGTGCGGTCAGCCGGCCAAACGTGAGACGGACACGCTGGACACCTTCGTGGACTCCTCCTGGTACTACCTGCGCTACCCCAGCCCTCATGAGACCGAGCTGCCCTTTGATCCGGAGAAGGTCGCGTACTGGTGCCCGCTAGACCTGTACGTCGGCGGCGCCGAGCACGCCGTCATGCATCTGCTCTACTTCCGCTTCGTGACCAAGGTGCTGGCCGACGCCGGGCTGATCGGCTTTCGTGAGCCGGCGCCGCGGCTGGCTAACCAGGGCACGCTGCACGCGCCGGACGGCAAGCGCATGTCCAAGTCCCGCCACAACGCCATCACGCCGGATAGCGTGGCGGCGAAGTACGGCGCCGACACTCTGCGTGGCTATATCGTCTTCATGGCGCCCTTCGAGGGCGACGGACTGTGGGACCCGCAGGGCATCAATGGCATTCATCGCTGGCTGGGTCGGGTGTGGGACCTGGCCCAGCCGTCCCAGCGGGCCGGGGGTAAGGAGCATCAGCCATCCGCCGAGGAGTTGCGTCGCGCCGTGAACAAAACCATCAAGCGGGTGGGACACGACCTGGCGCGCTACCAGTTCAACACCTCGGTCAGCGCTCTGATGGAGCTGACCAACCTGATGCAGCAGGTGCGGGACGTGCTAGGCGGCGCGGCGACCTGGCAGTGGGCGGTTGAGCAACTGATCCTGATGCTGGCGCCGGTGGCGCCCCACATCACCGAGGAGCTGTGGCATCGCCGCGGCCATACCGACAGTGTGCACCGTCAGTCCTGGCCGAAGTTCGACGAGGCGATGATCGTGGATGAAGTCGTGACGATTATCGTGCAGGTCAACGGCAAGGTGCGTGACCGCCTGGAAATTCCCCGCGGCGAAGAAGAGGAGAGCGTCAGAGAGCAAGCGCTGGCCAGCGAACGGGTGCAGCCGCACCTGGCGGGCAAAGAGGTGGTGAAGGTGGTGTCGGTGCCGGGCAAGCTGGTCAACATCGTGGTGAGATAGCCGGGAGGTAGGTATCGACACGGCATGCTCATGACCTCGCGGACGGCCATGAACTGCCGCGTTCCTCAGATTTGCGCCCCGAAGTTAGTGAGTCTATACTAACTACATGAGTACTGAACCACGCACTCGAATGTCGGCGGAGGAGCGTCGCGAGGAAATCCTCGAAGCGGCGGTGACGGAGTTCGCCCTCAAAGGATTACACGGCACCTCGACCAACACTATCGCTCAGCGTGTAGGCATCTCGCAGCCATATCTGTTCCGGCTGTACGACACCAAGAAAGACCTGTTCCTGGCCGCCGTGGCGCGTGGCTTCGACCGCGTCCTGGCGGCATTCCGGCTGGCGGCCGAGCAGCATCCCGACGAACCGCTGCTGGCTATGGGACAGGCGTATTCGACCCAACTGCTTTCCCATCGTGAGGAGCTGCTGTTGCAGATGCAGTCCTACGCCGCCTGCTCGGACCCCGATGTCGAACGACTCGTGCGCGAGCGCTTTGGTGCGCTGTATCGCTTTGTCGAGGAGGTTTCCGGCGCCAATCAGGAGGAGGTGCAAGCGTTCTTCGCCAAAGGCATGCTGCTCAACGTGGCGGCGGCCATGGACCTGCCGGCGGTTCTGCCAGACCAGGATTGGGTGCAGCGCTGCCTCCATCCTGAAGATACCTAAAATCTGCCCCCCCTTTTTTGTCAACGCAAATTAGTGAGTAGTCACAAGCATAAGGAGAGTCGAATGAACAGTTGGACTCGTTGGTGGACCTTCACCGTCGTCTGTATCGCCCTCTTCATGTCCATGCTGGACAATCTGGTGGTGATTACCGCCTTGCCCGCGATCCGACGGGCGCTCCATGCCACCGTGTCTGATCTTGAGTGGACCGTCAACGCCTATACACTCGCCTTTGCGGTGCTCATGATGAGCGGATCCTCCCTCGGGGATCGCTTCGGCCGCAAACGCGTGTTCCTGATCGGCGTCGCTCTCTTTACCCTCGGTTCCGGCCTGGCCGCCCTGAGCGACACGGCGACCCACCTCCTCCTCTCTCGGGCACTCCAGGGAGTTGGCGCCGCGTTCCTCACGCCGCTCACCCTGACGCTTCTGGCGCGAGCCTTTCCCCCGGAGCAGCGTGCGGCCATCATCGGTCTCTGGGCTGGGGTCTCGGGTCTCGGTCTGGCCATCGGCCCACTGGTTGGCGGGGCTATCGTGGACGGCATCACCTGGAGCGCCATCTTCTGGATCAACGTTCCCATCGGCCTGGCAGTGGTGGTTCTCGGCGCTCTCCGGCTCGAAGAGTCGTTCGGCGACCCGCAACCGCTGGATTTGGTCGGCCTCCTGCTCGCCGCCGGCGGTCTCTTCGGCATCGTCTTCGGTCTGATTCGTGGGAATGCCCTGGGCTGGAACAGCGGCGCCGTCGTGAGCGCCTTCACCGCGGGTGCGCTGGCTCTTGCCGCCTTTATCGTCTGGGAACGCCGGTCGCCGGCTCCCATGCTGAACCTGGGGCTGTTTCGCGTCCGCGCCTTCTCCGTCTCCAACGCGGTTGGCTTCCTGATGAGCGCGGGCATGTTCGGGTCCATCTTTCTGCTCACCCTCTTTATCCAGCAGGTGCAGGGAGCATCTCCCTTCCAGGCCGGGCTCAAGACCATGCCATGGACCGGTACGATCATGATCGTGGCGCCGCTGGCCGGTCTCCTGGCCGGCAGAATCGGCTCTCGCCCAGTGGTCATCGCCGGCATGGCGCTCCAGGCCTCGGCTCTGGCCTGGCTCGGCTGGATAGCGCAGCCCGGAACGGCCTACATCGATCTGTTGCCGGCATTTATCATGGGCGGCATCGGCATGGGCCTGACCTTCGCCCCGTTGTCGTCGGCGGTGATCAATTCCATCCCCAACAACCTCGAGGGCCAGGCATCCGGGGCCTATAACTCGATCCGCGAACTGGGCGGCGTCTTTGGCATCGCGATTCTAGGGGCGGTGTTCCAGCACCTCGCGACCGCCCCGACCGCCTCCTCGTTCATGGCCGGTTTCCGCACTGCCCTGGTGGCCGGGACGGTGCTGGTTATGGTGGGAACCGTCCTTGCTGGGCTGCTCCCCGCCCTGGTCCGGGAGCGTGTCGCCGTGGTCGAGCCGGCCGCGGAAGTTGCCTGATGTTGTTGAGTTACCAGAAGGAGGCATCGCTGCGTCTCCCGGCGATCTGGCAACGCTACTGGTAGGAAATCGCCTTATTTTTCGATTCTGGGATTGAGTGCCATGATGGCTTCCGCTACGTCCCATACGCGAGCAAGCTGCGCCTCGACCTGTTGGCTGCGCTGTTGAAGCTCGGCGAAGGATGTGATATCGAGATCACCGAGCAACTGTCGATAGCCAGAATCGAACCGCTGCGTTAGCTCCGCTGGCGCGTCAACGGCCAGCACTTTCTGACAGCGAGAATAGGTGACTGCGACCCAGAACATCGCCTCCCGCTGGAGTCCGCGCTCGATCAAATCTCGGCTGCCATCGATGGCCACTGGACGGGCTAGAGCGCTGATGTCTGACGCGAACGAGAACGGCGTCTTGATCATCGCCGCGGCGGCGTCGAACACCTCTGTAAGCGCCGCGAGATGCTGTTCAGCTTGCGCCCGGCTCATCCCAGCGCACCCCACCAGCTCGAGCAGTGTTTCGTAAAACTCCAGTTGCCCGTACTCCCCCAGGAGCTCCCGCACCGCTTCATACCTGCGCCGCACCGTTGGGTTCCGCAGCCCCGCTACCAGCAGCACATGCGCCGTCACCGCCGTTGGGAAGATCCAGCCGATCACCTGGTCGTGTACAGGCTCCGACTCGTCCAGGGCGGCGAGGCCTGCCAGGACCCGCCGCCTGGCGTGCTCGCACCGCCGGCGGACCCACTGCCGCTGGGCATAGCCGCGCGACACCGCCGCCTGGAGTTCGGTCAGTTGCCCGGACGGATCCAGAATGATGCTTGGCGTTCTGAAGCCACCAGCCAGGTGGTAATCACCGAGGATCAGATCGAAGGACTGCAACTGCTCAAGGGAAAGGGTGGTGACGTCGAGCAGAACGTTCTGGTAGACAAACTTCCTGCGCTGATTCGGGGCACTCGGCCTCGTTGAGACGATATTGATATCCAGGTCTGATGTTGGGGGCAGAGGACCGTCAGCAGGGAGCCAGGTCGTCGAGCCGGCGAAGTAGGCGCCGTGAAAGCCCGGGAGATTACGGGCTTCCTCGATCACCCACTGTCGCGCCACGGCTTTGGCGTGTTGGACGAGCATACTCACCCCGTAGGCTGGGCTCTGAACAGGAAATGATGGGCGGCGCTCTCTCGTCGCTAGACTGGCGGTAGTTCGTCGACTTGAGACGCGTCGGTGAAGAGGTGGGCTCGAATGCCGACAGCTTTGGCGGCGGCCACGTTCTCGGGGCGGTCGTCGAAAAAGACAATCTCTTCCGGCGGAGCGGCAAGATGATCGAGAATCTTGTGGTACACCGCTGGGTCCGGTTTGCTGAGGCGCAGCCAGCAACTGAACACGCGCGGCTCGAAGGCGGCAAGCCAGGGAGCGCGGTCTATCGCGCGGGACACCTCGATGGGAGCGTTGGACAGGATGGCGAGCCGATATCCTCGCCGGCCGGCTCGGGTGGCGGAATCCACGGCGGCGGGGTTCGCATGGAGCCAGCTCGATACATCGAGTGCGGTCAGATCGCGTACTTGCGGGGGGGCGGCGGACCGGCCGAGCACGGCGGTCCAATAGTCCTCGACTGAGATGTCGGCCCGGTCGTAGGCGGGCCGGTGAGTCCAGTAGGCGCGCCAGAAGTCCAGTTCGCCGAGACCGCTCGCCGCGATCAGGGCTGCTCGTTCGTCGGCAGGCTGTGCCTGGCTCAGTACCTCGCCGTAGTCGCAGAGCAACCAGGTCACGGTGTTACTTGCACGCTGAGCAGCATGGCCGCAGGTTCCAGGATGTCCGCATCCCGTGTATTACCACGGTCGCGATGCGCGTCTCTCTCTGCCCCGACGGCCGGTAGTGGGGTCCTCGGTACCGCAAAGTGATAGTGCCCTGTGCGCTGCCGCTACTTAGGATGGATCGTCACATGATGGGGCAAGTTGTGGTGGTGCGTTCGGGTGGGATTGGCGGAAACCAGCCCGCCACCAATGCCGTAGACGCCCAGGACCATGGCCGTGGCCAGGGCGACAGCCATCCCGAACTGGTTGCGGCGAGATGGTCGATAGACGCGCTGAAAGCCATCCGCGATCTCGGTGGGATCACCGAGCCGCTCTATGCTCTCGCGCGTGGCGTCCTCCGGCTGCCAGCCGGCCAGCAGCAGGTCACGGCGCGATTCGTCCAGGTGAGCCTGCAGTTCACGGGTGATGTCCTGGCGCCGGCGGCGCGGCAGACGCAGGGTCTGAACCCAGTGGTCCATCATGTCTCGTCCCATGGTGTCGTCAACTCCCCGTCCAGTCTAGCGTCATCGATCCGGTGACGCGGCCCACGGCCTGGACGAAGCTCTGCCACTCAGTGAGCTTGTCACTGAGGGCGCGCTCTCCCCTGGCGGTCAGCGAGTAATAACGTCGCTCGCTGCCGCTTGGCATCGACTCCCACCGCGCGGCTAGCAATCCCTGCTTTTCCAGCCGATGCAGGATGGGGTAGAGCGTGCCTTCTTTGAGGCAAAAGAACCCCTCGCTGCGTCTCTCCAGCTCCTTGACCACCTGATAGCCGTACTTCTCCCCTTCGGCAAAGGCGGAGAGCACCAGCGTATCGGCAGCGCCCTTCAACAGTTCCCTGGAGTAGCTAGCCATGGAACACTCCCTCGATGGACTTGAGCACCTGAACCGGGTTGACGTCGTAGAGATGGAGATCGGACGGCGGCCAGTACGAGACCCAGGCCTTCCCGATGATGTACTTCTTGGGCAGCCAGCGCCAGAGATGCGAGTCCATGCTGTTGTTTCGATTGTCTCCCAGCACAAAGTAGTCGTTCGGCGGCACTTTCTCCGGACCAAAGGTGTATTGCGGTGGATCGGTGATGTACGGCTCTGGGTACTTCTTACCGTTAATGTACACCGTCAGGTTGTGTACCGCGATGGTTTCACCGGGCAGGCCGATCACCCGCTTGATAAAGTCCTTGTCCGGCTGGCCGGCTGGAACCGCCTGAAATACGATGACATCGCCCCGATGCGGCGACTGGATCAGGTAATCGACTTTGTTGACCAGGATGTACTCGCCGTTGTGCAGGTTGGGCTCCATCGACTCGCCCTCGACCTTGAAGTTTTGCAGTGCGACACGGACTACCAGAAATATGGCGATGGTCAGCACTGCCGTTTCCAGCAGCTCGCGAACCATGGATCGTCGTTTGGCCATCGTTATTCCACCTACCTAGTTATGCTACTACCTAGTACCGCTAAGTATAGGCGCGAGAGAGGCGGAAGTCAAAGCGGCGACCGCCGCGCGTGGGGTAAAAAAAGAGGGGCAGTCCTGATTCGGCTGCCCCTCCTGGTGTGTGAAGTCGATGGGTTACGGCTTGGAGCCGTTTTTGCCGCTGCCGGCGCGACCCACCGGCTTGCCGACTTTGGGTACCGACGGCTTCGCTCCAGGTTGGGCCGGGAGTTGGACACCGGGCTGATTGGGGACCGTTTGCCCAGGTACCGTCTGACCAGGAACTGTCTGCCCGGGGACCGTCTGGCCAGGGATAGTCTGGCCGGGAAGCTGAACATTCGACGCAGCGCTGGCCGCGGCGGCGCCAGGCACGGTGGGAAGGTTGGCCGGGGCTACGAACTTTTGGACGTGCAGCTTCGCCTCCTGTTGCTGGATCCAGCCGGCCAGGGCGGCGTTTTTGGCCTGTTGCAGCTCAGCGGGAGTGCTCTTGACCTGCTGGCGGCCGGTAAGCTTGATTACGTGCCAGCCGTACCGGCTCTGCACCAGGCGGAACTCGCCAACCTTCATGGAGAAGATCGCCCGGTCGAAGGCCGGTACCATGGCGCCCCTGGCCACAAAGCCCAGATCGCCGCCCAGCTTCTTGCTGCCGGTGTCGGTCGAGTACTTCCTGGCCAGGGCCGCGAAGTTGGCGCCGTGTTGCACTTCGTGCAGCAGCCGTTGGGCCAGGGCTTTCTGCTTGGCGGGAACCAGGATATGGCTGGCGCGTACCTTCAATTGGTATGGATTAACCTTTTTGGCGAGTACCGCGGCCACCTTGCCACGCAAGTAGTCGCCGACCACCAGCATGCGAAACTGGTCGCTAGTTAGGCCGGTGCTCTGGATGAACTGCTGGAGATGAACTTTCCCACCCTGGGCCTTCTCCAGTTGAAACATACTGGCGTCGATAGCTTTCTGGGACGTCGTTACACCGAGTATTGAGGATCGCTGAATGAGCGTGGAATCGTCCAGCAAATTGGTTAGCGCGATCGGCGCGAGATTACCAAGCTCCTGCTGAATGCCCGAGATCTCGGCCTGTATCTGCGCTTGTTGTGGATCGTTCTTCTTGAGCGACGTCGCAGCCTGCTGCGCCTGGGCAACCTGCTGAGTGAGTTGGTTGTAGCGGAACTGTTCGAAGTTCTTGAAGAAGCCGGTGGTCACGGTGAAGTTGCCGACGGATGCGATGGGGACGTTGTTTACCGCCGCTTGTTGGTTGGGGTCGATCACGTTGTCTTTGAGTAGTCCCCAACCCAGGAGGCCGAGGATCAGCACTGCCAGCCCGATTCCGCCGAAGAGCGCGATCCGCTCTTTCACTGCTTCGCGCTCGTGGCGGCTCAGGTGTGAACCCCAGCCAAAGAGAAACGGCGTGGCCTGGGCCTGTTCGATCATGACCGGGGCGCGGCGTGGCGGCGCCTTGCGTCTGCGGCGGACTTCTTTGTCGGGTTGCGCGTTCACAATTGCTCCTGGAGTACTGCGTTGCAACGGATGCTAGATGCCGATCCGATTAGCCTGTTCCGGCGTGTATGGCAACAGGGCCAGAACGCGGGCTCGCTTGAGGGCCACGGTCAGGCGACGCTGGTGTTTAGCACAGGTGCCGGTCTTGCGGCGCGGTTCGATTTTACCGCGCTCGGAGATGTAGCGCCGCAGCCGGCCCAGATCCTTGTAATCGATTTCCGAGACGTGGTCGACGCAGAACTGACATGGACGGCGCCGGTTGTACGGGCGGTAGTCGCGGCGGGGACGACCGGCGCCGGGCGGGCCGCTCGGGCGTGGACCGTAATTGCCGGAAGGTGCGTGGCTTGCCAAATGATCCTCCTGAAGGGAACAGAGCGGGCCGAGTGGTACTCAGCCGGCTGCTGCCTAAAACGGCATATTGTCGAATTCTTCGTTGTCACCAGAGCTGGCCGCCGTTGCCGCTGGCCTGCTGGGGCCCTCGTCGCCAAAGGAGTCACCGCGCTGGCCGAGCATCTGCAACTCGTTGGCGATCAGTTCCGTTCGGTACTTTTTTTCGCCCGTCTGCTGATCTTCCCAGGAGCGAGTGCGGAGACGGCCCTCGATGTAGACGGGCTTGCCCTTCGACAGGTACTGATTGGCGATTTCCGCCAGCTTATCCCAGCAGGTGACGCTGAACCATTCGGTCTCTTCCTGCTGTTCACCGTCGGCGGACTTGCGCCTTCGGCTGACGGCGACGCTAAAGCTGGTCACTGGAGAGCCGCTGGGTGTGTAGCGCATCTCCGGATCTTTGCCCAGATTGCCGATGATCATGCACTTATTGAGGCTTGCCATGTTTCCTACTCCTCAGGCGCTTCAGTGCTAGATACTCCGGGTGCAACTGCCACGGGTTCGGGCAGTGCATCGATTGCTTCCGTGGTGGAATCTGCCGGCGGGGCGGCAATGGGCTCCGCGGCAGCCGTGTCAAGTGGTGTCGTGGGAGTCTCTTCGGGCGGAAGCGCGAGGTCCGGTGTGGGCAGAACGGGCTCTGGTGCAGCGTCTGCACCGGGAGCCATCTCGGGCTGTGGCTGGGCGATCGGCTCGCGGGGAGCCGCCGCGGCAGCCGCCTGATGCACCCGCTGCTGGGCCTGCGTCACCATGGTGTCGGTGGCCTGCACCAGAAGATACCGCAAGATATTGTCGTTGAGCTTGAGCGCGCTCTCAATCGGCCGCAGCGCCTGCCCGTCCAGATTGAACACCGTGGTTACGTAGAATCCATCCCTGAAATCGCGGATGGGATAGGCCATGCGACGGCGCGGTGGGTTCCAGGGAATCGTGGCCAGAATCTCACCGCCGTCTGATTCGATCCGGCCAGTGATGGTGTTAACCACGCTCCGGATTTGGTCCTCGTCTCGGTCCGACCGGACGATAAAGGTCATTTCGTACGCGTTCAAGGGCCCTCCTTCCCTCGGGTATGTCCTGAGTCTTCGGCGCATGCCGGCCCAGAACAGGAAGTAAGCCCCACGAGGTGGGGCCGGCTGTAGTATACCAGAGCAGGAACTTGACGTAAAGTCTATCAGCGCCGGCCAAACTCGCGCTCCAACTGAGAATGGCTGAGGTGGATCATGGTGGGCCGGCCGTGTGGGCAGGTGTCGGGCCGCAGCGTTCGCTCCAGCTGGGACACCAGTTCGCGCATCTCCTGGACGTCCAGCGTTGCTCCCGCCTTGACCGCTGCCTGGCAAGCCATGGCCGCCAGAGCGCGCTCGCGTGCCGCCGCCGGCTGGGGCAGATTCTCTAACTCGGTCAACACCTCGCCGACCAGTTGAGCGGGGCTGGCACGTCCGGCCAGGGCTGGTACCGCACGAATCAGGCAAGCATCGCTCCCAAACGGCTCTAGATCGAAGCCGGCATTGGCCAGGAGCCGCTGGTTCTCTTCCAGCGCCAGCATCTGGGAGGCTGAAATGGCGAGCGAGGCCGGCTCCAGCAGCGGTTGCGTCTGTACCTCGCCGGCCTCCAGTTGGAGATCGAACCGGTCGAAGAGCACGCGTTCATGAGCCGCGTGCTGGTCGATCATGTATAGACCCTGTGGGCCCTCCGCGATGATAAAGGTCTGGTTGGCCTGGCCAAACACCCGTAGGGCGGGAAGGGCTGAAAGCGCCGGCCCAGAGCCGGCCGGCTCGGCGGCGTTGAGGGTCCCACCCAGGGGCGGCTGAGTTGGAAGCTCCTCCGCCTCCACGGTGGCGAACATGTCCGTGTTCGTTTGAGCGGTGCGCTTTAGCCGCATCTCGAGCAGTGTGGCGCCGATTGACCGATGCAAGGCGCCGTGAACCTCGCGATCGCGAGCGAAGCGCACCTCACTCTTGGCTGGATGGATGTTGGCGTCGATCTCGGCGGGTGGCAGCACCAGGTGAACCGCGGCAACGGGATGACGCCCGATCATCAGAAAGCCGCTGTATGCCTCTTCCAGGGCAAAGATCAGACTTCGATTCTGAATTGGCCGTCCGTTGGCAAAGACCGAGATCGCCGACCGGTTCGACCGGCTGAGGGAGGGCCGTGAGATTAGTCCTTCAATGCGTATCCCGTGCTCTTGCCAGTCGACGAGCAGTAGCGATTCAATTGTCGTCGGACCGTGTACGGCGGCCATGACATCGGCCAGAGTGCCGCTTCCTGGACTCATAAAGGTGTCCCGTCCATCGAGGCTCAGCGTGAACTGCACGCCTGGCTGGGCCAGTGCATACTGCATCACTACGCTCTGGATCTGCCCGCCCTCGGCGCGCAAGGAGCGCACGAACTTTCTGCGGGCGGGAACGTTGCCGAACAGGTCGGAGATGCTGATCCGCAAGCCGAGCGGCGTGCTGCACTGCGACTGCTCCAGGATTTCGCCGTGTTCGGCGCGTAGCCGCGTTCCCACCGTTTCATCCGCGAAACGGGTCTGGACCTCGATCCTCGACACTGCGGCGATAGATGCCAGCGCTTCGCCACGGAAGCCAAGCGTGGTCAGTTGTTCGAGATCGTCCCACTGGCGGATCTTGCTGGTGGCGTGCGAGGCGAAAGCCAGCTCAACCTCCGGGCGGGGAATGCCGTGACCGTCGTCGGTGACCCGAATGAGTTTGAGGCCCGCCTCGCGTATCTCAAGGCGAATGTGCTGTGCGCCCGCGTCGATGGCATTGTCAATCAGCTCCTTGACCACGGAGGCCGGACGTTCCGCGACCTCGCCGGCGGCGATCTTGAGCGCCAGATCGGGAGGCATGCGCCGAATTGGCCGGCGCTCGGAGTTCTCGGTCATGTTCCTATCATTTCGGGATGCAGGACCGCTTCGATCATCGCCACCACTCTACGGGTCGAGCGTACGTCGTGCACCCGCACCATCTTTACCCCCTGCAGTACGCCCCACGCTACCACGGCCAACGAACCTTCCAGGCGTTCGATGGCGTCGGCGCCAAGCAGGTCTCCGATGAACTTTTTGCGTGATGCGGCGAGCAGCACGGGGTATGGCAGGGCGGTGAGTTCAGCAAGGTGGCGGAGAACGTCGAGGTCGTGCTCGGTGGTCTTGCCGAACCCCGGGCCGGGGTCAATGATGATGCGCTCCGCTGGAATTCCCTCCATGACGCATTGGCGGGCTCGTTGCTCCAGAAACTCGCGAACCTCCGCGACGACGTCTCGGTAGCGCGGACGCGGGTTGGCCACCCGCGGCATGCCTTGTATGTGCATGATCACCACTGCCGCGCCCGACTCTGCTGCTATGCGACGCAAGGCGGGATCGGTCAGCCCACTGATGCCGTTGATGATGCCGGCCCCCGCTGCCACGGCGGCCTTGGCCACCGGGGGTTTAAAGGTGTCGATCGAGATGGGTACGGAAAGGTCGCTGTGGAGCGCCTCAATGACCGGTATCACCCGTCGGATCTCCTCGGATACTGATACCGGGTCCCCCGGGCCCGCCTTCTCCCCGCCGACATCGATCAGGCCGGCGCCGTCCGATATCATCCGGCGGGCGTGGGTTACGGCTGCGTCGAGACTGAGGTACTCGCCGCCATCGTAGAACGAGTCCGGCGTGCAGTTGAGGATCCCCATGACCTGAACCCGGTCCAGTGGCAGCCGGCCGGAGGGAAGATCAATCTGCAATCTCGTCGATCTCGCGGTCGATCCGTTCCAGATCGAGATACTCTTCGTGGTACAGCTTGAAGCACCGCTCCAGGTACAATTGGGCCAATTTTTGTCCGCGTTCGCCGCGAATGGCAGCGGCGACGACTAAATCGCCGACATGGTACTTGGTAGGCAAGGCAGCGCCCAGCGTCTGCATATCCCGTTCGATCTCCTGGTCGGGTTCACCCGTGCCGAGCGAGTCCCGCAGGCGGCCGGTGAGGGTAGTGAGCTGATTTAGCTTTTCCTGTTCACTCAACCCAGCAAACTGATCGGTCGGACGCGCCGGCTCGGCTGCCGGCCCGGCGCTGTCGGGTAGGGACGACTGTTCATACAGCTCGCCGTACTGGCGAGCGGCTTCGGCTGCCTCGGACATGAGCCGCATGATGTCCGAACGGTTGGCGCCACCCGCGAAGATCAGGTCATCGCTCCGCCGGTCGGCCAGAGCACGCAGGTACTCGATTCCAGCCACTTCTTCGGGGCTGGGGGGCAGAGGGGTGGTAACCATGTTGCTTCCCAAATCCAGCCCTTCCATGGCGCCGGCCAGAAAGGCCGGAACGAATTTGCCGAGGTTGAACGGAATAGGAGGTACGCTCACGTACGTCGCCAGGATGGCGCCGTCCTCAGCACGGAAGTAAATCAGGGCATGACCGGAGGGCAGGTCACGGTCGCCGCGTTCAAAGATGAGGTTCATACCGCCCACGAAACGAAAGTGGAGCGGGTGATGGGATTCGAACCCACGGCTTTCTGCTTGGGAAGCAGACACTCTACCACTGAGTTACACCCGCTCGCGGACCACCACAGTTTACCGCCTTCACCGCGAGGTGGCAACTAATGCGACGTTATCCCGGCCAGGCTGAGGAACTCGGTGCGGGTGCGCTGATCCGTCCGGAACACGCCTCGGTTGACGCTGGTCACGATTCGGCTTCCTGGCTTCCGGACGCCACGCATCATCATGCAGAGATGTTCCGACTCGATCACCACGCCGACGCCCATCGGATTCATGGCCTGGACGATGGCGTCCGCGATCTGTGTGGTCATTCGCTCTTGCACCTGGGGACGGCGCGCCAGGATTTCGGTAACCCGCGCCAGCTTGCTGATGCCCACGATTCGACCCCGCGGCACATAGCCGATGTGGACTACGCCGAAGAACGGTAGGAAGTGATGCTCGCACATACTAAAGAACGAGATGTCTCGCGCCACCACCATTTCGTCGTGACCTTCGTCGAAACCCGTCTGGAGCACCTTGACCGGATCCTGGCGAAGTCCAGCGAAAACCTCCGCATACATACGCCCGACTCGAGCAGGAGTATCCCGCAAGCCCTCCCGGTTAGGATCTTCGTGGAGGGCTTCAATAATGGTGCTAACCGCGGCCGCGATGCGTTCCTGGTCGGGGAGCAGGCGCTGAACTTCAACGGAAGTCGAGGCTTCGTCGCTCAACGGAGCACGCTCACCAGGATAATGATGGCCATGGACAGGAAGAGGAATGCCATGGCGGCCAACACGGGCGCGCGATGCGCGGCCCAAGATTTCAACGACGGCATGATGTACTCATTTCTTATTGGCCGATTCGTGACGTTCTCCGTATAATCACTCGCGAGGGCGATTAGCTCAGGCGGCTAGAGCGCTGCGTTGACATCGCAGAGGTCACTGGTTCAAGTCCAGTATCGCCCACCACAGCATTATGGCGATTGGGTGCGGCGGCCCGATCGCCATCTGTCGTCAAGACCATGGTAAAATCAGAGCGGGGATCTGTGCGCCACATTATTATTGACGGCTACAACGTAATTCGCGCCGATCCGCGGCTGCAATGGCTGGAACAGGGGAGTATGGAGCACGCGCGAAATGTCCTGGTGCAGACCCTGGCCAGCTCGCCACGGCTGGTGAACGACGATATCGTGGTAGTGTTTGACGGGCGCGGAGGCACACGGGCATACGTGCATAGCCACAAAATGGGTCGAATTATGACGCTGTACTCTGCCCGGGGCCAGTCGGCGGACGACGTGATCGTGTCTCATGCCCAGGAGTTGGCGCGGGTCGGACGGGTGGTGGTGGTCTCGAATGACGTCGAGGTGCGCGAGCACTGTCGTGCCGCCGGATGCGAGATAAGCGCTTCGGAAAATTTACTCGGCCAGATACCGGGACGCCCCAGGATGGCACAGCCGCAGGAGCAGGTGTACGAACCGACTCTCTCGACCGAGAAGCGAGGCAATTCTCGCAAGGCGTCCAAGAAAGCTCGCAAGAATCGTGACATCAGGTTTTAGGGGGGCCTTCTACCCCCAGGTAGCAACCAGACAATTGACAGAAAAGCATGGCGATGAACACTAATAATAACGGCGACACTATTTGGGATGTGCTGATTATCGGCGGCGGGCCGGCTGGCATGGCGGCGGCGCTGTATGCCGCTCGGGCTATGCGCTCCACACTGGTGCTGGAGCGAGAGATGCCTGGCGGCCAGATCGCCACGACGTCCGAGGTGGAGGACTATCCCGGTATCAAGATGACCACCGGCCCCGAACTCTCCATGATGATGATGGAGCATGCGCAGAACTTCAACGCCGAGTTCAGCATCGGCGACGAAGTCTCTGAAGTGGACTTTAGCGGGACCATCAAAAAGGTCTGTACCACGGACGGGAAAGTGTACCGGGCCAGAGCGATTATCATTGCCACTGGGGCTGCGCCGCGCACCTTGCAGGTGCCGGGCGAAGATGCCCTGCGGGGCCAGGGTGTGTCGTACTGTGCGGTGTGTGATGGGCCGTTTTTCCGCGATCGAGAGGTAGCGGTCGTGGGCGGCGGCGACGCTGCCCTGGATGAAGCCCTGTATCTCACCAAGTATGCGTCCAAGGTCACCATCATTCATCGTCGTGACGAGTTTCGCGCTCAACGTGTCCTGGTCGATCGCGCGCGTAAGAACCCGAAGATCGAATTCATCACCAGCGCCGTGGTGGAGCGCGTCAACGGCGAGAGCAAGGTGGAGTCGGTCGCGGTGCGGGAACTCAAAGAGGACCGGGTGTACGATCTTCCCTTGACGGGGCTGTTTGTCTACGTCGGCAATATCCCGAACACGAAGATGTTCGGCGCATGTGTGGACGTGGATCCGAACGGCTACATCGAGGTCGATGAAAACATGGCGACGGGCTGTCCCGGCGTCTATGTGGCTGGCGACGTGCGCAAGAACCCGCTCAAGCAAGTGGTGACGGCTGCCGCCGATGGATCGATTGCTGCACTGACCGCCGACAAATATCTCGACCACCTGGCCGAGCAAGAATCGCCCGAGGAGGCGGAGCAGGATGCCGAGAATCCCGATACCTGGCCGACTCAGTACTGAGAGAGCAGATGACGGACACGACTAGGTTGCAGCGAGTTCTCACCGGTCAATTGCCGGGTTGTGTTGGTCAGCGTGTGCGACTCGAAGGGTGGGTTAGCGCCATCCGAAAGTTCGGCGGGGTGAACTTTCTGGTTCTGCGCGACCGGAGCGGCCTGGCTCAGGTCATTCTGGAGCCAGACCAGATCACGAAGCTGGAAGGATTACAGGTCGAAACGGTGGTCTCGGTCGAGGGCACGGTGGAGGCGGAGGAGCGCGCCTCCAACGGTGTGGAGATCCGCGATGCCGACCTGGAGGTCATTTCGCCGGTCAGCGAGGTCTTACCGTTCGAGATCAACAAAAAGATTCTCAAGCCCTCACTCGATGTGTACCTGAACAACGCCCCGGTCGGCTTGCGCCATCCACGTAAGCAGGCCACCTTCCGGCTCTACGCTGATCTACTGGCTGGCTTCCGCGACTATTTGGTGCCGCGCGGCTTTATCGAGATCCATACGCCCAAGATCACGGGGGCGGCGACCGAGGGCGGCGCCAACGTATTCAAACTGGACTACTTTGGCCGGCCTGCCTTTCTGGCCCAGAGTCCGCAGTTGTACAAGCAAATTATGGTGGGAGTGTTCGAGCGGGTATTTGAGATAGGTCCAGCCTTTCGCGCCGAAGAGCACTCGACCGTTCGCCACCTGAACGAGTACAACAGTCTGGACCTTGAGATGGGCTTTATTGAGAGCTACACGGAGGTGCTGGAGGTGCTGATTGGTGTGTTACAGCACATGATCGACACTGCCTCCATCCGGCATCCGGCCGATCTGGCGCTGCTAGGCGTCGACCCACCGCGTTTTGGCGACGTACCGCGCCTCAAGTTTCGTGAGGCACAGCAGGTCATTCTGGAGCGTCATGGAGAGGATCGGGCGGCGGAGCTTGATCTGTCGCCACAGGACGAGCGCTGGTTGGGCGAATGGGCTTCGCAGGAATATGACTCGGATTTTGTGTTCGTGACGCACTACCCGACGGCCAAGCGCGCTTTTTATACCATGCCCGACCCCGCCGACCCGGAGTACTCATTTGGGTTTGACCTGCTCTTTAAAGGCGAGGAATTGGTGAGCGGTGCCCAGCGCATCCATCGCCATGAGCAGTTGGTCCAGACTATGCGGGAGCGGGGCATCAATCCCGAGCCCTTTGAGGGCTATTTGCAGGCCTTTAAGTATGGGATGCCACCCGAGGGGGGCTTCGCCATCGGCTCGGAGCGGCTGCTGCTCCGGCTGACCGGAGCAGACAATATTCGTGAAACAACCTTGTTTCCCCGCGACATCCACCGGCTCGCTCCCTAGACCGCCCATGAGCGACAGACCCGCGGCCCGCGTCGCCTTCACCACCCTCGGCTGCAAGGTGAACCAGAGCGAGACCGATCTGCTGGCGCGTCAGTTCCAGGCGGCGGGATACGAATGCGTGCCGCACGAGGAGTGGGCAGACGTGTACGTGGTCAATACCTGCACCGTCACACAGGTGGCGGATAAAAAGTCGCGGCAGGCGATTGGTCAGGCCCGGCGAGCCAATCCTGATGCCTTGGTGGTCGCCACCGGCTGCTACGCCAGCATTGTGGGCGATGCGCTGGCCGGCGAACGAACGATGGTGGTCCGCAACCGCGATAAAGAGCGTCTGGTGCCGCTGGTCGAGGGACGCTTGCAGCGTACCGCGCCCGAACAGCTCTACTTCGCCGATGCCGAGAAGTATCTGGATCGGCAGGCGGGACAGGAACGGACGCGGGCGATGGTCAAGGCACAGGACGGATGTGATTCGCACTGCACCTACTGCATCATTCCACGAGCGCGCGGGCGGTCGCGCAGTGTGCCACCCCAGGACGTGATCCGACGGGTACGGTCGCTGGTGCGGGAAGGCCACGCCGAAGTGGTACTGACCGGCGTTGATCTGGGCAGCTACGGGGAAGATGTTGACCAGTACCCGGATCTGGGCGGGGTGCTGGAGCGGATACTGGCCGAAACCACCGTGCGACGCATCCGGGTCAGCTCTCTGGAGCCGGGAGATTTCGATCCAGCTTGGTTAGGACTGTGGCATAGCCCGCGATTGTGCCGCCATCTCCACGTTCCGCTGCAGTCCGGCAGTGCAGGTGTGCTGCAGCGCATGGAGCGTACCTACACGCCCGACCAGTTCGCCGCCATGATCGAAGCCTGCCGCGCCGCCGTGCCAGACATCACGATTACCAGCGATGTCATGGTCGGCTTCCCCGGTGAGACCGCCGAGGAATTTGACGAAGGCTATCACTTCATCCGCCGGTGCGGCTTCGACGGTATGCACGTGTTCAAATACTCGCAGCGTTCGGGCACGCGTGCCGCGCGCCTGCCGGACCAGGTCCCCGAAGACACGAAAAGTGAGCGCAGCCGGCTGCTTCGAGACGAAGCGGTGGCGGGTGTCACGCGATTACTGGCCCGGAGTGTGGGAAGGTCCGCTGCAGTGGCGTGGGAGAGCGAAAGCGACGGAATATGGCGCGGGCTTACCGATACCAATATTCGGGTGTATGGCATACCCGACGCCGTGCGGTCGGGTGGCATGTCTGGCGTGACGCTCGGGACTGAATTCAAAGACGGTCTGTGGTCCGAGGCGGCTCAGGTTGACATTCCGCTGGTCGCGGTTTCGTAGAATCGTGTGCGCAATCATCCCCTAGATCCCCGCCATGCCCAGGGCAGCCCGGAGATAGGCGTCGGCATAGTCCGTATAGGTTTTGAAGTCGACCAGATAGCCCCGCATCTCTGCCGTATTGACGGCCATGGCTACGTGCTCAGCCTGGGCAAATGCTCGCTCCAGAGCGGTCACCGCGGTGTCGAGGAAGTGGCGATCGACCCGTGGTCCGCCACCGTCTCCTTCGTCATGAATGGCAGCCAGCCGTTGCTTGGCCAGAACGATACCGGCTTGGGCTGCGCCGGCGTGTTCGTTCATGTCGCGGGTGTTCTCAGCCAGGATCGCGGTCCGCACGTGGTCCAGGACGCTTTCCATAGTGCGTTGGGTGTCTCGAATTTCGCGATACATTTTGCCTGTACTCCATCAGCCAACGGCGCACCGCGCGCAGCATGACTCCCATTCCCAGGCCAGAAGAGAGATGGAGCCGATGGCCGGACTCGAACCGGCGACATGACGCTTACGAAGCGCCTGCTCTACCAACTGAGCTACATCGGCACGCCCCGCGACGCGCAGCCACGCACCGGATATTCTACGGGACGACAGAGCGGCAGCACAATCCACCACGGCCTGCATCTTGCTTAAACTACAGACTAGAGAAAGGAGGCAGTCATGCTCTACACCATCATCGTGGTTATCGTCATCCTGCTGCTTCTCGGCTTCGTCTTCGGTCGCGGCCGATTCATGTAGCCCATGGCGCCAGGACCCCGGATTGCTCCCCACGGGATATGCGTCCGGGGTCTTTGGTGGTTGCCATGACCAGAGCGAGTTTTTTGTGACGAGGTAAGCGCTTGATGCGGTGCTCGGCCTGCAACGCGGCGCTCTTGGTCTCGAAAGCCCAGGCGGCTAGGAGCTCGACCGGTAATAATCCTCGGGTATACCGCGCTCCTCGGCCGGCGTTATGGGTTGCCAGGCGGCGGTCCACGTTGGTCGTATAGCCTGCGTAGAGTGTTCCGTTTGCACAGCGCACCACATAGACGAAGTGGGAGGCGGTGAGAGGCTCCTGAATATCCACCGAGGCCGAGACCGGATTGTCGCCGGCTGGTGAACAGGGATTCGCGGGAGGACACGGGTGCGCCATGACCTATTGTTCGCCCCTAATGTCACCGTATTGCAACTCTCGCCTATCGACAATCGGCGCCGAGTTCGATACAGTGGTGCGGAAATAGGTTTGCCGTGGTCGAGTACCAGGGCGAATCGAGTGGAGGGAAACCGCATGGCGTCGACCTTGAACTCACTTCATCAGGCTATTCAGGCTTTTTTCATCGGTCTCCGGTTGCTCAGTGATCTTCTCGATCCGCGGCGCTCGCCGGTCAGCATCGGTGTCGCGGTCGAAAGAGCGTCGCTGGACCGGTAGGTACCTATCCCAGGGGTTGTTCCAGTAGAGGACGGTCAGGCACAATCAGCCAGTACTAGGTCCACCGCCGCGGCGGTCCACGGGAGCACAAAACGGATGGGAAGACGCGTCGTTGTGACGGGATTGGGCTGCTTGACGCCGCTCGGTAACAATGTGGCCGACACCTGGTGCGCCATCAAAGCCGGCAAATCGGGCATTAAGCCGATACAGCGCTTCGACGTCAGCAATCAAAGTGTGCGTTTTGGCGGTGAATGTCTGGATTTTGCGCCCACCAGCGTGCTTACCACCAAGGAAGCACGCCGCATGGATCGCTTTCAGCAGATGGCGTACGCCAGTGCGATGGAGGCGGTGGCCCATTCTGGCCTAGAAATCACCCCGGAGAACGCAGATCGGGTCGGTGTGGTAGTGGGTTCCGGCATCGGCGGGTTACAGACGCTGACGGACCAGTTCCGCGTGCTTTTCGATCGTGGCCCAAGCCGCATCAGCCCCTTTCTCATCACCATGATGGTGGTCGATCTGGCGCCCGGCTTGATTTCCATAAAATTGGGCGCCAAGGGGCCAAATTTTAGTCCGGTTTCCGCCTGCGCCACGAGCGCGCACGCCATCGGTGAGGCCGGTGAGATTATCAAGCGAGGCCAGGCCGACGTGATGATCGCCGGCGGCTCGGAGGCGGGGGTGGTGGAAATGGGCCTTGCCGGGTTTAGCAGCATGCGAGCTCTCTCGACGCGGAACGACGACCCGGAGCATGCCAGCCGTCCGTTTGATGCGCAGCGTGATGGCTTCGTCATGGCGGAAGGAGCAGGCATTCTGGTCCTGGAAGAGCTGGAACATGCTCGGGCGCGAGGAGCGACGATCTTTGCCGAATTGGTCGGCTATGGCCAAACTGCCGACGCCTCGCATATCACTGACCCCGCGCCCGGCGGCGAGGGAGCAGCACGAGCTATGAAGCAGGCGCTCGAGCAGGCCGGCATGCGACCCGAAGAGATCCAGTATCTCAATGCACACGGAACGTCTACCCCGGCAGGGGATCGGGCCGAGACAACAGCCATCAAGACCGCCTTCGGCGACTACGCGCGTACCCTGTTGATTAGCTCCACCAAATCCATGACCGGACATTTGCTGGGCGCAGCCGGGGGGGTGGAGGCGGTCTTCTGCATCATGGCGATGCAGGAGAGCTATGTGCCGCCTACCATCAACTATGAGTACCCGGACCCTGAGTGTGATCTCGATTACGTTCCAAACCACGGTCGCACTGTGGCACTGGAGGCCGTGATGAGCAATTCCTTCGGGTTTGGCGGGCATAACGTCAGTCTCATCCTCCGTGCCGCGCCGTAGACCATGACGGATGAAGGAACGAAATATCCATCGGCCCTTGACCCGCTAGTACTGCGCGAGTTGATCCGGCAATTGACAGCTACCGATATCGATGAGCTGGAGGTCACCTATGGGCGAGCACGGATCTACCTCCGGCGCAATCCCGGCAGGCAACTGGCGGGGGCGCTGGAAGATGATGCGCATGGTGGCACGGCACGGTCGGGACTACCGATTATTGCTCCGTTAACCGGCATCTTTTATGCCCGGTCCTCGCCGGAACAGCCGCCCTTTGTCAGTGTGGGAGACGCCGTCGAGGAAGGGCAGGTGGTGGCCCTGATCGAAACCATGAAACTGTTTAATGAGGTGATCGTCGATTTTTCGGGCGAGGTACTGGAAGTTACCGCTACCGAGGGCGATTTGGTCGAGGTTGGGCATCCCTTGATGTTTATTCGCGCACTCGATCGGGAGGAGGACCTTTGAGTGCGTGAAGGGCTTGCTGTTCGAGCCTTTCCATATGCTCCGCTTGGTCGTCGGCACCATGTTCGTAGCCCACGAGTTGCAGCGTTCCATGCACAACCAATAGTGCGATTTCGTCGTTTAGCGAGTGCTCAAGCTCTCCAGCCTGGCGCAATGCGTAGGGCAGGGCGATCACGATGTCACCAAGTGGCAGAGGAGCGGTCTCCTCTGGAGTTACCTCTGGTCCAAGCTGATCGTGGATGAACGAAAACGAGAGGACATCGGTCGGGCGGTCAACCTGTCTATAGTGGCGGTTTAACTGGCGCATTTCCTCGTCACTGGTGAAGTACACGCTGACCTCGATCGAGCGCTGGGGCGCAACGAAGGGCGCGGCGCTGCTACCATCTTCGAGCGCGGCCGCGATGGCTGAGCGAACCGCATCAGCCACCAGAGTGCGATCGGGCTCCGCATCCAGGTTCGGTAGCACGTCTATCAAGACGCGAATCTCAGGCGGGCTCACTGGTCTTCGTTCGCGAGGGGTGAAGCAATCGCACGCCGCCGTCGTGGGCGCTGTCGGTTGAATCTGGATACTCAATGCGCGGGTGATACAGCCCGTTCAGCACCGAGCAGAATGCACCTTGTACGGTGTGAAGGTCGGCCAGAGTGAGCGGACACTCGACGAGTTGGCCCTGGGCTATGCGCTCCTGAATAATTTTCTTTACCGTCTCCTGGATCCTGGAGTCGGACCGATCCGCGGTGGCGCGAACGGCGGCTTCACATCCATCGGCCAGCATGAGCAAGGCCGTCTCCTTCGACTGCGGTCTCGGCCCGGGATAGGTGTAGGGTGCGGGATCGATGGTCCCGGGCGGGTTCTCGCCGCGTGCTTTGTGAAGAAAGTAGGAAATCGTCATGGTGCCGTGATGCTCGGCAATAGCGTCCACCACGGTTCGTGGCAGGTGGTACTGGCGGGCGAGTTTAAGACCGTGGGATACATGGTTGCGAATAATGCGAGCGCTCTCCTCGGGCGGCAAGCTATCGTGAATGTTGGTCATGCCCAGTTGGTTTTCGACAAAGCAGTGCGGATTGGCGGTTTTTCCGACATCGTGGTACAGTGCTCCCAGTTTGGCGCCCAGGGAGTTGGCTCCAATCTCCTCGGCTGCGTGTTCCACCATGCTGGCCAGTAGGAGGCTGTGGTTGTACGTGCCTGGCGCCTTCACCATGAGCCGGCGCAGCAACGGTTGATTCGGCTGTCCCAGTTCCAGGAGCTGCAGCATCGTGGTGACCCCGAAGAAGCTAGATAGGAGGGCAAAAGCACCAAGCGCCAGGGCCGAGGAAACGAACCCATTGAAACTGGCCGCGAGCACATACTCTTGCAGTGCCGCGAAGTCGTAGACGCGGTCCAGGAACCCAAAAGCGAGTACCGTCACCAGACCAAAGGCAGTGATGGAGGCGCCGGCCAGAATGAACTGCTTGAGCTGCCGGACCTGGCGAATGGCGAGCACGCCGGCCGCGCTGGTGACAAAGTAGTAGGTGGTCAGCTCGAATGAATTTGCCACCACCCATCCGGCCAGGAGGGCCGCGGCCAGGGCAATGGCCACGCACGCTTCTGGCGCCACGAGCGCGGCGGCAAAGGTGGACGCCGCGGCGACAGGAAGAAAGAGCGGCAATAGGACATGGCCGCCGGTCAAGAGGCGAGCGCCGACGACATCGGCCAGCACGGTGGTGGGAACCAGCAACAGGAGCCGGGGACTGCCAGTAATAGCCGGATGAAAGGCGGAGAGGTACCAGAAGAGCATTGCCACGATGGAGCTGGCGAACAACACGGCAGCCGTGATGTCCTGCCAGCCCTCTCGACGACTCTGAATACCGAGTGCATTCAGCCGCTCGAGAATCAGCGGCGTTACGATGTCGCCGCGCCGCACGACCACCTCACGAGGATAGATGGTCTCGTAGGCCGGCGGGATCAACTGTGCCGCGCGCTTGCGCCTTTGGCTGGTTGCAACCAGGTCTGGCAGCAGGGTAGGAGCAAGAAAGGCGATCAAGACCTCGCCGATGGCGGCCCGTTGTTGAAGTGGCATTTGATCAGGAAGGGTCGTCAGGAGTGTTGACTCGGTACTGGGAATCTGGTTTGCGTCGAACTGCGAGAGGATGGCGCGCGAGAGCAGACCGACGCTCTGTTGCCGAACCGTTGCCAGTGCGCCGGGACGGAGCGAGGGAAACCCTTGCAGTGCCGCGGGATTGAGACCCGCTGGGAGGAGTTGGCGAATCGCCGTGACTCTGTTTGATGGAGATAGGGAGCCGGTCAATAGAGGGGCGGCGGCGGCCAGAAACGCGTCTGCCTGGCTGCGACGTTCACGGGCCAGCGTGGCATCGACGCGAAAGGCCAGCGGGACCGCGTCCATCGCCTGCTTCCGTCTGGCATTGATCGACACGCGGTCGAAGAAGGTAACTTTGCGCTGCGCTACCACCGTGTCCCCAGCTACCTGGCCCAATTGCATCGTGCTGGTCCGGACCTGAATCGTGAAGGCAACCACCAGTGACACCACTAGCAGTATCGCGGTGATCACCGCGACGAACTGGGACGGGCCGCTCCGGTTGTCTCGCAACGATCGGCCTTGCCGGAAACGCTCCGCACTGTCCACAGAGAGTGAGCTCAGCTACCTTGCTGTGTAAGCAGGTCTCGGGCCAGCACGCTGACCTGAGAACCTTCTGCTTGACCATGTAGCTCCTGCATAGCCGACGCCATGACCTTGCCCAGATCACGCGGGCCGTTAGCCCCGGTCTGCTGAATGGCCCGTTCCACAGCCAGGCGCACGTCCGCCTCGTCCAACTGCTGAGGCAGGTATTCTTCTAAAATCGCCTGCTCGGCCAGCTCCTCACGCGCGCGGTCTGGGCGTCCGCCTTGCTCGTAGGCGACGGCCGCTTCTCGTCGCATTTTCACCTGGCGTCGCAGGACATCCTGGTACTCGCCGTCGGTGAGCGGCGCTCGCTTGGCGATCTGGGCGTTCTGGGCAGCCGCCTTGGCCAAACGCAACGTTGATAACCTGATGCGATCACCGGACTTCAGGGCCGCCACGAGATCCTCTTCTATTCGGCCGGCAAGGCTCATACATCACCTACTTGCTGCGCTTACGGAACCAAGAGCCCAGTCGACCGATCGCTGCGGGCGGCGGCTCGTTGAGTCAACTCTGCCAGATTATAGCCACCGATCTGGCATTCGTCAATGCATGGCGGCGGCTATCGCTGAGTCATTCCTGCGTTACATCCTGATAGTCATCTCCAATGATGACGGTGATCGGAGCATGAGTTGAACGAGCGGAATCAGTTACTAGCGGCGCCTGGAGCATGGTCGAGACCGCCCGGGCCACGTATTGAGTCTGTGTCCCCGCGTTCTTCCCCATGACGACGCGCGTGCGCGTGAAGCGGGCGGCGGGAGCGGAACTCTCACCAGCTATGCGCACCCCGCACTGGCGCAACCAGCCGGCGAAGGCGGCCGCTTGCCCTGCCGTACCAGTTCCATTCTGTACCTGGACCCCGGGACCGCGTGCGAGGTCAGTGTCCAGAAAGGCAGTGTGAACGATAGAGTGGATCCGCGGCCAATTGGGCAATAGCACAGGTTTGCCCTCTGCTGTGTAGTCGGCGACAGCGTTATTCCGCAGGGTCAGGTAATGACTATCCGCGCCGGCGCCAGACATCCCGTGCGTCGCCTGGGCGAGCGGGACTACCTGGTCATAGGGGAAGTTCGTGATAACGGTCCCACCGAAACTGTCGACCAGTCCCGCCAGGTGGGGCAGGCTTGCGGGCTGCAGAATTGCGGTTACCAGAGCCGTTACGCCGAGATGCTGTCGCTGCATGCGTAGCATGGTCCCCGCTGCCGTCACTGCGGGTAGCTGCATGAAGCGGGTAAGCGTGGCGCCATCCATCCGCTGAGTCCCGCTTGGGATAATGGGACGGGACACCCTGGCAGCAAACCGACCGGTCAGTATCGGAGGGACATGCACCGATACGCCTCCCACGGCATCGGCCAGTTGGCCGACCGTATCGGTCCCCACCACGGCGTAGTACGGAATCGGCATGTGGAGTGCGCTCTGCATCGCGAGCAGGGCGAGTCGCGGGCCGCCATAGGTGTACGCGTCGGCCATCCTACCCCGTCCGAAGCCGGGTATAGTGACCCATAGATTGGGCGGAACCGATAATGTGGCCAGAGTGTGATGGTGCGGATCGAAGGAGACCACGAGGAGGTCGGTTATCGATGAGGTTCTGGCCCCTTTCCCATTGGCGCCTAACAGGAGCATCGTCCAGCGACCGCCGTCCCATCGCAAGGAACCCGGCTGGGGTTGCAGCCGTGATGCAGCGAAGTTGGTAGTGCCTGCAGAGAACATCGAGATGGCGGCAGCGCCCACGCTCACCAACAGCAGCACCAGGATACCGCTGAGAATCGCTGTGGTGCAGCCAAAGCTACCTTGACGCACGCTACGCGCGCGGAAAGCATGAATTCTCTGGCTCAACTAACGTCCTTTCGTCTAATCTTCGCTTCCATGATAGCCACGGGTTGGTGGCCGCCACCTGTCAGTATCGCGGTAGATTTCGATTGACACCTCGTCGGTCGTCCCGCTTCGGCTTCGGGAAAGGCGCCGGCGGGTCAAAGTCTCGATGGTACTTGCTATACTGATGTGGTCGTGCTAAGCGGGGAGCTAGCGGTGCCCTGTACCCGCAATCCGCTACAGCGGGGTCTAATTCCACACTCGAGGCCTGGCTCATTCGCACCTGCTGGGTCGGCCGACATTGATAGCCGGGTTCTACGCGGCGGAGCCCTGTGAACCCCGTCAGATCCGGAAGGAAGCAGCGGTAAGCGGTAAGCTCCGGGTGCCGTAGAGTAGCCTGGCTTGAGCCGGCAGATCTTGGTAAGGCGAGTGGGTCCACGTCGACAGCGTGGTGCACGATCATGTGGCTTCATTGGGTGGCTGGACTTTGGTCCAGCCATCTTCTTGCTTTGATAGAGGACAACCACAGGCCGTGCCACCGGCACGGCCCGAGTATCCTCGGTCTGTTTTTCGCTTTAGCGCGCCACCACCGCGGTGGAATCGACCGCCGAGCGACTGTGGGCCACGGCGTTGCCGGACGCTGCATCGAAGAGATGCAAATTCGTGGGATCGAAGACGACGTTAATGTTCTGCTCCGGCTCAGTCTCCACATCTGCCGGAAATTCAGCCGTCATCGTATTGCCGCCCTGGCTGATGTACACATATTTCTTGCTGCCCATGTTCTCAACTACCTCGACTCGCGCCGCCATCTCATTGGGCGGCTGACCGTCATACGTCGCCAGCGACATGATGTGCTCCGGCCGGACGCCGAGGAGTACGTCGTTAAGATCCTTGCCGCGGGCGGCGGCCACCAACGGATCGGGCAATGGAACATTGAAGCCGGCTCCCACGACCGCCAGCCGGCCGTTGTCTTGTCGAAGCGTTCCCGGCAGCAGGTTCATTGAGGGGCTACCGATGAAGCCGGCCACGAAGGTGTTTACCGGATAGTCGTACAAAATCTGCGGCTTGTCGATCTGCTGCAGGAAGCCGTCCTTCATCACCGCGATGCGGTCACCCATGGTCAGCGCTTCAGTCTGGTCGTGGGTGACGTAGATCACGGTGGTTTTCAGGCGCAGGTGAATCTTGCTGATCTCCGCTCGGGTCTGCACCCGGAGCTTCGCATCGAGGTTCGAGAGGGGCTCGTCCATGAGGAACACGGCTGGATTCCGCACAATGGCACGGCCCAAGGCCACCCGCTGCCGTTGGCCACCGGAGAGGGCCTTGGGCTTGCGATCGAGCAATGTCATAATGCCGAGGATCTGAGCCGCTTCGTCAACTCGCTGTTTGATCTCGGCCTTTGGCGTCTTCCGCAGCTTCAGACCGAACGCCATATTATCGAAGACGTTCATATGTGGGTACAGCGCATAGCTCTGGAATACCATGGCGATGTCGCGGTCCTTGGGCGACAGATTGTTGACGACGCGATCCCCGATGCTGATATTGCCTTCGGAGATATCGTCCAGACCAGCGACCATGCGGAGTGTAGTCGACTTGCCGCACCCCGATGGGCCGACCAGGACCAGAAACTCCCCGTCCTTTGCTTCCAGGGTGATGTCGTGTACCGCGACCACGTCTGCGCCGTATCGCTTCCAGACGTGATCAATGCCGACTTTTGCCATCTCGCCCTCCTGAATCTGTCGGATGCTATCCGTTAGTCTCTGTGTAGCGTATGCTTGCCCTCGGAGTCAATAATTTGGAGAAAGTGATACCGCCTACACTTCGAACTGCCGGGGAAAGTGAGTCAAGTTGCGATATCCGTCCGCCGTCACCACTACCATGTCTTCAATCCGAACACCTCCCGTCTGAGGGTCGTACAGGCCTGGTTCGATGGTTAGAACATCCCCTTCCAGTAGCTTCACGTCGAGCGCTCCCAAGCTGGGGTGCTCGTGAATGTCCAGTCCGACGCCGTGCCCAGTACCGTGAACGAAGCGAGGGCCGGAACCTTCGCCGCTGAATCCCTCCGCCGAGAAGATGGCCTCGGCCCTGGCGTGGATATCGTGCCCGTTGGCGCCCGGGCGAATCTCCGCGAGGGCCGCGTCCAGGGCGTTCTCGGTGGCCCGGTACATGCGCTGCAAAAGGTCTCCCGGGTTGCCCTTCACCACCGTTCGTGTCATGTCGGCAAAAAATCGAGTGGATTTGCTCCGTGGAAACACGTCCAGGATGATGGCCTCGCCCCAACGAAGCGGACCAGTCCCGAGCCAGTGCGGGTCGGCGGAGCCCGGTCCGCCGGCCACGATGGGACTGCCCGGATCCATGCCTTCGCGAGTCAGGGCGATCTCGATTTCTCCGCGCAGGCGCTCGGAGGTAAGGGGGATTCCCGCGTAATGGAGAACTCCATTGAGATTGTCACACTGACCGATGATGTCGATGGCGCTCCGCATGGCCCGCTCGGTGGCTCGTTGCGACGCTTCGATGGCCGCGACTTCCTCCGTGGTCTTTTGCCGGCGCTCGCGCACGAAGAGGTCGGGCTCGATCACCAGAGTGGACCCCGCGGAGCGCAAGGCGTCCGCATAGGCCACCGGAAAGGTAGGCTCGATGGTGATTGGTCCGGCGCCTGCGTCTTCGACCACACGCTGGATGAGGGTGGTGAAGGCTTTGGTCCGGTTCTGCAGCTCGCGGACCAGCTCGCAGTAACCAAAGTCGTCAAACGTCCTGGTTTCATCGACGCACGATTCCTTGGAGGCTCGACCACCCTCCATGCCACTCACTACCACCATCGATTTCCCACCGGTTTCCAGGTAGATAAAGGGATCGCCCGCCAGGAAGTGCGTCTTGTAGTACAGCGTCTGATTAGACTCGCTGTCGCCGACCAAAAGTATCGCATCAGTCATCGCGGAGCTCCTTGTTGCACAGTAGGTGATGGTTGCCGGGGATTTTGGCCATTACAGGGTGCCGCCACGTTTCAGCATAGTAGGAGTGCGTAACATCGTTCATGGCGTGCAACTGGATCCACCTTGACCGCGCGTGTCGAGGGCTGACCGCTGGTATACTCGCCAGAGGTGCATCGGATGGATGTCTTTATAAGCGCCGACGTGGAGGGTGTGGCCGGCATTGTCAGCTGGGATCAGATAACGCCGGGGGCAGATGATTACGCGGTTGGCCGCTCGCTGATGATCGGCGAAGTCAATGCCGCTATCGAGGGCGCGTTCGCGGCAGGCGCCTCGCGCGTCGTGGTGAACGACGCGCACCACCGTATGAGCAATCTAGTACCCGACCAATTGCACCCGAGAGCGAGACTGGTTTCCGGCCACTTCAAGCCGCTGTATATGGTGCAGGGACTCGACCAGAGCTTCGACGCCGTGTTCTTTGTGGGCTATCACGGCGCCATCGGGGAGCCGGAAGCGATTCTTTCTCATACCTATAACCCGCGTGCCATCTGGGAGGCCAGGGTAGACGGCCGGCCGGTAGGGGAGATTGGCCTGAACGCACTCGTTTGTCAATATTTCGGCGTGCCGATTCGACTGGTCACGGGTGATCAGGTCACTGCGCTGGAATCGCGCGAGCTGATTCCCAGTGTCCACATCGCTGAGGTCAAACACTCCTTCGGCCGGTACAGCGCGGAGAGTTTGAGCCCGTCGGAATCCCGCGACGTCATTCGTCGCGAGGCCGAGGCCAGCTTGCTGGCGGTGGCCCAGCAGGAACCGAGCCGTCGCCCCACGACCATCGAGCTGACCTTCCTGGTGGCTGACATGGCCTCAATGGCGGAGTGGATTCGCGGTGTGGAGCGGACCGGGCCGCGCACCGTCCAATTCACCGCGTCCGACGGAATGGAGGCGTATCGTACCTTCTATGCGATTGTGACCCTCACGCGCAGCATCGTGGAGTGAGAGCGCTCGGCATCGATCCCGGGCTGGTCATAACTGGCTATGCGGTGCTGGAACAGGACGAGGGCGGCATCGGCCTGGTGGAGGCCGGCACCATCGAGAGCGGCAGTCCGCACGATCCGTTGCCGGTGCGATTGCGTCGCCTGCATGAGGATCTAGGTGACCTTATGACGCAGCATCATCCGGAGGTGATGGCCCTGGAAAATCTGTACTCGCATTACGAGCACCCGCGCACCGCAATCCTGATGGGGCATGCGCGGGGAGTCATCGTGCTGGCTGCCGGGCTGTATGACGTGCCCTTGCATCACTACGCGGCCACTCAGGTGAAGAGCGCCTTGACGGGAAACGGACGGGCCGGCAAAGAGCAGATCCAGCAGATGGTGCGCCGCACCTTTCGTCTGGCTGAGGTGCCCAAGCCACCGGATGTGGCCGACGCCATGGCCATCGCCCTGTGCCATCTGTACCATCAGGGCACGCGCTCCGCTACCGACTCCATTCGATTACTACAGTAATCCTGGTGATACCGGCCGGAGGAGTCTTGGATCGCCGTCGGCGAGGATGGACCAACCCGAAACCATCCGGCGGCGGACGATCGATGGCGGGTGGACGTACACTCGATCATGCAGGGTTACGCTTTTGATGAGGCGACGGTTCTAGGATTGGTGAAACCACCATGACCAAGTCGACGGAGGAACTGCTCCGCGAACTCGAGTCGACCGGCGTCCTCGCCGGTTCGTCTCCACCGGCGCGGGCGCCGTCGCGCTCCACCGCCGGCGCGGTCCGGGTGCCAGGGGAACGCGGTGGTTCGACCGGCTTGGTGTTTCTGGTCATTGCCGCCGTCGTCATTGGGTTGGTTGGATCGCTTCCCTTTGGCAGCTACGTGTTGTATCCATTCAGCCTGTTCGTCACGTTGGTCCATGAGAGCTGGCACGCCCTGGCCGCTGTCGCAAGCGGCGGGGCCGTGCGAAGCCTGGAAATATCTCCCAATTTCTCAGGAGTGACCAGCATCAGCGGCGGCTGGAGGGTGCTCATCGCGCCGGCCGGGTATCTTGGCTCGACCGTGGTGGGCGTGCTCCTGCTGATCATCCGGATGCGCGCTGCCCGCTGGGTGATTGCAGGGCTGGCCACCTTTCCCCTGGCCGTCCTGTTTTTCTTTCATCCCGCCACGCTGTTCACGGCGGTATGGGCGGTGGTGTTTGCGGCTTCTCTGGCCGGCGCTGCCTGGCGGTTGCCCGCTCGCGCCGTCGAATTTCTCCAGATCTTGCTCGGCGCCGCCTGCGGCCTCAACGCGTTCCGCGATTTGATGACGCTCTTCTTTATCTCGACCAGCCGGTCGGGCATCCACACCGACGCGGCGACCATGTCGGACGTGATACCCCTACCCGCGACCGTGTGGGCGGTAATCTGGACTGCCATGTCGCTCACCATGCTGGTGGGTGCGTTGATCGTGGTGATCAGCCGAGACGTTCGCCGAATTCGAGCGCGTTAGCAATGTCCACTGACCAGTAGACGATGTGATCGCACCGCGAAGCGGTTGTGTGCCACGGGCCGCCGGGAGGACCTTGGACGAACTCAAAGTAGGAAGGTCCCGCTCGGGAGAAGACGATCTTGTACGACTAAGGGCAGAACTGCCCCTTCTGAGTTGGACTCTAGTGAACGCCGAGAGGACGACCGAGATTGCGCAGTGCTTGGTCGATGTAAGTAGCGATCACCGTTCACCGCGCGTCCACTCGAAGGCTTTCCAGAGGTTTCTTGCGTGACCCGAAACCCCCGCGAGTCCACGGTCCACGTCGCCGGCCGTATACACGCTGGTGGCGGGTTTGACGACCAGCGGGCCAAGAACCTCATGCAGGTCCGGGTTCATCACGCCGCTGCCGAGTCCCAGGCGGAGGGCATCGATCACGACGGCGTTGATTGATCGACCCTCTTGACGGCTGCGCTACCGGAGTTCCTCCAGCAAAGGAGCGGGAATACGAAATGTTGCCTTGTCTATAGAGCCATCATACTGGCACATTAAGATCGGGAACCATTGTGGGGCGTGCCATCACGTCGTATCGCCAGCGAGACCTACATAAACTCTCCGGCCTGCGATCACCGGGCTAACTCCTTGCCGCCGACCGGGACCAGGCGAATCTGTTGCAGTCGACCGGCGATGGGAGGCATGGTTTCGCGGATAAAGCCGGCGGCGCCCTCCACGGAGAGCGAGGCGGCGTGGTGTTCCTCGTCGTCCCATACCTCGGTAACCCAGATGGTATGAGTGTCGTCGGGTGATGTGTTGTCGATGAACACCTGTGGTCTGTGGACTATGGCTGGGAAGGACAATCGATCGGAGAGGTGCTGGTGGGACGGGGCAACCTCCGTCCCACTGCCGGGTGAGCCGCACCACAACGAGGCGACGGTTCGGCACTGGGTTCGGTTCCGAGACCGATAGTATGTTTGATTCAAGACCTCACACGCGGTAGGGTTGGGGATGAGCGACGGAACCAGCCGCTGGGCCGGCATCGAGCTACGCCACCTGGCGGCGCTGACCGCCATCGCGCGGACGGGGTCCTTTCATGGTGCGGCGGAACGGCTTGGGTTTACACAGTCCTCCGTGAGCGAACAGATTGCCGGTCTGGAGCGCGTCGTGGGGGAGCGGCTGATCTACCGGCCGGGAGGTCCGAGGCGGGTATCGTTGACTGCAGCCGGTCAATTACTGCTGCGACACGCGGAATTGATTCTGACCCAACTCCAGGCTGCCGAGACCGACCTGCACGCCTTCGCCCTGGGCGAAAGCGGCAGCCTGACGGTGGGCACCTATCAGAGCGTCAGCCGGCAGATTTTGCCCCCGCTCATGCGTCACTTCTCCTCCTGCTACCCGAAGGTCGAAGTGGCTCTGACCGAGTCGGCTGACGATGCCGACTTTTTCCCGCTGATCGAGCGCGGCGATCTCGATCTGGCCTTTGCCATCTACCCGCTGCCACCCGGCCCCTTCGAGGACGTCGAACTCCTGCGCGATCCCTACGTGCTGGTGGTGCCGGTTACGTCCTCACTCGCATCACGTGAAGCTCTTCCCACCCTACGAGAGATCGGAACCCTGCAACTCATCGGTTTCCGGGAGCAGCGCAGCGTGGCCCCGATCGAGGCCCATCTGCGGGCGCGCGGCATTGAGCCGCGGATCGTGTTCCGCTCGGACGATTCCGGCACCGTCGAGGCCCTGGTGGCCTCGGGCCTGGGCACCGCGCTGGTGCCCCGCTTGACGGTGACCCGGGGCGACCCACGGGTGGCCATCCTCGAACTGGATGACGACCTACCCGCTCGCCGCGTCGCGCTTATCTGGCGCCGAGATCGGCACCGTTCGCCAGCCGCACGAGCCTTCGTGGCGGCGGCGGAGCAGGTCTGCCGCGATGCGGCATTGGACTGCGAGGCAGCTGACCGCGCGCACCTGGCCGGCGCCTAACCCTGAGGCCGGCAGTCGCCCGCGCCGTCAGCAGGTTGCCGAGTGGGGTTGTAATCGGCTCATGACATAACGACGAATATCGAGGCTGGGGTCTTCCATGGGGGCGTAATACCCGATGGTGAAGGCACGCGACGCCATGCCACGTTGGACCCCTTCGCAGATCCCCCAGTCCTGATGATTGACCAGATCCCAGAAGTCCACCACGTCCGACGGGTCAAAATCGCTCCTCGCGATCTCGGAGGGATGGAAGAGAAAATCACAGGTCAGCGTAGTGCTTTTCGGGTTGGTGGGCCAGAGCGTGAAGGCGGCCACATGGTCTGACGAGATGCTGGTCATCATATTGGGGTACGAGAGCTTGCCCCAGTGGCGCGACGCGTCCTCTGGCGTCAGTCCGGGAAAAGGGGCCCGGGTTGAAGTCCCACTCACGGTGTAGGTGTGAGTCCCTTCCCGTTGGGGGATGCCGGACGACCAATCGAGGTTGGACCCGCCGTACTGCTTGAACGCCGGCACCACCTTACACAGCTCGGGATGCACCCCGGCACAATGGTAGCACTCGTTATAGTTCTCCATCACCACCTTCCAGTTTGCCTCAATCTGGTAGGTGATGCGGTGTACGGTGCGAAGGTCGGCGAGCGGAAATCGCGCGAAGAGGTCCATCGTGGCGCCAAGCTGCTGGGACAGCAGAGGGGCTTCGCCTGGCGTCAGGTGGAGGAAGATGAAGCCTCCCCAGGTGTCTATGCCAACCGGATGCAGGGACAGGTCAGCCTTGCGGAACTGTTCGCTTTCGCGTAGAAAGGGGGCGCCGCGCAGGCTGCCATCGAAATCATAGACCCAGGAGTGATACGGGCAGCGAATGGCTTTGTGGAAATGTCCGCTGGCTCCCGCCGCCGCGCCGCCGCGGTCTTCGATCCGTGGCAGGGCGGCGGGCAACGCGAGCTGGCAGCCACGATGGCGGCAGAGGTTGTAGTGGGCATGCAGGTCGCCAGCCGTATCTCGCACGATCAGTACACTCTCGCCGACCACATCAACCAGCACGTAATCGCCCGGCTCGGGCACCTGCTCCTCTCGCCCGGCGCAGACCCACTGACGGAAGAAGATTTCCTCCTTCTCTCGGGCGAAGATTTCGTCGGACAGGTAATAGGGCGCCGGCAAGCTCTCTTCCAGATCCGCCGCGACAAAGGAGAGATCGGATAGATCGAGGGATGCTGCACTATCGACTGTGGTCATCGGTACCTCCATGAACGCTACCGGCTACACCCGCGACCCGCTTGCTCGATTTCAGCGGCTGGCGCCGAGGCATGCCCGCTTTCTGCTTTGCTACTTCCAGCATCGTCATGGACGTGAGGGAGCACCAATGGAGTTGCCGTTGGATAGCATCGGCTGCGTCGATTGACCGCTTTGGTATTTGGGTTTCTGTCTGTCTCGTCTTTACACAGTAGTTGTGGGACAATATCGCTCAGAGAGCATGTGTGTCAATGGTACGAATCATCGTAATCGCCTCATTGGTATTCGCTGGATCCGCCCTTGCAGGTATCTTTGTCCTCACGTCTCGCGGTTACCTGCCTGCTTCAGCAAGCCCAAGCCTCCGTATCGAAACGAACGACGGCGTGGACTTGTCCAATCTGCATGTCGGCCAGATGAGCGGCTTCCACATCGCCGTAGAGACGTACAATGCCCCCGTCACACGTCTCGTCCTCCGCATCAGGTACCTCCAGCGATGGGCGTCCCTTGGGATCACCGGTGGTGACCTTGGTCGGAATCCATGCGATGAAGACTATCCGCCTCAAATCCTCCGTCGAACACGCACAAGTCTGTTTGTCGACTTTGGCACCTCCGCGTCATCCTGTGATATGTATCTCTGGTTCACGCCACGTAGATCAGGCAAGGAGCGTGCTTCCATTTCTGCGTTTAGCGGCTCCATTGGTCTACCGCCAGTCACTCTTCACCCGCTGCCCATCGTCCCCGCCGACTGGTACGGAGCGGTAAAGCGGGGTCAAGACTAGCCTCTATGCAAGCGACCTGTTGCGGAGCGTGACGTGAAGCAAAATGATAGGATCGCCCAGTCTGGAGGTGAACTGATAGCAGTTCCGATTGTCCCCCGCAATCTTCATCGACGTACAAGGTGATGGGGAACAGGGAGTGGGCAGAATGAAGCGAACGGCGCTCACCGTCTTGGCGCTGCTGGTAGCCTCCCTTCCGTCGTTTGCCGGTGTAACGAATGCAGCGAGAGAGCGGTAACCTAGTATCGCAGGCAGACCATGCGGGCTTGGAACCATTTCCTTCCGTGCATGGATTGGCGGAGGGGAAACGCGGTTCACATGCTCCGAGGCAAACGTTATGAAGACCAGAGCATTGAAGAGGCTGGTCCCTGCGCCGGTTCCGCGGGCGCCTCAACGTCCCTTTTGTGCGTTAGCCGTATAGAGCGCGCGGGGGCGTAACCGGCGGTACGAGTCCACACCTACAGGTGTTCAGCATCGAAGAGCTCCGCGCCACCGCCAGTGGTGGTACGGGAGAGCGCCGGTACAAGGCCGTTGACAGTCCGTCCAGGTGTTATGCCGTTGTTTACCTCGTCCCTCGTATCCCGCGATACTCCAAATGAATTGACGATCCGCCAGGGCTGAGAAGTAGAGTTCGTCTGCCCGTGTCCGTCCTCGCTGGAAATGACCGGAGAGATGAACGAAGTACATCAGCTCTCCTGGGGTGGGGTCGCTTAAGGTCTTCTCCACATGGAGGACATGGGGATGTCTCTCGCCGTACACGGCGGAGACCTGCCGAATCAGCGTGTTCGCGGCAATCGTGAAACGTGGACCAGCTGATTGCGCGTGGGCGTAGCACCCGCCGGTGAGGGCGAGAGCCAGACTAGGCAGCAGGATGATCCATCGGCGCGACATGCCCCGACTGTATCATGCATCTGCGCGATGGTGGACACGGGTAGCGATGCTTGCACTCGTTTGCGAACGCCGCCCAGGATGTCGCCTCCAGTAGCATCGCGCAGTTCCCGTAATCCTCCAAGTTGTCCGCAAGAAGGGGCTACTACGAGAAAGAGCTATGATAAGTGCGCGCCGTCAAGCGCCGGTGCGACAACGCCGTTCCCAGAGAACTGTAGTGATATTCGTGGAGGGTAACCATGACCGAATCGGGCTGGGATGACTATCTGAGCAGCGCACAGACCACCAATGCGAATGTGCAGGATGTTACCGACACCCTGGAAACAGGCGCCACGGCCAATCAGGACGCGGCAATTGATACGGGCGATTCTACCGGGGGTTTTGGTAACGCTTCCCAAGATCTGAGTACCGCTGCCTGGGGAAGTCAGAATGCGGGCGAAGAAGCGAATTGGGCGGCAAGCTCGGCGAACAGTGCGGCGGACTATAGTTCACAGGCCGATGCGTCGCGCGAACAAGCGGTCACAGACACTCAACAGGGTTGGGGCAACTGGGCCGACTTTGATCTGAGTCAGGCAAGCGCCTCTGATAACCTTGCGGCCCAAGCTAGCGGCCAGGCGGAAACCGAGGCGGGTATAGCGGCGGACTACATGGGCTATGCGGACACGGCCCCGTCCGGAGCCGATCAGAGTCTGGCGACTGCGACCGCGGATACATCATCGGTCGACGCCGGTTCCATGGATACCAGCAGTTCCACCGACGCGAGCGCGTATGACAGCGGTACGGCCGATACAAGCAGTTACGACACCGGCTCGTCAGAATCGGAGTCCGAGTAGAGGCGGACGAGAATGGCTATGTTCACCCTCGAGCTCGATCGCACCCTGACTGTGGACATGGCCGTGATTCGCAACGAGGTCCTCAGGGCTCTCAGAGATCTCGACTTCCATGTGACCACCAGCCAGATTACGCTGCTCGAAGCCCGGCGCGGCTCCAAGATGACCGGCGGGCTGCTGGGCGCGAAAAAGCTTCCTCTGCTCGTCCGCATTATCCTGTCAACTGAGGAGAACGGCACCCGACTGCGTATTCTGATGGCGGATGACCTGCTGGCGCCTATTGGCGCTGGGTTCGGTACCACCTATGAGACGAGTATGCGTCAGGTGCAAGAAGGCATCGACCTGGCGCTATCCCGGCTCGACCCGGCGTCGGCGAAAAACTTCAGTTTGCCACGCTTTACCGGTCATGGCAGCTCGAACGACAGGCTGGAAAAGCTCACGGGCGTGGTCAGTGAGAAGGGCGAGATTATCGGTGACACCGTCTCGGGCTGGCTCGGTGGGAGTAAGGGTGATGATACTCCCGCGGCATGGCGTGGGATCCAGAGTATCCGTTTCGATGGACCGACCGGGAGCGCCGTGATGGAGCCGGATACCGTACAGGGGCTTCTCGCCGTTGCCGCTATGGTGATGAGCCAGCCGGCCTCCCTGCCGGCGAACCTGCGCCAGGCGCTTGAGCAATTCGCCGCCAAGGTCGAGCACGGGATGAGTGTGCAGCGGTGGGGCGAAGTCCTGATCCCGGTTAGCACCGAGGAGAAACCGGTGTTTGAGTTCATGGGCCAGCAGGCAATGATGCGCGAGCACCTGCCGATCCGAACCGTGCACCGCTGCCGAACCTGTGCCTTCGAGCGCATCACCAATCCCGACTACGAGCAGCTGAAAAAACGCAACGAAACGATACAAAAGGCGATGGGCATGGTAGGCGCGTCGGTGAGCAGCCGTGGATTCAGCCCATTTGTCCTGGTCGGCAGCATCTTCAAGTTCAAGAAGCTGGACCCCGAGTACGTGTGTCCTCGGTGCCAGGGCCTCGAAGCGGAGGAAAGGATAGTCACCTTCTGCCCGCAGTGCGGCGACATGCGGGACGAGGCAGCGCTGCGCATCTGTCCCAAATGTAAGTACGATTTTCGAACGCTGCTCAAGCCGGAAGCCATATGGCAGGAGTTGCCTCCTCCGCCTGAGGCTCCGTTGCCTCTTCCCGCGGAGGCTCCGTTGTCGTCCCCTCGGGAGGGTTCACTGCCCCCTCCCACGGCTGAGATCGGAGAGAGTGCCGACCAGGTGCGCATGGTGAAAACGCCGGGTGTTTGCCCACAGTGCAGTGCGCCAATCCACCGGGGCGTCCTCCTGTGCTGGAGTTGCAAGACCCGTTTGTCCTGGGATAGTCCCCCTTCAGTGGCTGCCACCGTCGTTGCCCCATCACCTCCCGCGCCCGTCGTAACCACCACCGGCGCTGCTCCTCGCCAGTGCCCCACCTGCGCGGCAGAGCGCCAGCAAGGCGCGATGTTCTGCGGGCACTGCGGAACCCGGTTCGGCGATGACGCTACCGAGGGACCGGCGCGCTCTGGAAGTACGCTGGAGAGCCCGGGTCGGGTTGTGGGACAGGCAATGCCGAGTGGGGCGCTCCTGGTCGCATCGCCCGGCGTCTGTCCTGGCTGCCACGCCAAGATTCACCAGGGCGTGAAATTCTGTTGGAACTGCAAGACATCCTTGCGCTGGTAGGTCGATAAGCAGTAGCGAGTAGCCCGCGCGTCCCTATACACTGAAAACATTCTGCTTGGGAGGTTTAGATACATGTCAGCTGTTCAAGGCTCCACGCCCGCAGGGGCGGAAATCGCGTTTCCGCCGGACCAACTCGTTGGCTTCGGTCGGAGATTCGTAGCGATTTTGATTGATGCCATCCCGCTGTTCATCATTGACCTTATCCTGATCGCCGTCCACCTGGCACCAGTGACCTATCTCGTAAGTATTGCCTACTTCGTCTTCTTCTGGTCGACCTCAGGGGTGACACTCGGTAATCGCGTCATGAAAATTCAGGTCGTAAAGGTGGACGGCTCAGCTCTGAACTGGGGCACGGGGATCATCCGTTACGTTGGCTATCTCATCAGCACCATTGTTATCTTTATCGGCCTCCTGTGGGTCCTCTGGGACCCAAACAAACAGGGATGGCACGACAAGATGGCCCATACCGTGGTAATCCGCAGCTAGCACTGCAACGCTGCGGGTCAAGAGCAATACAGTCGACTTAAGCGGCTCTCTGGCCGACGTACGTCACGGCGCCTGTAGCCCGGCCGTCCTGGCAGGGACTGGCCCGCAGGCCAGCACTGCCGGCTGTCTGAGTGGGACATCAGCCCCCAAATGTGACGCCGATGCGCGACGAATATCAGCGTGGGTCCCCCTCGGCGGGCATTCGCGACGCTCCTATGTCAACCGTCTCGGCGTCAAGGGTGGTGGGCATGCTTGGGCCGATACTTTGCCAGGGCAGGCGAGTACCGCCGCGTGGCGCTGCAGGCGTCGTCCCAGTACGGAGAGACGCGCGAGAGGGGTTCTGGAACGAAGAGGTAGGTGGCGCCTTTTCGGAATAACCGGTAATCCTCGGGGGAATCGTTGTTCACGATTGCAATTTTCGGCACATGATTACCGCGCCAGACATCCTGCACTCGCACCACGGCGGTCCGTGAATCGTTTCTGGTTGCCAGCACCCTGCCCACAAAGACTACGGGAGCAGTGGCGAGAACTCGCGATAACGATGGGGCGAATGCGCACGAGGCGACAGCAGCTTGGGGATTGGCCCTACCGAGGGCGCTCGTCGCGAGGGCGAGTGTGAAAGTCACGAACAAATTTCGAAGTTTCATCTCTGAGGTGTCCTCCCGAAGGTAGAACGGTGTACTGCGCTTGCTGTGACCCTGGCGGATCCCACTATCCGCACGATTGCATCTGCGAGTTGCGCGGCGGCGTCGGGCGCCAATTGCAAGGCGAGATATGGCTCGATGAGTTCCAATTCGGAGAGGAGGGGGTGGCCACCCTGGTCATGAATCATGTCCACTCGGGCATAGAGGACTGGACCCGGCGCGGCAGCGAGGGCGGCGTGAGCAAGAGCAATCTCATCCGGTTCCGGCGCGACGCGCGTCACGTCCTCGTCGGTGCCGTCCAAAGGGGAGTGACGGCGCCAGGCATGCGTCACCTCGCCGTCAATGACTATCAGGGAATGCTCTCCTGTGGATCGGACCGAGGCCAGGAAGGGTTGCACCATCACATCGCCCCGGCGCAGAAGCGTTTCGAGGTGCGCCTGTCCTTCCGTGATCAATTCACGCGTCACGAGTGCGACACCCTCCGCACTGGCCCCGACTGCGGGCTTGATAATTGCCCTGGTCCAGCCGTTGCTCGCCAGCAGCGCGGGGAGGTCGGCGCACGAGCCGGCATTCAGCCATCGAGTCGGAACCGTCGCCACATCGTTGGCGGCCAGGTCGCGCAGGTAGCGCTTGTGCGCGTTCCACCGCACCACTGGAAGCGGGTTCCACAGACGGGTGACGGCGGCGACGTGATGCGCCCAAACCAGAAACTCCTCGCAGCGTTGATGGTAATCCCAGGTGGAGCGGAACAGACAGAGGCCGATCGTCGACCAATTTGCCAAAGGATCGTCCCAGGCGGCGGCCTGGACCTCAATGTCGCGCGCCAACAGCGCATCTCGCAGCACCTGATCGTCGGCGGTAATGCCGGGATCGTCGCCATAGGTGGCGAAGGTGACCCGTGCTGACATCAGTTCCCTCGTTTCATCCTGTCAAAAGGTCACGTCTACCATTCTCTGCTCGCTGACAAATCCCGCCTTCTCTATGGCCTTCTTCGAAGCAATATTCCCAGCGTCACATGAACAGATGGGTTTCCAGCCCGCCGCATAACAGTGTTCTTTTAGGTGAAAGAGCATCTCGGTGCCCAGACCTCGTCCTCGATACGCAGGCTCGACGACCATTCCAAGATCTGCATAGGGCGTTTGCTCCTGACTGGGAATACACTCGCCCGCCGCGACCAATATGTGCCCGTGGTACAGGCCGAATAATTCTTCCCGAAGGACACGGGTCTGAAGAAAGCTCTCAATCCACTCTGCCGTCCCTTCCGTGCTAACCCGATAGAAGTTCACAAAATTATGAATCTCACTTCTCTCCGCTCTCGTAAAGGCAACAGTATCTTCCAGGCGGAACGATGACTTGGAGGCCACGGTGTCGCGGAACAGATAGCTGTGAATCGAGACGTCTGTTTGAATATCAAGGCACAAGGACAGATAAAAAGGCTCTATGGTGCTGGCGATGGCGTGAGGGATTCCATGCTTCGAGATAACCCAACGGAAGATCGTCTGCGCCTGTCCCCGATAATCCTCCAGGAGATAAAATCGTACCAAATAATTGTTGGAATCTATGCAGCAGTATCCTGCGTACTGCCCCTGATCATGCAATTCCCAGCACGTTGCCTGAGCGATAACTTTACCCTCCCACATCCCGTCCATCGGTGCGACCAGGGTGCGCAGGTAGTCAGTGCTTCTCTGTTTTACCGTGTTGGAAGATTCACATTGAGTACTTGTCAACATGACAAAAGTGGAAATCCTCTCGGTTACTTCGCCAGGCATCCAAACGCTGGAAATGGGAGCGACGAGGTGAGTTCCGGCAATATCAGCGGTCCGTCATGCGACACAACTTCGACTCAGTGTCTCTATGCTACCGGCTGTTGTGAAAGCGGCGGGCTTGAGGCTGTCCATCTCACCCGTGAGTCTCCACCACTGCTTGTCATGCGCCCCTATTGCCCCGGTCCATGTTCGACCCATCAGGGCCCGCCAGAAGACTGACGCAGGGCTGCAATCCACGCTCGATGTTCTCCCCCCGGTTGCCCGGCAGCCTCCCACAGCGCGGGGAGAGGCCGGTCAGTCCGTCCCACTGACTCGTTTCCGGCGCCGTCAGGATTGACCACCCAAGTTGCTCCAGCGTGAGGTCCGCCTTCCTCATGTTGCAGAGCCAGCAGGCCGTAGCCAAGTTGTCGGGTTCGGTCCAACTCCCGCCCAGGCTTCCGGGATAGAGGTGATCGACGGAGGCGCTGCGGCTGATGATAGCCGGGTGGGTGGCGCCGGTCTTCCAGTTGGGGTGGTAGCGGAACAGGTCCGGGAAGAGACTGCCAAGCAGCGCCATCACCTGGGTCAGAATCGTCTCTCCGCCGCAGTACCGACACAGCCAGCCGTCACGTTGGTAAATGGATAGCCGTTGGGCGAGTGAAAGGGTAGGCCGTGGAGGTAGCTCCCTTAGACGGTACGCGATGGGTCCAAGCTCTTCCACACCAGCTGCACGGCCCTCAGCGAGAAAGCGAGAAATTACGCGTTGAAGCTGCGCTGGGAAGTTGTCCTGAGGAGGGATCATGCCGCCAGCTTACATACCGAGGATTTTTTTCTCAACTGCGCGGGTGGTTCTGTCGTCGGGCGAGCCCATGTGATCGGATGGTGATCAATGTGGGCCGTTGAATAGCCAACGCAAGGTCCCGTTGGACCCGAGCCGCGACGTGGACCTGGCACAGAGCGTACTGACCATGGCTCGGGTCGCCGAAAACCGGCTGAAATACCGAAAGAGGCCCGGAGTGATCCGGGCCTCTTTCGGTCGTTACCGTTGTCGGTCTAGTAGTCCGGCATCGGGGGAGCGGCTGGGGCATCCTTTTGGGGGATGTCGCTGATCAGCGTTTCCGTGGTGAGGAGCATGGCGGCGATGCTGGCCGCGTTCTGCAGCGCCGAGCGGGTGACCTTGGTGGGATCGGGGACCAGGTCGAGCAGGTTCTCGTACTCACCGGTCTGCGCGTTGAAGCCGATGTTCTCGCCCTTGCGCTCAACCTCGGCGACGATCACGCCGCCGTCGTATCCGGCGTTCTCGGCGATCTGCCGAACGGGCTCCTCGAGAGCTCGGCGGACGATGTCCACGCCGACCTTCTCGTCGCCGGTCAGATTCAGACTGTTGAGGGCGGAGCGGGCGTTCAGGAAGGCCGTGCCGCCGCCGGCGATGACGCCTTCCTCAACCGCGGCTCGGGTGGCCGAGAGGGCATCCTCAACGCGGTGCTTCTTCTCTTTGAGCTCCACCTCGGTGGCCGCGCCGACCTTGATGATGGCGACGCCACCGGCCAGCTTGGCGAGGCGCTCTTGCAGCTTCTCGCGGTCGAAGTCACTCGTGGTGTCCTCGATCTGGGCGCGAATCTGCTGCATGCGGGCGCTGATCTCGTCCTGTGAGCCGCGGCCCTCGACGATCGTGGTGTTGTCCTTGGTGGACGTCACGCGGCGAGCTTGGCCCAGCATGTCGAGCGTCACGCTGTCGAGGCGCAGGCCAGCCTCTTCAGTGATCACCTGACCACCGGTGAGGGTGGCGATGTCCTGCAGCATGGCTTTCCGGCGGTCGCCGAAGCCCGGCGCCTTGACGGCCAGCACGTTCAGCGTGCCACGCAGCTTGTTGACCACCAGGGTAGCCAGGGCCTCGCCATCCACGTCCTCGGCCATGATAACAATGCTCTTCGAGACGTTGACCAGCTTCTCGAGCATGGGGAGGATGTCCGCGATAGCGCTGATCTTCTTGTCCGTGATCAGAATATAGGGGCTATCGAGCGATGCCTCCATGTGGGTGGTGTCGGTCACCATATACGGGGAGATGTAGCCGCGGTCGATCTGCATGCCGTCCACGAACTCTTGCTCGAGGCTCAGGCCCTGCGATTCCTCCACGGTGATCACGCCGTCCTTGCCGACCTTCTCCATGACATCGGCGATCATCTGACCGACCTCTGCATCCTGGCTGGAGTTGGTAGCGACCTTGGCGGTCTGCTCCTTGGTCTCAACCGGCATGGAGCGCGTCTTCAACTCAGTGACGATGCAGTCCACGGCCTTGTTGATGCCGGTGCGGATGGCCATCGGGTTCGCGCCCGAGGTCACATTGCGGAGTCCGGCGGTAATCATGGCCTGGGCCAGGACCGTGGCCGTGGTCGTGCCGTCGCCGGCGATGTCGTTGGTCTTGGTGGCGACTTCCTTGACGAGCTGGGCGCCCATATTGGCGAACGGGTCCTCCAACTCGATGTCACGGGCGATCGTCACCCCGTCATTGGTAATGGTCGGCGCGCCGAACTTTTTGTCGAGCACCACGTTGCGCCCCTTGGGGCCGAGGGTTACTTTCACCGCATCGGCCAGGGCATCAACGCCCCGCTTCAACTCGCGTCGCGCTTCCTCGTTGAACAGTAGTTGCTTAGCCATTCAGTCTCCTCCGCCTTAACTGGCAATCTTGGCCAGAATGTCCTTCTGGCTCATAATCAACACGTCCTGGTCGTCGATCCGGATCTCGGTGCCGGCATATTTGGCAAACAGCACCGTGTCTCCCGGCTGAACCGTCATTGGCTCAACCTGGCCGTCTTCCCATTTGCCAGGGCCGGCTGCCAGAATTGTGCCCTTCTGGGGCTTTTCCTTGGCCGTCTCGGCCACATAAATTCCGCTGGGGCGCTGCGATTCCGGCTCGCTGGGTTTAATCACGACGCGATCGCCCAGCGGCTGGATCGATAGCTTCGTTTGGGTCTCCGTTGCCAACACTTGTCCTCCTTGAATTTGTTCATGTTTGTATTAGCACTCACCTGTATCGAGTGCTAACCTCACCCTCAATACTACTCATCTGGTTGAGTTGATGCAAGCACTCTCCCCTGGCGAGTGCTAACCAGGCTGAGAGACCAAGACGGTTGACTGCAGCCGCTCGCAAGCCGGCCTGGTCCGTGTACCCCGGCCGTCCTGGCCGGAAGTGGCCCGCAGGCCAGCACGTTCGGATCTGTGAGTGAACATCCACCCTCCCGTTTCATGCCGGTGCCAGACGGATGCCCGCGTGTGTCCCTCCTTGGCAGGGTATCCGCGATTCCCTCAAGTCAACCTGAGAGATCATTCCCGCCGGCATGCTCCTAGTGGCCAGCGTGGCACAGCGGTCGGACCTGCTCGCTGGTTTCCCGTGCATCGTCGTACACTCCGCCGGATCAGCGAGCAGCTCTTGGTAGAGTGAACTTGATCCGGCCCGCACCAGCCCCTCGACTCGGGCCGTCCTCGCCGGTTGAAGGAGTCAGGGATAGAGCGTATGATTGTGGAGTTCGACGGGTACCGACCACGGGTGGCTGAATCGGCCTTCGTGGCGCCGACCGCGGTGTTGATCGGCAACGTTACGGTCCATGAGGACGCCAGCATTTGGTATGGCGCGGTGCTGCGAGCGGATCATGGGGGACAGGGCATCATAGTGGGGGCGCGCAGCAGCGTCCAGGATAACTGCGTGGTTCATGTGGCGCTCGATCGCGGAACCACCATCGGTGAGGATGTCACCGTGGGCCATGGCGCCATTCTTGAAGGGTGCGACGTCGAGGATGGCGCGCTGGTGGGCATGAACAGCACGGTGCTCGATCATGCCCGGATCGGCGCCGGGTCGCTGCTGGCGGCCGGTAGTACGGTGCTGGCCGGCACGGTGATACCGCCGGATTCCGTGGCCGCCGGCACTCCCGCCGTGGTTAAAAAGGCGGTTTCAGGTGACGCTGCTTGGTGGATTCAGAACAGCAGCCAGTACTATACCGCTCTGGCCCGGCGTTACCGCGAATCGAAGCTGGATTAAATGCCGGCCCCTGTTCGTTGCAGAGCGGCCTGCCACTGCCCCGGTGTGTTGACGTTCATCAAGGAATGAAGATCGGGATCGAGCTGGATGATCTCGTGCTCCTCGATCCAACGCACCTTGAGCCGATCGAGCAGCGCACTCATCCGGCGTTCGCCGTCGAGCGATGCCTGCTGGGCGCTGTCCGTCACCCCCCGCGCGTAGACGGCGTGCAACGGTTGAGGGCGTCCTCCGACGCGGGGCACCACCGCGTCCCAACCCGGCGCATCTGCCAGCAGGTAGCGCAGCACATCGGCGCGAAGAAACGGCAGGTCGCAGGCGACCACCAGCGCATACGGACACCGTAGATGCGACAGGGCAAAGGCCAGACTCACCAGCGGCCCCTGGTCTGGGAGTTGGTCCGGAAGGTATGAAACGCCCGGCTGCGCCTCGCGATCGGCCGGCCAACCGACGATCGAGACGGTCTCCACGACTTCCTGAAGCACGCGGGTAGTTCGTGCCAGCAGGGTTTCGCCATTCAGCATCAAGGACGCCTTGTCGCACCCCATGCGCGTGCTACTTCCACCCGCCAGGATGATCCCCGAGGCTCGGGCTGTCGGCGGTTCCAACCTCGCCATGGCCGCGTGTCGTCCGGTCAGGCGTTGGCTGTGGCAGCGGCTGCCGCGGTAGCCAGGTCGAGACAATCGTGCAGGCGCCGCGGCTCTACATTGCCGCCACTCACCACGGCCGCGATGCGTCGTTTCTCTAGCCCGGTTCTACCCCACAGCACAGCGGCGGGGGCCACCGCGCCGGAGGGTTCCACCACCAGCTTTTCCCCGCTCAGGAGCATGCCAACCGTGACCAGCGTTTCCTCGTCGGGCACCGTGACGATGTCGTCGACCAATTCCCGGATCGTGGCGAAGTTGAGTTCGCCCAACCGACTGGTCCGCAAACCATCGGCGACCGTGTCGACGTGGTGCAGGGTGGTCAGCGTGCCGCTGCGAAAGGAGGCCTGCGCGTCGGCGCCACCTGCCGGTTCGGCGCCGATGATCCAAACATCCGGTCGAACGGACTTGATAGCGGTAGCTATACCGGCCAGCAGGCCGCCGCCGCCCACCGGGACCACCACCGCCTGGACCTCCGGTAGCTGCTCTAGAATCTCGATGCCCGCGGTGCCCTGTCCGGCAATGATTCGGGGGTCGTCAAACGGCGGGACGACGTGGTAGCCGCGCTCCTCTACCAACTCCATGGCCCGTTGCTGCCGGTCCAGAGAGGTGGTACCGGCAAACTCGATCTCCGCTCCCCATTTGCGGATCGCCGCCACCTTGACTGACATGGCGTCCTCCGGCATGACCACCACCGCGTGTACGCCGCGGAGGTGAGCAGCACAGGCCACCGCCTGGCCGTGGTTTCCCGAGGAATAGGTGACTACGCCCCGCGCCCGTTCGTCTGCGCTGAGGCTTGCAATTGCGTTGGCGGCGCCTCGAATCTTGAACGAGGCCGTGCGTTGTAAGCTCTCGGCCTTGAGCCACAGTTCGTTGTCCCGCGGAATGGGCAAGCTCAGCACCGGGAGCAAGGGGGTCTGGAGAGCGACCCCCGCGATCCGCTCGCGGGCCCGATAGATTTCCTCCACGGATACCGGAGGCATGGTCTACTTCACGACCAGCGGGATGGCGCGCATACTCTGGATGCTGACCTGCTGGGCTACTTTCCTGGCAATGCTGTGAAACGCGGCGCCAGTCGCCGCGTCAGCGCCACCGCGCGTGGTGGGGCGGCCGTCGTCGCCGCTTTGGCGGATGGCCTGGTCTAGCGGAACCTCTCCCAGAAATGGCACCTTGTGCGTCTCGGCAGCGGCACGCCCGCCGCCCTGGCTGAAGATATGGCTCTGGTGTCCGCATTCCGGGCACTGGAAGCCGCTCATGTTCTCCACGATGCCGAGAACGGGCACGCGGAGGTTGCGGAACATCTGGAGGGCTTTGGTGGCAATACCGAGGGCCACGTCCTGCGGCGTGGTGACCACCACCACCCCACTCAGCGGGATGGATTGAATGAGCGTCAATGGAGCATCACCTGTGCCGGGCGGAAGATCGACGAGCAGGTAATCGAGTTCACCCCATTGCACGTCGTTTAACATCTGCTTCACGGCCTGGCCTACCATCGGACCGCGCCAGATGACCGGGCGGCTGTCATCGGTCAGAAAGCCGAGGGACATCAATTTCACGCCATGCGATTCTTTGGGGATCAGCCGTTGTTGGTCGACCTGCACCCCAGGGCCAATGCCCATCAGCGCCGGAACACTGGGGCCGTACACATCGGCGTCGAGCAGACCGACGCGGGCGCCGGTCTGGGCCAGGGCCACGGCGAGATTGGCGGCCACGGTGGACTTGCCGACGCCCCCCTTGCCGCTGCCGACGGCAATGATATTCCGCACGCCCGGCAACTCGACCTGCTGACCGGCGCCGCCGCCGTGCGAGCGCACATTGGCCGACATGGTCACGTTCACACTGTGAACGCCGGGCAGGTTCATCACCGCGCTTTCGGCGCTGCTCTTGAACTGGTCACGTACCGGACATGCCGGAGTAGTCAACTCGAAGGTGAAGCGGACCTGCGCGCCGCTTTCCCCGTCCTCAATCTCCAACTCCTTGATCATGCCCAGCGATACAATGTCGCGGTGCAAATCCGGGTCGATGATCTGGCCCAGGGCGCCGAGCACCTGCTCTTTGCTCACCGACGGGTTCATGGTGGCTGCGGGACGTTCTTTTTTGAATAGCACAGTTCTCTCTCAGTCCGCTATGGAATACACTTCAGTCTACAAGCAAGGCAAGGTACCTTCGATGCTTCCGACGCGTACTGTGGATGCAGCCGTTCTATCAAATGGGGAAAGAGGACCGGCGACCTACATTGCCGGTCCTCCCGATCATCGAGTAGGTCAACGCCGACGAATGAAGGCCGGGATATCGTACTCGTCGTCGCCCTCATCAGTTTCGGGACGTTGGTAGGCGGATGTCTGGCGCGGTGCCGGTCGCTGCTCCGGCTCCGGCTCCGGGTGATTTTCCGGTCGAGAGCGCTCGTAGGGAACGGCCGCGGGCCGCTCGGAACGAGTCTCCATGGTCGACTGATCCGCGTAGCTCGGGCGCGGCCGCGAGACCGACGCGTTGGCGGGCCGGGCGCCGCGACTGACGGTGTTGGTGCGGCTTTCAAATCCCGTCGCGATCACGGTGATCTGAATCTCGTCCTGAAGCCGCTCGTCGATGACGGCGCCAAAGATGATGTTGGCATCCGGATCGGCGGCGTCTTGGATGACCTGAGCGGCAAGATTCACTTCGTGAAGGGTGTAGTCGCTGCCGGCGATATTGAACAGCACTCCCTTGGCGCCCGAAATGGAGACCTCCAGCAACGGACTGGAAACGGCCGCTTGGGCCGCCCGCAGTGCGCGATCTTCGCCTCCGGCGCGACCGATGGCCATCAGGGCCGAACCAGCGTGCGACATAATCGTCTTCACGTCGGCGAAGTCCAGGTTGATCATGCCGGGCCTGGTGATGGTGTCGGAGATACCCTGGATGCCCTGATGGAGCACCTCATCCGCCATGGCGAACGCCTCGACCATGGACATTTTCTGATCCGCGATGCTCAATAGGCGATCGTTGGGAATCGTAATCAGCGCATCCACTCGGTCTTTGAGTGCGGCTACCCCTTCTTCGGCGGAGGATCGACGTCGGGAGCCCTCGAACGAGAAGGGCTTGGTCACGACGCCAACGGTGAGTGCTCCAATATCCTGGGCGATCTGGGCGACGATTGGAGCTGCTCCGGTGCCTGTGCCGCCGCCCATACCGGCGGTGATAAAGATCATGTCGGAGCCGCGCATCGCTTCGTAGAGTTCCTCGCTGCTCTCTTCCGCCGCCTTCTGCCCCATCGACGGATTCCCGCCGGCGCCGAGCCCACGCGTCAGCTTTTCTCCGATTTGAATGCGATTTGGCGCCTGTGCCTGCTGCAGCGCCTGGCTATCGGTGTTGATGGTGATAAATTCGACGCCCTGGACTTGCGCGCGAATCATACGATTCACCGCGTTCGTACCGCCCCCGCCCACGCCCACGACCTTAATCGTGGCCTCGGGCAAATGGTCCCCGATCATGCCCCCTCCTCGCCTGTCCGGATCCCGGAATGGTCGCATGTTATCCAATTATCCTCTCCTGATGACTTCTGCTGTCCCTACGTCAAAAATTCTCTGAACCATGATCGCAGGCGACTAACGCCTTTCCACTCCGAAAATGAAGTGGCCGGCGCTCCTATTCCTTCAGTATGATACGCCGCCCATAAGAGAAGTCCAATGGAGGTGGCGTATGCCGGTCGCATAATCGTATCAGTTAGTCCGATCGCGCCGACGGGTATCCCGATCCGCACCGGCAGATTCAAGACCTCCCGCCCCAGCATGCGCATGTGGTGCAGTTCGGAGCTGCCGCCCACCAGAACCACGCCGGCCGGCAGGCGTCCGTCGAATCCCGCACGCCGGATTTCCAGTTCAATCAGACTAAAGATCTCTTGCATTCGCGACTCGATGATCTCCGCCACCAGTCGGCGTGAGATCAACTCGCCTTGGTCCTCATCGAAGGTGTTGACCTCAACCGCGTCCCGCGGATCAATATCCTCGCTTACGGCGCTGCCCGACTCAATCTTGATGCGCTCGGCAACGTCAAAGGGCGCCCGCAGCCCCAGAGCCAGATCGTTGGTCACGTGGTACCCCGCGACGCCCAGGGCCGCGGTATGGGCGACCCCCCCATCGGAGAATATCGCGATATCGGTGGTGCCGCCGCCAATATCCGCCAGAGCAACCCCTATTTCTTTCTCGGCGGGAGTCAGCACAGCTTCGGCGGAAGCTAGCGGCTGCAGAATCAGGCTGTCTATCTGCAGACCAGCGCGATTCACGCAGCGCACCAGATTATGGATGGCGGTGGTGGCGCCGGTAACAATGTGGATTTCCGCTTCCAGCCGTCGCCCAGCCATACCGATTGGGTCGCGTACTCCATCCTGGCCGTCGAGCATGTAGCCTCGCGGCAGCACGTGAATGATCTCGCGATCGTTGGCGATGGCTTGCACTCGTGCGGCTTCCATGGCGCGATTCACGTCCTCGGCGGTGATTTCTTGCCCGTGTGGCGACACCGCAACCACACCACGCCGCGTCATGCTGCCGATGTGGGACCCGGTGATACCGACATAGGCAGACTCAATCACGTAGCCGGACAGGCGCTCGCACTTGGCGACCGATTCGCGGATGGCGTTAGCGGCCTCGTCGATATTCACCACAACCCCACGACGCATACCGGCCGATCGAGTGGCGCCCACACCCACGATGTTGGTCTCACCGCGTTGATCCACCTCGGCCACCAACGTGCAAATCTTCGTGGTGCCAATGTCCAGGGCGACAATCACATGGTCCCGTGGCATCAGCGAGTGCCCGAGAAGTGAGAGAACGTGACCACGGAGCGCTTACCTCGGTCTGCCGTCCGATTCGACGTGTTGGGACCTCGCCTGACTGCCATCAAGCGCCGGTATACACAGCATACGGCGTACTGGACCGCAGGTCAACCGACTTCAACTTCTGTACCCGCGGGCCGATTGTCCGCAGAAAGGCAGCAAGCGTGGCGATACGCTGCACCAGGGTTTGGGCATCTCCAGCGCCAATTTGGGCTTGCCACCCAGGGCGGCCGACGATGGATAATCCCGCTTGACGATCGAAGCTAAAGGTGGCAATCCCGCCACCGGCCACCGCCGGCAGGAGCTCCACCGCGTAGCGCACCGCCTGCACGATGCCGGGCCCGAGCGAGGGCTGAGCGCCACCCCCGTTCACGCCGATAATCACGGGCAGAGTCGTGGTCTTCACCTGATCAATAAGGTTGCCCTGCGGATCGACCAGGTAGAGACCGCCCCGACTTTGCCACGCCACCATCGCTCGACGGAGACGTGCGCGAATCGTGACCCGGTCGGGGAATGACGTCTCCACCCGATCCACAGTGACTTCCGGTACGCTACTCAGCCGTGCCACCACCTGATCGGACCGGATTCTAAAGATGTTCTGGTCGTAGACCCGAGAGGCCTGGATGATGCGATCCACCGGAAGGTTAGAGCCGACCACGTCGACGTGCCTCACCCTGAAGAGTCCCGAGAAGGCGGCAGCCAGAGCCGCCAGACAGAGGCAAAGCCCGCAGAGCGAGAGGACGGCGCGCCGCAATTCCGCTGGTCGGTTCCCTGGACCGCGCGCCGCGCTCGTGCCTGGTATGCTCACGCCGCCACGCCCAGTACCGTGCAGAGGACATCGTGCCGCCAGCGGCCCACGAACTGTACCTCCGGAATGAGATCAATGCCGCGCTGGGACCGCACACGGTCGCGCGCCAGCCGAATCAGCGCGATAATATCATCCGCCGTCGCCCGATCCACGTTCAGTATGAAGTTGGCGTGGAGGGGTGAGATCTGCGCGCCGCCGAGCCGATACCCCTTTAACCCGACCTGTTCTATCAGGGCGCCCGCAAATTGATCCGGTGGATTGATAAAGGTCGATCCGGCCGACGCTTCTTTGACCGGCTGAGTACGCAGCCGATGCTGTCGCAACTCGTCGACGCGGCCCAGCGCGGCGACTGGGTCTGCCGGCTCCAGCCGAAAGCGGCAGCGAGTGACCGCGAGCGAGGTCTGCGTCGTGTGCGGTGTTTTCAGGGCGCTCTGGCGATAGTGGTACTCGAGATCGGCAGGCAAAACCGTGTGAAGGGTGCCGATGGAGTCCACCACCTCCGCTGATACCAACGAGCGGCTGACTTCGGACTCGTGCGCTCCGGCGTTGTTCACCACGCCCGCGCCCACTGTGCCGGGGATGGCGATGCCCCATTCCATGCCGCTGAAGCCCCGACTCGCGGTGTAGTGCGCCGCCTTGGCAAAGAAGATACCGGCGCCGCAGCTCACAATTGGGCTACCCGCGTCATGTTCGAGGTGCAGGCCGCGCAGCCGGTTCAGCATCACCAGCCCGGCGATACCTTGATCGGACACCAGGATGTTATTGCCGCCGCCCAGTACCAGCCAGGGTAGATTGTGCCTTCTGGCTACTTGAATCGACTTCAACAGCTGCTCGGGCTCCTCGACCGTACAGAGATACTCCGCGGGCCCGCCGACGCGCCAACTGGTGTAGCGGGACATGTCCTGTTGAGCACCGGCCCGCTTCACCCCGGTAGCGTGAATCTCCTCCAGAATGAGGTCCCGAGTCGCCATGCTCACAGCTCAGCAAGGAGGCGTGGGCCGAGACGGAACACATTGCCGGCGCCCATCGTCACGACGACATCGCCCACGTTACACTCGTCTACTAGAACAGCCACGGTATCGTCGATGGTCCGAGTGTAGTGGACGTTCGAGTGACAGCGGCACACCGCACTGGAGAGGTCCTGGCCTGAAATGCCAAGGGAATCGTGCTCTCGGGCTGCGTATATGTCGAGGAGATATACCACATCGGCGTCGCGGAAAGCACAGGCGAAATCCGCCAGGAACGCTTTGGTGCGGCTGTAAGTGTGTGGCTGGAAGACGACTCGCACGGGACGCTTATACCGTTGTTTGACGGCGGCCAATGCGGCTCGCACCTCGGTGGGATGGACGGCGTAGTCATCGAGAACCAGTACCCCTGCCGCGTCGCCCTTGACTTCGAGCCGCCGGGCCACCCCGGTGAAGGCCGGGAGGGCGGTTTGTATGACTTCGACCGGCACGTCCAGAGACGCTGCCACCACGATCGCCGCCAGCGCGTTGAGCACGTTATGCCGGCCGAACAGCGCACTGGTGTAGGGCGTGCGTGTGCCGTTGTGCTCCACCGTGAAGTGGGTGAACCCGTCTTTCTCACTCAGTCCGCTCGCTTGCCACTCCCCGGAATCGAGACCATAGCCGATAGCGGTCGCGGATACCTCCCGTGCAATGCCGCCCGCGATTGGATCGTCCGCGCAGTACACGAGCCGGTCGGTGATGCCATGCGCGAACTGACGGAACGCGTCGTACACTTGCTCCGAAGTGCCGTAGAAGTCAGGATGATCGGCTTCAACGTTGGTGAGGACTGCGATCTCGGGCCGAAGTCGCAAAAAAGACCCATCATACTCATCCGCCTCCGCCACGACCAGCTGACCGCCAACCCGAGCATTTGAACCCAGATTCGCGCTGATGCCGCCAATGAGAATCGTGGGATCCAGCCCGCCGGCTACCAGGAGGTGGCCTACCAGGGCGCTGGTCGTGGTCTTGCCATGTGTACCGGCCACGGCAATGCCACGTCCGGCGTTAAAAATCCAGGACAAGAGTTCGGCCCGCTTCACCACCGGGATTCCTCGGTCCTCGGCTGCGCGCACCTCTGGATTGTCAGGCCCGACCGCGGAGGTCACAACTACCAAGTCGGCGTCCCCTATTGCGTCTGCGCGATGTCCGGCCGAGACCCGTGCACCCAGATGGGTGAGCGCCTCGCCCTGCTCCCCCGGGTCCCGATCGGAGCCCGACACCTCATAGTGCTGTGCGAGCAGCCAGCGAGCAAGCGCGCTCATGCCGATGCCGCCGATGCCGACGAAGTGAATGTGTCGGTGCCCCTCCAGCGGATGAGTCATTCGGCATACCGCGAGAGCAGATCGCCGAGCGCACCGGCGGCGTCCGGGCTTGCGAGCGCAGCGCAATTTTTCGCCATGTGGTGAAGGCGGGCGCGGTCGCCCAGGAGCGTGAAGAGGACGGTGCTCAGACGCTCCGGTAATTCAGCGTCGGCCACCACAACAGCGGCGCCGTGATCGGCCAGATACTCGGCGTTCTCCTGCTGGTGCACAGCAGGATCGGGAAAGGGTACCAGTACCGCCGGGGTGGCAGTTACCGGTAGCTCGCCGAGGGTTGAAGCTCCGCTGCGGCACAGCGCCAGGTCGGCCGCGGCTAGACAATCCGCCATCGCCGCCCCATCGAGATACGGATAAAGAACGTACCGCGCTTGCTGTTCGGGCGAGAGGGTCGTGGCTGCCGCCTTCGCCTCGTCCAGTCGCTCCCGTCCACAGATATGGACCACGTCGTACCAGTCGAGCAGCGCCGGCAGGCAGCCTGCCAGCGCGGTATTGATTGCTCGCGATCCCTGACTGCCACCAAAAACGCAGAGCATGGTCGCCTCCGGAGAAATGCCCAGGCGCCGCCGTCCGGACTGGCGGGAGGCCGTCAGGAACTCGGGGCGAACGGGATAGCCGGTGACTACTACTTTGTGCTGAGGAAGAGAGCGACGAGATCCGGCAGCGGACACGGCGATCACACGGGAGAGCGGCGCCAACCACGATACTGCCCTGCCGGGCACGATGTCGGGCAAAAACAACACCACGGGGACGCGACAGAGCCAGGAGGCAAGTGCCGCTGGGGCCGATACGTAGCCGCCCGTCGCAAAGGTGACGCGGGGCCGTAGTCGACGGAAGAGCCAGAGAGTGCGAGCGGTGGCGGCCACCAGCAACAAGCCGCGCCACGACGTGGGTGGCGCCATGGCAAATAGGAATGTGGGTGTGCCGGTGGGAGGCACCAGGGTGCGTTCCATTCCTCGTGAGCTGCCCACGTACGCCACAGCCAGCTCACGGTCCTCCTGGGTTATGCGGTCGCTGCGAAACCGGGTTGCTTCGGCCTTTGCCATCCTGGATGGGGGAGGAGGCGAGACGTCGGGATCGCTCCGCCCGGCGAGGCTGGAGCGAATGCTTGCCTCCCCCGGCTGATGCAGGTACTGGATAACTGATAACGCGGGGTAGACGTGTCCCCCCGTCCCCCCGCCGGTAATGAGTACTCTGACGCGCAAAGACTTCCCCCGAAGCATGCCGCGAGATATTGAGCAGGATGCCCATTGCCGTCATGCTGACGATGAACGACGTTCCACCGTAACTGACAAACGGCAGTGGCACCCCCGTAAATGGCACTGACGATGTTATCACGGCAAAGTTGAGCAGGGCTTGAAACGTGATCCAGCAGGTGATGCCGGCGGCCAGTAACTTCCCGAAGCGGTCGGGGGCCGCCACGGATATACGCATTCCCCGGTAGGCAACGACCAGGAAGAGCAACAGGACGCCGAGCGTTCCCATCAGACCCCACTCCTCGCCAATGACCGCGAGAATGCTGTCAGTGTGCGGGGCCGGCAAGACGTTCTTTTGCACGCTGTTGCCAAAGCCCTGACCAAATAGCCCTCCCGTGCCCAGGGCCAGCAGAGCCTGAATGGTGTGATAGCCCTTGCCCGTGGGATCTTGCCAGGGATTCATGAAGGCGGTGAGGCGGTCGTAGCGATAGCTCGAATTGTGGGCAAAGACCCAGGCAAAGCCGATTGCAACCGTCCCAGCGCCGGCCATCGGAAGCAGGTCCGCGCCAGCAATGAAGTACACGCAAAACAATGAGGTCGAGACCACAATGGTGGTGCCCAGGTCGGGTTGCTTGATGATGAGGATTGCCACGACCCCGACGATGATGCCGAACGGAAAGAATACCTTTTTGAAGTCGCGTACCCTGTCGCCCTTGGATGTGAGCCAGGCGGCCATGTAGACCACGCTGGCCAACTTTACCAACTCACTCGGCTCAATGGTGACACCCGCGGGGAGCGAAAACCAGCGGCGCGCGCCATGCGAAGAATGCCCAAAGTGAGGCGCCAACACCGCCAGTAGCATCGCGACGCAGACGGCAAAAAAGGGAAACGCCGCACGACGCCAGGTGTGGTAGTGCAGCCTGGTGACCACCGTCAGCGACACCAGGCCAACCGCTACCCAGACGATTTCCCGTTCAATCACAAAGTAGGGTGAGCCGTAGTTCCGGTACGCGGAGGCGATGCTGGCACTGTACACCATCAGTACCCCAATACACGTCAACCCAATGAGAGCAAGGAGAAGCCACGGATCACATTTCCCGACCACTGCTTTGGCTCGGTCAACTCTAGGCTGCACTGAGTAACTCCACCGCGCGGGAAAAGCTCTCTCCGCGCTCTTCAAAATTGCTAAACATGTCATAGCTGGCACAGGCTGGAGCGAGCAACACCACGTCGCCGGTCCGCGCCACCCGGCTGGCCTGCACCACAGCCTGGTGCAGTGATGTGCATTGATAGATGGCGTCGGGGCATAACAGGGCGCCGGGTTGGTCCAGAAAGCCCCGCACAGCTTCCTCGATTTGAGGACCCGACTCACCAATGAGGATGAGGGACCGAGCGGTGTGGACGACCTGTTGGGCGAACCCCGTCCAGGGGAGACGCTTGTTTCGTCCACCGGCAATGAGCACCACCGGGGCGGACATGGCCTGCAATGCCACCTGCGCTCGGGCGGGCGAGGTCGCGATTGAATCGTTTACATATCGCACACCTCCGTACTCGCCAACCGTCTGTAATCGATGCGCCGCCGGCTGAAAGGTCCGCAGCGCTGCCGTCATGGTCGCGGGCGCTACGCCGAGGAGGTCGGCGGTGGCCAATGCAGCCAGCACGTTTTCTCGATTGTGAGCGCCGAGCAGGGGGACATCCGCCACCGGCAAGACCGGCTCAAATCGCTCGCCTCTGAGCAGGCCCGCCTGCCCGTCTCGCACAGTCGCTCCAGCACCGCGTACCCCGGTCTCGCCGAACCAGCGAAGCTGGGCCGGCGTATGACGCCGCCAGGCTGCCACTTCTGAGTCAGCGGCATTGAGCACGACCACATCAGTCTCGACCTGGTAGCGAATGATGTGGCGCTTGGCCGATAGATATTCGTCCATGCTGCCGTGCCGGTCGAGGTGATTGGGGCTGATGTTCGTCACCACCGCGATGTGCGGACTACGTCGCAGCAAGCCTAGCTGGAAGCTGCTCAGCTCCAGGATGACGTTGGTCCGCGGGCCGATTTGCGGCAAGAGATCCAGCATTGGCGCGCCGATGTTGCCTCCGACCACGCAATCCAGCCCCTCGCTCCGGACCATATGCCCTATCAGGCCGGTGGTGGTGGTCTTTCCGCTGCTGCCCGTGATGCCGACAATCGGGGCGGGACACAAAGCAAAGAAGAGCGTCGTCATGCTCTCTACCGGTAGTCCGCGGTCTATCGCGGCCCGGTACACCGCATTCTCTTCCGGTACGCCAGGGCTCACGAAGAACAGGTCCGCGCCGTCCGCCAGCTCGGGGTGGTCTCCTCCCAGCACAAAACGCGCGGTTCCCGCTGCCTGATGCTGGCGATCCTTCAGCTGGCCCGGACTAGCCGAGTCCGTAACCGTCACCAGTGCCCCCTGCTTGCTCAGAAAACGGGCTAGAGAGACGCCTTCGCGAGCCAGACCAAGTATTAGAGCACGTTGTCCTGCGATGTCCATAGCGGGCTAACTGAAGGCGAGCGCGAGGCCGGCCACGCCGGCCAGCATGCTGACGATCCAAAAGCGTTGGGTTATCTGATTTTCGTGCCACCCAATCAATTCCAGATGATGCTGCAAGGGGGCCATGCGGAGCAGGCGTTTGCCGTCGGTCAATTTAAAGTAGCCAACCTGTAGCATGACCGATACCGTGATGATGACGAAGACAAAGCCGATTACGGGCAGGATTAACAGCTGATTGAGGAGCAGTGCGACGGTTGCCAGACAGGCCCCGAGAGCCAGCGAGCCAGTGTCGCCCATGATGACCTTTGCCGGGAAGATGTTAAACCAGAGGAAGGCTAGCAGGGCGCCAACCATGGTGAAGGAGAACTGCCCGGTGTATTGCTGGTGCTTTAGCAGAGCGATGGCGCCAAAGCTGCCAAAGCAAATCGCCCCGGTGCCGGCCGCGAGGCCGTCCAATCCATCGGTGAGATTAACCGCGTGAGCCGTGGCGGCAATAGCGAAAACCGCGAGGGGCCAATAGGCCAGCCCGAAGTTGAAATACCCGTAGGTAGGGACCCAAACGTCGTTGGGACTGGCCAGTAAGCGGGGGACGTGCAAGACGGCCACGATGATGATGGCGATGAGAATCGTCCAGCCAAACTTGAAGCGGGCCCGTAATCCCGCTTTGCCCACCTTGAAGGCTTTGAGCAGATCATCCGCCATGCCCAACGCGCTGCAACTTACCAGCGAGCCCAGCGTGAGCAGTTGAGAGAAGTGACCAAAAAGGTTGTAGGCCACGGTAATCAGCAGCGTCGTTCCGGTGAAGAGTATGCCGCCCATCTCCGGAGTTCCGGCCTTGGCCAGATGCGACTGTGGACCCTCAGTGCGGATCTTGGTGCCGGACCCTATGCGACGCAGAAACTTGATGACGTACGGCGCGGCGAACAGGGTGATCGTGAACCCCGCCACCCCAAACACCATAGCCGGTAGCAGAATGCTCGCCTTGACCTGGTCGTCGAGCGTTACCCCATGGTGTCTGGCGGCCAGCACAATCGTGTACGGCAAGTGCGTCAGGGCAGTCATCTGTCACCTCGCAATCCCTGCACCACTTCCTCCATGCGCATCCCGCGCGATCCCTTGATCAGAACCGTCCAGGTGACGCGCTTCTCGCCTGTCAGGTCCTGGCCAGGACGTTGCATTGTATGCGCCGAACCGACCAGGACTGGAGCACGGGACAGGATAGTTTGGACGGCTTGAACGGCATCAGCATTCGAGCCGGCATGGATGATCCGGTCGCGGGGAAGCCCTCGGCGCTCGGCGGCTTCCGCTACGAGCTCGCTGCACCGCCCACGCAGGATGAGCCAGTCCACCACGCCTGAAGCCTGCTCGCCAAGTTCCTGGTGCGCGCATTCCTCCAGCAATCCGAGTTCCAGCATGTCTCCAAGGACCGCTATCTTGCTTCCAACTGACGTGTGGAGCATGTCCAGAGCTGCCTGCATCGAGAGCGGCGAAGCATTGTAGCTGTCATCAATGATGGTCAGGTCGTCGGCACGGCGAAGAATCCGCTGGCGAAGATCCAGGCGCACGATCTCCATGGCCTTTTGGATCTCAATCCAACTCATACCGATGTGTCGGGCAATGGCCGCGGCAGTCAGAAACGCGATCAGCGTATGCCGGCCAGGCACCCGAGTGCGAACCGGGTAGCGCCGACCTTCGGCCCGAATAGTAAACGACATGCCGTCTAGCTGGTGGTTCACTACCTCTTCGGCCCGGAAGTCGCAATCGCCGCTCAACCCCACCAGGACAGCGGGCGCGACCCCGCTAGCGCCGGCCATGGCGCGGGTCCACGGGTCGTCGCCGTTCAGCACCGCCAACCCAGTGGGAGGCAGCGCAGCGATCAAGCGGCTCTTTTCGCGAGCGATCGCCTCCACCGTCTTCATTCGTTCGAGATGAACCGGCGCTACGTTGACCACTGCCCCGATGTCTGGGCGGGCAATGTCACTCAGCAGCGCAATGTCGCCGGCGACGTGCAGGCCCATTTCCAGAATCGCTGCTCGGTGCTCGAATCGCAACTGGGTCAGCGTCAGCGGAAGGCCGATCTCCGTATTGAGATTGGCCTGGCTGCGCAGCACCGGCCATCTCGTGCCAAGTACGGAGGCCAGGATCTCTTTGGCCGTGGTCTTACCCACGCTTCCAGTTATACCGACGACCGTTGCGGAGTGGCGACCCCGCCAGTATGACGCCAGCCGCTGCAGAGCAACCAACGAGTCATCGACCACCAGCAGGTACCGAGCGTAACGGTATCTCTGGTCGGTTCTCACCGCCTGTACCAGAGTGCGGTGATCCGGCAGGCGCGACAGTACCGCGCCCAGGGCGCCGGCGGTGAGAGAGGCCGGCACAAAGTCATGGCCATCTACCTGCTGGCCCGGGAGCGCGACGAAGACGCTGCGCGACCCAACCAGCCGGGAGTCGATTACCACCTCGGCTACCTCCTGCTGCAAATCGGCCGCGGCAAGACTGCCCTCTCGCACCTCCCCGTCCGCTGACAGGCGCACGGCCAGCGCGCCTGTCCCGGACAGGAGGTCGGCTAGACACAACGTCATCGATTCAGCGCGTTCGGCGACGGAGCGACGTGATAGTGCAGAAACAACTCTTGAAACAGATTGTGCAGCACGGGCGCGGCTGCCATCGATCCCCAGGGGGTGTCACGCGGATGTTGAAGAATAACGAGGATGACGAAGCGGGGATGAAAGGCGGGAGCGTAGCCCACCACGCTGGCGATGGTCGCGCCCTGAATGTAGTGCCCGTTGCCGTCGGCAATGTTCGCCGTGCCCGTCTTGGCTGCGATGTTATAGCCCTTCACCAGGGCGAGCGACGCCTCGCCATCGATAGCCGAATGGAGCAGCATGTTGGTGAGCGTGTGTGACGTTTGCGCCGAGATCACTCTCCCCTGCGATACCGGAGGGTGATCAATAATTCGACCATCGTAGTCCATCTGCTTCACGATCTGCGGTTTCATCATCACGCCGCCGTTTGCTATCGCGGCCGCGGCGCGAACCATCTGAATGGGCGTTACCGAGATGCCCTGTCCGAACGAGTTCGTGTACAGATTGACGACGGTCCAGCTTTTCTGTCCAGGTAGAGGAACGATACCTGGCTCCTCTGCCTGCAGATCGATCCCGGTCTGCTGACCGAACTGGAAGCGATGGATGTAGGTGTAGAACGCGTTTGTTCCCAGTCGCCCCGCGACCCAAGAGGCGCCCACGTTGGCGGAGTGCTGAAGTACCTGGGTCATATTTTCCACGCCGAAACCCTTCAGATTCCAGTTGTGGATCTGGACGTCGGCGATGGTGAACAGACCGGAGTCGTAGAAGGAGCTCGCCGGGGTAATCACGTGGGTATCGAGGCCGGCAGCCATGGTCACAATCTTAAAGGTCGATCCCGGCTCATAGGTCCATTGGGTGGCCGGATTCATGAAGCGGCTTGGATTCTGCTGTGCCGTTCGTGCATAGGTGTTGGGATCGTAGGAGGGGGCGCCGGCCATGCCCAGAATGTAACCGGTGCGCGGGTCCATCACAATAACCGTTCCACCATCGGCGTGGTGTGCTTTGACGGCCTTGTGCAACTCGTCTTCGACCAGTCCCTGGACCGAGCGGTCGATGGTCACGTGGAGACTTGCGCCGTTGTGCGACGGAGTAGATACCGCGGGACTGAGGCGGATATCGTTGCCGGCAGTATCTTTGAGCACCGTGTTTAGTCCAGCGACGCCGGACAGGGGGCGGTCGTAGTAGCCTTCGATGCCGTAGTTTCCTTTGTTATCAGTGTCGGCAAAACCCAGCACTTGGGAGGCGAAGCTACCCTCCGGGTATGCGCGCCGGATAACCGGCTCCAGCAGAATGCCGGGTAGACCGAGGCTCTGGATTTTGTCGCTCATGAGCGGAGAAACGTTGGATGACACCAGAACCGCGTACGGCGAGCTACCCGAAAAGAGATCCTCGAGCGTTTTCACGGGTGTGTTCAACACTGGACTCAACGCCTCAGCCGTTTTCGTCGCTGACGTGATCTTACGGGGTACTGCGTAGACCAGGTTGGTGGTCACCTCGGTTGCCAACAAGGTGCCGTTGGCGTCGAAGATAGCGCCTCTTGTTGGCGCCGCGACCAGCGCGACTGTCCGCTGCGCAACGGCTCTGGCCTGCAGGTTGTCGTGTTGCATCACCTGCCAGAACATTAATCGCGCCACAAGCGCGCCGGCTGCAATCACCATCAATGCCAGGATGACCAACGGGCGATGAGTTCCTAGATCAGTCTGTCGAACAGCAACACCGCGCGCCGGCGCCCGTGCGGCTGCTGGATGCTGAGTTCCAGATGCTCCCGCGAGACGAGCGGCCGACCCTGGTGTCCGCGTGGCGCTGCTGCGCCTTCGAGTAGTCGGCGATACTCCACCATGCAGCATCAGAGCGAGTCCCCCACGAACGAGACCAGGCGGACCATCCAGGACAGTGGCTCCGATTGGCGTTGCGCGGTGAGGGTGTGCGTACCGGCGGGAACCGGTGGACCGACCACAGGTACGACCGGATAAACCCACACGGACTGAGAAAGCGAGAGTTTCGTCATGTGAAGCTGGTTGGTGGCAATGGTGTCGACCCGCTGGATTGATTGAAGGCGAGTGGCGCTAGTCTGTAGTGCCGCATTCTCCAGTTGCAACTGCATTTGTGTGGATTGCTGATACGCGATATTCATGTCGAGGACTGAGGTCTGGCTGGCCTGAAAGAGGTATAGCAGGAAGGCACAAGCGATCAGGCTCATGGCCAACGCCAGTTGTACCGGGACCGCGTGACCGATGGCCTTCGCGACTCGCTCTCGACCGAGCAGGGCCTGCCGCACCGCTAACCGGGTGCGCCAGGACGGCCGTGGACTCTTGTGCGCCGTAGCGCCTATACGCCCCGCTGGAGCATATCGTTCGCTAATCATTGCTCGACTCCGTAGCATGGTGGTTGGGGATGGCAGCGGACGGAAACCGTCCGCACTAGGTGGCAATGCGTTCGGCGGCACGAAGCTTGGCGCTTCGTGCTCGCGGATTGGCCAGCACTTCATCCCTGGACGCCACGAGCGGGCGTGGCGTCAGAATCCGAAGTGATGGCTGATGCTGGCAGACACAGACCGGAAGGCCGGGAGGACAGACACATTCGGCCGCCTCATGACGCAGGAAGCGCTTTACGATTCGGTCTTCCAACGAGTGGAAGCTGATCAGAACCAGGCGTCCACCGCCTTGCACGACGCTCAAGGCCTGGGGCAGCGCTCGCTGTAGCCGCCCTAATTCGTCGTTGACGGCGATGCGCAGCGCTTGAAATACGCGTGTGGCAGGATGAATGTGTTCGCGCTGCGATCCTGGTTTGGCCCGCGCCACGATTGCAGCGAGCTGTGCCGTGGACTCGATCGGGCTCCGCTGTCGTTCCGCGTCGATCCGCTGCGCCACCTGCCTGGCATATCGCTCTTCTCCGAAGGCATAGAAGATTTGGCGCAACTCCTCGGCGGGCAGTGTATTGACCAACTGAGCAGCAGTCTGTGGCGCATCGGGTCCGAGCCGCATGTCGAGCGCGGCGTCCTGCTGGAAACTGAAACCGCGGCCCGGTGTATCCAGCTGGGGTGAACTGACGCCGAGATCGAAGAGAATGCCATGAGCATCCTCGAAGTGGCGCCGTCGGCAGCACTCTCCAAGGTGGTCAAAATACGTCTGCTCCAGCATCACCCGCCGGCCGAAAGGGCGCAGGCGCTGCCCGGCCGCTTGCAACGCGATGGGATCGGCATCAAAGCCAAGTACCATTCCCTCCGGACCCGACAACTCCAGCACCTTTTCTGCATGTCCGCCCCCACCGATGGTCGCGTCGATATATCGACCGTTTGGCACGGGCTGGAGCGCTGCTATGGTTTCGGCAAGAAGAACGGGAGTATGGGTGAAGGTAGACGTCACGCAGTACCGAGCGACAGAACCTCGGCGAACCGCGCTCCATCGCTCTCGAACTTTTGCTGCTCTCGCAGCCACGCCTCCCTGCTCCAGATCTCCACACGGCTGTTGACGCCGGCAATGACGGCATCTCCATTCAGGCCCGCGTGCTCGCGCAGAAAGGCGGGAATCGTGATCCGCCCCTGTCGATCGAACTCACATGGCACTGCGCCGCTAAAAAGAGAACGAGCAAGGACGCGAACCTCAGGACGTACCTGTGGGAGGTCATCGACGGCTCGCGCCAGGGCCTCCCACGTCACGGCTGGATAGATACACAGGCAGGTGTCGAAGCTCCGGGTGAGTACAGCGCCGTTCCCGAGGCCGGTCCGCAGTTCCATGGGAACCGCCACTCGGCTCTTGTCGTCCAGATTCCGCTCATACTGGCCGAGAAACACTCTGCTGCCTTTCGCCACTAGCTTCCACAGCTATCCGTTATCGTTCCAATGACGCGATGTCCGAGGGGAATGTCCACCATTCTTCCCCACTTTCTCCCACTTCTTCCCACCTGCGCCTATTATTAGACACGGCGCGCAGAAATGCAAGGGGAAGTTTCGAGGCTGAGTTCTGCCCCACAACCGACGACGGCGCACGCCTTCTATCAACGCGATGAGAAAGCATTCGTCTGGGCTGCAGCGGCAGCGATAGAAAACATAAGGGCGGCGGGCGCCGCCCGCCCTTATGTACGTGGTTAGGGTTTCGTCATCGTCACGGCGTAGCAGTTCCCGTTGTTGTTGTCGATCTCGACCCCTTTTCGGGTTACGGTCTGTACCTCGTAGTAGTACACCGCGCCGGGACTAAGACCAACGTCACCCACTGTTCCGGCTAAGTCGTTACCCTGCACCAGCACCGTATGGGTGGTGGTTCCGGCGCTCACGTCTCGCGTTGCCGTTTCGACCAGGGCGCTGCAGGATGGCCCGAACAGCACGTATCCCTGCCCGGGATTGGCGCTGTTAAAGGTGACGGCAAAGCCGCTAGCGAGTTCAAGCGGAAGGGCGCCGGTGGCCGCGGTGAGGAGGTCAGTCATCGGCTGCACGGCGGAGTTGCAGGTGTTGGCAAGGCAGCCCAGCCCGAAGTTGTCCTGGATGGTCCGCAACAACGAGTAATGATTGTACGGCCGTAGTGACACCGTGTGCATTGGGCTGTTTGTCACCAGAATCATGGGCACCCGGCCGCCGCCGTCGTTCGCTGGGCTCGCACAACAACCAGTGTTGGACGCATAGCCTCGATTCGGAGAACTTTGACCGCTGGACTCGTTTTCGTCCCAGGTCACCGCGATCACCGAGTCGGCCGTCCAGCCCTTGGAGGACTTGATGGTGGTTACGAGTTGCTTGAGGTACTGATCGCCGGCCTGGATAAGGGCGTGATTGAGAACGAAATTCGGCGGGTAACCACACGACGGCATACCATACATTTTCGCGCTGGGAGGGGAGACGCCGTGCATGTCATGGCACTGATCGGGAGCGATAAATGCGAAGTTGGGGGCGTTGTTTGAATTCAGGTCTGTTGCCAACGACTCGATCGGCTTGATGTTCTGCAGGCGCTTGGGATTGTTTAGGACGTCGTTGTACAACTCGAACGGGTTGTGCTTTCTCACGTACAGACCTGACCCCGTCGCGGGGAACTGATCGAGTACCGCGCCTACCGAGGGAAGGCCTTGCTGGTAGGTGGCCCAGGTGAGCCCCTTGGCTTCGAGCTGGTCGACGATGTTTTGAGCGTCGTATCGCTTGCTCTGGTCGTCGGCGTGCAAGCCGAAGAAGTCTCCGGCCGTGACTGCCAGGTAGTTCGGTTCGCTGGGGTGCGTCACCCCGTAGTAATTGGCCGCGAAGCTGTATTGGTTTGCCAACGAATTGATGTACGGCGCATCGGCGGTGTTACCGATTACATCCTCGTAGTTGGTGTTCTCCATCATGATGACGTAGATATGACTGAAGGCTGGCGCAGCGTGCACGTGCGCAAACTGCGGAACGACCATGGTTGCGGCCAGAACTCCGGCCGCCAGACCCCGTTTGAACATTGCGCTCTCCTTGTATCTCCCAAGTACCTAAATAGTCCGTGCGAACACCAGCATTATGCTCGTTTGCCATCGTATGTGCCAGTCGTGTCGGCCTCCCGTCCCTTTCGCTGTGAAGTAGCATTGAACGAGAACAGAGCGGGAGGATCAAGCGTGCGGGAACTCATTTCGGAAGAGCAGATTCAGCAACGAGTGGCGGAGCTGGCTGAAGAGATCAATGCCGATTTTCACCAGGTCGAACTCCTGTATCTGATCGTGATCTTACGCGGCGGCGCCTTCTTTGGGGTCGACCTGGCGAAGCGGCTGCGGATGCCCGTGCGGTTGGACTACGTGCGGATCACAACGTATAGCGGAACCAAGTCCACCGGCGTCGTCAGCATGGTCAGTGACATCATGACGGACATCCGCGATAAGCCGGTTCTGGTACTGGACGACATTATCGACTCCGGCTTCACAATGGAGTGGATTCTTCGCTATCTTCAGCTCAAGCAACCGGGATTGGTCCGCGTGGCGGCTCTCCTTGATAAACCGGCGCGACGCGAATTTGACGTGCATATCGACTATCTCGGCTTCATTGTGCCCAATGTCTTTGTGGCCGGCTATGGGCTGGACGGGCTCGACGATACGATGGCTAATATTCCTCGCGTGATTGCCGTGGAAAAAACAGACGAGGAGGTAACAATACCTCCCCGTCGAACCCGGTTGCCGATAACCTGAGTGCTTTACATCTGCTGTGTTGCCTGTTGCCGCGCGCCGTCCCGTCGCGCTTGCCAGCGCCAGCGGCCGTAGCAGACCACACACATCTCACGCGCTTTGTGCATTTTTACCTCGCCGCAGGACATACACGCACGCATGCGGGGTTTGCGTGGATTCTGCTGCCGGAGTTCCCGTATCCTGGCTCGGCAACGTTCCTGTGACGCCTTGTAGCGCTCGGGATACTTTTCCCGCCAGCGGCGAGCAGACTTTGCGTTCTGCTCCAGCTTTCGCGCCCGGTGCGCCAGGTAATACTGCCGGTTGTATTCGCGCTGCTTGGCTTTGCGTTCCTCTTCAGTTAGTGCCATCCTTATCACCCCTTCTCGGCGTGGTCGCCCAACCACAACCGTTTGCGCTTCTAGCATACCGACTTTTTTATAAATGTCAACAGCAAATCATTTCGAGAAGACTGTCACGCGACGGATTGCTCACCGCCAGTTAATTTGCGCCGGCAGCGGATTCGGCGAGTCCTGGGCAAATTCAGGACCGCGTGCAGGGGATCAGCAGTCATAAGAACTGAACGTACTAGTGTATATGGGCGAATCGGCGCCAGACCTGATGGGTCGCACGAGATACAGATTGGTCGCGCCGGCCAGCGGGGTGGCGGATAGGAATGCGAGGAGCAGCCACTATGGCAGTAATGGAGAACGGGCATACGCAGCCGGCGATTGCTGGGATCGTTCTTGCTTCGGGCATGTCGCGCCGCTTTGGCGCCAGCAACAAGCTGCTGGCTCGCTTCGGCGGTCAGAGCGTCATCTCCTGTACCGTGCAGGCGTACATCGATGCGGATCTGGCGCCGCTACTGGTGGTGGTTGGGTATCAAGCCGAAGAGATCGTGGAAGCACTCGATGGGCGCCCCATTCAGGCGGTGCCGAATCCCGATTTTCTCCAAGGGCAGAGTCGCTCGCTCCGTCATAGTTTGCTCGCGTTGCCGGAAGGAACCGCCGCGGCCGTGATTGGTGTCGGAGATCAACCCCTGCTGCGTCCAGAGACGATCCACAGCTTGATCGACGAATACCTCCGGTCTCATGCCCCGCTGGTGTTTCCACGCTATGCCGGCCGGCGAGGAAACCCGGTGCTTTTTGATAGGCGACTTTTCCCTGAGTTGCTGCGCGTCGAGGGGGACCAGGGCGGGCGTTCAGTTATCCAGAGATATCTCGTGGAGGCAGCGTTCGTTGACGTTATCGACGCGCGTAGCGGGGCCGACATCGACACCGAGGACGATCTTGTCCAACTGGAGATCAGGGACCAGCGGTCTTGAGTGCGATACAGTTGAGGTAAGCGGCTTTCAAGGTGATGTACGCCCCGGCACCTGTAGCTCGGCCGGACTGGCCCGCAGGCCAGCAATGTCGGCTCTGTGAGTGGGGAGTATCGTTCCCGCTAAGATACCGTTGCCAGACGAACGTTCTCGTGTGCCCCCTCTTGATGAGGTAGCCGCGATTCCCTTAAGTCAACCGCATTGGCCTGTAGCGGGCTACGGCTAGCGGCTTCTGATGGCCGCGCTCCTGTCGAGAGCATAGAACCATAGAGACCACGCCCGGGCCCCACCACGGCCCTTTATGCTGTGCTGGGCAGCGCTTCGAACAGTACGGCGATACCCTGGCCGCCGCCAATGCACGCCGACGCTACACCGTATCGCAGGCCACGGCGGCGTAGCTCGTAGAGAACAGTGAGGCCCAGCCGCGCGCCGCTGGCACCGAGCGGATGGCCGATGGCGATTGCTCCGCCGTTCACATTAACCTTGTCTCGATCGAGGCCAAGCTCGCGCTCCACAGCCAGATACTGCGCGGCAAATGCTTCGTTGACCTCGATCAGATCGACCTCATCGAGTGAGATACCGGCTCGTTCCAGCGCGAGTGGGATCGCCCGCGCGGGACCAATACCCATAACGCTGGGGTCGACGCCGATGATGCCCCACGAGACAATCCGTCCGATGGCCGGGCGCTCTCCCAGGCCTTCTTTGGTAGCCAGTACCACGGCCGCGGCCCCATCGACAATGCCGCTGGCATTGCCGGCCGTGACCACGCCGTCCTGCCGAAATACCGGTGTAAGCCTGGCCAGTGCTTCCGGGGTTGTATCGGGCCTGGGGTGTTCATCGCGTGCGATGGCCACCATACCCTTCTTGGTCTTGACCTCGACCGGCACGATCTCGGCCGTAAAGTGACATTCCTCCTGGGCGGTCGCGGCGAGTTGCTGACTGCGCAGCGCATACGCATCCACCTCCTGGCGTGAGATGCTGTACTGCACCGCGAGATTTTCGGCGGTATTTGCCATGTCGCAACCGCAGAACGGGTCCGTGAGCGCCTCCCACAGATAATCCTCGAATCCAGCGTTGCCCATGCGCAGACCCCAGCGAGCGCCGCGCACCACGTACGGCGCCTGGCTCATGTTCTCCGCGCCGCCGGCCAGTACCATATGGCCCTCGCCCAACTGCATCGCCTGCGCTCCGCTGATCATGGCCTGCAGCCCGGAACCGCACAGACGGTTCAAGGTAAGACCCGGCGCCTCCTGCGGGACGCCGGACTTGAGTCCGACGTGGCGCGCCATATAGATGGCGTCTGGGCTGGTCTGAATCACGTTGCCAAAAAACACGCCCTCAATCTCGGCCGGCTCAACGCCTGCTCGCTGCATGGCCCCGACGGCGGCAGCAGTGCCCAACTCGATAGCTGAGGTGTCCTTAAAAGATCCGCCAAAGGCGCCGAAGGCCGTGCGCGCGCCTTCAACCACATACACGTCGGTCGTCATTGCTTTTCTCCTCTCATGGACCGCGCCGACCGCGGTAAACAGGAGATCGATCAGTGTCGCCCGTTGATCTCCATCTCTTAGGGGTACTATACGGGCCGGTCAGATGGCAAGCCTGTCACGGGTGTTTCCAGTGCTGCGAGGACTAAATCGCCGACTCTGTCGGTCGTGATGTCACTGTCCGCCTGCAAGCTGGGAATCCGGCGCGTCACCAACAGGTCGCGGATTGCCGCTTCGATGCTGGCTGCGGCCCGCCGCTCCCCAACATAGTCCAACAACATCCCCAGGGCAGCGATCGCTCCCACTGGACTGGCGCTATTTTGTCCGGCGATGTCTGGAGCGGACCCGTGAATTGGCTCAAACATGGAAACCTGACCGGGGTGAATGTTGCCGGAAGCAGCACTTCCCAGTCCGCCCTGAATGACGGCGCCAAGATCGGTCAGGATATCTCCGAACAGATTGGTGGTCACTATGACGTCGAACCGCCGCGGGTTCGATATCATCAGCATCGCGGCGGTGTCCACGTAGAGTTCGTCCCGTCCAATGTCGGGATACTCCGCTCCGACTTCGGCAAAGGTGCGGCGCCAGATCTCTTGAGCGCGCACTGCGTTCGATTTATCGACCAGCGTGACCGTTCGCTGTTTATCGCGAGCCCGAGCCAGCTCGAAGGCGTATCGCACCGCGCGTTCGACGCCACGCCGGGTGTAGATCATTTCGGCAATGGCCGTTTCATCCGGCGTACCCGCCCTCAGCGTGCCGCCGATTCCGACGTAGCAATCCTCGGTGTTCTCCCGCACCACCGCCATATCCACGTCGGCCGGTTGTACTCCTTTGAGCGGGCACAGATGCTCTGCATAGAGGACCACCGGGCGCAGGTTGATGTAGAGATCCAGGCCCAGACGGAGGGTCATAATGACGGACCGCTCGATCAGACCGCGCTCCACCCGGGGATCGCCCAGGGCACCCAGATAGAGTGCATCGAGGGTGCGGTATTCGTCGAGCATGGACTCCGGCATGAGCTGATTGGAGTCCAGGTACAACTGACTGCTCCAGGGATACTCCACCAGCTCGTATGTGAACTCCGCTAGCTGGGAGGCGACTTCCAGCACCCGCAAGCCCTGGCGCACCACCTCGGGGCCAATGCCATCGCCGGGAATAACCCCGATTCGGTAGGTGCGTTCAGGCGTCACGCTCACCGGGTCGCTGACGCCGTAGCTCGTTCCTCCAATTGAGCTTCCGCGTATCCCCGCAGGCCACCCTGGGCCATGATCGCCTGAAGGAACTCAGGGAAGGCCTTGGCCTGATACTGGGTTCCTTTGGTCAGGTCGCGAATTACTCCCATGGCAGGATCGATCTCAACGTCATCCCCCTCATTGATCTCGTCAAAGGCTTCACTCGACTCGAAGATGGGGAACCCAATATTGATGGCATTGCGATAAAAAATTCGGGCGAAGCTGGGAGCCACGACGGCGGCGATTCCCGATGCCTTGATCGATAGCGGCGCCACTTCACGTGAGGACCCGCAGCCAAAATTGCCACCGGCGACGATGATGTCCCCCGGTGAAATTTTGTCGACGAACTCAGCATCGAGATCGGCCATACAGTACTTCGCCAATTCCGTGGGATCGGTGATATGGCAGTACCGCCCGGGGATGATGACATCGGTATTGATATTTGAGCCGTACTTCCAGACTCGACCATGCAGCGTTTCCATTCGAGACTCCTTGTGTTCTACAGCGACGGCGTAGGTTGCCGCTCGATTCCGATGCGACGGCTGTTTGTTCTCAAACTGGTACTGGTTCTTCGCTCATCACGTCGGCCGGGTTGGCGATTCGGCCGGCCACTGCCGATGCCGCCGCCACCGCGGGGTTGGCTAGATAGATTTCGGCGCTGCGTGCTCCCATGCGTCCCACAAAGTTTCGGTTGGTGGTCGAGACGCAGCGCTCGTGGTCACCGAGTACACCCATATGGCCGCCAATGCAAGGACCGCAAGTCGAGGTCGACACGATACACTCCGCGTCCATGAAAATCTCCATGAGTCCCTCGCGGACCATCTGACGCTGCACCTCCTGGCTGCCCGGGACCACAATGCACTTCACGCGCGGGTCCACTTTGTGGCCGCGTAACACGTGTGCCGCCTCGCGCATGTCTTCGATCCACCCGTTGGTGCAGGTGCCGATGATCACCTGATCGATCGGCACGTCGCCAACCTGCGAGATCGGACGCGCATTTTCCGGAAGGCTGGGGAATGCTACCTGGGGTTCGATCTCGCTGACATCGAACTCAACTTCTTTGATGTAGGTGGCGTCCGGATCGCTGCTGTATTCCGTGTAATTGGTATGGCCCACCGACGCAAGGTAATCGCGAGTGACCTGATCCACATGGAAGATGCCGTTCTTGGCGCCGGCCTCGATCGACATGTTCGCCATCGTGAAACGACCCGCCATCGGTAATTCGTGCAGCGGCTCCCCATGGAACTCCATCGCCATATAGGTGGCGCCGTCCACGGTCATTTTGCCGACGGTGTAGAGGATAAGGTCCTTGCCACGCACCCATGGTTGCAGCCTCCCACGGTAGGTTACCTTCACTGTCGGCGGGACCCGGAGCCAGGTCTCGCCGATGGCCCAGCCCACCGCGACATCGGTCGAGCCCACACCGGTTGAGAACGCTCCCAAGGCCCCATAGGTGGTGGTGTGCGAATCGCCTCCGATGACGACCTGCCCGGGCCCGACAATGCCGTGCTGCGGTAGTACGCAGTGCTCGATGCCGGCCCTGCCGACCTCGAACCAGCGAGCGCCTTGATCGAGTGCGAACTGTCGCACGCGCTGCACCAATTTCGCGGTGGAGATGTCCTTGGCCGGGGTGAAGTGATCCGGCACAAAAATGGCGTTCTGTGGGTTCGCAATCCTCTCGGCGCCCTTGATTTTCAGGAATTCATCGATAGCCAGAGCGGCTGACAGCTCATTGGCCAGGTTGACGTCGACCTTGACCATCACTATCTCACCCGGTTCGACCCGGTCCTTGCCGGCGTGCACCGCGAGAATCTTCTCCGAAATGGTCATTCCCATGTGGTTTATCCTCTCTTGTCCCTTATCTCGTGCTGCCAATGCCAGTGGCGTTCGCCTGCCAGATGCTGACAATGCCGCGGATGTCTCCCTCGGTGAGGAGGCAGCTTGACTGCTTGCAGGCGCTAAAAATGGCGTCCACCAGGGCTGGGGCCGGATCCAGACCATTCGCTTCCAGCCAGTACACGACGTTCGATTGGCCGCTCATCGGACCGATATCGATGGTTTGACTGCGGCCGAAATACTCGGCGGGAACGCCGGAGTACACCCGGTTAGCCAGCCACTGGTCCCCTTTGCGCATCGCCTTGATAACCGCGGCGGCGTGCACGCCGGTGGCGGTGCGGAACGCATCCTTGCCGAGCACCGGGTAGTTCCCCGGAATTGCCACGCCAGTCACCTCGGACACCAGGTCACAGTACTCGCCCAGCGTATGGAGGTCGGTGTCGATCCAGCCCAGCAGCCTAAAGTTCACCAGCAACTGATCGATCGAGGTGTTGCCGACGCGCTCACCGATCCCAAGTGCGGTTCCATGCACGCGATCAACCCCCGCATACGCAGCGGTAAGCGCATTCACCAGGCCCAGTCCTCGGTCGTTGTGACCATGCCAATCGATTTTGACATCTTCACCCGTGTCCGCCACCACCTGTCGCGCAAAGGTCACCAGGTTCCAGACGCCCTCCGGCATGACATGACCGACGGTATCGGCCAGACACACCCGGCGAGCGCCGGACTGTATTGCCGCCGTGTACAGCCGGCGGAGTGTCTCGGGTCGTGCCCGTGTGGTGTCTTCGGTCACGTACATCACTGGCAGTCCCTGGTCGGTTGCGTAGCTCACGGCCTCGGTCGAGTGTTGCAGCATCCGGTCAATGGTCCAATCCTCGGCATACTGCCGGATCGGGCTTGAGCCGATAAAGACCGCCGCCTCGATGGCGAGACCAGCCGCCTGAGAGGCTTCCACGATGGGATCGATATCCACTTTGAGCGTTCTCGCCGCACAGTTGGGAACGATCGCAAGCTTTTGGTCGCGAATCTCGCGTGCCAGGGCTGTAACATCCCTGGCGACGTCGGGACCAGCACCCGGCAGTCCAATGTTAGCGGACTGGATGCCCAATTGATGGATGTAGTGCAGGATGCGCCGCTTATCCTCAAGGGAGGGGCACCGCACTGATGGGCTTTGCAGCCCATCACGCAGCGTCTCGTCGTTTAACTCGATGCGCGACTGCGACGGCGCGCGATGCTCACCTTCGACATTCCAGTCGTAGATGAACTCATGTACATCCATAATCCGCAGCCCTCCCTCGGATTATAGTCGGCATGTACCGCTTCGCCTGGCCGGCTGCTACACGTCCGACGTCGGGCGACCACTTAACAGGACTCGCCCTTTTTCCATGATCTCATCGGGCACAGTCATTCCGAGTTCACCCGCATACTCGATCAAATCCGGCAGGCGCTTAGCGTTCAGGAGCAGCATCTCTAACTGCCGGGTCTTCTCCAACTCGCGACGCAGCTTGTCCTGCGGCTCGGGAGGCAACCCAGGGAGGCGCGGATCATGTTCGATGGCCTCGAGCACCGTTTCCGGCTCCACCTCACCGGCATACGCCAGCAGGACGGTCTCGCCGACGTGCCCGATGGCTCGCGCCAGTCCCTTCATCTGAGCGACATCGCAGACGCCGTTGCGAAAAGCGGCAGCTCCGATGTCGCCCAACGCAGAGACGATGGCATTGCTCAGGACGTCGTACAACTCGTCGGAGGCCGCCGCGGCGTCCCCGCCCGGTCCAATGGACAAATTCTGCGCTACTTGCTCCGCGCTCTCCCGGTACGGGTCTTTAGCCGAGCGATCGAATATGTGCGACATGCTCTGGTCTTCCTTTCTGGAGGCTGGCGGCACTATCTTCACTGTCCGGGGTCATGCTGTTCTGCTGCGGATAACCGGTGCTGAAGGCTAGGTGGAGGCGTGAACCGGCGCACGAAAGTAGGAAACGTACCGAAAGAGTTCCAGGTACATACGCGCTACGTTGGGCCAGGTCATGGGGCGGCTGAATTTATAGGCCCGATCTTCGACTTGCAACAACTTCTTGCGGTTGCCCAGCAACGAGGTCACGGCGACAGCTATGGCGGCGGGATCCTTGAATGGGACGATGATGCCACGCCCATCTGAGAGCATTTCCTGGGCGTAGGTGAACGGCGTCGCCACCACCGCCTTGCCACATCCCACTGCATAGGCCAGCGTGCCGCTCACGATCTGATCCTTATTGAGATACGCCATGATGTACACATCGGTAGCGGCCAGGTAGCGGATCAACTCCGAGTTGCTCAAGAAGCGATTATTGAATCGCACATGACGCTGAACGCCGAGTTCTCGTGCCAGCTCAATCAAGCCGTTTCGATATGCCTCGCCGTCCCGCTTGCGAATGTGCGGATGTGTTTCACCGATCACCAGGTACTGGACATTGGGCGACTGTTCGACAATGGCCGGGAGCGCCTGGATCACGTACTCGATGGCCTTGCTGGGGCCGATCAGGCCAAAAGTGGAAAGGAGCGGACGGTCTCCCATGCCCAGCAGTTTCTTGGTCCGGCGTCGAATCGCTTCCTTCCGGGTAAAGACTGGGATGCCATGTGGAATCACATGGACTCGCTCGGTCGGAAGATCGTAGTTGTCGAGGAGCATGGGGACGGCAGCCCGCGCTAGCACAATCACCGCTGCAGCCGCATCAAACATACGCTGTGTGGTGTCAAGAAAGTGACCCGCCGGATTCGGCATCACCGTGTGCATGGTGAGGACCACTGGTTTTTGGAGTCGATGCATGAACTCAACGATGTACTCGCCGTCCTCACCGCCGAAGAGGCCGTACTCGTGTTGGATATTCACGACCTGAACCCGCGACTGATTGATCTGATCGGCCACCTCAACGTAACTGTCAAGGTCTTCGGTCTCGATCTGGTAGCGTACGCGTCCCTGATAATCGTGCAGGTCGTAGTCGTACATCTGCCCGTAGTCGTTGACGGCGGCGACCACCGAGAGCCGAGATGGATCGATCGCATCGTACGCATTCACGACATCATAGGTGAAGGTGCCGATCCCGCACTCGCGGGGTGGATAGCTCCCCACGAAAGCGACGCGAGGAACCGAACTCGACGGGCCACTGGGAAGTATCGCGTACGGTTCCTGCATGCCCTCTCCTCACCGTCATACCGCTGCTTTTACTCTACCAGCGCGTTCTAAAGGTGACCAAAACCCTCGTAAGGATTGGGCATCAAAAGACGTACTCCTTTTGGGCCGGTTTGACAGAGAGGAAATATCCTGTTAGGCTGTGTTTGCGTTTGCGTGCTGAGCCCATGTCCTTACCCAAGGAGTGGCTGTCCCGGGTTTCAGTGCGACCAAAAAAACCTGGAGGTCCTGGATGAGGAAACCGCTCCTGGCTTTGAGCCTTACTCTGAGTACTGGTCTCGGAGCCATTCCGGTGGCAGGTGCCCTGGCCGCTTCAACGGCAGCCGGTCAGCGTCCCACTCGGCATACGGTGAACTACACCACCCCCAGCACGACCCCCCCGACGTATTCCGCACCGACCTACAGCGCCCCCAGCTACAATCCGGCCCCCTCCGTAGCTGCCCCAGCGTCCAACGCCGTCTCCGGCGCTCAGATCGTCAGCACCGCGCTGAAGTATCTGGGGTATCCCTATACGGCCACCGGCAACAGCCCAAGCACTGGTTTCAGTTGCATTGGGCTTGTTTCTTTTGTGTACCGGTCAAACGGCATTCCACTCCCTGGAGATCTCGCTGACGCTCAGGCCTATGCGCCCTCTGTACCCTTCAGCAGTCTGCTGCCGGGCGACATCCTGTATTTCCAGAACACCGTCTGGACCGGACTTTCCCATGCGGCTATCTACCTGGGCGGCGGTCGATTCGTCCACGCCGAGTGGTACGGCTACGGCGTGCGAATCTCGTCCTTCAACAATGATCCAAAAGACTATAACTACTGGACGCAGCACTACCTTGGCGCCAATCGGCCGTGGGGTGGCGCTGCTGTGGCCCCCATCGTGCCACCGAGCGCCCCGGCCGTGGGCGCTATTCCTAAAGTTGTCTCCGCTACGGTCCCATCCTCGACTGTGGTGAAGGTGGTGGGTGGAACCGCGGCGGTCGTATCGGTCGCACAGTTGAACGTGCGCACGACGCCCTCAAAGAACAGTGCTGTGCAGCAGGTTGTGATTCAGGGAGCCACGGTGACCGTTTTAGGCCATCGCCACGGCTGGTACCATGTCCAACTGCAGAACGGTGCCGTTGGTTGGGTCGTGGCGCGGGGCATCGGCAAGAGTAGCCCTCCAGCAGCGGCCCCGGCACAATCCAGCACTGGTGCGCAGCCGACGATTGGCGTGCAGGTAGTGCCGGTTCGTCAAGGCGCTCCGGTGCCGGTCAAGCATCACTCCACCATGACTGCGAAGGTCGATGGCCTCCGGGTTCACAGCTCTCCATCAGTTGGCGCCTCGGTAGTCACCACTGTGTCACGTGGTCAACGCGAGCAGGTTCTTGGCCGTAGCGGTAACTGGGTGAAGGTTCGTCTCTCTGATGGGACGGTTGGTTGGGTTATGGGTTCTTACGCAAAGGTAGGTGGCTCGTCGCACGTCGCGACCAAACCGGCGGCGGACATCCCGACCGCTGCCACCTATGTACACCACCCCAGCCGCGCAGCCGGCAGAGCGGCCAGCGTGTCCATGAACGTTCACAACGGCCCATCCGTCAACCACACGGTGGTCACCGTAATTGCCGTTGGATCGCGTTACCAGATTGTCAGTTGGTCCGGCAACTGGGCGCGGGTCCTACTGCCCGACGGTACCACCGGCTGGGTAAGCGGCACGCTCCTGGGTCATGGAGGCTCCGCGACGACCACTGTTGCCACCTCTCAGCGCAGCGCCCGGGCGATCTCCTCGCACGGTTCTGTGCTTACCGCCGGTGTCCGAGTGCATGTTGCACCGGGCGTTAAGAGCGCGGTCGTTACCCTGGCGGCTGCCGGAACACACGTCCGCATCCTTGGTTACCGAGGTGGCTGGACCCTGGTTCGCCTGCCGAGTGGAGCCACGGGATACGTACTGGGCAGCTACGTGCGGTAGCTTTTCTCCGATTACACGAAGAGGCGCGGGCATTGCCCGCGCCTCTTTTGCGTTGGCGAGACGTGGTGGGAGATCAAGCTGCGAACAGCGCGATTGCCGCTCCCCTACCACGTGGGGTTCATGAGCGGATAGTTTCACACCGCATAGTTCCCACCACAATGCATAGCAACGATCTTCAGATCGTCCGCTGGAGGCGCCGAGCGCAAGCGCCGGCGCCGGCCTGTCAGAGGACCGGCGTTCGCCTGGCAGGCTTCTCCCCTGCGCGGCTCTGTGGTCGCAGACACACGGGTCCAGTCTCCCACCATGAAGCGGAGCAGGGGAGCAGACCCGTGGGCGACTCGACCACCCCGCCTCACCAGCGCAGGCGAGAAGCAGCATGGTGGGACGACCCAGGACCGGTGCTGTCGCGCGGCCCTTCCCTTGACGGTCTGAAGACCCGATGCTACGGTGTCAATGGACGGTGGATCGTGGCGGGGCGGCGAAGCGGTGCGGCCACGATCCACCACACCGTCCGCTCGTCAACCACGTAGGGCGCAAGGCTGCCTCGGTCGTTGAAATCGTGTCAGACGGCCGGCACTATGGCGCCACGCGGTCTATGGTGACGAAATCGGGGCCAGAGCTCGTAGTAGATTTGCCATCTCAATGGCCGATACCGCGGCGTCGTACCCTTTGTTGCCCGCCTTGGTCCCCGCGCGCTCAACCGCCTGTTCAATGGTATCGGTGGTCAGGACACCAAAGATCGTCGGGACACCGGTTTCCAGTCCCACCTGGGCAATGCCGCGAGCAGCCTGCCCCGCAACATAGTCGAAGTGGGCCGTGGCCCCACGAATCACGGCGCCCAGGCAGATCAGAGCGTCGTAACCACCGGATAGAGCGAGCAGTCGTGCGACCAGGGCGATTTCAAAGCAACCCGGAACCCATATCACATCCACGCAGTCGTCCGGCACGTCGTGGCGGCGCAGCCCGTCCTGTGCCCCTGCCAGCAGCTTGTCGCTGATAGCGCCGTTGAAGCGAGCCACGACAATGCCCAGCCGCAGGCCTCCGCCGGCCAGCTTGCCCTCGAAGGTCGTCATCACAAGCCCGCGCGCTCACGAAAGTCCAGCACATGACCCATTTTGGTCCGCTTCGTCTCCAGGTAGCGCTCGTTGTGCACGTTGGGCTCAATCTCCAGCGGAACCGTCTCCACCAGTTCCAGGCCATGCTCGGCGCCTCGGCTCTGGCCAAAAATACCGCGGGCTTTCTCCGGATTGTTGCTCAAAAATCGAATCTTGCGGAGCCCGAGGTCGTAGAGGATTTCGGCGCCGATGCCGAAGTCACGCATGTCTGGCGGGAAGCCGAGCTGAATATTCGCCTCCACGGTGTCGTACCCCTGCTCCTGTAGGCCGTACGCCCGAAGCTTGTTGTGCAGGCCAATACCCCGTCCTTCATGCTGGCGCATGTAGACCACCGCGCCGCCCTCGCGGTCGATCATGCGCAACGCGCGGTGCAGTTGTTCGCCGCAGTCACAGCGCTGCGAGCCAAATACATCCCCGGTGAGGCACTCCGAATGCACGCGGACCAGGGTCGGAACGTCCGGATCCAACTCGCCTTTGATGATGGCCATGTGTTGGTCACCGGTGGACGTGTCCTCATAGCCGATGGCGGAGAAAACGCCGCTGTCGGTGGGGAGTTGGATCGCCTCCGTCACGCGGCGCACGATGGGCTCGTGACGGCGCCGGTAGGTGATCAAATCGGCCACGCTCACAATTTTTAGATCGAATTGAGCAGCGAAGCGTTCAAGTTCGGGCATACGAGCCATGGAGCCGTCCTCGCCCACGATCTCGCAGATGACTCCGGCTGGTTGCAGTCCCGCCAGCCGCGCCAGATCCACGGACGCTTCGGTCTGGCCCGCTCGACGCAGCACACCACCGTCTCGCGCGCGCAGGGGAAATGTGTGGCCCGGCATCAGCAAATCGTCCGGCTTGGTCTGGGGATCGACCAAAGCCAGGATGGTGGCCGCACGGTCAAACGCTGAGATACCGGTGGTAACGTTCTTGGCCTCTACTGAGACGGTGAAGGCTGTGCCCAACGGAGCGGTATTTTCTCGCACCATCTGTGGAAGTTGCAGTTCGTCGAGCCGCTTTCCCGTCAGCGGCACGCAGACCAAGCCCCGCGCTTCGCGGATCATGAAGTTCACCGCCTGGGGCGTCACCTTTTCGGCCGCGATCACGAGATCCCCTTCGTTTTCGCGGTCCTCATCATCGACGACGATGACGAACTTTCCCTGGCGGATCTCTTCGATTGCTTCACTAATAGTGCTAAGTGGCATATAGGTTCCTTCAGGTCAGTGTACCACCAGCTTTTCCACGTATTTAGCCAGAATATCCACCTCGAGATTGACCTGATGGCCGGTCGTTAGCAGGCCCGTGGCGATGTGATTCTGGGTGTATGAGACCAGAGCCACGCCAAATCCACGTTCGTCGACCTCGGTCACCGTCAAGCTGATTCCGTCCACGGTGATGAACCCTTTCTCGACGATGTAGCGCAACAACTCGGGAGGGGTTACCAGATACACGGCCAGTGCCGGCCCGTCCGGGGCCACCGTGGCAACCGTTCCCACCCCGTCAATGTGGCCCTGTACAAAATGCCCCCCCAGGCGCGAGGTGGGCTGCAAGGCTCGTTCCAGGTTCACCGTGTCGCCCGGAGCTAGATGGGCCAGATTGGTGCGCCGCACCGTTTCGGGCATGACCCCGACCGCAAAGCCTTGGTCATCCAATCGGGTTGCGGTTAAGCACGTTCCGTTAACGGCAATACTATCGCCGGGATGGGCGTCGGTGGCGACCACCTGCGACTGGATGACGAAGCTCTCTTGGGGGTTATTCGGATCGACTGCTCGTACCGTGCCGACCTCTTCCACGATTCCCGTAAACATCTGAAATCATCCCTCTTGATAGACCGACGTTGAAGAATACAGCCGAGATATCAGCCTCACGGCGACCATCGACGACCTCCCCTTATCTTGTCGGGGGTTCAACCCGCGTTTGGTATTGGATAGGCAGTGATGTACCGATCATCGACCCAAGCTCGACCGCGGGCCGCGAACCCGGGCGGCAGGTCCGATTCGGCTGGGGCAATAACCTTGTCAATCAGCCCAAGCGCAAGAAGTGACCCACGCGAGGGACCGCTATCGGATACGAGAATGGACGTCACGTGGCCGTGCCCCAGTTGGACCACTGCGGAATCGAACTCGTGGCGCGAACCGATGTCGGGAATGAGGATGTCGGCATTCCTACGCGCTGATCCGTCGAACAGGGCCAGCAAGCCTCCCGCCGCCGTCACCCGCAAGTGCGCGTCCGCGTGCCGTTCCAGGCTCTCTTGGTTCTGCGGATGCCCGATTAGCAAGGTAACGAACGGCCTGCCGGTGGTGACAAACGCGGCGTGTGCCTCAATTAGTTCCGCTGCCTCCTCGGCGTGATTCCCCAGATGGATCTCAACGCCACCAGCCTGCAACCGACGCAGGCCTTCACCGTTCACCATGCGATTCGGATCGAGCACTGCCGCATGCACCGTGGAGATGCCCGCATCCACCAGGGCGTTCACGCACGGTGGGGTGCGTCCCCAGTGTGCGCACGGTTCAAGGGTGACGTACAGGGTTGCCCCGCAGGCGTTGTCGCCGGCCTGGCCGAGTGCCTCAATCTCAGCGTGGGCTCGGCCGGGAGGTTGGGTCCGTCCCTCCCCGACGATCTGGCCTCGATTCACAAGCACGGCGCCCACCGGTGGATTCGGGCTGGTAGTTCCCTGTGCCTGTCGAGCCAGTTCGATGGCACGCGCCATGAAATCCGGAGTCGATGTCCTTCCACCGCTGCTCTGCTCATCACCTTGCGCCATTGCGCCCGACACGCCGTCGACCCGCTCAACCGGGGTTTGTTGGCTCATAGCGTCAGGCGTCTGGAACCCGCGCGGCGGCTCGATCTCGCGCATCGGCCTCTCTTCCGGAATCTACTCTTCATTGCGGCGTCGATCGGGGCGGTTTAGACTGGTCGTGAGCAGACTTGGCGGTGCACGCCGCATTGCCTACTCAGCGGGCTACGTAAGGAATGCATCTGGTGTTACGTCAGATTCTCGTTCGATTATCCCAGCAACCACAGTTGCGAGACTTTGCCGCCCACAACGGGCTGGCGCGCGGCATGGCAGAGCGTTTCGTCGCTGGAGAGACGCTGGAGAAGGCCATAGCAGTGGTGCGCGACGTGAACGCCCGCACGATGTCGGCCACTCTCGATCATCTGGGTGAGAATGTCACGTCCAAGCAGGAGGCGATCGAGGCTACCAACGCGGCCTGTTCGATGCTGGCAGCGTTAACCTCAGCCGGGGTCGATTGCAACGCCTCTCTGAAGTTGACCCAATTGGGACTGGACCTGGGAGACGAGCCTGCTAGCGAGAACCTGCGGCGGATTCTGGACCGGGCCGCTGAGTCGGACACCTTTATCCGCATCGACATGGAAAGCTCTGAATACGTCGATCGAACGCTCGATATCTTTTACCGGCTGTTCGAGACGTACCAAAACGTGGGGGTGGTACTCCAGGCATGCCTCTATCGGAGTGCCCAGGACCTGGAACGCCTGATCGTGGCTAAAGCCCGCGTTCGACTGGTCAAGGGAGCGTATCTTGAGCCGGCATCCGCGGCCTTTCAGCAGAAAGTCGACGTCGACGCCAACTTCGTCAAGCTCACCGAAATGCTGCTCGCCGACGCGCACTATCCGGCGATTGCGACCCATGATCCCGCGATGATCGCGGCCGCGAAGCGGTTTGCGGCCGGCCACCAGATCGCTGCCTCATCCTTCGAATTCCAGATGCTGTATGGCATACGTCGCGACTTGCAGACCAGTCTCGTGGCCGAGGGCTACCGCATGCGCATCTATATCCCATACGGCTCCCACTGGTATCCCTATCTGATGCGGCGCATGGCGGAGCGCCCAGCGAATGTCATGTTTGTGCTGGGGAGCATCGCGCGCGAGGTTACCGCCCGTGGGACATAGGGACCGGCCATTGCTACAGTGCGGCACTGAGGGCCAGGAAGAGGATAAGCCCCCAAAATGCGCATAATACCGCGAAGAGCACGACCCGTTCGATCACGGCCGGGAGACTGGTAGTGGCCCGGTCCACCGCAGTGGCATTGAGCCTGACAACGTGAGAGTACGCCTCTGTGGTGCGGGTCGGTGCGTAGTTCATGAGACCTTCCTCAGTGATTAGTACGCCTGTTCTATAGGTCGCCTGTCCTACTATAGATGGTGGTGACGAACGGGTCAACCCCGAGATGTAGGGCGACATTGACCGTTTCGAGCTGTGCTTGGTACACTCGTGCGCAACGCGGTCCCGTGGTGTAGCGGCCCAACATGTCTGCCTGTCACGCAGAAGATCGCCGGTTCGAATCCGGTCGGGACCGCCAATTACCCTGTCCTGCTCCCCGTATCGGCGGCCGGCAGCTTGGTTCCCTCAGGCGAACAGCGCTGCGATCTGTTCGGCGGCCATTTCGCCGCCCTGGATACAGTCGGGGATACCGACGCCGCGGTATCCGTTCCCAGCCAGGAACAAACTAGGAGTGGCCTGAAGTCGGGCGTGGATTATCGCCAGGCGATCCGCATGCCCCAGCGTATATTGGGGCATGCCGCGCGGCCATCGATAGACGCGCGTGAGAGTCGGCACGGCGCTGATGTCGAGCGTTGTTCGCCACTCATGGCGGGCCATCTCCAGCAAGTCATGCTCCGGCGCGGCTACCATGTCGTCGTCACCCGCGCGTCCAATGAAGGCGCGGAGCAAGGCATGATCCGCGGGTGCGCGATGAGGGAATTTAACCGAGCTCCAGGTCGACGCGAGGACCGAACGCCCTTCCTGACGAGGCACCAGGTACCCGAACCCGTTGAGCGGACGGGGAATTGCCGGCAGCGGGAAGGCCGCCGAGACCGTGGCTGTGGAGACATGGGGGATCTGGTGCAAGGCATGGGCCAGATCAGCATCGACTTCGGCCAGCACCGTTGCCGCCATCGGAGCCGGAACGGCGACCAATGCAGCGTCCGCCACGATATGCCCGCCCCCCACGAGTTCCGCCTTAAATCCCGTCCTCGATCTACTGAGACGCCGGACCTCGCTCCCAGCGCCTATTCGTACCCGCTGTAGCCGCGTGGCCAGCGCGCTGACGAGTTCCCCCATGCCATCGGGAAAGGAGAGAAATCCGGGGCGAGGCGTATCGGCCGCCCTGGCAGCGCGCGTTGCTTCCAGGCCGCGCAATAGGCTGCCGTACTCCAGCTCAAGTGCGCGCAACTGTGGGAACGTCGCCGCCAGGCTTAATTCGCGACCGTCACCAGCGTAGATACCCGCCATGAGGGGCTCGATCAGCCGCTCATAGATCTCCTGCCCAAACCGGCGGGTCATGAAAGCCGCCAGACTCTCGTCGCCAACTGGTCCACCCGCCGGGATGGAGCGCTCCTGGAGAAACCGCTGCTTCCCCTCATTGGAGAACAGTTGGGACTCGAGGATCGGCTCGAGTCTTGCAGGTACCAGCCCGCTGAGACCTTCAGGGATGGGAAACAGTGATCCGCCACGCATGACGAAGCTGCGCCGCATCTGGTCGTTCGTGCCCTGGAGCCGGCCGGCTAACCCCAGCTCTGCGCATAGGTCCACCCCGCGCGGCTTGGAGGAGAGGAATGAATCGGGACCGGCCTCGATAACAAAGCCGTTGCTCTGCTCGGACCAGATTTTGCCGCCGAGCCGCTGCTCGCGCTCTAGGAGCGTGATCTCCGTCTGTGGAGACACCTGCTGGAGGCGATAGGCAGCCGCCAGGCCCGTAATGCCACCACCGATGATCAGGACGCTGTGAGGCTGCTGCACCCGCTACCTTTCGTCGTGTTGCCCTCGCTTCACTCTATCGTTGATGCGGTAGGGGTACGGTACAATGTGCCACGGAACAGGAGAGGGCCACTCATCATGTCGGAGACCACGACGCCCAAACGCTACTGGATCTGGACTGTTGGCTGCCAGATGAACAAGGTCGACAGCGACCGGGTGGTCGAGACCATGCAAGCCCGCGGGTACCTTCCGGCCAGCAGCGAGGAAGACGCCGATATAGTGGTCTTGAACTCCTGCGCCGTACGCGAGAGCGCGGAACGGCGGGTGAGCGGCAAGCTTGGCAATTTGGCGGAGCTCAAAAGGGAGCGACCGGAGATGGTGCTGGCGCTCACGGGATGTTCGGTGTCACCGGATTTCGATGCTACGCGCAAGCGCTTCAAAGGCGCCGACATTTATTTCCAGCCGACCCGGCTCGACCAATTCACCGAGCAACTGGACCAGGTATGGCCGGCGCCCACCGACCCAGGCATTCTCGCCTGCTGGCAGGAGCAGAGCGGAGTCACACAGAGCACGGGCCCCAGCGCGTTTGTGCCGATCAGCAATGGCTGTGATAAGTTCTGCACCTACTGCATCGTGCCGTACCGTCGCGGTCGCGAGAAAAGCCGGCCGGTCTATGAGATCGTTGATGAATGTGGCAGTCTGGTCAAACGGGGCGTCAAAGAGATCACGCTACTGGGCCAGCGCGTCAATGCATACGGTCGGGACTTCAAGGACGGAACGGATCTGGCTGATTTGCTGGTGTTGGTACACGATATCCCCGGCTTGGTTCGCCTGCGTTTTCTGACCTCGTATCCCAAGGATATGAGTGACAAGCTGATCGACACTATTGCGATGCTCGACAAGGTGTGCGACCACATTCATCTGCCCGTGCAGTCGGGCAGTAACCAGGTGCTGGAGAACATGCGACGGGGGTACACGCGGGAGGAGTACCTGGAACTGATTGGACGCATCCGCCGGGCGGCGCCGGCAATCGCTATTTCAACCGACATCATCGTTGGTTTTCCCGGCGAAACCGAGGAACAGTTCCAGGAGACGGTAGCACTGATGGAAGAGGTTCGGTTCTCCACCGTCTACCAGGCTGCGTATTCGCCGCGGCCCGGGACACTGGCCTATCGGTGGGACGATGACGTGTCGAGGGACGTGAAGAAAGACCGCTTTAAACGGCTCGATCTTGTGCAGAACCGCATCTCCCTGGAGCAACACCAGGCACTGAAGGACGCAACGGTTGAGATTCTGGTGGAGAGTGAACAGAGCGAGCGTAAAGATGCGGCTCAGTGGCGTGGCCGTACCCGGCAGAATCGGCTGGTGTTCTTGCCGCGGGCTGAAGAGAATCTACTGGGCCAGACGATCCAGGTTCGCATCGAGAAGGTCAGTCCCTGGGCCATGCAAGGTACGCTCGAAGGTGCTCTGGTCTGAATCGCGACACCGCCTGGCGCGCCCGATTCCCTCACAGCGGGTGATCGAGAAGCATGCTCTCCCGTTTAGTACAGTCGTCGTTTGCGCTATGATGCTTGGGTGTTGCTCACGTCGTAGCGGCACGTTTCTCAGTACTCAATACCGAAATACCTAACCACCAACGTCCGGATTTGCGGGGTGATGGAAATAGAGAACTTCAACGTAACCACGGAATATAGCGAGGAAGGCAAGAGAGCACGGCGGCGCCAGCTGGCACAGCAGGCCGTAGCCCTTGCCATGCAAAGCCGCTGGCAAGAAGCCGCCGATACGAACTCCCGGATCATCGAATTGGTGCCGAGCGACGCTGAGGCATATAACCGGCTGGGCAAAGCGTATACCGAACTCGGACGGATCGCTGAAGCCCGGAGCGCCTACCAACAAGCCCTTGAGGCGGATCCCGCTAATCTGATTGCTCAGCGTAACCTTGATCGTTTGAGCCGAATCAATGAAAGCGAAGCGGCGGAGCTCGCTCGCAAGGCAACCCAGAAACTCGATCCGACCTTCTTCATGGAGGAGACCGGAAAGACCGGTTTAACGGTCCTGCTCGATACCGGCGACGGCGCGGTGCTCGCCACCCTGACGGCAGGAGATCAGATCTCGCTCGCTGAACGCGACGGTCACCTGCTTGCAACGACGACCGAGGGCGCCTACATTGGCCGTGTGGAGGCCAGGCTCGCTGCTCGTCTGGTTCGACTCATGTCGTCCGGAAACCAATATGAAGCGGGCATCGTGGGGGTCGATCGAGAGGGGGTGAGAGTTATCATCCGCGAAACCCTGCAGGCGCCGGAAAATATCGGCAAGATCTCGTTCACGCCGCGCTTGTCGGCGGATGCCTTGCCTCGTCCATATGTTCGGGAAGGTTTGCTCCGTCGAGCCTCCATGGATACCGACGAGGACGATGAAGACCTCGACGTCGACCTCGAAGCGGCTGATGGAGACGAGGACGAGGAGGATTCATCGGAGTTCAGCTTTAGTGAGGGCGGTCTCAGCGATTGATAGGAGACGCGTCGTTTCAGGATGTCCAGAAAAATCGTCTGCCCTCATTCTGTTACACTGGTGATGGTGCGGTGTCCGGTGGTTGGTGTTTCCCCCTGAGCGGTCGTTGAGGGAGAGACACCAGCTACAGCGCACCGCAGAACGAGTATTGGTTGGAGAATCGCGTGCCTGTATCGATAGAGAAGAAAGCGGAGATTATCAACGAGTTCGCGACGCATCCGGGAGATGTAGGGTCGGCAGAGGTGCAGATTGCGCTGCTCACCGAGCGCATCGGTCACCTGACCGCGCACCTGCGCGAGCACAAGCACGACTATCACACCCGTCGTGGCTTGCTCAAGTTGGTGGGCCGTCGCCGTCGACTTCAGGCCTACTTGAGCCGGAAGTCTCCAGAAAAGTATCGAACCGTTGTTACACGACTCGGGTTGCGTAGGTAGCCCTTTTTTCAGTAAGAAGCCCAATAGCTGTTGACCATCAGCCGTCAGTCATCAGTTCTCATACCTCAGCGTGCGGTCGCTTATCCAGCGGCTTCTCATCGTCCAGGGACGATGACCTGAAGTTTGAGAACCGATGGCCGACGGCTTTACCCCATTTCCGGAGGATTCATGATTTATGCAGAGAGCGTCGAAATTGCCGGTCGCGAATTAACGATTGAAACCGGCAGACTCGCCTGGCAGGCGGGCGGCGCGGTAACCCTCACCTACGGCGAGACGGTTGTTCTGGCCACTGCCACTGCGTCCAAAGAGCCCAGACCGGGCATGGACTTTTTCCCGCTCACGGTCGACTACGAAGAAAAGATGTATGCCGCCGGAAAGATCCCGGGCGGGTACATCAAGCGCGAAGGTCGCCCCAGTACCGAATCGGTGCTGGTCTCTCGATTGACCGACCGGCCCATGCGGCCGCTGTTCCCCAAGGGGTTTCGCAACGATGTTCAAATCGTGCTCACACCGCTAACGGTCGATTTAATCAACGATCCGGACATTCTGGCCATTAATGGAGCCTCAGCCGCGCTGACCCTCTCCGATATTCCCTTTGCGGGGCCGGTCGGCGCCGTGCGGATGGGTTGGATCGATGGCAAACCGGTGGTGAACCCGACGGTGGAGCAACTGGAAATGAGCCAACTGGATCTCATTATGGCCGGCACTCGCTCTGCCATCGTCATGGTGGAAGCCGGCGCCAAGATCCTGGCCGAGGAGGCGATTCTGGAGGCGCTCCGGGTAGGGCATGAGGCTATCCAGCCACTCATCGACCTGCAGGAGCGCATGCAGCGCGAGGCCGGCAAGGAAAAACGGGTCTTTCCGTTGAAGACCACCCCCGAGGAGTTGAGCACCGCGCTGAACGAACTCTTCGGCACCCAGCTCCACGACAACCTGGTACACGCCACCAAGCAAGGACGCGAGGGCGCGGTCGATGAGCTTCAGGATCAGGCCGTGGGCCAGTTGGAAGAGCAAGGCTGGGACGCGGCCGACGTCAAGACCGCCTTTGAGAGCCTGATCAAGAAGACCACCCGCGCCATGATTCTCAAGGAGAACACCCGTCCCGACGGCCGCTCACGCACACAGATACGCGATCTCAAGGTCGAAGTCGGAGTACTGCCTCGCGTCCACGGCAGTGGACTCTTCAGCCGCGGTCAGACGCAGGCGCTGACGGTTGCCACGCTCGGGTCTGCCTCCGATACGCAGAAGATCGATGGACTGAGTGGCGATGTCGTGAAGCGGTACATGCACCACTACAACTTCCCCAGCTTCAGCACCGGCGAAACGCGGCCGTCGCGTGGACCGGGCCGCCGGGAGATCGGCCATGGCATGCTCGCGGAGCGGGCCCTTGAAGCGGTGATTCCCTCGCAGGAGGAATTCCCGTATACCATTCGGCTCGTCTCTGAAATCCTATCGTCGAACGGTTCAACCTCGATGGCTGCCACCACCGGAAGCACGCTGGCCCTGATGGATGCCGGCGTACCGATCAAAGCGCCGGTGTCGGGTATCGCCATGGGCTTGATTACCGGAGACGACGGCGAGTACGCGATCCTGACCGACATTCAGGGTGTCGAAGACGCGCTGGGCGACATGGACTTCAAGGTCACGGGTACCACCGAAGGCGTCACGGCTATTCAGATGGACATCAAGGTGTCCGGCCTCACTCAGGAGATCATGCAGCAGGCCTTGCAGCAGGCACGTGATGCGCGACTGGTGATTCTGCGGGCAATGCATGAGGTGATATCCTCGCCGCGCGGCGAATTATCGCCGTTCGCGCCGCGCATCACTCGCATCCAGATCAACCCGGATAAGATCGGTACCGTCATCGGTCCGGGCGGCAAGATGATCAAGAAGATCATCGAAGAGAGCAAGGCAGCCATCGATATCGAAGACGATGGCAGCGTTTTTGTGGCCAGTTCAAGCAGCGAGTCGGCCCAACGTGCCATCGACATGATCCGCGGACTCACCGCTGAGGTCGAGGTCGGTAAGCAGTATGCCGGCACTGTCAAGCGCATCATGGACTTTGGGGCCTTTGTCGAGGTGCTGCCGAGCAAAGAGGGCCTGGTACACATCTCGCAACTCGCCACCCAGCGGGTGAACCGAGTGGAAGACGTGGTAAATGTGGGCGACAAGCTAGACGTCAAGGTGACCGGCATTGACTCCATGGGTCGAATCAATCTGTCGCATCGCGCGATCCTTGACCCCGAAGGCGCCGCGTCAGCCGAGAGTTCCGGTGGCCCTCCGCGTGGCGGCGGTGGCGGCGGTGGCGGCGGCGGCTTCCGTGAGCGCGGTGAAGGTGGTGGCGGCTTCCGCGGCCGTCCGGACGGTGGTGACCGTGGCCCGCGCCGTCCGTACAATGGCGGAAACCAGGGCTTCCGCGAAGGAGGAGGCCGGCCAGGTTCGCCGCGCGGCAATGAAGGAGACTTTCGGCGAGACGCTCCAGGTGAACCGCGCGGCGAAGGCGATGGCGGGCGTCCTCGGGAGTAGCGCATGACAGCCGGCGACGTCGTGGTCGAGATGGAGCGCCTCAACCAGGAAGTACAAACCTGTACGCGGTGTGAACTCCACTGCAATACGACGCATGGCGTCCCGGGGGAAGGTCCCTCTGACGCGGCAATTATGTTGGTCGGTGAGGGACCGGGACGCAACGAGGACAAACAGGGCCGCCCCTTTGTCGGGGCGGCCGGCCGTTTCCTGGAGGAACTGCTGGCGGTGGCGGGCCTAACCCGGAAGGAGGTCTACATCACCAACGTGGTGAAGCACCGTCCGCCCGACAACCGCGACCCTCAGCCACAGGAGCTGGCTGCGTGCCGGCCCTACCTCGAACGGCAAATCGCGCTGATCCGTCCCCGCGTGATCGTCACGCTGGGGCGGCACTCGCTTGGCACGTTCTGCCCGGGCACGATGATCTCCAAAGTGCATGGCCAGGTGCACGAACAGTCAGGTAGGCATCTCTTCCACCTGTACCATCCTGCCGCGGCCCTCCATCAGGAGCGGCTCCGACAAACGCTCCTCGAGGATATGTCCAAATTGGCAGACTTCTTGCGGCAGGAGCCACAGGAACTGGAGAACGATCACACAAGCCGCGCGGATTTGGAGGGCGAACCCCCGGAGCAATTGAGCCTGCTCTAGGCTCTTTCTCCCACGGACTCGGCAGCATTGAACTTGAAGAAGGAAGTACTATCTTGGCCAAGCCAAAACTGAGAATTATCCCGTTCGGCGGCGTCGGCGAAATCGGCAAGAACATGACTGTGCTGGAGTATGGCAACAGCATAATTGTGATTGATTGTGGCGTGATGTTCCCTGAGGACAGTATGCCAGGAATTGATCTAGTGATCCCGGATGTATCCTATCTGCTCGACAAGAAGCAGAAGGTCAAAGCATTTTTTATCACCCATGGCCACGAAGACCACATCGGCGCCATTCCGTACATCTTGCCGCACTTTAACGTGCCGGTCTACGCCACCGCGCTGGCCAGCGGGTTGATGTCGGTGAAGCTACGTGAACGGCACTTGCTCGATCAGTCCAACTTGCGGGTGGTCAAGAATGGCGATCGGATCCCGTGTGGCCCATTTGACGTGGAATTCTTCAGCGTCGCTCACAGCGTTCCCGATGCCTCCGGCCTGGCGATTCGCACCCCAATCGGCATGGTAGTGCATACCGGCGACTTCAAGATTGATCTGACGCCCATTGACTCCAAGCCCACCGATATCGGGGCGCTGGCTCGCTTTGGCACGGAAGGCGTGCAAGTTCTCCTGGCTGATAGCACCGGTGTGGAACGGCCGGGCTACACCCCGTCGGAATCAACCGTGGGTAAGGCCTTTGATGACATCATTCGTAACGCGCCCGGGCGGGTTATTGTGGCCACCTTTTCAAGCCTTATTGCTCGCATTCAACAGGTGGTTAATATTTCCGCCAAGCACGACCGCAAGGTCGCCGTGGTGGGACGTAGCATGCTTCAGAACACTGCCATGGCCCTCGAGTTAGGCTATCTCCACGATCCGGGTGAAACCATCCAACCGTGGGAAAAGCTGGCGAACCGGCCACCGAACAAGGTCGTTATTGTCACCACCGGCGCTCAGGGTGAGCCAACTTCGGCCCTGAGCCGAATGGCGAACCGCGATCACCGCCAGATTCAGATTCGCAAGGGCGACACGGTTGTGCTCTCCTCGAACACGATTCCCGGCAACGAGGAATTGGTGTTCCGCAATATCGATAATCTGTTTAAGCTGGGCGCGGACGTGATCTACGGAGCAGACGCGCAGGTTCACGTGTCGGGGCACCCTGGCCGCGAAGAACTGAAGATGCTGCTGAGTATTACCAGGCCCAAGTACCTGGTTCCGGTCCACGGTGAGGTACGTCATCTGATCCTGCACGGACGCCTGGGCGAGTCGCTGGGTATTCCTCCGACGCATATCCTCATCCCGGAAAACGGGCGTGTGATGGAATTTTCGGAGGATTCCGCTCGATTTAACGGTCACGTCACGTCGAGCAATGTATTTGTAGATGGGCTCGGCGTGGGCAGTATCGGGGATGTCGTCCTGCGGGATCGCCGCCATTTGTCTCAGGATGGGGTGGTCATTGCGATCATGACAGTCGACCGGCGCACCGGCAAGCCGACTGGACGACCGGATATCATCTCGCGCGGCTTTGTCGATGGCGATACGGAAGATCCAGTGATAGAGGGAGCACGGGAACAGTTGTTCCGGGCGCTACAACACCTTCACGGCGGTTCCTCCATGGAACCAAGCTACGTTCAGAACAAGGCACGCGATACGCTGCAAAAGTACTTTTTTCAGAAGACCAAGCGACATCCCATGGTGCTGGGTGTCGTGGTCGAGGTGTGAGACGCTGCTCTTATTCTCGATGCACGAAGCCAATCGCGCCGCGCCGATTCCGCGAGCCGCCGCGCAGGGCCACGACGTGAGTGCTGCGAATGATGACGGTAGCCCCGCTTTCGGCCAGCTCAAAGATCGGCCAGTCTTCTGCTCCGAGCTTTTGCGCCACGTCGTGCGTCGATCCCTTTACGACGAAGCCGCCTCCGGTCGTAAAGACGAACACCTCTCCCTCTGCCGGCTCCTTGTCGGTGTCGACCTCCATGTCCGTGCCTCCTGTTCCGTACCTGTTGTCTACAGCGCCCAATGCCGGGCGCGCTTTCTACACTATCCCTGTTCCACCGCAGTCGGTCCAAGCCATGCCTGACGAGAACGCGATACCGTCGCCGAACGATCAGTCCTCGGTGGCCGATCAGTTTACCCGCGCGGTGCGAGATCTGTGGACCATGATGGACGAAGTGGATGATTCCCATGTCATCTTTACGGATCGCCGCCACCTGCGCTCCCGAGTTGATCGGCTCGCGAGCGGGAGTTACCGCGTCAGTTGGGAGACCGAAGACGGGGCATGGATTGCCCTCGACCGCGAATTTGATACCCTGCGGGAGGCCGCATTTCACGGCTATCAAGGCCCGCACTGACGCGGCCGGACCAGACACAGAAAAGGGAACGACAGAGCGTGATTCTCTCTCATTCACGGCCACTTCGACTGGCTTTGCCAGTCGGCGGCATCGTGCTAACCGGCGCATTGAGCATCGCAGCCTATACCGCCCGCTCGTTAAATACCCCGCGACGCCGATCGGACATGGACGTCTTCACGTTTACCCCATGGGAGGTGCAGGTTCCCTACGAATCAGTCGAATTTGGCACGGAAGACGGCGTGACCATTCGAGGTTGGTGGTTCCCCCGCCAGGGGTCGAATCAGGTGGTAGTGGGCTGTACTGGTCACCTGGGAGTGAAGTCCGATTTGCTGGGTATCGGCTCCGGTCTGTGGCGAGCGGGCAACAACGTGCTGCTCTTTGATTTTCGGGGCTGCGGTGACAGCGATGAGGCTCCGCCATCGCTCGCTCACAACGAGCTACCGGACGCGCGAGCGGCGGTGCTCTATGCCCATCGGCGCCTGCCGGGAGCGAGACTTGGCTTGATCGGCTATTCCATGGGGGCAGCGGTGACGATCCTGGTAGCCGCGACACACGGTTCAGTTCGCGCCGTGGTGGCGGATTCGTCGTTTGCGGGGATGCGTGAAGTTGTCGGCCATGCTTTCACCCGCTTTCGATTGCCCCCGTACCCGATGCTCGGGCTCACCGATACTGTGAACCGCTGGCGATATGGGTATCGCTTCGCCGCCGTTCGCCCGCTCGATGTGGTGGGATGTGTCGCCCCGCGACCACTACTTCTCATCCACGGGGAGGACGACCGAACCGTGCCGGCCGAGCATGCCCGCCAACTCTACGACGCCGCAGGTGAACCTAAGGAGCTGTGGATTGTACCCGGCGTCCCGCACTGTGGCGCGTATTTTGACGATAGAGAGCACTATGTGCGCAAGGTCGCCGACTTTTTCGACAGAGCGTTGCAGTGAGGTCGCCCGGCTCGGGCGCGGGATTAAGGATGCCATGCCGACCATAGAAGATTCAATCGAAATCAAAGCGCCCGTGGGCGAAGTCTTTGCCGCGTTAACGGATCCACATCGGACGGGCGAATGGAACCCAAACATCATCGAGGTACGCGACATAACGGAAGGGACGATGCGAGAGGGTACGTCCTGGCGACAGATTGCCATGATCGCCGGCCGGAAAGTCAATCTCACCTGCCGTATCCAGCGCTTTGAGCCGCCATACCTGGGCGAGCTAGACATAGCAGGCGACCAGCGTGGTCGGGTGCTCACCGTCTGCCGCGAGACATCCGAGGGCACGCAGGTAACCCAATCACTGGAATTTGTTCCGCCGGGCGGTATGTTGGGCCAGATGGCTTCAACCATGTTGCAGCCGATGTTGCGGCGCGAATTGACTCAGACGCTGGCGCGCCAACGCGACATCCTGGAACGGGAGGAAGGCGCGAAGAGTGGAACTCGGCCTTCGTGATACCGTCGCGGTGGTTGCCGCGTCATCCCAGGGGCTCGGTCGAGCCGTCGCGGAGGGATTCGCCCGTGAGGGCGCGAGCGTGGTGATTAACGGACGCCGGGAGGACCTGCTCCAGCAAACGGCTCGCGAAATCCGGGAAGCCACCGGCAGCTTGGTGGAAGCTGTCCCGGGCGACATGACTCGGGCGGGCGACTGCCTGCGGTTGATTACCTCCGCGGTCGACCGATTTGGAGCGATACATACCCTGGTGACGAACGCTGGAGGTCCGCCGTCCAAGTCATTCGAGGATCTCACGGACGAGGACTGGCAGGTGGCTCATGACCTCACTCTGATGAGCGCTGTGCGGCTCATTCGCGCTGCCCTACCGCATCTCCGAGCGACGCACGGGAGCATCGTGAACCTGACCTCCATCTCGGTCAAGCAGCCAATCAAGGGGCTGGTCCTCTCGAATAGCATCCGGCCGGGCGTCGTCGGGCTGGGCAAAACCCTGGCACACGACCTGGCGCCGGATGGTGTTCGGGTCAACGATGTCGGACCGGGTTCAATCTGGACCGAGCGGCAGGACTATCTCACCCGTCGACGGGCCGAAGCCCAGGGAATCGAGGTGGAAAAAGCCGTCCAGGACGCCGCGGCACGCATTCCAATGGGACGATACGGAAGGCCGGACGAGGTGGCCAACCTCGTGGTTTTCCTGTCATCCCAGGCCGCCAGCTACATCACCGGGACGCAGGTTTTGGTTGACGGAGGCGCGTATCAAGGCCTGCTGTGAGTAGCAAGTGTACTTTGTTGATTGGCCCAACTTTTCAATTGCGCGATGAGAACGGTGACCGAACGCTCTGAACGGTCCTGGATTTTCGAGACACCCAACGAACTAGCCGCTCACAGCCGCTGTCGCTCTTCCCCGCATCCGTCTGATTCTGATGCGCGTGCTATGGTATGTGAATGAGAAATGCCGATCTGCACGGCCTGATTGATAGGCTTCCCGAGGACGTGGTTCGCCGGGTCGAGCAGGGCATACCGGTGACGCTGGTCGTCACCACGGAGCGCGGACGCCTCGAGATGCGCGAGATCGACCCGGAACAGGCGTGGTTCTGGACGCCCGAATGGCAAAAGGGCGAGCGCGAGGCCGACGAAGATATCGCGTTCGGACGCGGCGCCCGGTACGACAACGACGAGGAGCTCCTGGCTGCCCTTGAGGCAGATCTCAAGCCCCTATCCGAGTGGTGCCAACCTACGACCGGACCGTTCGCTTTCAACGCGACTTCGACAATCTCACGCCGCGTCAACAGCGAGCTGTTCTTACCATGGTTCGGTTGTTGGTCACGGGTCTCCGAAGGAAGCGCTTTGCCCCTCAGCTGCGAGTGAAACCGGTGCAGCGCCATGAGTCACTTTGGGAGGTGACGTGGGCGGCGGATGGCCGAGCCACTTTTGAGTATGGCGCTGAAGTTCAGCTGGGAGAGCCGCATATCATCTGGCGAAGAGTCGGTACGCACGCTATCTTCCGCGAGCCGTGAGATCGTTTCTAGGTCGAGGCTCCGCAACTGCGATCGACCGTCTGCCGCTGTCGTCCACATACACCCTTGCCTTGCAGCCTCCTCGTGCGGGACACTAGATGCGGGCGCACAGCGGCGACCACGACCGCCGAGAACCCGTCGTTCCCCGGGACGAAGTCTCAAGGCTGCCGCCATCGTCCATCGCTCACCTTGTTGTCGCGCGGCCACTCTAAGTGCACGCGGGCCTTATCCCCGAATACTGACGGCCTCCAGCATCGATCTCTCAGGAGGAGGAAGACTATGACGCGACGGACCATCGCTCTGATTGCCGCCATCATCGGGCTTGTCAGCGCTGTGCTGCTGGCGGCCTTGCCGGCCAATGCTTTTCGTTCGCACGCGGTCGATCCAGCGACCATCAATCCCGCCCAGTTGAAATTGCCGGACCCGGCGCTTCCAGCCGGTACTGGTATCGATCACAGCGCGGTTTCGGACAATCCCGATGCCGATGCTAGCACAACTCCGCCCGACAAGTTCGCCTCTCAGCTTCGCATCTTGCATCAGACCCCATATGGGAACGAGACTCCCGGCCAGGCTGGCCTGGGACGGATCACTGGGTATCGGATGGACTTTCACTACACGATCTCGGGAGCCGCTGCCGGTACTGAGTATCTCGCCTCGATCTTCCCATCGGCGACCAAAGCCCAGGCGGCAATGAACGACGCAATCGGCCCGGGATCACTGCTCGCCATCATCGGCTCCCCGCTGGCCCATCAGTGCACGGTGGGTGATGTGTGTAAAGCGTACTCCGGTCCCGTTCCCGGCAGCACCAACCAGGCGGTGGTGGCTATCTTCACCGACGGGCCAATCCTGGTGGAGACCGCAACGCAGGTAGCCGCCGACCGGTTTGATGCGTTGGAACCGACGCTCGAAAGCACTTTGTTCTCGCTCCTGGCCGCCGCCGACGCGCAGGTCAAGGCGGTGTTGAACGGCAAGGGAGGCGATACGAACACACCGACTCCCACCCTCACCGCCACGAATGCTCCCATGCCAACCGCCACCGCAACGGCGACCGATACGCCCGTCCCTCCCACGGCTACTCCCACCAAGAAGCCGAAGATCCTTCACTGCAAGAAGGGCTACAAGGTGGTGAACGGCAAGTGTAAGAAGCCGACACTCTGTAAGAAGAGCTACAAGGTGGTGAACGGGAAGTGTAAGAAGCCGCCGTTCTGTAAGAAGGGCTACAAGCTGATACACGCTAAGTGCAAGAAACACAAGTAAGCGGTCTACGCCGGGGCGATACGAGAGAATCCGGACAGCCGGTCGGTTCTCTTTTGGTAACTGAGCGGGCGAAAGTGATTGGCCCCGCCTGCTCCCTGGCCGTGTACTATCGAACTACGGCAGACAGTAATGAGGAGGCACCAATGCCACGTTTCAGTACGGCGCCGGTTGAGGAAGTTGCGCCGCAGCGAAAGCAACCGAACCCTTCGGCGCGAGCACAAATGCAAAGCCAATACCAGGAGGCGTTACGTGACGCCCTGGAGCATGAGAATCAAGCTCTGGTTATTGATCTTGAGCCGGATGACAAACCGCTCACTATCAGGAACCGAATAAAGCGAGCGGCCGATGTTCTTGGTTATCCAGACATAACAATTCGCCGAAAACGTGAGCGAATATTCGCGTACCAGGCGCAAACCGGCGAGGAAGAGTAAGGTTCGTCAGACGGGGAGGTCAGATGCGACGCACCAGAAGCCTTCGCCTATCGGGTCTCGCATAGTGCTGTGCGACTGGTCAGGCCCGGGAGACGAAGACTCTGCTATTCACGCCCTCTGGTAGACGGGTCATGCTAGAATAACGAAGTGTAGGCATCTTGATAGGTTGAGCCAGAAGAAACCTGAGAATGCACAGGTCCACGGGGATAGGGTGACTGACTAGAGCCCGATGGAATGTGGTCCCGGACCGTGGTCAGAACGGAAAACAGGCCGGGCAAAGCGGCAAGTAGTTGCACAGAACGCCGAGCGCAGATGTGCAACGAGAAGAGGACAGACACGGGGTATCCATGGCGGGAGCCTCGGACCTACTTACCACTGTATGTGTACAACGATTCGCCATTTGAGGTGGCACTCTGTCGGTGCTTCACGGCGTCTGGCGTCCTGATCCGGGCGGCGGCTCATTTCATGTATGGGCCGAGCAACGGGACGAAGGCAACGAACTAAGTCTTGATCTCGCAGGACTCCAGCAGCGTCTACCGCTGGTGCAAGGTCAGCCGGAAGGGCTGACCCTGGTCCTGCCCTGCGTCGATGGCCGTCCGCTTTCCTCCTCCGAGAATTCAGATGAGGCAGCCCTGGCGCCGGTGGAGATTAGCACCATCGCCATCAGCCCGGTTGATGCCATGTTTCATCTGCTAACGCTTGATCCCGAGGAACAGATGGGAGACGATCTGCGCTACTGGCAGATCGCCGCGCGCTTCACGCTGGAGCTGCTGGCACGTGAACGTTACGTCCCGGCTATCAATGACCGAAACGTCGCGCTGTGGCAACCGGTCCTGACCGGCCACGATCGCAATCGCTTCGTCCGTCTGGCGCGTGCCATTCCACCGGTATGCAGGGGCGTGAAGGTCAACGGCAACGGCTCGCCTCCTTCCGGCACGGTCATGCTGGAGACCTTTTTGCAGGCCACCATCGACGCCCTGTGCCGGCAGTCGCTGCAGCGCTGGGAGCCCAGCGTGCCGGCGCGAGTCAGTCAGGGCAACCGGGCACAAGCCTACATCTGGTTGCTCAGCCTGGCGCGGCCACGGGATGAACATACCACGATCAAGATCGACCAGCGGTTGCGCGGCGCCATCAAGAAATGGCTGGAACCGCTCCAGATCGTGGCCAACGAAACCTTTAAGACGACGTTCCGGCTGGAATCGCCGTCGAACCCGCGTTCGCCCTGGCTCTTACGCTTCTTCCTGCAATCGGTTGACGACCCTACCCAACTCATTCCGGTCGGGCAGATCTGGAAGCAGCGGGGACATGGCTGGAATCAGGTGCGCGCTAAACAGGGGCGTCCGCAGGAAAAATTGCTGGCTGATCTGGGCGTGGCTATGCGTGTCTTTGCCCCGCTCGAGAAGGCGCTGAAGACGGCGGCGCCGGAGGTGGCACACCTCTCGGTACAACAAGCGCACCAATTCCTGCGCGAGGCTGCTCCCATTCTGGAAGAGACCGGCATGGGCGTGATTGTACCGAACTGGTGGACCAAGCGGCGACGCGGTCTGGCGGCGCGTATTCGACTGCGCCCCGAAGACGCGCAACGGAACGGCCACAGCAGCATACTTGGCCTGGACACGCTAGTTCGCTACGATTGGCAGTTGTCACTGGGCGGCAAAGGCATCAACCCGGAGGAGTTTGCCCGACTCGCTGCGTTGAAAGCTCCGCTGGTGCGGGTTCGCGGCGAATGGGTAGAGCTGGTTCCCGAGGACGTGCAGAAGGCGCAGGAGTTCTGGGAGCAGAACAACGGGGATACGATTTCGCTCTCCAAGGCTCTCTCCCTAGCGGCGGGAACGAGCGACCTGGAAGGCGACATGCCGATTGAGTCGGTAGAGACGGAAGGGTGGCTCAATTCCCTGTTTGAAAAGGATGGCGCCATCACCGAACAGCCACAGCCCGCCACCTTCGTTGGCGAGCTGCGACCCTACCAGCGGCGCGGCGTCTCTTGGATGCAGTTCCTGGTGGAGCGCGGCCTCGGACCCTGTCTGGCCGATGATATGGGCCTGGGCAAGACCGTCGAGCTGACCAGTATGTTGCTGAACAAGAAAGAGGCCGGGACGTTGAACGGTCCGGTGCTGCTGATCTGCCCGATGTCGGTGGTGGGTAACTGGGAGCACGAACTGCGGCGCTTTGCGCCATCGTTAACGGTGCTGATCCATCATGGCGCCGGTCGCCTGTCCGGAGACGCCTTCCGCCAGGAGGCGGCCAAGTTCGACCTGGTCATCAGTACCTACGCGCTAACCGCCCGTGACCGAGAGCTGTTCGAGTCGATGACCTGGCTGGGCGTCGTGCTCGACGAGGCGCAGAACATCAAGAATGCCAGCACCAAGCAAGCCCAGGCGGCACGCGCCATTCCCGCCGGCTTTCGGGTGGCGCTGACCGGCACCCCGGTGGAGAATCGACTCAGCGAACTGTGGTCGATCATGGAGTTTCTCAACCCCGGTTATCTGGGGCCTGCCGACCGGTTCCGCAAGAACTTCGCCCTGCCCATCGAACGCGGCAACGATGCCGGGACCAAAGCCCAATTGCGGACGCTGGTTCAACCATTTATTCTGCGCCGCCTGAAAACAGACCCCACGATTATTTCCGATCTGCCTGAGAAGCTTGAAATGAAGGTGTATTGTTCCCTCATGCCAGAGCAGGCCTCGCTCTACGAAGCGGTGGTGCGCGACATGCTGGAGCAAATCGAGTCCGCCGTGGGTATCCAGCGCAAGGGCCTGGTACTGTCCAGCCTGACCAAACTCAAGCAGATTTGCAACCACCCGGCCCACTTCATGGGTGACCACACGCTGCTGGCCGGTCGTTCGGGCAAGCTGGCTCGCTTGGAAGAAATGCTGGACGAGGTGGTCGCGGCCGATGACCGCGCTCTGGTCTTCACCCAGTACGCCGAGTGGGGACGCGAGTTACAGACCTATCTGCGCGAGCGGCTCGGCAAAGAGGTGCTCTATCTGCACGGCGGCACACCTCGCCACCTGCGAGATCGGCTGGTACACCGCTTCCAGACCGATCGCCGCGGCCCCCCCATCTTTCTGCTATCGCTGAAGGCCGGCGGGATTGGCTTGAACCTGACCCGCGCCACCCACGTGTTCCACTACGACCGCTGGTGGAATCCGGCGGTGGAGCAGCAGGCCACCGACCGCGCGTTCCGCATCGGTCAGACCCGCAATGTGCAGGTCCACAAGCTGATCTCCTCCGGCACGCTGGAAGAGCGGATCGACGACATGATCGAAAGCAAGCGGCAGCTGGCGGAGCAAATCCTCGGCGCCGGCGAGTCGTGGCTGACCGAGCTTTCCACCGGCGAGCTGAAAGACCTGTTCGCCCTGCGGCGCGAAGCCGTGATGATGGAGTAAGGATGACCCGCAAGACAGAGTTCGCCAGCACCTGGTGGGCGCAACGCTGGATACGGCTGCTAGAGCGATTCGGCTGGAGCGCTCGGTTGAACCGGGGCCGAGCCTACGCGCGACACGGCAACGTGCTGGATATCGACGTGCAGCAGGGTCTGGTGCGCGCCAAAGTGCAGGGCTCGCGCAAGCAGCCGTATCGGGTCGAGATCGGCCTCAAGCCGCTCAGCCGTCAGGATTGGGACAAGGTTCTCTCGCTTCTGCGTCGCAAGGCGATATACGGCGCACGCCTGATGTCCGGCGAAATGCCGCGCGACATCGAAGAGATCTTCAAGGCAGCGGAGGTGCCGCTCTTTCCCCGCAGCGGTGAGGATTTGATCATGTCCTGCACCTGCCCGGACTGGGCCAGCCCCTGCAAGCACGTGGCCGCGGCGTATTACGTGCTTGGCGCCGAATTCGACCGCGACCCGTTCCTGCTCTTTGAGTTGCGTGGCAAAAGCAAAGAGCAACTGATGACCGCCCTGCGTGGTGGCAGCCGACGCCAGGACCGCCCCCAGAGTGCTCGCACCCCACGAGTCTCCTCCGAGCCGCTCGAACAACACCTCACCGACTTCTGGGAGGCGAGCGAAGACCTGGACGATATAACGATTCGGGTCACCCCGCCACCGGTAGCCCAGGCTATCCTCAAACGCCTCGGACCCGTACCGCTGCGCGATCTGCCGGACGAGTGGTACGGAGACCTGGAGCGTATGTATGAGGTCGTGAGCAAAGACTCGCTGGCCTTCGTCAACGTCACCGGCTCGATACCACGGGCGCCGACCCTGAACGCGCCGGCCAGGGAGGACAACGGAGACGATGCCGCTGCCAGCAATGGCTATACGGAGGATAACGGGGGCGATGTCGCCGCTGCCGCCAATGGCTATACGGAGGATAACGGGGGCGATGTCGCCGCCGCCGCCAATGGCTATGCGGAGGACAATGGGGGCGGAGTCCCCGCAGCCGCTAATGGATATATCGAGGGTGAGGCGGTCGAGGTCGATCTCCCTTAAGACGCGATCCTGCGTCCGTCCGCAACCCGCAGTTCTGGTTATTGTAAAACGTGCACCTGGTGGAAGGGAGTGGTTCTATGGCGGAGACCGTAAAGACCAGCATCGGCGTCTGGGCGTTTGGTACGCTCGGCACTCGCTTCCTGCTGGCGGGCTATCATCCCGATGTGGCAGGCGAGGAGCCGGTTGAGCGCGCGGCACGGGCCGCCGCCGGGCTGTCCGACCTGTACGATGGGCTGGAATTGCACTATCCGGGCGAGATAGCGGAAGACAACGCTGCGGCCATCGTGCAGGCGATCCGCCCGATGGACATCTACTGTCTGTGCTCCGGCGCCCACACCGTGCCCAAACACGGCCGTGGCGCGCTCACCAACCCGGACGGTGGGGTGCGGGAGGAAGCGCGTGCCGCCAACCGCCGGGCGATCGATCTCTGCGCCCAGCTCGGCGCGCATATGGTGATCTGGCCCGGCATCGAGGGCTATAACTACCCCTTCCAGGCCGACTACACGAGCCAATGGACCTTCTTTCTGGAGGGCATAGCGGACGCCGTGGAACACGCCAACCAACGGAAGGTCACCGTGTTCCTGGAGCACAAGAACAGCGAGCCTCAGATGAAGATTTACATGCGAGACATGGGCATGTCCATCTTTGTGATCCACAAGCTGGCGGCCCAGGGAGTCGATATCAGCCGCTGCAAGATCAATATGGATTGGCAGCATCTGATCATGAATGGCGAGAACCTGGCGGAGTACGTCGAGATTCTGGCCATGGAGGGACTGCTGGGTCATCAGCACGCCAACTCCGGCTGGGGCGGCTTCGACGACGACAATATCGTGGGCGCCACCCGGTTCATGGAGACGCTGGAGGTCGCCCGCAGCCTGCGCAAGGTCGGCTACGGAGACAACGGCGAACGGCTGGGCATGGACCTCTATCCGTACACCGAGGACGCCACTCAGGCGGCCCGGCAGAGCCTGCTCCAGTGGCGCTTCATCGACGGCATTGCCGCCAGACTGGATGAGGATGCCATGCGAGAAGCGCAAGCGATGAAGGATGCTCTGGCCGCTCAACGCGCGGTGTTTCAAGCGCTGGGCATGAGCCCCGAGATGGCACAACAGGCCGTTCCCCCCCGGGCGCCTTCTAGCCGGACGTGACCTATCTGCTCGGCCTGGACCTTGGCACGTCGGGAGTGAAGGCGCTGCTCCTTCCGGTGACGGAAGAGCCCGAGGCGCGTACGTATTCCGCCACCGCGGAGCTGACGCTGAGCACACCTTACCGTGGATGGAGTGAGCAAAACCCCGCCGATTGGTGGACCGCCGTGAGGCAAGCTATACGCGCGGTGCTGAAGATCAGCGGTGTGGCGTCGAGCGAGATCGCCGGGCTAGCGACCTCAGGCCAGATGCACGGCGCCACGCTGCTCGATGGCGCCGGAGAGGTGGTACGGCCCTGCATCCTCTGGAACGACCAGCGCAGCGCGCCGGAGTGCGCGGAGATCACCGAGCAGATCGGGCTGGACCGCCTACTGGAGTGGGTGGGTAACCCGGCATTGGCCGGCTTTACCGCGCCCAAGCTGCTCTGGGTGCGCCGCCATGAGCCGGAGGCATGGTCTCGCACCCGCACTGTTCTGCTCCCTAAGGATTACATCAATTACCGGCTGACCGGTAATCGCACCACCGAGATGTCTGACGCATCGGGAACACTCCTGTTCGACGTGGCACAGCGCTGCTGGTCCGGTAAGATGCTGGAGTCGCTCGGGCTATCGCCCGAGCTCTTGCCCTCGGTTCATCTCTCCACCGACCAGGTGGGTCAGGTGTGTGCACAGGCGGCCAGGGAAACCGGACTGCGGCAGGGCACCCCGGTGGCGGCGGGCGGGGCCGATAACGCCTGCGCGGCGGTGGGCATGGGGGTGGTTCGGCCGGGTGAGAGCATGGCGAGCCTGGGCACCTCCGGTACGGTGCTGGCCCCGACCGCGCGGGCCGAGGTCGATCCGGCCGGTCGCTTGCACACCTTCTGCCACGCGGTCGCCGATACCTGGTACGTGATGGGGGTGGTGCTGTCGGCGGGCGGCAGCCTGCGCTGGTTCCGGGATACTCTAGCGCAGCCTGAACGGCAGATTGCCTTGAGCGAGGGGCGTGATCCGTACCAGATCATGCTGGAAGCGTGCGCAGCTGTGCCGGCTGGGAGTGAAGGTCTTCTCTTTCTGCCCTATCTGACCGGAGAGCGGACTCCTCACGGCGATCCTCACGCACGCGGCGTCTTTTTTGGGTTATCCCTGCGCCACACGCGGGCGCACCTGACTCGAAGTGTGATCGAGGGAGTGGCGTACGCGCTGGCCGATTCCATGGAACTCATGCGGCGGCTGGGCTTGGATGTTGCGCTGGTCCGCGCCACCGGCGGGGGGGCGCGCAGTGCCCTTTGGATGCAGATACTGGCCGACGTTCTGGAGACCCGGGTTGCGACCGCGTTGACCGATACCGGCCCTTCCCTTGGCGCGGCGATCCTTGCCGGCGTGGGAACGGGGGTTTATCCTGACGTTCCCGCTGCAACGGAGAGTCTAGTGAACATGCACACGGCACGTGAACCGGGCGAGCAGGTTGGCCTGTACCGCGGGTATCGAACGCTGCACCAGCGACTTTATCCTGCTCTGCAGGAGCACTTCGGCGCGTTAGCCGCCCTGGCGGAGCAACAACCTCGTCTATAGCCCGGACACATTGGTTCGTTTACTAAGGGACCACCCGCATACCTTGGGAACGCGTTTACTGAAGGCCGATTCGACGGAATGAGTGGTACTTTCAGGGTGAAACGGTGGATTCTTTACGCGCCTGCTGTCTCGATCCGGCGGCCGCGAGTCAAGGCCTGCTTGATTACCTCAACGGAAAGCAGCGCGCACTTCAGCCGGGCGGGAGAGATGGAGGGTGTGCCCATTTCTTCGAGCACGGTGTCGCGGTTTAGAGTACTTACCTGGTCGACGTTCGAGCCTCGGAGCAGGTCACACATCAGTTCCGCCGAGGCCTGACTGATCGCACAGCCGCGTCCCTGATAGGCAACCTCGACAATTTGGCCGTTCTCCACGCGCAACTCCACGCGAAGCATATCTCCACAAAGTGGGTTCTCGTCCTCTGCAGAGTGCGTGTGTCCAGCCACTGAGCCGCGATGCTCGGGGTACTTGTAGGCATGTTGAATGATGTCCGTATAGAGGCTGCTCACGACGCCATCACTCGCTGCGCTGCCTCGATTCCCTCGGCCAGGAGATCGATCTCGTGCTCCTGGTTATAGACGTAAAAACTTGCGCGGGTGGTGGCGGGAACGCCGAGCCAGTCGTGCAGTGGCTGCGCGCAATGGTGCCCGGCGCGCACAGCGATGCCACGCTCGTCCAGCAGCGAGGCCAGATCGTGGGGGTGAATACCCTCGACGGAGAAGGCCACCAGGGCCCCTCGCTCCTCAGGGCCGTGTACCGTGACCCCGTGCAGCACGCGCAGCCGTTCCATCGCATAGGCAGCGAGCCGTCGATCGTGCGCCGCAACCACCTCCATGTCCAGCCGCTGGAGATAGTCGACGGCCACGCCCAGTCCCACTGCGTCGCCCACGCTGGGTGTCCCGGCTTCGAACTTCCAGGGAAGCTGATTCCAGGTGGAAGTGAATAGGTCGACCCGACGGATCATTTCGCCGCCACCCATAAATGGCGGCATCTCTTCCAGAATTGAGCGACGGCCGTAGAGCACGCCGATGCCCATTGGCCCCAACATCTTATGACCGGTGAAGGCCAGAAAATCGACGTCCAGGCGGCGCACGTCGATGGCGAGATGTGGCACGGCCTGAGAGCCGTCCACCAGATACACTGCGCCGGCCGCGTGGGCTCTGCGGGCAATCTCCTGGACGGGCACAATAGTACCCAGGACGTTCGAGATGTAGGTCGTGGCGACCAACTTCACCCGGCCTCCGGCGAGATGCTGATCCAGGCTCTCCAGATCGAGCCTGCCGTCCGGCAGAAGATCGATATGTGCCACCTCGGCACCGGTTTGGGCGGCCAGCATATGCCAGGGCACCAGGTTACTGTGGTGCTCCATGGGTGTCAGCAGAACCACATCCCCCGACTGGAGATGCTCCCGGCCCCACGTGTAGGCCACGAGGTTGATAGCCTCGGTGGCGTTGCGGGTGAAGATCGTCTCCTCGGTACTCGCATTAATCCAGGTCGCGATGGTGGCGCGGGCTGCCTCGTACAGCGCGGTGGCTTCCTCGGCCAGGGCGTAGATGCCACGGTGCACGTTCGCATTCGACTGGGTGTAGTAGGCGTTGACGGCATCAATCACCGCTCGCGGTTTCTGCGAGGTGGCCCCGCTATCCAGATAGACAAGCGGCTGATCCTGCATGCTGCCGGCGAGGATCGGAAAATCCAGACGCACGGCCTCGACGTCCAGCTCGCGAGCAACGGATGGTGCTGTAGCGGTCATCCTGGATCCTTTATTTGTAAACCTCACACGAGGGCCTTATCTGAGCGTAGCAGGAAAGTTCGCGGGTTCCATAACTCATATAAGCATTCACGCAGACTTGAGGCACATGTCGGCCGAGCGTCTGGATCGCTGAACTGCAGTCTAGGGGCTGGGAGTACGGCTCTCAGTGAGTTGCCGGAGTCGCTGGTTACGGCTAGCCAGCAAGCCCGTGAGATACCGATGCAGAACAACGGCATCGAAGAGCGTTCCAAGGATGCCGAGCGGCGCCACATAGGTGACAGAGTCGTGGATCAGCGTGCCGGTAGGCAGCGGTTCAAATCGGTGCGTGTGTCTCCAGGATGCGAAGGGGCCTCGTTGCATGGCATCGACAAAGCACCTGGGCCGTTCCACCTCCATGATTTTCGAGGTCATCCGCCAGGGAAGTCTAAAGTGTACCGCTCGCCAGGTGACACAGTCGCCGAGATGGAGGGGACCGGACGTCACGCCTCCCACCACCCGTGTGGTGGAATCCAACTGCACCTGGACATCGACGTTCAACACCAGGTCGAAGCAGGTCTCCTGCGGGGCCTGCACGTGCGTGGTTAACTGGATGATTGGCAAGCGTCTTTCCTTTATCTCTCATCTCGGTGCCGCTCCCTGTACTCTATGCTATGACGATCTCGGATGGACCCGTTCTGGTGACGGGCGCCTCTGGTTACATTGGCGGAGAGCTCATCTCCGCCCTCCTGGCACGAGGTGTCGCTGTGCGCGCGCTTTCCCGCCATCCGGAACAGTTATCCGGACTGCAGCAGCGAGGCGTGGAAGTTGTGTCAGGGGATGTACTCAATCGATCATCCCTGCGCGCTGCGCTCCGCGGTGTCGAGATGGCGTACTACCTGGTGCATTCCATGGGCGGTGGTCGTTCGGAGCAGGCCTTTGCAGAGTTGGACCGGTACGCTGCCCAGAACTTCGCTCACGAAGGAGCCCACTTGGAGCGAATCGTGTACCTTGGCGGATTGGGGAGGTCCGACGACTCGCTGTCGCCACATCTCAAGAGCAGATGGGAGGTAGGCGAGATTCTGCTGGCGGGCAAGTCGTCGGCCTGCGTGTTGCAAGCAGGGATGGTAATCGGCCAGGGCAGCGTTTCGTTTCAAATGCTCCGGTCTCTGGCCAATCGTCTCCCGATCATGGTGTGCCCGCGCTGGGTGGAAACACGCACACAACCTATAGCGGAAGCTGACGCGCTCGCCTACCTGGTGGCGGCACTGGGCACGCCTGCCGCCGCCGGACGAACGTTCGAGATCGGCGGCCCAGACGTGCTGACGTACCGCGAGATGCTAGAGCGCACCGCGCGAAGTCTGGGGAAGCGGCCGGTCATCGTCACGGTACCGGTCCTGACGCCAAGACTCTCGGCCTACTGGGTCGACCTGGTCACCTCCATTCCTGCGTCCATCGCCCACCCTCTGATCGAAGGTTTAAAGAACGAGGCAATCGTCCACGACGAAACGGCACGTGAGGTGATGCCGGTTCCACTGACTCCATTTGATACCGCGGTGAGACGGGCAATATAGCAAGACGGTTGACGTAAATGGCTCGTGGGCCGGGGTACGCCACGGCACCTGTAGCCCAGCCCTTGTGGCTGGACTGGCCCGCAGGCCAGCACGGTCGGGGGTGCGAGTGGGGAATGCAGTCCTCCATGGTGATCCTAGTGCAAGATGATTATCCGCGTGTGCCACCCTTGGGAGGTATCCGCGATTCCCTTCAGTCAACCACACTGGGCAATATTGCCCAACGGCATCGTACGGCCCGGGAAGGAAGGGCTGTTCTGGTGCCGTGGCCGACGAGCGAGGAGAGCGGCGGGCCAGGCCTGATTCAGTACAGTAAACAGTGAGCACATGAGTCACTTAGACATGCGGTTCGTGTCCACTCGGGATGTCGAGCAGCTACACCTGACGGCGCAGGACATCTTCGAGGCGGTTGAAGAGGCGGTTCGTGCGCAGGGCAACGGGCAGGTGGTGCTCGAGCCACGCATGCACCTGGTACCTCCCAACGGCGGTCGTGGCCACTTTAACGTCCTGCGAGGACACCTCGGGCCGCAGAACGTCAGTGGCATCAAGGTAGTCGGGGATTTTGTCGATAACCACAATCAGGGTCTCCCCAGCGAGTTGGCTTTGATCACCCTGTACAGTCCGGACACCGGAGCTCCTCTGGCGATTGTTGACGGTACCATGATTACCGCGGCCCGCACTGGAGCCGTCACGGCCCTGGGGGCGCGATATCTCGCTCGCCCGGACAGCAAAGTGCTGGGCCATGTCGGTGCTCGTGGCACCGCCTGGTGGAATGTCATCATGCTCGATTACCTATTCAATTTCGAAGAGATACGGGTTACCAGCCAGCGGTCGGAATCGCGCCAGGCGTTCGCAGCACAGTTGAGCGAGCACTTAGGGAAACCGGTAAGAGCGGTTGCGACGTCCGAGGAGGCGCTGCGCGGCGCCGACATCATGGTGGAGGCGTCGCGGCTGACATCGCCCACCGTTCTCCTGCGGACGGAGTGGGTTACACCCGGAACCCTGGTCATTCCGTACGGCACCGTCAGCGCGGTTGAGCTGTCGCTGACCGAGGTGATGGATAAGGTGGTGGTTGACGATTGGGGACAGGCCACCGTCGGACCGTTTGGAGCCTTACGTCGCCATGTCGATCAGGGATTGCTGACCAGGGATACGTTGTACGCCGAGTTGGGCGAGATCGTGGCTGGTTTGCGCCCCGGGCGAGAAAGCCCGGATGAACGAATTCTGTTCTGGCACCGGGGGCTGGCGACCACCGATCTGGCCGTGGCCCATCTCATCTGGCGTCGTGCCGAGGCGCTCGATCTCGGCGCCGTTCTTCCCTACTGGTAGCAACGTGCTGAGCAGTCCATCGTCCATCAGATTGCGGCAGCCGGCCGATCTAACTCTCGAGGCCTTCGAACAGATCGTGTGGGATGGTAGTCCTGTTGTTCTCGACCCCGCTCTCCTGGGTCAGGTGACCGCAAGCCGCGCCAGGATGATGGAGGTCCTGGCGGATGGCCGCGACGTGTACGGCGTGACCACCGGGATGGGCTATCTGGCCGGCGTGCGGCTCAACGAGGCAGAGCAGCAGAATCATCAGGCAAATCTGTTGCTGGGACGCGCAGTGGGCGGCCCTCCCTTTCTGGAACGGGATGAGGCTCGAGCCGTCCTGCTGGCGCGCTTGGCCGGCTTCATGAGCGGCCACGCGGGCGTGACCGCGGAACTCTGCCAGTTCCTGGCGGACCGCTTGAACGACGATTTCGTTCCGGCTATCCCCCGTGAAGGTATGGGTTGCGCCGGGGAGATCATCCCGTTATCGCACGCGTTTCAGACTTTCATCGGCGTTGGCGAGGTTCTATGCGCTGACGGCGCCGTGCAGAGCGCCGTCGACGCGCTGGCCGAGCGCGGCGTGGCGCCGTACCAGCCCGCCATCAAGGAAGGGATCGCGCTGCTGGCGGGGGCGCCGGCGGCACTGGCCCTAACCGCGGTTCATCGACGCACTGCGGCCGTTCTCAGCCGCCAGTTACTGGTGGCCGCTGCCTGCACAATCGATGCGATGCGAGCGCCCTTGAGCCCCTATGACCCGGCAGTCGCGCGGCTTGCCGGTGATCCGGTTATGTATGAAATGCTCGAGCAACTCAGCGCCATGCTCACCGGCTCGGACCAGGAACGTCCCACCAAGCAGGCACCGGTGTCATTCCGCGTGATACCGCAGGTGCTGACGCATCTGGAGCGAATACGTAGCCGGGTTGACGAGAGCGTTCGTCGCGCCCTGGCCGCGGTCACCGACTCCCCCGCCTTTGTGGACGATCGTTTCGTTACCAGCGGCGGGTTTCACGCCATCGAGCTGGCGGCTGCCATGGACTCGCTGTGCATCGCGCTGGTACAGGCCGCGGAGTTGGCGAGCCAGCACATACATCGGCTGCTCGATCACCGATTCACGGGTTTACCGGATCAGCTCACGCCCCTCCCGGGTTTGCATGCCGGCCTGGTGGTGGTACACAAACGGGTGGTTGGCACGGTGAATGAGCTGCGTCGCCTGGCCGCGCCCGCGACCATTGGTTTGATGGACACCTCGCTGGGCCAGGAGGATGCCATGACCTTCTCGTTCGAGGTGGCGGAAAAGCTGCGCCGGGTGGAGTCGCTCGTTCGGGACGTCATCGCCTGCGAGTTGTTGGTTGTTCGCCAGGCATGGGCACTGCGCGATGCTCCGGAAGCGACCGGTCTCCACGACCATTTCGTCCAGCTCGCTTCCACTATCCCGCCGGTCGAGCAGGATCGCCCGCTTGGATCGGATATCGGTGTGCTGGTGGCGCTTTTGCGCTCCGGCGCATTCCAGTGAGACAACCAAACTCTACCCCCGGTGTGCGACGTTCATGGCCGGACAGTTTGAGGGAAATGGAATGTTCGGCGGAGGCAGGAGTTATCCGCCCCCGTGACCCGGCGCGGCACCGAACGGAGACCGATCGTGTTTCAAATGCTGGTCACTGGTGGCGTAGGGGCCGTACCCCACGCGGGGCACAAGTCGGCTCCGCCCGGCCCTCCTTCGCTCTCCGCTGAGGACGCCATTATCCACCGGAAACATCCGTGGGCGGGCCGGGCAGGAGCCACTGCCCGGCCCGCCATCACTGTGTCTACAGCCAAGAAAAAATGGAGGGAGAACCGCGGCCGGGTGACATACCCGGTGGACACGAAGCCTCGAAGCTGTCCGGTCATGGAGTGTGCGATGATGGGCACGAGAGGTCCGTATTGACCGAGTTACAGACCGATGTTGCGGTGGTTGGGGTAGGCGCGATGGGCAGCGCCGCGCTCTGGCGATTAGCCGAACGCGGCGTGCCCGCCATGGGCTTCGAGCGCTTCGCGCCGGGACACGACCGAGGGTCATCGCACGGCGAGTCTCGCATCTTTCGCACCGCGTATCTGGAGGGGCCGGGCTACGTACCATTGGCGCAGCGGGCCGTGCAGCTCTGGCGGGAGCTGGAGCGAGTGAGTGGCGCCGATTTGATGATTCAGAATGGCGCTCTCACCCTGGGGGCACGGGACAGCTCCGTGATCAGCGCCACCATGCGGAGCATTCGGGCCTACAATCTGGAACATGAGCTGCTCGATGGAGATGAACTGCGCGCTCGCTATCCGGCGCATCGGATAGCGGCGGGAGAGGTTGGAATTCGCGAGGCCCAGGGCGGCCTGGTGCGCCCGGAACGGGGCATTCTCGCCGCCGTGGCTCGAGCCGAAGACCTCGGCGCCCGGGTCTATCGAGGGGTCACGATCGATCGGATTGAACTCGAACCCGATGGTGTGCGGCTCATCGCCACAGACCTCGTCTGTAAAGCCAACCATGCCGTGGTCGCAGTCGGCAGCTGGCTCAGTACGCTCCTACCGGAACTCCAGGTACCGCTGCGAGTCACGCGGCAGGTGCCCGGCTGGTATCCTATCGAGCATCCAGAACTCTTTGCACCTGAACGGTTTCCGGTCTTTATTCGCGATCTTGGAGGGCTCGATGGTTTGGGTGGCTCGATCGCGGAGGACAGCTCGTTTTATGGCTTCCCGACCCTCGACGGAAAGACGATCAAAGCGTCGATCCATCGTGAGGGTCCCCTGACCGACCCGGACCATCTAGATCCCACTATCACGTCGGACGATATCGTGCAAGTGGAGGAGTGCATCAAGCTCTTTCTGCATGGTGTCGCCACCGAGCCGGTGCAGACGCAGGTCTGCATGTACACCAACACGCCCGATCACGACTTCCTGATTGGCTCGCCGGCGGGCATGCCACAGCTTACCGTGCTGGGCGGCTTCTCCGGCCACGGGTTCAAGTTTGCCCCGGTCATCGGCGAGGTTGGAGCCGACCTCGCTACCCGCGGTGAAACGGACCAGCCGGTCGGCTTTCTCTCGCCAAATCGTTTTGTGCAGAACGCGGCGGCTAGCTAGCGGACTTGGCGCCGGCGGGCTCGTCCGCCCCCTCTCGTAACCGTAATTCGGCTGTGCGAAGCTCCTCGGGGCGAATGTGACAACGATACTGGTTGCCGCCCGGGCCCTTGTACCAGGGCGGCTCCTGATCGCGGCAGATGTCTCCCAGATAGAGCGGGCATCGAGTGTGGAAACGGCATCCCAATGGCGGATTACTTGGGCTGGGCATGGTGCCACGCAGCTTGATCCGGGCATGAGCGCCGTTTGCCGGTCCCAGGGCTGGAACCGACGAGAGCAGTGACTCCGTATAGGGATGGTGTGGGACGTCGAACACGGCGTCGGCCGGTCCAACTTCAACCAGCCAGCCGAGGTACATCACCCCGATCCAGTCCGATATGTAGCGGACCACGGCGAGGTCGTGCGATATGAACACATATGATACACCGGTCTTCTGCAGGTCTACCAGCAAGTTCAGGATGGCGGCCTGCACGGACACGTCCAGCGCAGAGACCGGCTCATCACACAGAACTAACGACGGCGTACCGGCAAAGGCGCGCGCGATGGAGGCTCGTTGCTTTTGCCCTCCGGAAAGGCCGGTGGGACGCGCATCCAGATGACGCGGTTCGAGCTTGACCGAGTAGGCCAGTTCGTTGACGCGCACACTGATTTCGGAGCGCGAGTGAATTCCGGAGAGGCGTTGTAGAGCCCGCTCCAGAATCCTCCTGACCGAAAAGCTCGGATTGAGCGCGCTGTCCGGGTTTTGAAACACCATCTGCAGACTTCGACGCAGACTCAGGCCGCGCCGGCCGGCCGAGCCCAGCTTGTTCCCCTCGAACTCCAGGCCGCCGCGGGAGGTATTGGTAAGGCCCACGATGCATTTGGCCAGCGAACTCTTACCGCTACCAGATTCCCCAACCAATCCAAACACTTCGCCACGATGGACCTCGAGCGAGATGCCGTCCACCGCGTTCACGTCGTAGCCTCCCGAGTGGTAGGTCTTGATCAGGTCGTCAACCTTGAGCAACACCTCATCGCTGGGCGGCGGCAAGGGAGTCAATTCGGCCGCCACGCTGGGGGGAATGCTGCTCACCTCGTCATAGTAGAAGCACCGACTCGAGCGCTCGGGAGTGACCGGAATGAGCGGGGGCTGTTCGTTGCGACACCGCTCGCGGACGATGGGACAGCGGTCCGCGTACTCACAGCCGACCAGGTGTGATCCCAGCGGTGGCAAGGAGCCGGGAATGGGGTCGAGCCGTCCCTGATGTTTGCTCATCCCCATACGCGGCACGCAGCGCAGCAGTCCGAGGCTATACGGGTGACGAGGTTCGGCAAAGAGTTGCTGTGCCGGACCCTCCTCAATCACCTGCCCCGCGTAGAGCACTCCTACTCGTTCGCACAGTCGGGAAACGATTCCGAGATTATGGCTGATAAAGAGGATCGCGGTATTGAATTCAGTGCGCAACTGCTCAACCAGGTCCAGGATTTCAGCTTCCACCGTCGCATCCAAGCCGGTGGTGGGTTCGTCCAGCACCAGCAGCTCGGGGTCGGTGGCCAGTGCCATGGCGAACATGACACGCTGCTGCTGCCCCCCGGACAGCTCATGGGCATAGCGCTGTAAGATTCGCCGCGGGTCGGTAATCTGGACTTTTTCCAGCATGCCGACCGCGGCCTCCATTCCCTGCTGCTTACTCATGCCACGGTGATATCGAAAGACCTCGGCAATCTGGGCGCCGATGCGGATCGACGGGTTGAGGGCACTGCCTGGATCCTGGTACACCATTGCCATGCGGTTCCCCCGCAAACGACGCAGCGCCGACTCCGGAAGCGTCAGCAAATCCTCGCCATTAAAAAGGATCTGTCCCCCTTCCACCACAGCGTTTGGTGGCAAATAGCGCATGAGCGCCATGGCGACAGTGGTTTTTCCGCACCCGGACTCACCGACCAATCCGTATGCCTCGCCCCGCTTGATGTTGAGTGACACGTCGTCGGTGACGCGTAACAGTTTCCCCCGGCGGCGGTAGCTGATCGTTAAGTGCTCGATTTCCACCGAGTACGCGGTGGTTGTGGCCGTACTCAATCTGCCAGTACCTCTCTCAGGCCGTCGGCCAGTAGATTCAATCCCACCACCAAGGTGGCCAGCGCCAGTGCCGGGAACAGGACGATCCAGGGCGCGACTTGAAGGAAGCTTCGTCCCAGCGAGATAGTGAGCCCCCAGTCGGGCGATGGTTGCTGCACGCCGAGCCCAAGGAAGGACAGCGTTGCCGCGGTGAAGATCGCGTACCCCAGGCGCACGGTGGCCTCGACCACCACTGGTCCCATGACATTGGGCAAGATCTCACGGGCCATGATGAAGGCTCCCGGCGCCCCCAGTAGTTTCGCGGCCGCCACGTATTCTCGATCTCGTTCAACCAGCACAGCGGACCGCACGGTACGCGCGATAAGGGGGGTAAAGACGATCGCGATCACCACGATAACGTTCAAGGTGGATGCTCCCAGGACTGCCAGCACCAACACAGCGATGATGATGAGCGGAAAAGCGAGCAGGGCATCGACCAGACGCATGGCTACATCGTCCACCAGCCCCCGGTAATAGCCCGTGATCAATCCGATGGTGATCCCACCGATTAGACCGAGGGCAGTAGCAGCCGGCGCAATCGTCAGCACCGACCTAGCTCCGGCCAACACGCGGGAAAAGATGTCGCGGCCTAGGTCGTCAGTCCCAAACCAGTGAAGACTTGAGGGGCCGGTCAGGGTATTGATCGGATCCAGCGCAAACGGGTCATGCGGTGCGAACAACGGCCAGAAGATAGCGTCCAGGATCCAGAAGAGCAGGATGACCGCGCCCACCATAAACGTTTTGGAGTGGAGTAGGGCAATTGTGATCATCCGTGCACGCTGGCGCAGTGACGCTCGAGCCGGTATCGACGACACAGCGCCCGCCGCCGGCACTGCGGGGGGAGGCACAAAAGCCGGCTCCGGATATCCTGCCGTCATCGGTCGCTCAATCGAATTCGGGGGTTGAGCATAGCCAGCAGAAGATCGGCGACCAGGTTCGACACCATATAGATGACCGCCACGGTGAGCACCGTTGCCTCCAGCATGGGCAGATCGTGGCCCACCGCCGAATCGAGCACCAGCTTACCGATGCCGGGATAGTTGAACAAGGTCTCGGTGACCACCAAGCCACCCACCAGATAGCCGACCTGAACGCTGATCACACTGATGGTTGGGAGCAATGAATTGCGCAGGACGTGGCGCCAGATGACGACGCTCCGGGGCAACCCCTTCAAGACCGCGGTGCGCACGTAATTGGATTGCAGCGCGACCACGGTACCTGCTCGCGCCATGCGGGAGATGTAGCCGAAGAGCACCAACATGAGCGGAATCGAAGGCAGGAGAAACTGTCGCACAATGTCGACCGGGTTCCATGACGGCACGCTTGAGGAGGAGGGAAACCAGTGCAGTTGCACGGCGAAGACCACGAGCAGGATGACGCCGACCACGAACTCGGGAAGGGCGATCAGGGAGAGCCCGGTAATCGAGATCACGCGGTCAACCGCCTTGCCGTATCCCAGGGCAGCAACGACACCGAGCCCAATCGAGACCGGCACGATGAGGAGCATCGCAAACGCCCCCAGAGCTAACGAACTCAAAAGGCGCTGGCCCACAATAGGTCTCACCGGCATGTTAAGCAGGTAGGACTGCCCCCAATCACCCCGGAAAAAGCCGGAAATCCAATCCCAGTAGCGAACCGGCAGGGGCCGATCCATCCCCATTTGATGGTCCAGGTTGGTCACCTGTGCGTTGGTGGCGAACGGGCCGAGGATAGTCCGACCCACATCGCCGGGCAACACTTGCCCCACGGCGAAGACCGCAATGGAAATCAGGACCAGGGTAACGAGTGCCAGCCCGACGCGCTTTAGCAGAAAGCGTCCCATGTACGGCCTTTCAGCGGCCCTCTACCGAGCTTGTCACATGGAACTCCTAGAGTGAGAGGGCGCGTGAGACAAGAAAACGCGGGACTGAGCTATAGGTTTGAATGCTGTCCGCCGGGCGATGGATCATCTGCTCCCTATGGTTCGAAACCACGGTTACGGTGAAGTATACGTGGTAGCGGCCAGAAGATCAAATGGAACTGGAAGCGGAATCCCGGCATCCGATTGTCGCCCCACGAAGGTAGCGCTACACGCCGGTGTATAGATTTATGTTGACTGGAGACGACTGGGCCAATATAATGACCGCGTCGCTGCTACACACTATCAGCAGCGTCACATACCCTTCAAGCCGGGCATAATGGCTTAGCAGATGATTGCGCAGTGTCGGGGTGTCGCCAGACTCTCGCAGCCAACCTGAAACGCCCGACGGAAAAGCTATCTGGAGAAGACAGGAGATCGACGATGAGTAAGCAAGAACACCGTCTAGTCGAGGAGTTCCTGACCGGGCAGATGAGTCGCCGCGAGTTGATCAGGGGGCTAATGGCAGCCGGACTATCGGTCTCGGCCATCGGTGGACTCCTCGCGTCCACCGGCGTCAGCACTCGCGCCGAAGCGGAATCGCTGGTGGAGGCGCAGCATGCGACCGCGAAGAAGGGGGGAACCCCGCGCTTCACGACCCTGGTCCCCGCCGCTGATGTCGACCCGGTGACGCTGTTCAACGAGGGAGCCATCTTTACCGCCCAGATCTGCCTGGAGTATCTGTGCTTCCCACGGAAAGACTACACCTTAGAGCCCAAGCTGGCTACCTCCTGGCACTCCTCGCAGCCGAATACGTGGACCTTCAATCTCCGCAAAGGAGTGAAGTGGCACGATGGCACGCACTTTACCGCGGATGATGTCGTGGCGACCTTCGACCGCCTTACCGATCCGAAGGTGAACTCCGCGGCCCTTTCCGCCTTCAAGGGCATCCTGTCCAAAGGGCACGTGAGAAAAAACAACTCCCATCAGGTGACCTTCCACCTCGATCGGTCGTACGTGGACTTCCCGTACCTGGTTTCGGCCTTCACCTACAACTCGTTTATCTTGCCCAAGAACTACAAAGCCGGCTCATTTACCAAGGGGAGGATCGGAACCGGCCCCTTCGTTCTCACCAAGTACACGCCCAAGGTGGGCGCCACCTACGTGGCCAACAAGCACTACTGGGCCAAGGGGCTGCCGCACGTCGCTGGCATCGAACTGAAGTACTACAGCGATAATACGGCCCAGGTGCTGGCCCTTCAGGCGGGCGCAGCGGATGTCTTACTCGACATGCCGTACCAGGGATCGCAGGCGATCTTCTCCAGTCCCGATATCAACGTGCTCTCGATCCCGTCGAGTGCGTATCGTGGGTTCCACATGCGAGTCGATCAAAAGCCCTTCAATGACAAGCGGGTGCGCCAGGCCGTGGCTTACTGCATGGATCGGGGCGCGCTGGTGCAGGGCCTATGGCACGGCTTCGCGTTGCCAGGGAACGATCACGCGTTTGCGCCCATTTTCCCGACCTCGGTACTGCCGATCGCGCATCTGCCGCAGCGCCATCAGAACTACGCCATGGCGAAGAAGTTGCTGGCCGAAGCCGGCTTCCCGAACGGCTTCAAAGCAACCCTCACCACGGAAAACTTTCTCGAAATTCCCCAGTATGCGGTCTTCATCCAACAACAATTGAAGCCCGCCGGCATCAACATCACCCTCAATGTCGAGGATCAGAACACCTACTACGGCGCCGGTGCGAACCAACCATGGCTCCAGGTGCCAGTGGGCATCGTTGACTGGGCGCCACGAGGAACCGCCAGCCAGCTGGTCGGTCCGGCCTATCTGTGCAAGGGCATCTGGAACTCGGCCCACTGGTGCAACGCGGCCTTCAATACGCACATGGCCGCGTACGACAAAGAATTGAATCTGGGGAAGCGCAAGCACATCGCCTTGCAAGCCGCCAAGGTGATGTACGACGAAACCCCCTCGATCATTGCTTACTGGATCAAAGAGCTACGCGCCGAGCGGAAGAATGTGCATGGCCTGGCGATCAGCAGCTTTGCGCTCCTCGACCCGACTGGAATCTCGCTCTCATAGACTTCTGACCACACCGTAGCTCGGATTTTCGAAGGGGCAGCAACTCCGCGGGGTTGCTGCCCCCATTTTGGCGCCGGTGTAGTGGCAATCATGTGTGGAGGCCACTCGTCCCACGATGAACATCACCGCCATTCGCCTGCGGCGATTGCATCTCCCCCTGGACCCTCCCTTTGCCGCTGCCTGGGATCCGATACCGCGGCGCTCCTTCGGGGCAACGCTGGTCGCCGTCGAGACCGACGAAGGCATTACGGGATTTGGTTCCGGGGACACGATGGACGGCTTCGAGCCGTTCATCGACCTATTCCTGGGCCAGGATCCGCTGGCCATCGCCCGGCATGTCCGAACGCTGGAGAGCATCAGCTTCCACGCGGGCCGCTACTGGCCGCTGGAGGCCGCCCTGTGGGATGTCATCGGTCAGGTGTGCGGCCAGCCGGTGGCCACGCTCTTCGGCGGCTCCCTCGACCGGCTTCCGGCCTATGCGTCCTGTGGCGAACTCAAGGAACCCGCGGCACGGGCCGAATCGGCTCTGGCGCTGCGCGGGGAAGGCTTTCGGGCGCTGAAGATTCGTATCCAGCCCCAGGCCCTGGCCGCCGGTATCGCGGCTGTGGCCGCGGTGCGCGAGGCGGTGGGAAGCAGCATGGATATCCTGGTGGACCTCAATCAAGCCTGGCGGATGGCGGGCGACATCTCGCCCGCGCTCGATCCTGCCACGGTGCGGCAGGTGGCCGAGGAGTTGCGGCGGCTGGATGTGCTCTGGTTGGAAGAGCCCATGCCGCTTTCCGATCAGCGGGGCATTAGTGATCTGCGACTCGGTACCGGAATACGCGTCGCCGGCGGCGAAATGACACGCACCTTCGACGAGTTGCTCGGCTATCTCGCCGCCGACGCGCTCGACGTCTACCAGCCAGACGTGGTGCTGGCGGCCGGCATGTCGCGGGCAAAAATTGTAGCGGACCTGGCATTGGCGCGTAACCGATGGTTCAGCCCGCATACCTGGACCAACGGCCTGGGTTTGCTCGCCAATCTCCATGTGGCCGCCGGAGTTGGTGGCGGCCCGTACCTGGAGTTTCCGTACGATCCGCCCGGCTGGACGGTCGAGCGCAGAGACTTTTTCCTGGCCGAGCCAATAGGTATTGATCGGGACGGCTGTGTGGTGGTCCCGAACCGGCCCGGCCTAGGCGCCGTGATCGACCACCAGATGGTGGACCGTCTGGAAATTCGCTAAACGGAGATATACCTCTATACTCATGACTCTACCTTTCATTATTGAACCGCAATGCGCAACCTTTTTTGGCGCGGGGGTCATCCAGCACCTACCGGAACTGGTCACCTCCCTCGCTCAGGGTCGAGTGTTCCTGGTGACCGATCCCGGCGTAGTTTCCGCCGGGGTTGGTGGAACAGTTGAATCGATCCTGACGCGAGGCGGGATCGAGATAAAGACGTTTGCCGAGATACAACCGAATCCCGGTACCGACAGCCTTGATGCCGGCGGGCACGCCATCCGCGACTCAGGCGCGGGGGCAGTGGTGGCCCTGGGAGGTGGAGCTGTTCTGGACGTCGCCAAGGGATTGGCGTTGATGGCGGTCAACGAGGGCTCGGCCCGCGACTTCGACTACAGCCGTGAGCCGGAGCGTGACGGCCTGCCCCTGATCGCCGTGCCCACCACTGCCGGCACCGGCTCCGAAACCAATGCCTGGGGAGTGATCGACGATCACCAGTTGGGCCGCAAGTTCTACATCGGACACCGCAGCGTGGCCCCGCGCGTGGTCCTGCTCGATCCGGAGCTGACGCTGGGCCTTCCCCCCGCGCCCACCGCGTCGGCCGGCATGGATGCGCTGACCCACGCGCTTGAATCGCTATCGTCGGCACGGAGGAACCCATACGCGGACGGTCTGAACCTGCAAGTGGTACAGATGGTTGCGCAGTATCTGCCGCGCGCGGTCAGCGACGGTAGCGATCTGGAGGCGCGCTCGCAGTTACTCCTGGCCGCCAACATGGCTGGACGAGCGTTCGGTACCACTGGGCTCGGTCTGGCCCACGCACTCGGACATGCGCTGAGCGCGCGGCTGGGCGCGCCCCATGGCGTGGTGCTGGCGATACTACTGCCCCACATGCTTTCCTTCAACCTTCCCGTTTGCGAAGGGATCTACGCCCGCCTAGTCGCTGCGCTGAATGTTGACGACTCTGGCATGGATCAAGCCGCGCGGGCACAGGCCTGTATCGAGGCAGTACGGCACCTGGCAATGCAGGTCGGGATTCCGCATTCGCTGGGCGAACTGGGCTGCACCGAGGCCCACCTGCAGGTGATCGCTACCGATGCGCTGGCCGATGAAGTGCTGTCCAACACGCCCCGACCGCCAACCCGAGACGAGCTTATGGGCATACTTCAAGCGGCGCTGTAAGAGGAAGACCGGCGGCGGGAGGACAAATTCCCGACGCCGGTCCAGCTATCTACAGTTGCTTGGAGAACTCCTTGTACTCTTTTCTGATCCGATCATCGCCAAAGTACGCATGTTTGGACATATCGACTGAAAAGCGGCTGGCGGGAGGAGTGCGGCCTAGAGCCTCCGCCATGGCGCGAATATGATGTGGGCCCGCGCCACAGCAGACACCCAGGTAGTGTACGCCCAGGTCGTAGGCCGCGCGCGTGAAGTCGGCGATTTCATATCGGTTGCAGGTAAAGGGATCGAGAGCAACCGGGAAGGGCCGGCCATCGGGGAAATTGGCGTAGGCCGGGTCGGTAAGCGATTGGAAGGTGGGCTCCTCCTCGGTCGTGCGATAGGGTACCGGGAGCGCTGCCACGTGGCAACTCACGGCGGCGCGAATCTCACGCAGCAGGGGCAGCATGGTCTGCGGTCCTCGCGCGCAGTTCAGCCCGACGACATCGGCGCCGGCATCCTCCAGACGCTTACAGGCTTCCGCCGCCGAGATTCCCTCCGGCGTCTGCCCCAGTCGGTGAATTGCCAGCGTGATGACGGAGGGTACGCCGGCCGCTCTGATCACCTCCAGGGCGACCAGCGCCTCATCGAGCAGAGAAAACGTTTCACCAACCACGAAGTCGACGCCGGCCTCCATTGCCCATCCCACCTGCTCCTCGAAGATGCCACGAGCCGAACGAAAGGTGGCCTCGTCCCCTGGGACACAAATGTTGGTGTTGGCGAGATCGCCGGCGAAGAGCGTCCCGGTCTCGTTCGCCACCTCTTTAGCAATCTGGAGCGCTTGCCGGTTCATCGGCTCCAGCAGGTGTTCCTTCTCGATCACCCGGAGTTTCTCGCGGTGGGCGTAGTAGGTAAACGCTTCCACTACATCGGAGCCGGCATGGACAAACTCGCGATGGAGATTTGCGACTAACTGAGGCTCCTCCAGCACGACCTCTGGGACAAATGCGCCTGCCTGCAGATAGCCTCGTCGCTCGAATTCAAAGAGGTAACCCTCGGCGCAAATTACCGCCCCCTGGTCCAGCCGGTCCAATAATCCGATTTTGGTTTGCGTGTCTGATTCAACCATTGGTGCACTCCTGTTCGTTCTGCTATGGGGGCTGCTGAGGTGAGAGGCACAGCCGGCGCGACAACTCGCTGGCGCCAGATGGAACCTCCAGGGGCGGGAGCGTGGTTAAGCAACGGGATTGGCTGCCGGCGCCTCCCGACGGAGGAGAAAGTTCTTCGGTGGGTCCGCCATCTGGAGGATCGGACGCTGGAAGGCGAACGGAGAAATGTCGTACGAGGTCGTGCCATCCACCGCCAGGTCGCTGAGCACGCGCCCGATGAATCCGGCGAATTTGAAAGCGTGGCCGGCGCCCAGAGCCAGCGCGATCTGAGGATACGCCGGCAGCGAGTCGATCACGAAGTCGCGATCTGGGGTGAGCGTATAGATGCACGTCTTGCTATAGAGCACTGGGCCGTACGCCCTGGGCAGATGGCGTTGGAGAAAGGTGCTGACGCGCTCCAGAACCGCAGGATCGGGCTCACGGGTGCGGGTCTCCAGCGTCACCTCCACGCCGGCGCTATCCTGTGCCGCCTTCACCCCCGCCAGTTCGCCGTGCACCGGGATCCCATAGAAGTTAGGATTGTCGGCGTAGATCCAGACCGGGAAGCGCTCGGGCGTAAACTCGTCGAGATGCGGGGAAGCGAAGTAGGTGACCTGCTCCTCGGTCATGGTCAAGGGCAGAGCGAGGCCCAGAGGGGAAAGCAGCCGGTTGGTCCAGGCGTCTGCCGCCAGCACCAACCGCCGGCAACAGTACGTCGCATGGGCCGTGTGGACCTCCACGCCTCCATCAACTGGCGTAATCTCGAGGACCGGCGTGTTATCGAGCAGAGTGGCGCCGTGTGCCCGCGCTTGTTGGGCATGAAGGAGGGTAGCTCGTCCAGCGGACACCAGACCTCCCTGCGGCTGAAACGAGGCGTGGATGTCGGCATCGAGCCGCCACTGCGGCCAGCGGTGCATGATCTCATCGGCGTCAAGCATCTCGAACGGCACGTTTGCGGTGGTGAGGCTCTCGGTATAGTCCGTTACCGGCATCTCGCTGTCACGCGGACCCAGCAGTAGATCGCCAGTAACGAGCAGGATTTGCTCCCCGGTTTCCTGCTCCAACGCGTGCCAATGGGTGTAGGCATGATGGGCCAGCGCTACATAGGCAGGCGTGTGATACGTCAATCGGATAATGCGTGAGTGGTCTTCCGATGCACCCTGATCGTGCCCCAGGGCGAATTGCTCCAGGCCCAATACGTCGCCACCGGCGCGTCGAGCGAGCCAGTAGGCAGCCGCGCTGCCGATGCCTCCCAGCCCGACCACGATATATTCAAAATCAACCTTCTGAGCCATTAAACTCCTCTCCTGCCACCATATATGTGCGCGCTGCACCCACGGAGCTAACTTTGTGCCACAGTATCGCAGTTTCTTCGCCATACACATGAACGTAGCCCGTACCGGCTTCGGTCAGCCTGCGACAGACGAGCAAACGTAGGCCAGTTACACTATCCGTGGAGAGAGGTCAGCAGCATATGTCCGGTCCCACAGCAGAGGAATTGCCCCGTCGCGGTCGGCTGCTGATCTCCTGTCCAGATCGACATGGCATCGTCGCGGCTGTATCGCAGTTTCTCTTCGAGCACGGCGCCAATATCACGCATTCCGATCAGCACAGTACGGCGCCCGAGGGCGGTGTTTTTTTCATGCGGGTCGAGTTTGCCCTATCGAATTTGCCGGCGCGATCGGCCGAGCTACAGCGCGCCTTTGCGCCCATCGCAGACCGATTCTGCATGGAGTGGCACCTGTCCCACGCCAATCGGCGGGAGCGGCTCGCCATCTTTGTATCGAAGGAAGAGCACTGCCTGCTGGAGTTGCTCTGGCAGCGCCAGGCGGGGGACCTACGTGCCGAGATAGCGATGGTCGTGAGCAACCATCCGGACCTGGAGAAGATCGCCGAGTCGTGGGGAATCCCGTTTCACTATGTGCCGGTGCCGGGCGGGGACAAGTGGGCAGCGGAACAGGAACAGCTTCAGCTCCTGGCAGGCCATGCCGACGTGATCGTTCTCGCCCGCTACATGCAGATCCTCTCTGCTCGATTCCTCGATTCTTGGTCCGGACGGGTTATTAACATTCACCACAGCTTCCTTCCCGCCTTTGTCGGTGCACGGCCGTATGATCAAGCGCATCGGCATGGCGTTAAACTCATTGGCGCCACGGCCCATTACGTCACCCCAGAGTTAGACGCGGGGCCGATCATCGAGCAGGATGTGGCACGAGTCGATCATCGCCAGACGCCGGCGGATCTGAGACGCATCGGGCGTTTAATCGAACGGGTCGTACTGGGACGGGCAGTGTCCTGGCACGTGGACGATCGAGTGCTGATCCACGAGAACAAGACTGTCGTTTTCGCCTGAATCGCTGATCTCAGGTCTGACCGAGGGGAAGTGGCCACCTGAACAGGATCTCTCCCTCGCCGATTCACGAGCGGACAGTTCTGGTAAACTGTCCGCTCGTAACCCCGGTACGGGTAGCCCGTGCTCCATTAATATGGGCTGCGGCTCGATGGCATCGAGTTAGATCGGAGTCAGTTCCACCTGTGGTCGATCTTTCACTTTTCGGACGGCGTACCGCTCCAGCCGATACCACTCATACTTCTCTTCAACCATGGTCATGGCGACGCGGTGCAGCGGAAGTTGGGCAGCTCGTACCGCCTCCTGTCTGCTGTTCCAGAGGCAAAAGGAGAGGCACTCGCGCTGCTCGTTGGTAATGCCGCGGAAGTAGAACACCAAACCGAGCGCCCGCCGTTGGGCCTCGATGTACGCGCCGTAGTCGTGCATCTCTAGCGTGAGATCGTCGGCTGCCTGGCGCCGGATGGAGCGAAATACCACCAGATACCACTCGCCTGGCGCCAGTTGAGCGGTACAGTCAGACCAGTTGAAGCCTTCCAGGATGGGCAACGTGGCATACCGAGCCGTAACCGGGGCCAGATTCTGAAACGCTTCCACCGCCGGCAGCGTTTGCTCGCGCGCGCGGGAGCTCGGCCGGGGCCGGCGATTGATCACCGCGCGCCGGCCGGCGTCGGCGCGCTTTGACGCCTCCGGCAGCGGCAGACGATCCGCTTCCAGGCTGTCGATGCGGGCGCGCTGCTCCTGGATGAAACGCCAGAGTGTCTCCACATTGGGAGGAACCTGGTGCTGTGGCGCGTCGGCTGTGGCGGGTGTGATCTGGGCGTTTGAATCCATGGCTCCTCCTCTGAAATACAAAAAAACCCCATCCATCACGGATGGGGTTCATCTGAAGCTCGACGCGATCCATGTGCCCGAAGATCGCGTGTCGACGCCGTACGCGCTGCGCGTGAATGGCTGTTACCATCACCATAGCATTGATTCATTAAAAGTCAAGGAAGCCAACGGAAAAAACGTTGTCTCTACAACCCACTGGTCCGTAGGGGCGCGCTGCGCGTGGTGTCGATCGAGTAAAAGGCGGAACCGACCTGGATTTCGGTATCGGCTTGCTCCGAAGCGCTCCAGACAGGGCCGTGCGTGACGAAGACGGGACACCCATTGACCCGATGGTAGAGGCCCCAGGTCCCGGGCGCGCTGGCGCTCCACGTTACCGCATTACCGTTTGCGCCGAAGCCGGGTACACGCAGATGGGGCACTGATACCTGCATCCCCATCACCCGGTAGGTCTCGCTCATGCTCACCCTGGTCGCGTTGAAGGGCGTACGCCCTAACCATGCGGCTTCGGCGCCGCCGTACCATGCGACTGTTGATCTGGTCACACGAACCGTTGTGCGGAAGGAGACGAGCTGGTTCGGGTGTGGCTGCGCGGCGTGCTCTGGGGCGGCCTTCTGCTGGTGTGCGCCGGCGTCGCCCTGGTGCTGCGCTCCCTTCCACCCACGCACCTCGGCGCCCCTGATCTCTGGCTCACCGCTGTCCTCCTCCTGGTCGGTGGCGCCTCCTTCCGCTGGCTGTACAGCCGGCTGCTTTCGCGGCTTGATCGGCTGATCTTCCAAGATGGCTACGACTACCGCGTTTCGCTGCAGCGGCTCAGCGGCGATCTCTCTCTGGCCGGCGACCTCGCCACCCTGGCCGAATCGCTGCCGGAGACGGTGAGGCGGCTGATGAACTTGCGGTTTGTGGCGCTAGTGGTGTACGAGGGAAGCATAATCCGTGTGCAGGGGGTCGCCGGCTGCCCTGGTCGAGGCGGCAAGGCCATCGGCACGCGAACTCCATTTCGCCGCCGTGACGGACGACGACCATCAGGCTCTACTGATGCCCTTGTGCCTGCACGAGGTCGTGGTCGGTTGTCTTTGCCTGGGTCCAAAGAAGAGTGGAGAACCATTCCGCGCCGTGGACCGCGACCTTCTCACCACGCTGAGCGGACATCTCGCCGCGTTGGTTCTCAATGCCCAGCTCGCCGATGACCTGCGCCTGAAGGTTCGTGCCCTCGCTGCACTGAACGACCGGCTAGAGCTGGCGCACGGGGAGGAGCGGGCCCGTCTGGCGGCCGACCTGCACGACGAGCCGCTGCAAACGGCGGTCTATCTCGATCGCCAGCTCCACGATATGAACGGGAGACACAGCGGGGACAATGCTCCGTCCGCGTTGAGTCGTGCCCTGGCCAATCAGCTACGGGCCATTTGCACGGGTATGCGTCCTGCCGCACTGGACGATCTCGGCCTCTACGCGGCGCTCGATATGCTGGTCGTCGATCGGCGCCGGCGCGAAGGCGTCCCCATTGCACTCGACGCAGACACGCAGTTGATGCCGGGCGCCGTCTCTCCCGCCATCGAGTTGATACTGTATCGCGCTGCCCAGGAGGCGCTGAACAACGCCTTGCGCCACGCCGGTTCTCGTTCGATCCACGTGAGTTTGAGCGTCTGCCGGGATTGGGTGCAGCTCGAGGTGATCGACGATGGGACAGCCTTCGCCGTCCCGGACCGGCTTGATAGGCTGGCGCTGGATGGGCACCTGGGCCTGGCGGGTCTGCACCAGCGCGTCGAACGAGCGGGAGGCCGGTTGATCGTCATCTCAGCGTCGGGCCAGGGAACAACCGTTAGAGTCCGGGCGCCCATGATACAGGCACAATTGTGATCCGCGTCCTGCTGGTTGACGATCATACCCTGATGCGACAGGGCACGCGCGCGCTTTTGAGCGAGGCCGAGGACATCGAGATCGTGGCGGAGAGCGAGAGCGGGGAGGAAGCACTGATCCTCGCCCGGGAACTTCACCCGGATGTGGTCATCCTCGACATCCGCCTGCCGGGTTTGGGAGGCGTCGAGGTGGCGCGGACGCTGCGCGAGGATCTCCCGGCGACGAGAATTCTCATCCTCACCGCCTACGATTATGACCAGTATGTGCGCGCATTGTTCGCCATTGGTGTCGAGGGCTATCTCCTCAAGAACGCCACCGGCCAGGAATTGATCGCAGCGGTTCGGGAGGTCTGCGCCGGGAAACAGGTCCTCAGCGCGGAGATCGAGGCGCGCAAGAGGGATGAAGATGGATTTCATCCCGATGCGCTGACCGACCGCGAGATCGAGATTCTGACACTGGTGAGCCAGGGCGAGAGCAATAAGCGCATTGCACGAGCGCTGGCCATCACCCCGCGGACCGCGGAGTGGCACGTGGGCAAGGGGATGGCGAAGCTCGGCGCCCGCTCCCGAATTGAAGCCATCCGGCTCGGGAGGCAACAAGGCATGATCGCCTTGGACGAGTAATTTCGGGCACAGTGTATTGGTGGCGACAAGCTAACCTATTGCAATGGCATCTATGCTCCCTCGTCCGTCCTCAGATCGGAGGTCCCAGCGCGAGGGACTGCTCTTCTCCCTCACCGCGGCCGCCGGCTTCAGCACGACGGGCATCTTCGCCAAGCTGGCCTACGCCGCTCATGTGCATGTCGCCACACTGCTCTCGGTGCGGTTTCTGTTCGCTTCGGCGCTGCTGTGGCTGGTGATCGCGGGCACACGCCAGGCGCTCCCGCCCAAACGGACGCTCCTGGCCGGGCTTCTTTTGGGGCTGGTCGGTTACGGGCTGCAAGTGACGTTGCTGTTCCTCTCGCTGCAGCGCATCGACGCCGCGCTGTCCTCGCTCCTGTTCTATTCCTATCCGGCGATGGTCACGGTGGGCGCTGTGCTCCTGGGCCGCGAACGGATGACCAGGCGGCGAGGCATTGCCCTGGCGGTCGCCATGGCGGGCGTTCTGCTGGTCTTCTCCACCGCCGCAGGCTCGCCGCGAGACACCACCGGAGTCCTGCTCTCGCTGGCATCGGCGCTGGTGTACGCGGCGCTTATTCTCATCGCCGACCGGCTGGGGCGTGCGGTGGGTCCGCTGGTGCTGAGCACCCTGGTTCCCACCGGCGCTTCCGTCACCTTTGTGACAGGCGGACTGCTGCTGGGCGATCTCCAGTTAGACATCACTTCGCCGGGCTGGGAAGCCATGCTCGGACTGGCTTTGGTGGCCACGGTGGTCCCGCTTGCTGCCTTCTACGCCGGCATCGCTCGTGTCGGTCCCTCCACGGCCAGCATCCTGCTGACGGTAGAGCCGGCCCTGACAGTCGTCCTGGCTGCTGTGGTGTTGAATGAGCGGCTCGGCCCTCCTCAACTCGCGGGCGGTCTACTGGTGCTCTCCGCCGTCCTGGTCCTCCAGGTACAGCGACGTGGGAGTGCGATTTCAACGTCTGCCGGGTGACGTTGAGCCGGGCTCTCCCACCTGAATGCGTCGTTCATCCTGGGATACGGAGCCGCCAAGGGATATGAGTACACTTGGCAAAGGAACGGAGGGGCGCGATGAACACGGACAGTAAGATCGTCATTATCGGGGCCGGCATCGTGGGCACTGCGCTGGCCGATCAACTGACCCAGCTCGGCTGCCGGAAGGTGGTGGTCTTGGAGCAGGGCCCGCTCTTTGCCACAGGCGGCTCTACCTCGCACGCCCCGGGCGGAGTTTTTCAGACTAACCTGTCGCAGGCTATGACGCAGTTTGCCCAGTACTCGGTCGAGCGCTACTCGGAACTGGATCTGGATGGCCAGCCCTGCTTCCTGCCGGTGGGGAGCGTTGAAGTCGCGGCCACACCTGCCCGCTGGGAGGACCTGAAGCGCAAACATGGAGTGGCCACCGCCTGGGGCGTCGAGTCGGCGCTGATTGATCCGCAAGAGGTGCAGCGGAAAATCCCGCTGCTCGATCCAGACAAGATTTATGGCGGGCTATTTGTGCCCACCGATGGCGTGGCCAAACCGGTGCGCGCTGCTGAGGCCATGGCCCGCTGTGCCATGAGCCGTGGGGCTGTCTTCCACGGCGAGACTGAGGTGACCGATATCGAAGTGGCCGAGGGGCAGGTCCGAGCGGTGATCAGTACGCTCGGTCGTTTTGACGCCGATGTGGTGGTGAGTTGCGCCGGAATTTGGGGGCCGCGCATCGGGCGAATGGTGGGCGTGCCGATGCCACTGGTACCGATGCAGCACCAATACGTCGTCAGCTCACCGCTGCCGGAGCTGCGCGGCGAAACCCGTGAAGTGGCCTACCCGCTGCTGCGCCATCAGGATCGGGATATGTACTTTCGGCCGCATCTGGACCGCTTTGGCGCCGGCTCCTATCAGAACCAACCGCTCCCGGTGTCCGCGGACGATCTGGTGGCGTATTCGGAGGCCGAGGTCATGCCGTCGGTCGTTCCCTTTACGCCGGAGGACTTCGCGCCGGCCTGGGCGGATAGCATCGACCTGCTTCCGGCTCTGGCCAGCAGCACTATTGAGGAAGCGATCAACGGCGTCTTCTCGTTTACCACGGATGGTTTCCCCTTGCTGGGCGAGTCGCGTCAGGTGGCCGGCTTCTGGATGGCCGAAGCGGTATGGATCACCCATGCTGCGGGGGTCGCCAAAGCCGTCGCGGAGTGGATGGTCCAGGGGGTGCCGAGCATCGACCTGCGGCAGTGCGATATTCATCGCTTCGAGCCGTTTGCGCTCAGCCCGTCGTACGTTGAGCAGCGCTCGTTGCAGGGGTATATCGAGGTATACGACATCAAACACCCGCTCGAACCGATGGAGGAGCCGCGCCCGCTGCGAGTCAGCCCCTTCTACGAGCGCGAGAAGGCACTTGGTGGCTGCTTCCTGGACGCGGCCGGCTGGGAGAGACCGCAATGGTTCGAGTCCAACGCGTGGTTGGTCGGGGATCGACCCATCCCGCCGCGAGAGGGTTGGGAGGTTCGCTTTTGGTCGCCAATTGTGGGGGCCGAACATCTGGCCACACGGGAGCGAGTGGCTCTCTATGACATGAACTCCCTCTCCAAGGTCGAGGTGACCGGACCGGGCGCCTGCGTTTTTCTGCAAGGCCTCACCACCGGAGATATGGACAAGCGGGTGGGCGCCGTGACGTACACCCTAATGCTCGATCATGAGGCGGGGATCAAGAGCGATATTACCGTGGCCCGGCTGGGGGCGAACCACTTCCAGATCGGCTGCAACGGGCCGCGCGATCTCGACTGGTTCGAGCGCCATCTACCGGCGGACGGCTCGGCACAGCTGCACAATATCTCGGGAGGCACCTGCTGTGTGGGGGTATGGGGACCGCTGGCCCGAGAGTTGGTGCAGTCTCTGTCTGATGACGATTTCTCGGAGACCGGCCATAAGTTCTTCAATGCGAAGCAGGTGTACCTGCGCGAGGTGCCGGTGACCGCCATGCGGCTGTCCTACGTCGGAGAGTTGGGCTGGGAGCTGTACACCACCGCCGACTACGGACCTCGGCTCTGGGACCTGCTGTGGGCAGCCGGCCAGCCGCTGGGCGTGATTGCGGGCGGCCGGGGCGCCTTCGACAGTCTGCGCGTAGAGAAGGGGTATCGGTTCTGGGGACGCGATATGTGGACCGACCATGATCCGTACGAGGCTGGGCTGGGATTCGCGGTGCATCTCAAGAAGGGCGAGTTCATCGGGCGGGATGCGCTGCTACGCCGCAAAGCCGACGGTCCCCGCCGGCGCCTGGTCACGGTGACGTTGGACGATGCGTCACGAGTGGTGATGGGCGGCGAGCCAGTCTACGCCGAAGTGCATCCGGTCGGCTTCGTCACCAGCGCGGCCTATGGCTACAGCGTGGGGCGTGGCGTGATGTACGCCTGGGTGACGCCGCGCTGTGCCGCAGTGGGTACGCCCCTGTTCGTCGAGTACTTCGGCGAGCGCTTGGCGGCGACCGTCGCTCCAGAGCCGCTGTTCGATCCTGAGATGACCCGGATGCGGGTGCGTGCGAAGGCAGCGATTCCTGCCGGGGCCGCTCCCTAACGGCAGATATCGAGAACATGGGCACAGGCCGAGAGGATGTGGCAATCCACTGCCTCCCGACGCCGCTTCGCACCCACGGGGCGGCGCCGTCGACACCGTAGAATGGCAACACCGCCATGGAAGGAGGCGAGTATCGGTGAGTCTGACTATCAATCGCGAGGAGACGTACCGCTTGGTGTAGGAGCTCGCCAACCCCACCGGTGAGAGCGCGACAGTGGCCGTGGCCGCGGCAGTACGAGAGCGCCTCGATCAGGTGCGCCTGCAGCAGGGGGTGAGCCTCGCAGACCAAATATTCGCGATTGGCGAGGATTGTGCCGCGCATCTGAAAGAGCCCTACCCGTCTTCCGACCATGCGGATCTGCTATACCACGAGTGTGGCCTGCCACGATGATCCTTCGGAACCGAAGTGGGTGATGGAAACAGCAGGGACGATATTATTCTGGGTTGTAACTGGACTGGCCTTAGGGGTTGGAGTCGTCGGAATCCTCAGTGTAGGACTACCATTCCTTTTGGCTGGTATCGGCCTGGCGGTGTTTGGCGTACGTCGTTGGGGGTGGCGAGATAGCTGGATCGTGCTCGCGACGCTGGGCGCTGTTGATGCATTGATCGTGATGCATACGATCTCGTCTAGTGGTCCTCCGTGCCCAGCTTCCGGTGCTGGAAGTGGGCCGATAACATGTGCAAATACGCCCTCAACATACGCCCAGGCGGTAATAGTGTTCTGGTGTATCGCATTGTTTGGAGCCTGTTTACCCGTCCTGCGAAGAGCGGCGGCATCTGCGTGACTTCGTCTTGGATCCCGTGCCTGAACCGCGACAGGGCCTTCCCGAGGGAATCGGGCCTCACACTCTCTGAGCAATTTCAGTGTGTCCGGCCGCATCGCCGTAGTACCATGAGGTCACCTAAGGGAGCACATTGAGATGACTTTGCCGAGAATCGGGGTGCGCGAACTGAAGGAGCATGCCAGCGAGATCAGGCGCCGAGTGCGTCACCACCACGACATGTATGGAATCACGTACCGCGGACGCGCGATTGCGAGCCTGGTACCGATTACTGAGCCGGGCACGGCACAGAGTCCAGAGTCGTTTTGGACCGAGTTGGACCGAATCGCGGCCGAGATCGGGACACGGTGGCCGGAGGGAGTTACGGCCGGCGAGGCGGTGGCCGAGCAGCGGAGGAAACTATGAGCGAATCAACCCTTTCGCAGGTTGACACTGATAAGACAGCCAACTCTGACCCGAGATCCGCTGACGGCGGCACGACTCGACGCATCGTGCCGGGAGCCGAGTGGGAGTCCCTCTATGCGCAGCTTCGTCGCGCCGTGCCCGAGGCCTTTGATGGGGAGGGGCAGCCGCTGAACCTGGTGGAGGGAGAGTGGTCCCAGCCGGGCGACCGCAAGCTCTTTTCCTCTCCTTGCGACGGGACGCCGCTCTGCAGCTATCCCATGCTCGATCACGACGTCGCCTGCCGGGCCGTTCAATTTGCCGCACGCGAACATGCCGCGTGGGAAAAGACCGATCTGGACCAGCGTCGAGCACGTGTCAGCGACTGCGTGTCTCAGCTCAAAGAACACCGTGAGCTCCTGGCGTATCTGCTGGTCTGGGAGATCGGCAAACCGTACTCTCAGTCCCTGGTCAGCGTGGACCGCTGTATTTCCGGGGTCGAGTGGTATGTCGAGCAGATCGAGGGCATGATGACCGGGCGCCAGCCGCTGGGTCTCATATCCAACATCGCCTCATGGAACTATCCGCTCTCCGTCTTGATGCACGCGGTGCTGATACAGGTCCTCGCCGGCAACGCGGTTATCGCCAAAACGCCCACCGATGGTGGGTTGTGCACCCTCACTCTTGCCTTTGCCGTTGCCCGTCGTTGCGGCCTGCCCGTTTCCTTGCTGAGTGGATCGGGCAGCGTGCTCAGTGAGGCGCTGGTCCGAGACGCGCACGTCTCCTGCTTGGCTTTTGTTGGTGGCCGGTCGAGTGGTCGCGATATTGCAGCCGGCCTGGTTGATCAGGAGGGGCGGTACATGATGGAGATGGAGGGCGTCAACGCGTACGGAATCTGGGAGTTCTCTGATTGGGACGCGCTGGCCAAACAGACCAAGAAGGGGTTCGAGTACGGCAAGCAACGCTGCACCGCATACACGCGCTTCGTGGTGCAGCGCCGCCTGTTCCCCCGTTTCCTGGCAACGTATCTCCCGGTGCTCAACTCGATTCAATTTGGCCACCCACTTCTTACCGCCGACGGCCAGGACCAGCCGCCGGCGCTGGCCTTCGGCCCCCTGATCAATTCGCGGTCGGCGGACGACGTGCGCGACCTGTACGAGGAGGCGCTCAACCAAGGCGCCATTAGCATCTACGACGGCGGGTACGACGACTCCCTGTTCCTTTCGGGCCAGGATCGATCCGCCTATGTCGCGCCCGCCGCTCTCCTCAATGTGCCACGCAACTGCGCCCTGTACCATCGGGAGCCGTTCGGTCCGCTGGATTCGATCGTGGTGGTCGACAGGATCGAAGAGTTGATTAGCGAGATGAACGTTTCCAACGGGAGTTTGGTGGCCTCCATCGGCTGCGACGATCCGGAGGTTGCGCAGCGGGTCGCCGGAGAGTTGCGCAGCTTTAAGGTGGGCATCAATCGGGTGCGCTCCCGAGGCGACCGCGAAGAGCCGTTTGGCGGCATCGGGGAGTCGTGGAAAGGCTGCTTTGTCGGCGGCGAGTACGTGGTACGGGCCGTCACGCAGGGAGAGCCGAACGAGCAGTTGTACGGGAACTTCCCGGAATACACGCTCGTTCCGGAGAAGCGGTAAGGGCTCAGCCGATTGCCCACTTGATCGCTCGGCGATCGGTATCCGGTCGCAGCCACGTGAGGAGCCGCTCTCCCTCTTGCTCAATCTCGGCGCGGCTATCGTCCGCGAGTGGTTCGAGGGGCGAGAGCGTTAATACGGCGGGGCCCCGTAGCGGCGCCTCCCACGTCCCAGCGACCAGACCGTCGACCAGGAAGGTGGGCAAAACGTCGCCGTTCTTGCGGATCACGATCTTCCGGTAGCGCTCCGGCAACACGCGCTCGCGGCAAGCGTAAGCCAGCAAGAGGTTGTCCCATTTGGGGAGGAAGCGGACGGGCGCCGGGATATCGGGATCCGGACGTGGGGCGCCGGGGAGGTCGAGGAGGGTACGGCCGTCGTCGGCACGCAGAGACACCAGCCCCAGGTCGTCGAGCGCCGCCGCGAAGCTGCTCACCGACCGACCGCTCCACTGAGCGAGGTCGGCCCGCGTGGCCGGTCCAAACGCCGCGAAGTAGGCGGTCGCGACATAGCGCAGCTCACCCTCAGCCTCCGACTCGTCGTCCGGCGAGAGGCGATACCGACTGCCGCCGAAGTAGCCAAACCGAGCGTCATCCCGCAGATTAATGAGATCGCCGGAGAGCGCGACCGTGCTCCACGCCGCCCACTCCGGCAGATCGTCGGGGACGAGATGTCTGGCCACGGCACGGATCTCCACCCGTTTTAAGGGGCGCTGACGCACAGCCGCGACGATCTCCTCCCGGACAGCGTCCACATCAACGCCGCGTTCCCGCAACTGCTGCACCATCTGCGTGTAGACGTGGTATGGGCTGCGCGAGGCCACGCGATAGCGGCTAAAATCCTGGCCCGAGACCAGGTGGAGCGTTCCCCGCATCAGTGTGGCCTTCAACACTCGGTCCTCCAGGACCGCGACCTCCAGTTCCTCCCGCTTGAAGTCGCTCAGGCGCGACCAGAGACCAATGTAGGGCGATGGGGAATACTGCGCTTGCATCCCCGCCAGTCGCTCAATCGCTGTCACGGCATCGATCGCAACCCGCTGGAGCAGCATCTGCCGCGCTAGCGTCCAGCGATTGAGCTGTTGCTGGGAGACAGGGATTCTATCAGGACCAGGCATCGGTCATGCTACCACGCGATGCAAACTGCAGGTCTTTGTGTCAGCTATGGAGCGCATCTCGCCATGCCTGAGTTGTGTGTTCAGCGATGTGAGTGAAGGTGTAGCACCGGCGTATCCGAGCAACGCCGCTGGGTTTGATGGATCATGTAGGTGTGATTGGAGAGCAGGACGCGTATGCCTGATGCTGAGATAAGGACGAGTTGGTGCGTCCTTAGGCGCATTATGTGAATTGAACAAGGTTGAGTCGGAGCAGGGTGTGGGCAAGCAGCGTGGCGCCGCTTCGGGTGAGCAGCCCAGCGAACGACCTGGCTTGATGGCGGACCAAGCCGAGTTGC
>JAABUL010000085.1_pt1 | contig 171772 bp, 195 predicted proteins | sample 5559151 | NCBI WGS metagenome assembly JAABUL01 (sample SAMN10711876, study PRJNA513368) | rock metagenome | isolation source: Antarctica rocks | place: Antarctica: Victoria Land, Pudding Butte sud | reverse complement strand
TAGTGCGTGGAATCATCGGTGGTTCGTCGTTAACGGGCGGGAGGGGAGTGAGGGGGTAAAGGATAAGGGCGTAAGGACGAGGGAGGTTGAGTTCGCGATGCAAGCTATTGGGAGGGCGCCGGGGAATCAGTGTGGGTGGAATTATTTGAGGGGTGTGGCGAGGAAGGGCGGGATGGGGTTGGGGGAGTTGAAGGTGTTTGTTGGGCAGTTTGCGGGTTTGGAGGGAGGGGAGGTGCGGTCGAGCCATGCGCTGGATTTGATGGCGGAGATTTTGGCGGAGGAGGAGGGGGGAAGGGAGGAGGCGGGGAGGGCGCTGGATATGCTTAAGGAGAAGTACGATCCGATCAGGAGGAATTATTGGGAGTATCGGAAGGTGATGTTGGGGCTGCCTGCTGCTGGTGCTGCGGCTTGAGGATGGTATGAGAGCATGGGATGCGGCGTTGGAAAGGAAGATGCCCTGGGTGGTCGTGTCCTTATTACAATGCTAAATTAAAGTCTACTCAACAGATGATGGGCCGACACATTGCCCTCGCTACGTTCTCCAAGTGGTCGTGTGTCATTTGCGTGAAGATGCCAGTGTCCGGCGGAGTCGGTGGTGGTGTCAGCTCGGTCTCGACGACATCAACCTGCACATCCACCTTCGAATCCATGTGCGCAGTCACCTCGCTCGTCACAGCCTCCGGATGTTCAGTCGCCTTCATATCGGCATCCACATCCCCAAACTCCCGCTTCCATTTATCGATCATCCCAAGGGTGACACCATGTCCGCCGCAGATGATGAGCACGACCTTGTCGTCAGGCTTTACTGGCCTGCCCAGCGCTCGCTTTAATCGGCCACCATAGCATAGTGCCGCGGTGACTCCACAAGCCAGCTCGACCATTATCCGCTCGTCGTCTGCAAGGCGCCAGCTGCCCATGGCGGCTTCTGCGTCGGTGAAAACGGCACTTTTGACCCGGCCGGAAGCTTGATGTTTCGAGGCGAGTTCGTACGTCCGCTCCGAGACGCGGACAGCTCCTAGGGTGGTGGCCTGGGACGTGATGCCTGGAAGCGTGATGTGCTCGCCCTGCTGGAGCGATTGGGCGAGAGAGTCTGCTCCCAGCGTCTCGAGCGCCACCACCTCCGTTCGATCCCAGCCGGATGAGCCCTCCGCCTCGATGCCCTCAATAGCCTGGAGAATACCATTAATCATCCCACCACCACCAACACTGCAAGCAACAACGTTAGGAGCATCCTCGCCGATCTCAATCATCTGCTCCCGAATCTCCTCAATCATCGTCGCATTCCCATCCCAGATATCTTGATGATCATACGGCATAACATGCACGCCCTCCTCCCCCCTCTCCTCCGCCTTCTTCATCACCACCTCCCTCAAATACTCCCCCGCCTCCTTCAACCCACACCCAAACTGCACAACCTCCTGCGCCCCCGCAGCCTTGATCTTCGCAACCATAACATCGCTCGTGCTCATCGGCACCACAACCGTACAAGGCCGTCCCAGAAAGATAGCAGCATGCACGGCCGCGATACCGGCGTTCCCGCCGCTGGAGCTGTAGAAGTGGAGTTTGGACGGGTGCTGGGAGCGGTTGAGGGCGCGGAGGCAGAAGTTGGCGATGCCGCGGGATTTGAAGGAGCCGCCGGGTTGGAGCGTCTCGAGCTTTAGGAAGACTCTGCTTCTACGGTTTAGTAGTCTGGTTTCGTGGGCTGTCGTGATGAGACAGCAGGGAGAGGGAGGGGGGGGAGGGGAGATGGTGCAACCGTACCAGCCCGCTGATTCGGAGAGGACACTCGACTCGATGAGTGGAGTGCGGTTCCAGGGTTTCTTCTCTTTGATTGCCATTGTGCTTGAGGCTCTTGACATGAAATGGGAATGGATGTTTCTATGGAAGCAGAAGGAGACGACTGTACAGAACGATTGTTGCGAGTCGGAAAGTCCAGATGAATTGATGTGGAAACACCGAAAACAACAGAAAACGTTTCCATGTACTTATCTTTCATTGAAACACAGCGTTCCGATATCTTCCTTATCGCGATCGCACCCCGTGGGATCTTTTGCTCCATGGAGAATGTGGACTCGATAGTTGAGAGAATTGAAGTCTCACTCTTCCAAAGCAGAGATGGGCATTGGCTGCAGGTCTGGAAAGCCGTCGCTAGGCGTCGGGAAACCCGGGATGCATGCCCCATAAATGGAAAATGTGTACGATACCATTACCCTATAGCTTATCGTTGACCGCGGTTTTATCTTGGGTTGAAGCTGTCAGATGATGGTCGTTATCGTCAGAAGGACCAGAGGATGGAGGCTAGATTGTGACGACGTTCGAAGATGTTTTGACTAGCTGGTACATTTCCTCGATCGGACGCAATCGAGGCAAACAGCATCGTCCCGTCTGCGAAGTAACGGTCCATTGCTCCGTTGTTACCGCAATTGTCAGTAGATAGCTGATAGGATTCCGGAGACTCCATCTGCCACGGTGCCTCAATTTCGAGCACGCTTGACTTCGTGCTGGCTCTTGGGCACATGTCGCGATTCAACGCAGCCTTCCTCGTCTCCGTGCTTGTCGCAGCACGACCAGATGAAAGCTTCTGGAGTTTCCTCCTCGTCTGGAATGTCCATTGGATCATGCCGGGAGTCCTCCAGAACAGCGAAGCCTTCATGCTCCATGTCGCGTCCAGCTCGCCTGCCAACACGTGAGCAGAAACATGCAGGGTTTGGACACTCCAGACTCACCAGGATGGAAGAATTCACAGCTTCCTATCACATTTTCGGCTGTAATGTATTCCGCACCACAGTTGCCGCAGACATCGTAGCGTTTCCGCTTCTTGCTATCCGAGCCGGCGAGCGGAGCAATGAGACTCTGTTCGATGAAAGTCCTTGCTGCAGGCTGCGCGCGTGCCAACGTCCTAAGAATGGAACGTAGCGGGTCTTCTTGCGCATCGTTGATGGCAGAATCCAGTGTCGCTTCCTCGGGCTTGGGCGATGGGGCACCCTGGTAGCTTTCGGCCTCATCTTCGGAGCCCGAAGACACGGAGATGGCCTTCGGCACTTCCTCTGGCCGTTGTCAGTCGAAGGAAAATACCAGGTTTGTATTGTCTGAACTTACGCGGTGCAGGCATGTCGATAGAACACCTGGAGCGCGTGCTAAGCGGCTCTGCCCACTTGTCCAAAAAAAAGGAAAGCTTCACCAGGTGCTCAGGGTTTCGAAACTTCCAAGTACTTGTTGTATGTCCTCCGTAACGACAAGATCAAAGATGGTGTGCCTGTCCATCTGTAAAGTACATGTATCACGCGTCGGAACCTTGACGCGTCACTCGCGCTCGCGAAACTGAAACTCGTCCACCGTGCATTGTGCACGGATGCAGATCATTCTTGTTGGCCGTTCAAAGAACTGCTTCATTTGCGCGACTGGTATGTGGACAGTAGGGTGGAGCGGTCATCATCTACATCTTCACACGTGTAGTGCGTTCACTCTTCGGAACATGCCTTGAGACAATGCAGCCATCCTGGTCTCCTGGCTGATCGCAACAGTCCCATATGAAGGCCTCAGGGTACTCCTCTTTTGTTGGATACTCCCACTCGTTGTACGCATCTTGCCAGTACGGATGATCTTGGTTGTCCTCCATTTCCCCTGCTCTCATATTAGCAGACGAAGCATTGTGCCACGGATACGGACGTACCTGGATGATACAGACAGTCACCCAACTTGTTCTCCGTGACTGTGTACTCTTCATGACAGTGAGTGCACGTCTCTTATGCCTTCCGCTTCTTGTTGGTTGAGGCGTGAATTGGTACAGTCAAAAACTGCTCGATGGACGTCTTCGCCATAGGTTGATTCCGGGCAAGTAGCTTAAGCATGTCCCAAAGCCGGAGGTCCGGTGCAGTATCAATGGCTATTTCCAGTGATGTTTCTTGAGGCTCTGGCGAAGGTCTAGGCTCTACAGTCTGGTGGTCTTCGTAGCCGTCGTCTTGCTCGGAGCTATGGCCGGACTCTGAGCGGAATTGGTGGGCTCATCTGGCACATGTCAGTCAGGCCACAGGTATGCACGGAGCCGGGCTGGCCGGGCTTACCATCGGAAGGCATGCGGGAAAGTATATCACTGCAGATAGCCGCTTCGATCTGCTTCCAGTGCTGCTTCGCAAGATCCAGATGTCGACCTTGAGCCAGTAAACTCTGCATTGGTGGTTCGATTCGAGCTCAATCATTACACTTGAAGAAACGATAGGTATACAGAGATATAGTATCCAAGTCTCTACGCACACGAGACGGGATGGCCATGTGGTCGAGTGCGTTTCCTAGTTGCGTGCGCACGGCCTTTGCGTTCGCGTCTGCGCACGGTCCGTGAATTACTGGCCATTGTTTAGAGGTGTCGCGAGAGCGAGATGTGAGGAAGGCTGCAGGCCGATCGACTACCTTCTAGCTCTTGTTCCGCATGACACGCCGGCTTTCTGGTACACGCCTCGACATTTTGCAACCATCTGTGTGTGTTCGCTTCGTTGCAACAAACTCCAGATATAAGATTCATGGGAAAAGTCGAAGCAGCACTCGTATCCCACGGGTCCCCTCAGTACAGTCGTGGTCGCAGCTCAGTTCGCCTACCCGCACGTCAGCTATTGTAGCATAGGATGAATGCAGACTTGTGGTACCCGGATGATAGACACAATCTCCCATAGAGTTGCGGTCCGCGTCGTAGGAGTCTTCGCAGTTCACGCATGTCTCATAAGCTTTTCGCTTCTTGCTTGGTGGAGTCGCCGTTGAAAGCTTTGTTGTCTGTTCGTTCCTAGGAGAGTGTCGAGCAACCACACAGCCCTCAAAATTGCCTAGCATAGTACAGCAATCCAAATAGAATGCCTCTGCATTCTCCTTCTTGTCTGGAAGCCCTTTGTTTTCCCACGATGGATGATCGTAGTCCGGCCTCACACGACCTATTCAAGCACCAGATCAGTATCACACTCAAGAGAGAGAGTGTGCGCAGAGTGCAGTATGTACCAGGGTGATTGCACGCTGTCCTACTGCGTTGTCGACGGCCTCATAGTCTAACGAGCATTGAGCACATGATTCGAAAGCCTGGCGCTTTTCTCTGGAGCCGGGGATTGGTAACGTCAAAGACTGCTCAATGGTTGTTGTAGCGGCAGGGTACTTCCAAACAATCTTGTTCAGTAGGTAGCGAAGTTGAGCTTGTGGCGCAGTATTGATGGCATTCGCCAAGGTCGTTTCCTCTGGTTCGGGACACGGTTTGTCGATGATGGTCTGGTAATCATTGAGGTTGCCAGTATCATTGAACTCTGGTTCTGATCCATAGTCTGATTCCAGCAAGGAATGCGAGTTATCGTCTGCCATGCGTCAGTGGAGCTGAAGGATGTGGCTACGGTACCGCGGAAGTCGGCCTACCACGAACGGCCATGATAGCCAGATATCAGCGAGGTTCGAGTGAATCGTCAACGAATATGTAGTAGTCCACAGCAAATTTGTTGTATGAAGGCAATGAGTATCACGAAACCACGCGTGGCGCGAGGTTGCGGCTGGGTCCGTGCCTAGTGCACGGTCTTTTACGCGGAGCTGAAAAGATCGAATGTAGTCGGAGGCGCTGTCATCTGTGTGATGACTTCAGCTTTTTCAGCTTAGGTCGCCGCTGCTGAGGACTGCTCGGCGAATGCTACGTCTATGGGCCTCGTTTTGCTGAAGAGGCCTGCTTGCGGGCGGACAGTGTGTACCACAACTATAGTCTTTTCATTCCTTGAGGACATGCTCCTCAATGAAGTCGTCGATATAACTGAAGTAGCCTCGTTCTGCGACTGTGTTATTGTGATCGCCGTACGGTAGCTCCTTCCACACGACCTTCTTGGCCTTGCAGAGTCTGAACAGCTGCTTCATGTGCGCAGGACTATAGAGACATCAGCACTATCATCTAGCACAACGCGGAATTGAAGACTCACGGCACAATCTCATCCTGCAGCCCGCTCAGGAACAATATCGGAATGTCTGTGATTTGCGGCAACACCATCTCACTCCTCCAGTACTCATGACAGAGTGGCGTAAGGACCTTCGCGGCAGGCATGACATTCGGAATCATCTTCGCAATGCTCAAGAAGGTGTTCTCTAGCATTAGACCTTTAATGTCGCCAGTGCCTTTGTTCTTGGCGACAAGATCAATACTGACCGCACCACCAAGACTCTGGCCGTACACCAGGATTTTGTTGCCTTTCAAGTCAGCCCGCGAGCGGATGTAGTCCAGTCCGGTCTGAGCATCGATCACGAGCCCTTTCTCGGTAGGGTTTCCGGTAGACAAGCCGTAGCCGCGATACTCCAGCATCAAGGTCGTGCATTGTATGTCGTTAGCTAGAATCCGTGCGATTGGCAGTCGATGGCCGATGTTGCCAGCATTGCCATGGAAGGTTAGGATCGTGATGGGTCTCGCTGCTGCCTTGTTGGCTGGCCGAATGAGGAAAGCACTCAAGCTCTCGCCGTCCGAGGTTGGTAATGTAAGCTCTTCGTAGTCTTCGATGCCGACTGAAGGTGGCCTTGGGACGTCTGTTCGGGCTCCTGCTGGAATATTTCGTGGGTAGATGATTTCGCTGGATGGACGTTAGCCATTCGACTATTGGACAAGGTTATCGAGATCGATACGCACTTCTGCCAGTAGTACAAAGCACCTCCTGCTAGACTAACAAGTCCTCCGCCGAAATATAGTGGGAATCTCGCCCACGACCACAATGCACTTGCCATCTCGTCTATATCATCGGTGTGCTGGAGGTCTGCTTAAGGCGGAAGCCAGTTTCTGGTACGCAAAGTATTGACGAAAATGAATTATGTACAGTGGCCGCCCAGTTGATAGATTTTCTAGGTCGTCGTTACCAGAGTGAGGTGTAACGAAAGTCGAGATCATATTCGCTAAGTGCATGTGGTTCGTCCTTGACTCGCGGAGGAGGGCCGTGCACCTCCACGTCGAGCTTCGTCGCCTGGCGCTGTTTCGCCTGTTGCTGCTTCAAGAACAGCACCCCATCAACATCACCTCACCTCTCGAACCAACCACGAATACCACTACAGCAAACCCCATCGAGCTCAGGGCTTACCACGACTACACCTCCCAGACTTGCACATAACCCACCTGCCGACAGGCTCCTACCAGCATCATGCAGCAAACGGGAATGCTGGGCGAGGGTCAGTGATGAGCATTACTGTGAGCAGCACGAGCTTCAACTAATGATGAATCAGATGGCATTCACATCGACATGAACCACCTGAAGAGCGGCGAGGTCAACCTCGGAACATCCATCATGGCGATCAACTTCAAGGACGGTGTGATACTAGGCGCAGACAGCCGAACCACCACCGGCGCATACATCGCGAACAGAGTCACGGATAAGCTCACACAGGTCCACGACACCATCTGGTGCTGTCGGTCAGGCTCCGCGGCGGATACACAGGCGGTAGCGGACATCGTGCAGTACCATCTCGGCATGTACGGTGTGACGAACGACGAACCTCCGACCACACAGACGGCGGCAGCCCTCTTCCAAGAGCTTTGCTATGAGAACAAGGATTCGTTGAGCGCGGGCATCATAATAGCAGGGTGGGATCACAGGCACGGCGGACAGGTTTACGCGATCCCTCTCGGCGGCTCGCTGCACAAGCAGGCGTACTCCATTGGCGGGTCAGGGTCGACGTACATCTACGGCTACTGCGACGCGAACTGGAGGGAGGGCATGTCCGAGCAGGAAGGAATCGCTTTCGTGAAGGGCGCGCTGCAGGAGGCGATCAAGTGGGATGGCAGCTCTGGCGGTGTGATCAGGATGGTGGTGCTGACGGCGAAGGGTGCAGTGAGGCATCTATACCTGCCCGATCGCAACTACGAAGGGCCAGGGACGGACAAGCCATAGTCTCATCCCACGTGGGCTGTTGCGTGCTTGGCGCATTGTGGACGTAGCGACCACGCACGTGGGTGGGATACAGCGTGCGGCATTTGCAAGCGTGGGCGTTGCTGGCTCTGTGTACCAGTAGGGAGCGTGGCATATACTCGGTGTTGGTGTAGGTTCTTCGGATGTGCTTGCGAAATGCTCTCCGAGATCCACCAATGAACCTAGTCTGCATCACTAGTTTGCGCTGCGGCAGTGCTTACGACACGACATCTCTACCGGGGCGGCGGGTTGCATTGTCGACCAGCACAGCGACGGGAGGGGCAATTCTGAAAGTAAAAGGAGTAGAAAGCTACCAACAGGTCTGTCCCCAGTGTCGCATCTGCCACTATAATTCGCCCTGCTGTAGGAACGCCACGTTAGCGTTGAGACTTTAAATGACGGTACGCCAAGTAAATATGTCGCAGGGAAGTGGCTTGTCGATCAGTGAGGATGCCGTTACTTCTCGCATCCAGTTACGACACTTGTAGATATCTTACATCTACTCACACCCAATTCTCACGCATTATTGCAGCTGTCTCATTGACTTGAGCACGGCAGCACAGAAGAGGCTGCATAGGAAGAGCATGGTCGAGGTTCGTGTTTTCCCGTGTTGTTGAGACATCCTGCGCGACTGCAGGTGCGATGCCCGGATCCTGCTATCTTTGACCGCCCTCTGGATGAACGTATCACTATCCGCGCCACCTTTCTCCCAAGCCAGCATATATCAGCGTGTTTAAGATACCGAGCATCACGACAGCCTCCTGGAAGCACTCCACGGACTCGAACCAGATCTGTGGGTACATTGGTACATTCACATGCGCCGCACGCGTTAGCCTCGCAAGGAGACACATCAATCTCACTGCCGCACGACACAACCTTCACTTTTTCTTGACTTACTTCTCACATCTTGATCTTCGCATCTCCTAGCACTGAGACTGACCAAGATCTTCTCCTAGACACCTTTACCGAACTCAATCGACAAGCTAATATGTCGGTTGTTCTCGATGGGGTGAACTTCTTTGGGCCGAGCCATTCCCAGTTCTCCTATCACGAAGCGCCACGAGCGCACGACAACGAGCCTCCTCCGCCCCGACGCAACCGAACGCCATCGAGGTTGGACAATCCTATGTCCGCCTCCCGGCAGCGAGCATCGAGCTCCTCGGCCTCACACACAACCCAGGAACAGCATGTTCCTTCTCAAGACACGTCGCGGGAATCCGCCCAGACGTCACAGCAAAATGCGACCCAGCCACCAGAGCCAGCCTTAGCGCCCACATCTACCCCAGCTCCAGGCACATCTCTCCCAGCTGCAGAAGGAGGGAGTACACCTACTCTTCAAGGCGCAGATACACGAACAAATCAACATGCCAAGATCAGAATTCGTGATCTCGAGCACATCCAGAGCCTCGCGACTGAAGACATGAGCGCGTTCTCCGAGATAAGAAGCCGGAGCCACTCAAGGTCGAGAAGCTCGCAGGATGAAGCACCACAGTACGAGATCAGTGACATGAAAGTCGAGCACATCATAGAAATGGTAGCCGGACTCTTGACGAAGATCACGACCACGAACGACCAACAGCACGAGCACCTGCACCGACAACCACCACATGTGGACGGTGCAGCACACTTGAACCCACAGACCAATAGCGTCCTTGCTTTCCACGGAAAGAACGTGCCCAGCATCACCATTCTGAGCTATCTAAGCCGCATCCACAAGTACTGCCCCACTAGTTATGAGGTCTTCCTGAGTCTGTTGGTGTACTTCGATCGCATGACGGAAAGAGTCAACGCTGGGCCGATGCAGTCGTTGCGACAAGCAAACGAGGCAGCCATGGAGCAGGATCGCAGTGCAGGCAGTTCGAGTGCGTCACTTGCCTCAGATCCGATGGAAGGGGTGGTAGCAACGACACCGCAAGGCACTCAAACAGTGACACCACCCTCTTCTGGCGGACTGGAGAAGGCACAGCATGATGGGCGGCCAGGTACTCCTCACAGCAGGTCATATCAGTCGGAGTCGCCCACGATACCGGCGGAGTTATCCAACGATCCGTACAACTTGTCACACTACTTTGTGGTGGACAGCTTCAACATTCACCGACTAGTCATAGCTGGAGTTACTTGCGCGAGCAAGTTTTTCTCCGACATCTTCTACACCAACTCTCGATACGCGAAGGTACATACAAGAATACACTAAGAACGGCTGACTTTTGCTAACAAGATATAGGTTGGTGGCTTGCCACTCCCAGAACTCAACCACCTCGAACTCCAATTCCTGCTTCTAAACGACTTCCGGCTATCAATCCCAGTCGAAGAGATTGAAGCCTACGGAACGATGCTCGTCGAATTCTACGCACGCGAAGTCGTGTCGCAGCAGAAAGCCGCACAGGCGCAGGCGGCAGCCATGCAGAACCGCTCACTCAGCGAAAGCTCTTCGGATAGCACATCGACTGTCAGAGCAGTCGCATGAGATCACAACAGCATCTGCCGAGCACATTCTCGATGACGTGCTCAACAACAAACAGCATGCCGCACAAGACGACATGCAACCTAACGACGAAACGACGGCGTACTCATGCGGCGAACACATCCCCTTCACTTCACCATCTCCGAATACCCGGCACAACTTACTAGACCGACCTTTCTTGCTGCGCTTGCCAGAGCGCGACGATAGACTTTGGACCATTATTGTGCTTTGCAGCGCCTTCAGTGTTTTGAGTAGCTAATACCCAATTGCTTTTCTTGTGCAGCGTTTTCGTTCTTGTTTTTGGTCGCGCCGGGTTTCAGCCTTTCAGGGCTGGCGAAGCAAGATGGCTGTGTGGGAACACATAGAGGCGTTGGAAGGGGATGGGTATGGGCGTTAGGCAGATCAGGTTTAGAGTGGTATGACAATGGTTCCAAAGCATAAGCGATCGATCATCAAACTGCTCCATTGGGTTCGAGAAAGATCCCTCGCACTTCGGCACTGCATCGCACGGTAAAATTCATGCCCGGCATCCCGAACCCTTGGCCTCTTCCGATCTATCGGATTCGAGCCGCATATGCTGGCAACCGCACCTCTTGTACCTGATCCATGTTATATCAGCGGAGGAACGTCCGGTGCAATCGGAAGTATGGTAGTGTGATGCAAACGGGTTTCGTGAGAGCAGATCCCGCTCGGGCGCGCCCCGGAAAGGCGGTCTGGTGGTTGAGATATGGCACCAGCCCTACCAACAACCGTGTTGCTTGTGTCTCGCTGCGTTCACCGAGCAAGCATTCACAGTTTCACATGATATCAGTCTTGTTTGGGAAGAACGACTGACGTAATCCGAGGGTGCCACAAGGACGTTTTTTCTGGCGCGAGCGACACGTGGTTACCCTGCACCTTGCCATGTGCTCCTTCCCTGGTATGATGCTCTTTCTTTGCTATCAATAGCAACCCGAACACAAGAATTCAACCCATTGACTTGATCGCCACTTGCTTCAGACGCGCGAGATAGCACAAAAGTGACGTCTGATCACTGCCATCAGGTGAGCAAGTCCGAAACTCGAGAAGGAGGAAGGAGGAAACATCTTTCAGCAAACTTCCACAACTCCTTGGTACCTCACTGCTTCAACTATCTAGTTCCTTGCGCTCTCCAACGGCGGACGACGTCTTCTCAACTAGCAAGCGAACACATCGACACCTCATCTTCCATCACTCACTCAACCAAGCAGTGGCAGCTCGCCGCCAACTCGACAGGAATCGCCAATATGTCTACGGGGCACATTCACGTGGCGGCACTGTAAGTACTCTCTCACTACATCCGGACTCTGTATATATGCTAACGCCGCTTAGCTTCCAGCCATACACACTCCGCTTCTACGACAAGGAAGATGCACGACCATCAAGCCCAGAAACCGTGCGTACTCGTGAGGGCCCGGTCGCCAATGCGCAATCGCAACTCGACGGTCAAAAGAGTTCAGAAAACGTGCCGGCCTGTGACAGTCCAGTTGCTGAGGAGCAAGCACAACTCGGCGCTCAGAAGAGCTCCACTGTCAAGCTTCCAACACGACCAAGCACCACCAGTCTCTTCAACGGTCCGACACCACCATTGACCCCAACCGCAGCTGCCCAAGAGTTCTTCTTCCCGCTTGCGACGTCCGACTCGACGAAGTCTGGAAGGCGTCCATCTAAGCAACTTGGCGACCCGCGCTCGCTAGCACGCAGTGAGATCGATGAATGGGCCCAGGGACCAGTACTCGGCCAGCCACGTTCTCTCGCCGGTCCTCTGCCTTCAGGGTCCATACTTGACTTCGCCAAGGAGTACGAGAGGCAGGTGCAGCTGAATGAGGCCAAGAAGAAGACGCATCCCCCACCACGCTCGCGTAGTCCTCCAAGGACTAGCCACGAGCGCGGCTTCGAGACCAAATGCTGGGCTATCGAAGATGCTATCCTGGGCAATGCTGGGCTTGTGAATGCAGTACGCTCGGCAGCCGACACGGAGGGCATTGACGTCTCGTGGATTGGCTCGCTCGGCTTCCCTACGGATGCGCTGCCCGCTGCCACGCGCGAAGCGATTCGCGACCACATGCTCAATGAGTACCAATCCAGCGTCGTGTACTTGACGGACAAAGACTTCAGCGGCCATTACATTCACTACTGCAAGACCATCTTGTGGCCCATATTCCACTATCAAGTCCCGGATCATCCGAAGAGCAAGGCCTATGAGGACCATAGCTGGGAGTTCTATCGTAACGTCAACCAAGGCTTTGCCGACAAGATCGTCGAGGGCTACAAGCGGGGCGATACTATCTGGATCCATGACTATCATCTCCTTCTTGTGCCTGGCATGGTCAGGAAGAAGCTGCCAGATGCCTCAATCGGGTTCTTCCTTCATACTGCATTTCCATCGTCCGAGATCTTCCGCTGTTTAGCGACTCGGAAAGACTTACTGGAAGGGATGCTTGGTGCGAATCTTGTGGCCTTCCAAACCGACGAGTACGCGCAACACTTTCTGCAGACGTGTAGTCGGATCTTAAACGTGGAGACCACAGGCGAAGGCGTCCAGCTTGAGGATCACTTCGTCAACGTTGTCAGCGAGCCGATCGGTATCATTCCATCAGCTCTGGACGAATATCGCAAAGACGCAGATGTGGAATACTGGATCGACGAGATCAACGAGAAGTACAAGGACAAGGTGCTCATCGTGGCACGAGATAGACTCGACAACGTCCATGGCGTACGTCAGAAGTTGCTTGCATACGAGCTTTTCCTCAACAGGTACCCGGAGCTGGCCGACAAGACGGTCCTCCTTCAAGTGGCAACTTCGACCAGCGAGCAGAACGAGCTACTCACGGTTGTTGCCGACATCTGCTCCCGTATCGATAATCGGTACTCCACATTGACGAATCATCCTCTGGTCTTCCTCAAGCAGGACATTGCTACTCCTCAGTATTTGGCCCTGATGTCGTGTGCTGATGTGCTGATGATATCCGCCCTTCGCGATGGCATGAATCTGACTCCTCATGAATACGTGTACTGCCAGGATGGTAACGCTGGAAGCAAGAAGCATGGTCCTCTCATTCTGAGTGAGTTCACTGGAAGTGCGGCAGTGTTCAATGACCACATCTCGATCAATCCATGGGACTACCAAAAGATGGCCAATGCTATCAAGACCGCGCTAGACATGACGGATGCTGAGAAGGAAAGCCGCTGGATTGGTCTGCATTCGATCGTCATGCAGCAAACTGGCGGTCGCTGGGCTATGGAGCTCAACAAGGCTCTCGCTAAAGTACACGAAGAGCACAATCAACGCTCATCGACCTCAGTACCGCGATTGTCGGCAGCCGCAATCAGCGAGAAATACAAGCGTGCGCAGAACCGTGTCTTCATCATCGACTATGAAGGCACGCTAGCACCGCATACGACTCGCGAAGGCATTCCGCTTACTTCTCCGACTCGCGTCATCGATACTTTGAACGACCTGATGAACGATCCGAAGAACACCGTTTACATCATGTCAGGCCGCAAGCCAGAGGAGCTCGAAAAGGTCTTTCGCACTGCCAACGGACTTGGCCTCATCGCTGAGAACGGATGCTTCGTTCGCGGATATGGTGCTGCAATTGACGACTGGGAGGTTGTGGTGGACCTGGAAGATGTCGATCGCTGGAAGAGCGACGTCAAGTCGATACTGCACTACTACCACGAACGCATGGAAGGAAGCTACATCGAAGAGCGCCATTGCAGTCTGCTCTTCCACTACGAGAAGGTCGACGATCAAGGAGCGGCCACCCGTACGGCAGGAGACTGCGCTGATCAGATCAAGAGCGGGTTCCAAACGATGGCTATCCACGCTGTGCCGGTCAACAAGGCCGTGCTCGTCGAGCAGGTGGACTTCAACAAGTGCACCGCTGCCACTAACGTCTACAACGACTTGAAGGCGAAGAATGTCATTGGCGGCCATGGAGGGCCCGACTTTCTCATGGTGGCTGGAGACGATCGTGAGGATGAGGTGGTTTTCCGCTGGGCCAACCAGCTCGGCAAAGATGAGGAAGTCCGTGACGTCTTCACCGTGTCAGTAGGCAAGCGCAACACAGAGGCGCAGGCGGCTGTCACTCAGGGCTCGACTGGTTTACTAGGAGTGTTGCAGAAGCTGGCGAAGATCTCGTTCGACTCGGAGCCCGTGGACTACTTCAACAGTTCGCGCAAGGCTAGCAGCGCTGCCGAGCGGACTTGAGCTATGGCGTGACGTGCAAGAGGGAGAAGGAGTTTGATGGTGGTATATTGCTTTGCTGGTTCAACTGCATGATACCCCCGGAATGCGTAGTTGCTATGGTGTTGTAGCATAGTTTGAGACTCTACTTCAGTATGCAGAGATAAGATAGCAATGCAATGTGATTGATCTCATCTGGGATGAGTTGTCAGCTTTCCGCCCATCTCAAGGTGGTCTTATCCGCCACTATAGTAGCAGCGGTCGTGAGGGTGGTCGTGGGAATCACATCCTCAATACACACGCCTAGCTTTGTTCCCGAACGCATCAGCCGTTGGTCGCTACGATGTGTCGCTCCGGCCTATATGACATCTCGGTATCCCAAGCAGCTTGAGAGAGTACTGTCCACGTTTGTAGTGGCAGAGATCGTAAGGGTGACCGTGGGAATCACCTCGCCAGCACCGACACTGAAATCACGCCTACCATTGATCTCGAATGCGTGAAGTCTCACTCATATCATTATCGTCCTATGTAGAAGCGTCTCGCTAATCTAGACATTGGAGATCATCATTGCGGCTTCAACGCCTCCCACCCCTGCAACTCCTCCCCTCCAGCCTCATCCATTAGCCCGTTAGTAGGCCTGCGAGGAGGTAGCGGAGGGTTCGCAACAGCCGCGGCCGGAAGAGGCGTTCTCCTCGGCGCAGGTGGAGGTGGCGCCGCTACACTCCTAGTCGACGCTGTAGACTGCGAGCTCTCGCCCCGGAGAAGATTGGGCTTGGCCGGCTTCGGTGGAGGCGCGGGCTTACGCAAAGTGTGCTTCATGTGAATACGCCCATCATCGCTCGCTCCGTCGAAGTTGAAGGTAGCTGGCCGGGAAGGCTTCTCGGGCGCTGGTTCTTCCGATCTGGGAGGTGGTGCCGGCTTTCTAAACGGCATATCACTCTTCACCGACCCGCTTCGAGCTACATTGTTGTACACGAACGGCGTGCGAGAGGGCGTAACAGTCGGCTGCTCCACTTCAACCCAGTCCGGCTCCGCAGTCGGCGACCAGGGGTTAGCTGGTCGAGCTGAGTTTGGCACTTGCTGGTTGCTTGGAGGCCGAACGCTCGAGCGCGCTGGCATGCCGTTGTCGAGCCACCACTTGCGCTTGTCAGAGCTGGCGGGTGGGAGGCCAGGTTCGATGGGCTCGTAACCACCGAGGGATTCGAGGTCGCTATCCTCGCCCTTGTGGTTCGCTGGGTGGTCGCCGATCATTTCGCGGCGCTTGGAGTAGAGCTCGGCGGATATGTTGTCTTTCGTGGTCTGGTCGATGACATTGATTGTGCAAGTGAACAGGCCCCAGACTGGTCGATGGTCTGAGAAGCGGAGGGGTGCAGAGTCGTAGTAGAGTTGGCGGAGGTTGTCGCCTCTGGTCAGGATGCGATCGGTCCATGCTGGTATTCGAGCCTTTTCTGATGTGTCGTACTCGTCCGTCCGGAGATTGAACTTGTACGTTGGTAGGAAGGCTGGCGTCTTCTCAGAGTAGTGTGGGAAGGACTGCCCATGCACCATCTGCAGGTTTAGCTGGTCGTTTTCGTAGAGCGTACCGAGATCGTGTTGATCGATAAGTTGTCTCACACGCTCATTGCCCATGCCGATACGGTAGTTGAAGTCGCCAAACCAGATGACAGTCTTGTGATCCGAGATCGACCGGTCTCGCTGGAACCGCAGACCTTCGCTGATCGTGCGATAGTCTTGGTTACGCTCATCGTAGTTCTGGAAACCAGCAGCCAAGTGTGCAGTGACGAGGCAGATCGAGGTGTCCGCATACTCGAAGCGGATGGCCACAGCACCTTTGTTGCCAGCCATACCGCTCATGCCTGTCTTCTTGACTGCGCCTTCCACATTCTTAATGAGTTGCAAGACGTTCGCTTTCACGAACACCGATAGCGAAGCGCCGACAAGCTGACCACCTCTCAACAACAGATAGTCCTCCCCGCCATGTCTCTCTGCATTCCGGTTCAGCGTCTTCCTGACCGCATCTTCCCACACCTGCCGCCGATGCGGATCAGTAGCCATGATCTGCTGCACGTCCAACTGCACGATCTCCTGAAACGCCACAGCGTAGATCTCAGGAAGTCGGAGATCCTTTTCAATGTCCGGGCAAAGCCATGGCGAGAGGTCTTCAGATACACCTTCAGTCTTTCCGTTGAGGTTGAAGGTGCCGATCCAAATGTTAATATGCTCAGCGGAAGTATACTCCGGAGCCCTTCGGCCAACCTCTGCGGCTACCCAGTCATTGATAGGGTCGAATAATGTGACAGGCTGTTGGCCGACTAGTCGTCCAAGGAGCATATCGATCGTGTTTTGTCGACCCTTGTCTTCGAAGTTGTTGATGTACATCCGTTGCACAGACTTTCGAGCGTCCGCAAACATACCGGCCAAGGACGACTTCCCGGCTCGTGTGTAGGATGATTTCAGTGCACCAGTCCCGGTGTATATCTTGGCTAATGTGTCGCCATTGTCTGCCCAAAGCATGCCGTGCCTCGCCCAGAAGTCAGAAGTAGGCCTTTCCTCGCCCTGCTGCTTTAGGAAGACTTCCAGCATCATCTCCGAGAGATTCGTTTGTATCACGTTTGTGCGATCCAGGCAATCCAGGCAGTTTGTCCTGAAGATACCGTTTTGTTTCACTATGATCACATTAGCATCGCTATAGCTTGTTCCACGGACAAGAGGCGGAACGTACTGATCTCATTCTGACCATAAATAGAATGCTTCCGCCCATTCTCAACCACTTTCTCGACCGTGTCTTCTGTCAAAAAGTACTCAAACGACATCGCAGAGTCCAGAATATACCGTCTTATCCCCCTCGCAGCATCATAGCCCGCCCCCCTCGTCTCAGAGTGAAAATCATACGTCAACGACTTCAGATGGTTATGCTCCGCCGTCTCCGCACCCTCCTCCGACCGCTGGTTGAGCGAGCTATTCTTGACTTGCGACTCGTACAGCCGAATCAGCTGTGCTTCCTGCGGTTTCTCATCGCTCAGCAGATCCAGCACGTAGACATCGCCGTACGCCTTGACAAGACCTTCGAAATGCTTGTCAAAGGCGGGTTTTGTCGCTTCTTCGGACCGTGTGATTTGGATCTTCTGCTGTGTAGGAAGACCAGCCTGCTGTTCCCAGAACAGTGGCACGCTGCCTCTGCATTGCACGTACGAGAAGCAGAGCTGGTCTGTGCAGAAGATCGTTTCCGTTTCGACGAAGTTGGCGACGTTGCCGTCGTCGTCTATGCCGCGGGCGTTGAAACGGGTGCCTGCTCTCCGACATGACAAGCGAGAGATGAGTGTCATGGTCGATGGCATGCCGATGTCTTTATATCGGAGCGGAGAAGAAGAGGCCGGGACGTTGACTGTCGCTGCAAATCCGCGCATAGCAGAAGTCAGGATGCCGGACTGGTCCAAGGCCGTCTTCTCGCGGTCCGAGAGGCGGGAGCGGAATTCGACGAGGGGCTGGATCATGTGGGTGTTCCAGAGGAAACCGGCGTCTAGGCTGTCGATGGCGACGGTCGTGGAGTCTGTTGGCCGGTCTTGGAGGCGCTTGGTGAGGTCGAAGTCGTTGCTGTAGTAGAAGCTACCGCCACTCAGAAGCTTCTTAAGAGCCATGCAAGGGTGCTCAAAGAGCGCATCTTTGTTCATTGACCCGTCGTAGCCATCAGGATCGGCGTTGTCGTTTGGAAACGGGTTCACTTGAGTGTTAAGCAAGTGGTCGTAGTCGCCACTGCTCAGGCAGTGAAACTCGACATTCCGGATCTGCTGAACGTTCTCGCCTGGTCGCACTGTGGCTGCTTTCTTGCTGTCGGTTACCACGCAGAGGAAGATGTCGCCGTTGATCGTGATGAGGCCAAGAGTGCCTTTGATATCCAAGGAAGGTAGCGTGCGGTAGTCGCTCATATCCAAGCCCTCGTCGCCCCATGGCGAGAACTCGACGATGCATTTTGGTGGCGAACCGTCAGCGAAGGACTGATTCGACGTCGACGTCCTCAAACTGAGACTTGATGGATTGTGTCGGAAGATCAAGACGTGCGTTTCAGTGCTGAGGGCGATGGCTCTCTGAGGCCCTTCTCGCAGAAACACCTTGATAGCCATGCTGTCCAAACATGCTTCCGAGCAATTTCGAACTGGAGCCAGTCAAAGAGGAGTCCAACGGATGAGTGTAACGCGTGAATGATCGATCGATTGTCCAATTTGACGAGGTTCGGAAAAGAAGGTATTCAAGGTGAAATAAATTTGTAGTCAAGAAGTTTGGAGGCCACAGGCTGCTGACGGAAAGAGAAGGTGGCCATGTGGCGCAGGCTTCTCTTAGGACGAAAAGTTACACGCATGCATCCACGGAACGTTCGGATACGATATACATATGTTTTGAAGTGATAGTATGGTTACATTGATTGCTGAAGACCGTCCCAACATATAGCAGCAGCAGCGACAGAGGAAACACGTAGATTCATAGCCTATGCGGCTTCAAAGGATACTACTAGAACCAACGCTCAATCAACCCTCCCCGTCATCTACAAGCAAGGCCCAAGCAGATCCAGGCTGCGCGATCAGTCTGCACAATGACGCTCCCCCAACAAACAGTTCTAGCTTGGCCAAACAGCCTTCCCATGTCCAAACATGCAATAGCAAACGTGCGATGTCTCAAGCTTAATCGATGGATCGATCGCGTCCTTCTCTTCAAGATCCTCTCACGAGCTCGCCTCAACGATAGTAGTTGACACTAACACGCCTGTGACTTCCACTGCTCGCCCTCGGATCGTAATAACCTCTGCTCTCCCTGCCCTCTCTGCTCCTCCCAGCATTTGGCGGAGCGTTCACGTATTGGTAAGTCTCATACTCGCCTCTCGGCCTTGATTCCGCTCTTTCCCGTCGTATTTCCTGTTCCTTCTCGTGGATGCTGTACTCAGACGCCGGAGCTGCCGTCCTTGATTTCGACGACTTCTGCGTGTGCGAAGTTCTGCTAGTCTTGTGCTTCGTTCTCGAACGAACGTCATCGCTAGAGGAGACTGAAGCGTCGCTCGAGTCGTCGTGGTGGACTTCTACGTAGTCGGCTCGAGGTGTCCTCGTCTCGATCACGGTAACATCGTGCAACTGTGGAGGGCTCGGGGCCTCGGATCGTCTGGTCTCTGTTCGAGAGACGCTCGTGTGGGTGCTTTGAGCTGGCGGCGGAGGTGGTGGTGCTGGTGCATCGTAGCTCGATCGCTTGCGCTCTTCAACCACACGGGTCTTGGAGACGTAGGATGCCCGTGGTGGCGATTGAGAGTAGTGGCGAGTGCGTTTTACTTCTCTTACTCGTGCTGGTACCGAGTAGTCTGGTTCATCTTTGACCTTGAGAAGGCACATCGAACGGTGGGTGGGTGCGCTGATGCTCTTGAGATTGGTGTATGGCGGCGGGGTGACAGGACAGTGTCAAGGTGGTGTACAGCCCAACATCATCAATGATGACCACGAGACGGAGGGGACAATGGAGGACGAGGAGGGGAAAGTGTTTGCTATCTCACCTGTGCTTTTAGACTGTCTTACGAGGCGGGTGACGGTGGTGTGCAGCGGCACCGACCTTGTTTTCAAGCCGGCGACCAAGGACCGGGGTCTGCCAATGGCTTTGGGCACCAATCGCGTCCTTTTACCCGTTAGTGCCATAGTAATAACTACCATGCTGCACGCGGAAGTCAGGCCCGTTGTAGACTTGATCTTGCGGCCTGATGAAGAGGGCATGTTGGTTGGGATGGAGGAGGAAGAGCCCTCGGAGTTCGTCGGGGGAGTAATTCACTTCGATCGACATCTGCCCCCGCCCGTTGCGATCGTCACGGGCCACCCGAGCAATACGAGCAACGACATGCTGCCAAGTCTGTCAGGCAGGTGTGTTCTTCCTCCCTTGAGCGGGCAACTGCTTCTGCACACGTGAACGACTGCGGATAGGCAGTCTGTAGATGCTGCCATCATGAGCGGCCGATCAACGCCGCAAGCTTCCCAGCAGAGGAACAACCGCAACCTCTCACAGATCCGACATACACAGATCAATGGAGTGAAGAGCAACGACAAAGTCCTCGCTTCGTTGCGGGCGACACAGGTCGTCGCCTCGAAGCCGGTTCTCCCAGCAGAGTTGTTGGCTCTGATACTGGACTACCTGCCTGTTCCGGACCTCGTACACTTCGCTCAAGTATCCCGGAGGTTACAGGAGATGGTCTACGATGATACCCGGTGGATACAAAAGCTGAAAACTATTGGGGTATGGAACGAAGCAGAGGCAAGGCAGCGGGTGGAAGATGCTATGAAGAGAAAGGCCGAAGCACAACGAACGAAGGAGGTGGAAGAGGCGAGGAGGACTGGCGTCAACCTGCCTGGCAGTGTCAATGGGATTGCTGGAGGTGGGAGGCAGCCTACTGTCAACGTCACACTCTTTGATGCAGGTGCAGAGGAGGCCAAACATAGACAGAGCCTGGACAATCAGCCGGCGCATACTCCCAAACGTCGGACAACTCTCGTAGACGGCTTCGACGACATCACGAGTTCTCCTTCGTCGCCTAGCCAAGCTACGACCAAGCCATGGGATCCGTCAATCGCCTTGCACGTTCTCAGTCGAGCTCGATCGATACGCGGACGCGCCAGACAGGAGTTCGGCAGGATATATGGTGCTTTGGGCCCGCTGCACATGAACCTTGCTCGCTCCAAGAACCATTCGGATGCTGTGATCTTCAAGACGTATCGCGATCCAGAGCAGCAGGCTCAAATTCTTTCGTCTCTGAAGCAATTCGCGCAGTTCGACTCGGCTCTGGGATGGCAGGAACGTGAACAGAAACTCGATTCTATGATTGGGGTTTTCGAGAATGCCGTGCTTCGTGAGTTTGAGCAAGGCCTGGCGGCGAATGATGTTGATGGCCGTATGCATCGATATGCTCATGTCCTAGTCACGCTAAACGGTGGCAGTGCGGGCCTGGACACTTTCATCGCGAAGAACCCACTCATGGCGCGCAATAGCCAGGTCGACAATCCACTGGCTTGCCTTCAAGATGTTGCATCGGGTCACGTCGATCTGAACCCGTCGCGGCAAATGTTCGAGTGGCTCGCGGTCATGATGGTGGAGCAAGCAGCCATCGTTGATCGAGTCTTTCCTCCCTCGACTGACGTCCTAACTCCACTGCTTTCGCGGTTGTGCGACGATGTCATCGCGGACTACCTTACTACACTGTTCGACGAAGCCCACGGAAAAGGAATCGAGACCTACGTCAAAGCCGTGTCAGGAACTTTCGAGCAAGCCCTTCGCTTTTTGGCGTCGCTGAAGCCAACGAAGGCATCTCCGGCAGACTTTGCCAAGAAAGCCAAAGCAATGGTTACTGGTTGTTACGAGAAGCACATCGACTTGTACCTCACGGAGGAGCTCGCAGTGTTTACCAGCAAGTCGGATGCTTCGGTAACGCACTGGGAGAAGGAGCTGTCCGACCAAGAAGCTTCTACCGAATCGTTCTTCATGTCGAACATCAGTCGGCAGGCTGCGAAGCGGGACTTCCTATCCTCGTTCAAGAAGGTCGTTATGATGCCCGTCAACGTTCTGCCGGCTTTCAGTGCCGCCAAGCCAGCAGCAGTAAAGTCGAGCGCGAATCTAGAAGCGCTTGATACTTCATATTCTGGAGGCAGGCCCAGATCTCCGAGTCTCAACACTGGCTCAAACACACCTCAGCGGCCGGGCACACCGCAAGGCGAAGCTCCGACGACCGAATTGGCGGCCAAAGCAGCCATCATGAACTCTCGCCTCGAAGGCATTAAATCGTTGTTCAGCGTCGAAGTCGCGCTAGATCTGACGCATCTGGCGAAAGGCTGCATCGAGCGAGCTGCGATCATGGTCCGTATGGGTGGCACCTACGACGATGAAGCGAAGGAGCAGTGCGAGGCCATCTTCGTCACATTGCTCGACGTGCTGGGCGACCGGCACATCCGAACTGGTTTCGACAAGGCCATTGGTCACCTGGGAACCTACAACCCGCGCGAAGTTCGACAGCTGAGGTCGAAAGGAAGTGCAAATGGTGGAACCACGGTCACCGGCACAAGTGGAGTGGAACCACTCGTCACCTTCCTCGAACTCGTCAACGTAGGCGATCTCATCCAACAGATGATCGACGTCTTCTACGCCCAAGAGTTGGTAGCAACCAAGCTCACCAACCGCGACGACTTCCTCGACCCCGCCGTAAAGGAGAAGAAACGCTTCGAGCAAATGCTCGACGAGCGCGTAGCAGCAGGTCTAAATCGCGGTATCGACGTCCTAATGGACGAAGTGGAGTACATCTGCGCCACCACCCAACTCCCCACCGACTTCAATCCTGGAGCCGGACCCAACGGCACACTCCACATGGTCGACATCGGCGCCAGCGAAACCGCCAAACAAATCGTCGCCATGATCTCCGGCCACACAGGCATGCTCACAGGCACAACAGACAAAAACATGCTCGACGTTTTCGTGCAAGAAGTCGGCCTCCGCCTCTTCGGCGCACTATGCAAACACTTCAAACGCCAACGCATCTCCGTAGACGGCGCCATCAAACTCATCTCCGACATCAACCTCTACTCCGACTTCATCAGCACCCTCAAACAGAAACCTTTGAATCCTTACTTCCACGCTTTGCGAGAAATGAGTCAGATATACCTGGTGGTGGTGGATCCGCCGGCCGGGTATTTTGCGGCTAATGCGAAGAACATGAGTTTGCTGTCGACGAAGCGCTCGAAGACGGCAGCGCAGGCGAAGGAGCTGGCGACGATTATTGCGGATTCAGGGCGGTATCAAGGGATTTTGGGGGCGGAGGAGGTTTATGAGTTTGCGGAGAGGAGGGCGGATTGGTTGTTGATTAAGGGGGATGTGGAGAGGGCTATGTATGGGGTTGGGTGTGTGGTCATGTAGTGGGATCTATGAAGCTACCTACACCCTAGGCGGAGAGCTGCTGTACTACCGTCTTCGTACATGTACATGCATGAGATCCAGACCAGATGAGGTTAGACTGGCAAGGCTGTGTTGAGGGACAAGGCTGGACATTGGTACGTTTTGATCCTGCTACCTCTTGTTGTTGTGTCCTGACGTTGGGATCATCTTGAATAAGCCATCATGGACGGCCTCAGCATCGCCGCGTCCATCACTGGAATTATCACTGCGGCTACCCAAGTCGGCCTTTGGCTGTCGCAAATCCGTGATGCGCCAGCATCCGTGGCTGCCGTTGCGTCTGAGATTCAGCATACCAAGGTGGTCTTCCGCGCTCTACAAACCTTCATCAATCGTAACAAATCAGGAGCCCGTCAGAACTCATGGATAATACAAGTGGACGATATTACGGTGATCCTCACGCAAACCGTTCTTGTCCTCTCTCAACTTCGGTTAATGTTTGAGCCCTGGTCGAACGACGGCCAGCAGATTAACATCAGCACGATGGACCGAGTTCGTTGGATCAGACAGGAAAAGGCAGTTGGACGTTTGATCGACCAGCTGCAAAGGCACAAAACCTCACTGACCTTGCTGTTTCAGCTCATCCGAATGTGGGTGCGAGTTGTACCTTACCACACGTATGAGGAGCTAACGATGGATCCGTCTCTAGTGAGGGTGAAGTCCAAGCTCTACAGCATGCAGCCGCATTACAACAACATATCGAAGATATGCTCCAGACGGACGATGCGCTTGCAACAAGACTCAGCCGCTTGCAATCACCAATTAATGCCGTCGAGCTCAACGATTTCGAAGTATCTGCAGAGGAAGTCGCAGTGACACCAACAGCTGACGCTATTGCCTTGGCAACTCACGACAACCACGAACAGTCAATCTCCAGAACCGGTCCTACCATGCAGCGCCCGTACGATCATGTACTGGATAGGACTCGAGTGTATAGCCGTGTCAGGCACCTGGAGGTGGATGCAATCACACTAGCATCAACGACTAGATCTCGAGGCTGGTCTGTCCTATCGGGTTACAGTCTGGCACAGATCTCCATCATCGCTGTCGTAAACCTGCCTCTGGACGAGCCTGAGCTGAAGGCGTTCGACCAACTTGTTTTTTCCGCCGGTCTTGGTGCCCTGAAACCCCACGGCGGTCACACAAGGGACCTTGCCTACACGAGTCTATCCAGGAGTTTCTGGAACACGCAAACATCTTTGCCCAAACATTTGACAAAGGAATTTCATGAGCTCAAGTATGGCTCGCCGTTGAGCCCAGAGCGTGGAGTGACAAGCCGTATCGTAGCTACTGATCGCTGGCTTGATGATGATGATGATGATGATGATGCTGAGCCCGATTGATTATGCGTAACAATTAGAATCCACTGAGGACAAGTGGCCGGCTAGTTCTTAGCATATGAAGTCCTGCAGCAGCTTCTAGCACTTCTCTTCTTGGAAAAGTTCACCGAACATGTCTTCGCACAGCGCGGTTGCACCCATGCTGATACTGAGCAGCTGTTTTTCATCCTTACTGCTAACAAGAGTCGTTGATCCTCATGACTCACCTGAGCAGCTCAGCATCCTGGAGGCAGGTCTCAAAAAAATCATCTCCGTCTTGCCTACATGTAGAACAATCCATCCGACCATCTCTCACCTTTTCCTGATTCACTGATCATGGATCCTTCAAGCATTTCCAAATCTGTCCTGGCGGAACATGATGGAGATGCCTCAACCACAGATCAACACCTAACGCCAGAGTTTCGATCGACGTACGGCTTGACAAAATTCCATGATGTCCCGCCAACGAACCAGACCTTGACGAGAATCCGAAAGGAACTCAACGCATGCCTCCGTGACCCACCACCAGACTGTACTCTAGGACCTACGGGCGAAGATCTCGTCAGTGCGAGGCATGACCTAAACCACACACAAGACTAATGACCAGCAGTTGACCTGGCAGGCAACCATACGAGGACCAGTGAGTCACCCCCAAGTTCGAACCAGCACTAGACTGATACTCTATAGATCAACACACCGTATGAAGGAGGTCTCTGGCATCTCGACATCCGCTTTCCTGGCGATTATCCTTTCGCAGCTCCAAGGATTACGTTTAAGACGAGGATATATCATCCCAATATCGATAGTGAAGCTCGCATCTCGCTAGATATACTCGGTGGGCAGTATTGCACAGCTTTGACTGTTGATAGAGGTGACGCCCTGCGAGCAGTGCTCGCGGTCTGATTCAATATCAAACGCTGACATCTGTACAGTCTTGTTGAGCATCAGTTCTCTTCTCGACAATGCTAATCCTTACGAGCCCTTGGTGCCTGAGATTGCAGATGTATATCTCAACGACAGGCCACGGTATGATGCAACGGTTAAAGAGTGGACGAGGAGATATGCGATGCGAAGCTGGTCATCGAACCCTTCGTGTCTTATCGACGTTGTTGCCTTCTGAAACCCCTCAAAGAAAGCATCCTGTATCTCTTACTTTGAGAAGCAGTCCATTTGTTCTTGTATGTTTGCTGCTATCTGGGAATCTATAAGCGCATCTGCCGTAGCTTATAGTTCTCTCACTGCTGTCTCCAACTCTCAGCTCTCTGTTCTACGACAGCTCAGCGATCATGGATTCCGACTCCGACTCCTACGACGATGACGATCACTACAATACCGACCTAAAGCTCACACCAGAATATTGTGCCTACTACGGCATAAAACCTGTTGATGATAGCAAGCCCGCTGAAGATGACGACAAGCCGAAGATGAAGGACGAGAAGGCGAAGATGAAGGACGAGAAGGCGAAGAAGAAGAAGAGGAGTCGTGGAGGGGCGCGACAGGACGGGTTGGCAAAGCTCACCCTGGAGCTCGAACAATTCGAATCGGAACCATGTGATCTTATGAGTGCCGGACCGATTGATGAAGACATGGTCAGCTTGCCCTACCATCCCGAGTAGTTTCTTTTGAACGTTGACGAGTCGCAGTCCCACTGGAAGGCAACCATCCGCGGACCCGTAAGTTGTGTTCCACTCCAAGTTTCCATGCCCAAATTGACACTGCTCCCAGAACCTGACCCCATACGAAGGCGGCGTCTTCCACCTCGACATCCGCATCCAGAATTATCCGTGGCACGCTCCACGCATCGTATTCACGACCAAGATCTACCACCCAAACGTCGACAGTTCAGGACGAATCTCTCTAGACTGTTTGGGCAGCAATTGGACTCCTGTCAATTCACTCAGTACAGGTCAGTGTCTGACGACCCATACCTGACTAAGTTTCGTTGCTAACCGCTGCCTCTTCTGCTTAGTACTTATGGGTATCGTATCTGTGCTGGCCGCACCTTGCCTCGACGAACCGATCGAACCTGACATCGCCTCAGTGTACCTTAACAATAGAGCGCGGTACGATTCGACAGTTCGAGAGTGGACGAGGAAGTATGCGATGCTGGCGGGGCCGATAAATTACGATTGAGAGCCAGGTCTCGTTGTCCAGTTCCGGTGAGCAGGCTACCGAAGTATGTGCAGGAAGAGACTGCAACCCAGCAGAGAATTCCAATGAGGTCTGCAAGACTTTCCAATCCCCAACCATCACGATATCGAGATCCTCCAGTCGATTTCAGACTCTAGCATGAGGCGACGAGAAGCTCAGTTTCCAGTCGATGCCTGCTCTGCTCTCTCCACAACCCCCCATCCTCCGTAATGTCCGCCCACGGCGGCCTCACAGCCTGCAACTCCACAAGCTCGCTCTCACTAAGAGCTTCATCCCGCATCATCTTATTGATCAACTCTCTCAGCCTAGCATCGCTCGGCCATGGTTCGTAAGCCAAGCTGTCGTAGTACACAGCATCGGCCTCGTGCTGTATGTCCGGCGCTAGCTCACGTACAGATCTTGCAAAAGTTTGTCAGACCTCGTTGCTTCGTGGAGAGGCGGCGGATCGACCAGGTCGAGTGCCAAGGCTACGATTTCTTTGCTCAGCTTCGACTGGTCGGCCCCAAACGTTCTCCGCTGGCTTGACGGAGGTGCTGCCACTACAGTCTCCGCTCAACTGACCAGCCGTCTGTCAAGCTTTCTGAGAACGGGCTGGAAATCCGTAGCCCATAACTTTTTGAATATGCCTACCAACCGACTTCCCACGCAATAACGCAAGACAATATGGGTATGCCCCTGAACGCCACCTCCCGCACAAATCCACACATTGAAGCCTCCAACACTCAATCATCCTCTATAGCACTGCCGCCCTTCTCACCCTGCTTGCCCTTCAACCCCAGCATCTCCTTCCCCTTCCCCAACGCATCCCGAAAACTCCCGCTCCTCTGCTGCCCGCCGCGCCCAGCACTGAGCGTGCGCTCCTTACTCCTGCTCTTCTTCTCCTCCTTCTCGCCATTCTTCGGCCCTACAGCCATCATATTCCCCTCCCCGCCCCGCCCCCAATGGTAGACCCCCTTTGGGTCATTGTTGTGGTGGGCGGGGGTGTCGATGTCTTGGGCTCGGCGGGCTTCTTCTGCTGAGTCGTTTTTGGCCATGTTGCCGGAGCCTGTCGCAAATATACCACGTTAGTCTAGCTTGCGGTTCGGGGGAGGGAAGGGCAGGCGTACCTCCACGACCTGTGGTATACGTCTGCGACTTCAGCGTAGGTGTCTGAAGGTCATCGGGGCCTGCGGTGTTGGACGGCTTGTTGCCGAAGTTCCCTGCGCCTCCTCGACCGTGATGTGCGGTCTTTGTTTGGTCTGGCATCTTTGGCTGTTGCTGCTGGTTTGCCATGCTCGCGGGGTTAGATCTGGTTGTGGACTGTGGTAGTTATGGCTGTAGCTTCGCCGTTGGTTGAGGGAAACGCAACGCAGATGAAGGGAAGGTATGGAATGGGGTGAATGAGGAAAGCAAAACGTGAGCAAGCAGATGACCTATCCTGTCGCAATTTGAGTTTCTTGACTCTTCGTGAGCCAAGGCAACTGAAGATGCCTTGCGGGGCACACGTGGTGGAGTTGTACGTAATGCCAACCATCGTCCTGGTAGAACGGACGGCAGAGTCGACCAACGGTCCTTCGATGAGGAGCCATGTGGTGTGGTATACCATAGAGCAGAGTGGTCTACAGAAAGAATACTTTGAGATATTTTAGGACAAGAAGAAGGCAGTCGAGAAAGAAAGCATAACCGTGAGACTTGATAAGAGTGATCGTTGATGATTGGCTGTTGTCGACATCCTTGTCGCTTTGCTGGACCATCCCATCTGCGCCGACATCTCTCACAAGCAGAACAGTCTTCGCAAGCATAAGGACAGCATATACACAGTACGAACGCGCCACAATGCCTACCCTCCGACCAGTAGCCCGCCTTCTACCCCAAGCCTCATGGACAGCAAGCACCATCCGCCCAGCAGCACTCAACGCATCGCTCATCCGCCAACAAAACATCCCAACCCATAACGACAGACGCCCTTCCGCAACCGCAGCATACGCCCGCCACCAATGGCACCTCCGCCGCCACCCCCCACCCCAGCGCGCCTTCTCCTCCACCCCCCGCCAACCCAAAGACCACCAATTCGACACCCTGAAATTCGTCCAACGCCTGCGCACCGAAGGCTTCTCCGAAGAACAAGCCGTCGCCATGATGAAAGTCCTCGGCGACGTAATCGAAGAATCCATCCAAAACCTCACCCGCACAATGGTCCTCCGCGAAGACCAAGAAAAAGCCACTTACACCCAGAAAGTCGACTTTGCGAAACTGCGCTCTGAACTGCGCTCCGCCGATAGCACAGAATCGAGTCTCACTCGCGCGAGCCATGAGCGCCTCACAAATGACCTGGAGAAGTTAAGGAGTAGGCTAAGAGACGAGGTGCAGCGGACGCAAGCTTCCGTGCGGTTGGATTTGAATCTGGAAAAGGGACGGATTCGGGAGGAGGCGAATAGTCAGGACTTGAAGATCCGGGAGACGGAGACGAGGATTGAGCAGGAGGCTGCCGCGCTGAGGGAGCGGTTGGAGGGGGTGAAGTTTAGTACGTTGCAGTGGATGATGGGGGTTTGTACGGGGACGGCGGCGATTATTCTTGGTGTGTGGCGGTTGTTGTTTTGATGTGAGATCTGTATTCGAAGATTGGTGGATGGTATGTACTGTGTGTGATATCCCAGTATCAGGGAACAGGGTTACGGGAGAGCATATCTGCTGTTTCACACGGTTGAACGGGTCGATGAGGTGCGATGATCATGACGGAGGGCAAGATGGGCTTTGGGCAAGAGTAAGGGCATGGCTTGGGTTTGACGACTCGCGCAACAGCTGCTGTCTGCATCACTGACCATCTCCATCTATTACGACTCTATGCTCTAAATAGCTCTCCTACCCGGTATGAGCAGAGTAGGTATCATCCCAGTACCCAACCACCTTTCAACCTCTCGCTATGCAACGCAGCAAAACGCCCTCCACCCAACCTGCCATACTATACAGGAGACTAAACACGCCTTTCCAGAATCCCGAAGGGTGTTCTACGCAGCAGCCATCTCAATCTTCTTCCCCTTAACGCTCTTCCACTCCCACAGCGCACCACCGAACAAACTCATCACCGCAACCGCCACACCCACATAAAAGCAGTTGATAATCGCCGTATTGTACGCCGCCTGTACCGCAGGCAAGAACTTTGGCTCAATCGAATTCTGCAGCGACGTCGCACCCGTGGCAAGCACAATAGCCGGATTCAAGCCCGGTATCGCGGTCACACCCTTAAGAAGCTGGTTCGTGAAGACGTTCTGGCCCACGCTGACGAAGATGGCGCCGCCGAGGGTTTGGCTGAACATCATCAGAGCCGTACCAATCGGGATGTCCTTCTTGGGCAGCACAGTCTGGGCCATGACGAGGGACTGTTGCATGCCGAAGCCCACGCCCGCGCCGAAGATGATCTGGTACCCGATCCATTTCGCGGAGGAGGTGTCCTTGGTCCAGGTGCACATGAGCCCGGCGCCGATGGCCATGAAGACGGTGGAGGCGTAGACGAAGGGCGTGTAGTAGCCGACGACTGTGACGGAGATGCCGCCGATCATGGAGACGACGACGAGGGCGAGGACCATGGGGATGTTCATGATGCCGGAGCGGACGGCGGAGGCGCCTTTGATGGCTTGGAACCAGATGGGGACGTAGTAGACGAAGACCTGGTGTTTGTTAGTCTAAAGCTGAGAGAGGATTTGTGAGACAGGTTGGACTTACGAAGAACGAAGCACCAATGCACGCAGCGAACCAAGCGCCGGCCCAGATGTTGCGCTGCTTGATGATGCGCGGTGGCACGGTAGCATTGTCCTTCTTCCAGAACTGGATCCCGGCGAAGACGAATGCAAGCAGGCCGAAGACCACAAACAATGCAATGATGCGTCCGTCGGACCAGGCGTACTGGCTGCCGCCCCACTGGAGAGCGAGAAGCAGGCACACCACCATGGGAAGGAAGACCAGAGTGCCGAAGATATCGAACTGCTCCAGTCGCTTCTTCCAGCCCTCTTCCAACTTCTGAGCGCGTGCGGCAGCATTTGGCTTGTAGAAGAAGAGGATGAACGCGATCGTGACCGCGCCGAAGGGCAAGTTGATGTAAAAGCACCACCTCCAGCTCACGTTGTCTGTGAAGGCGCCGCCGAGGAGAGGTCCAGCAACTGAGGCGATTCCGTACATGCCTCCGATGAGGCCCATGTAGGTTGGTCGTTTCCGGAGAGGGATGGTGTCCGCAATGATCAAGATCGCGCCGGAGAAGATACCAGCGGATCCGAGACCAGCTACCGCCCGACCGATGATGAAGGCGGTCGAGTTTGGTGCAGCGCCACATACCGCACTTCCGATTTCGAAGATACAGAGGGCGACCAAGTACACCCACTTCAACGAGAAGAAAGTGTAGAGCTTGCCGAAGAAAAGCTGGAAAGCACAAGTGCACAGCAAGTATGCGGACCCATACCACCCAACATCGTTGATCGCATGGAACTCGTCCGTTATCCGCGGTATGGCAGTGGCAATGATGGTGTTGTCGAGAGCCATGCAGAAGACGGAGAAGCAGAGAGCAGCTGAAATGAGGGCGAACTGCATCTTTTTCGGGTACCGCGAATCGTCGTCCTCGTCATCCTCATCGGGTCCTAATGCCTCAATCTTCTTCTCTGCAGCGTTGTCGTCATCTGAAGCCCCCATCTCCTTCATGTGCTTGGTTCGCTGGTCGGAATGTGATGATGCTCTTGACTCGGACGTGGCCACTGGGTTGATCTCGCCCTTGTCCTCGTTGAATTCGGACGGTGCGCTACTCTGGACTGCTGTAGTCTCGCCAGACTTGACGTCGTGGGTGGGGAGTGTCGCATCGCCTGCCGGCTTCTTGTTGAAGAACCGCATGGTGTATTGAGACCTAATGTGAAGTAGATGTCTCTAGGAACGAACGTCTTGAAAAGGTCCTGAAGAAGAGAGCAGGTGACGCCTGCAAGTAGAAGCAGCGATCGTCGTAGCCTTATAGTACGTCAACGAAAACGCCTAGAAAAGGGAACGGAGGTTGTCCATGGGACAGTGACTTCCGGAGCGAGTATCTTCCGTGGGCCAATGGAGAAGGTTACCGCCTGCTCACCAAGACCCATCAAGACTCATCTTGTGAAGGGGAAGAGGTCCACTTCTCATCTCTCTTCGCAGAGACCGCCGTTGCTAGCCACTTTTCTTCGGATGCGGTTCGTCTTTCATGCCGGCCACATGCTCTGGAATGTCTTCAATGCAGCCTCTATACCCAATCCAGCTTAGCTCAAATCTACAATCTCGAACTTTGGGAAAGAGCGTTGAACTTCACGTTGTTGCACGTGGCTCTTCAGCCGGTATTGTACCTTCAAAACAACACATACTGGCTGACCAACAACGAACGTATCTCCTACCATATTTACAGCCCTTCCAGACGGCCTACAATGGTATGCAAGTAAACTCGCTCGCGACGGCTTCCCCGAACCTCCGAATCACCTACGTCAAGCTTTCCCGTACCTTAGCGAATTCACTAAACCACACGACCACGTTTCTAGCCGACACTCGGGCGCGGCACGACCTTCGCACTCCATCGTCCCACCCGGAGACTCGAACGGGGGCGGAGGTCTCTATACTCTCCGCTCTTTTTCTGACTCAACAACCCTACACACCTTGATGGAGACAATTGCCTTGTCGGCTCGATACCGTGTCCACTGGGTATAAGGGATTGAGGTTGCACGGTCATAACCTTAAGTGCACGTCGTGGCCCCCAATATAATGGCAGCAATATCGCGCTGGTCTTCGTGAAGATACGGCGGTTTCTGGCCGCATCGCTTCCTTCATCACAGTACTTTGCAATACGAACTACAAGCGTATTCCCGGAGCCTGTGTTGCCTGGCAGTTGTTCAGCTAGTGACTCATTACTGCATCGAGCTGAACTTCTGCTGGAGATGCCTGTCAAGGCGACGGCTGCGATCGTCTGACACACGAGCTTCCGCGGCTTTTCTTCGTCTTGGGTTGCATGCACCAGAGCCACATGGATCACAAGGACAGCTTGCAATGTCATGCCTGTGTCGTGCGTGTGGCTCATAGAGGATGCCAATGGTGGACCGTGGATCTACGTCTACCCGCTCCATTAGCGATATGGTTCTGAGTCTTCTGCAATCGTACGCCCAGCAGAATCAGGTCACTCTGCGGCATCGAATCAGGCCCTACGGTAAGTTGGAGCGATGTGTGACAAGTATCAGGCATAGGCAGACCTTTCATCACCTCCTATATCTCCAATTTCTGCGAAGAAGAATTCATCCTAACCCCCCAAACTCTCTCCTTCGACAGAAAAACAAAGCACACCTTGCCGCTATGTGCAACGACGCTTACTCGGAGACGATCATCCTTCGTCACCGCCCGTCGAGTCGATCCATGAAACGGCGAAGAACACAACACTCGGTCACACAAATCACCAAATCGAAACTAAAAATATTAAGACAACTTACCTACTCACCTATCTCACCTACACATCCACAATACCCTCCCTCACAAACCCGCCCTCCCCCCTATAACCCAACGCCATCCTAGCATCTCGACCCGTCAACCTAAGCGTAAAACACACAACCTCCTTACTAACCCTATACCCACTCTTCGCCCACCGGGCGTTCAGCCAGTCCGTCAGAGCATCGGACGAGTGCTCCCAGTCGTGGGCGTCGAACGATTCGACTACGATGCGGGCGATGGGGGAAGGGAGGGGCGAATAAGGCGCCCTAGGCTCTTCTGACGATGAAACGGCGGAGGGCGAGGCGGGAGCGAGGTGCGTGAGGAGACGCAAGTGGAACCCGCGCATGCTGGGTGGTTGGGGAGGGGTAGACCTACCTGTCGGAGAAGAAGTGGTGTCAGTGGGGACGGGAGTGGCTCGCACAGCGAAGCCGACTCGGATGGCGAGGTGTTGGGTGAGAGTGGGTGATGTCTCGATGACCTCTGGCCTGGCGAGGAGAGAGTGCTCCGCCGAGGCGGATGCGGTTCAAGTATATGGCGATGTTGCATTGTCCGCACAGCCGCCTTATTCGGCGAAGGAGGTACGTTGTTTATTCTTTGTTGTCAAAGAAGGATTGTGCCTATTGTGAGAAATTGCCTTGCTCGAAGCGTTCTTTGTTGCACTGTTCTGGGCACAATTTCAGTTGGAGCACCGTAGGTTGGGAAGACGATGTGAATATGGTTCCATTTGGCGAACTATCTGCGATCTTATTCTCCAGATCGTCGACCAATATCCCGATGATGTCCGTATTGCTGACGAACGCGATGCGAATGCAACGGGCCTCGCCACACAAACAAGCGCCCCAGCGCTTCAAGCAGTCGAACGCCTCGCTAACTTGCCCAGACTTGCTCCAACGACCTCTATGCCGCCGTAATTAGATCTCAGAAAACTCTCACGGATGCCTGCCGCAACCCACACTCCTCTCTTCGCACACCCAAGCACTCCCAATTCAGACCGCCTCCTCCTCCATCGGAAACAGATGTCCCGCATTAAGCAGCTTATTCATCGTAAACATATGCACCCTATCCTGCTTGAAGACCGCCCGCATCGCGTCGTCGCACACGATCGTCCGCTTGTCGGAGGGATCCTGTAGTTCGTTGGCTTTGATGTATTTCCAGAGGTGTTTGACGGTCTGGGGTCGGGACATGCTGGTGGTTCCGAGGAGGGCGGCGAGGGGGTCGGAGAAGGCCATCGGTTTCTGAGCGGTAGTGGTTAGCGAAACGGAAACTGAAATGAATGGTACGTGGACCAGGGAGGTTGGGCAGACGTACATGAAACCCTCCCTTCTTCTCTCTCTCCGGCTTCTCCCCATCCTCTACCTCGCTGTCATCGTCGGAGTTGATCTTGGCTTTGCTCTTCTTCTTCGGCGTCGCTGCTTTCTGTTTCCGCGCCGGCGCCTTCTTCTTCGTCACGCCCCCGCCTCGTGTTGAGCGCGCGCTACCGGCGTTCAGCTCCTTTTGCATGCGTATGGCTAGTTGTTCATCGCTTTCCTCCTCCTTGACCTTCTTTACTTTCGGCGCCTTCTTTAGCTTCTTGGCTGGGGAAGGCGTGTCTGCGACGTCGCTTAGTGAATCGGCGTCTGAGTCGGTTGCGGCGGGAGCTTTGCGTTTGACGGCTGACTTCGTTTCGAGTTCGGGGGAGTCTGCGGTGGAGGGTGGGGTTTCGGATTTGACGTGGGGTGCTGCGCCGTTAGTTGTGGGAGCTGGTTCGGGGGCGGCGGGGGTGGAGGGATCGGAGTCGGCGTCGGCGGCTTGTTCTTTGGAGACTTTGTCGAAGCGTTGCATGATGAGGGCCGTGATTGCGTCCTGTGAAGCAAAAGCAATGTGAGCAAGGCTGCCTGGTATTCACATCGAGAAAGTGTTCTCACTCACTTTCTGTGCCGTAATGTCATAGTCGACCTTTTCCTGTAAACCCTTGCGTATCCGTTTGGCCGAGACGGTGGTGAGGTCGGAGTTGGCGAGGATGTCGTCGATGATGGCGCAGTAGGCGGCCTCTTGCTCGGGGGGTACTGGAGAGTCCTCTGTCAGCTCGTCTGTTCATGTGAAGCTGAGATATATCACTTGCGGTCGGACGCCATGTTGGCGATGTAGACAAGAGTTCGTTGCGGACGTTTTGTTGGTTGCAGAGCGTCGAACGAAGTATTGTTGCCTACAGTTGTGTAATGTGTCGGAGTGGTCGAGCGTGTCGGTAAGAAAGTGAATGATATATCTTCACTCGGTCACTCGGTTCACAATGGCACCGTAGTCGGCGTCTCGGCGTGGCTGGAAGCAGAAGCTTCCGCTTATGGCCCGGTGCGTTGCCGATCCCGTGATTTTGCCGACCTGCCTCAGGCAAAACGCACTCTCGATGCGACTGCGATATTGATTCGAACAAAGTGAAGAGTCACACGTCGACTCATTGCCCGTATCCGACTCATCGTGTCCAGAGTGAAAGAAGCGCATCATCTGGTCTGCAGGAAACATCTCATTGGTTGCGTGGCAGGATCAGCCGCGGAAGGTCAAGCGAGCTGCACCACACGGAAATATCGCTGCGGAGAATATAACAAACGCAAGCCTGCACAGTGAGGTGGGCAAGAAAAATCAACTGCACAGACACAAAGACCATCGCAAAGGCTTCTCAGATATCCATAACACCTGCCAAGTATCACAACCGCAATCATGGCGCCGTCATTCGAGCAACTCGACCCGGAGACCGAGTATGAGGAGGGTGAGGAGGATATTGACTACACAGGTAGGAAACTCTCACTTCTGGCGGCAATGATAGCATACGTTACTGATGCTCTACAGACCTCAAGGAACAATACGATGTGCGAATGGAAGAGGGGCTGGACACATTCATCGTTATCGATGGCCTGCCCAAGGTCCCCCCGGGCAGCAAAGACAAGCTCGTGAAATTCTTACTACGAAAGCTCACATCCGTGGGCAAGACAAAGGAGGAGAATGTCTACATGCCTATGAATGAGGCGGGCGACATGACTGAGGGTTTTGCTTTTGTGGAGTACGAGACGTCCGCTCAGGCAGCCGCAGCCGTCAAGGCTCTGCACGCCACTGCACTAGACAAGAAGCACACCATCGCCGTCAACAAGCTCACCGACATCGAGCGCTACGGGCGTGAGGGTCGGATAGACGAAACATACAACCCACCGGAGATTGAACCCTTTGCCGAGAAGGAACACCTGCGATGGTGGTTGGGCGACAAGGAGGGCCGGGACCAGTATGTCATGTATCATGGCGAGCATGTCGGCATCTTCTGGAACGAGACCGCTTCACCGGAGCAAGTCATCGAGCGCGATCACTGGACAGAGTCGTTCGTGCAGTGGTCACCCAAAGGCACCTACCTGACCTCAATGCACGCACAAGGTGTGCAGCTCTGGGGTGGCCAGAACTGGTCGAGGCAGAAGCGTTTCATGCATCCCGGCGTCAACCTCGTCGACTTCTCACCCGACGAGCGATACCTCACTACCTGGTCCCACCGCCCGATGGTCGTCGAAGAAGGCAACCCCATCCTCTCACTTGAAGAAGACGGCAAGAACTACATCATCTGGGACATCGCCACTTCGAAACCACTCCGCTCATTTGTTACACTCGACGTACCTGGCCCAACACAAGACGCAGAAGGCAACCCAGTAAAGAAGAAGATTCAATGGCCGGCCTTCAAGTGGAGCGCAGACGCCAAATACGTCGCTCGCATGACTCAAGGCCAAAGCATCAGCGTCTACGAACTCCCACGCATGAACCTCATGGACAAGACCAGCATCAAGATCGAGGGCATCATGGACTTCGAATGGAGCCCTGCAGCTCCACACCGTGACAACATCAAAGAGTACGAACAACTGTTCTGCTACTGGACCCCAGAACTCGGCTCCAACCCTGCCAAGGTCGGCCTCATGAGTATTCCAAGCAAGGAAGTCGTCCGCACCCGCAACCTGTTCAACGTCTCCGATGCGAAGCTGCACTGGCAATCAGACGCCGCCTACGTTTGTGTGAAGGTGGATCGCCACTCGAAGAGCAAGAAGACTATGGCCACTAACCTTGAGATATTCCGTGTTCGCGAGAAGGGCGTCCCGGTGGAAGTCGTCGATGGGCTCGAGGGTACCGTCATCAACTTCGCCTGGGAGCCACATGGCGACCGCTTCGTGCTCATCACTGCCGGCGAAGTACCTCAGGGTGCGGCCGTGCCTCCGAAGACTGCGGTCTCGTTTTTCTGCCCGGAGAAAGCGAAGGGTACGGCGGTCGGCAACTTCAAGCTCATCAGGACCGTGGACAAGAAGAACAACAACGCCATCCACTGGGGTCCAAATGGCCGCTTTGTGGTGGTGGCGACCGTTCTCAACTCACAGTCTTACGATTTGGACTTCTGGGACTTCGACTTTGAGGGCGAGAAGGAGGAGAAGGACCGAGACCTGACTGCGAACCTGATGCTCATGTCGACGGCCGATCACTACGGTGTCACGGACATCGAATGGGATCCTTCTGGTCGTTTCGTGGCGAGCAGTGCCTCTGTCTGGAAGCATCGGGTATGTCAACCCTACCCCTCCCACTCCCCTGACACACATCCATACTAACCACAATTGCAACCACAGATGGAAAACGGATACCACCTCCACACCTTCTCCGGCACCGTCCTCCGCGAAGAGCCCCTGGAAGGTTTCAAACAGTGGGCCTGGCGCCCTCGCCCCGAGCGCCTCCTCAGCAAGGACGAAATGAAGAACGTCCGCAAGAATTTGCGCGAGTATAGCAAGCAGTTCGACGAGATCGACCAGGCGAAGAAGTCTTCGGCCAACAAGGCTGTGGTCGAGGGCAGGCGCGCGATGTTGGACGAGTGGCTCGCGTGGCGCGAGAGGATGCAGGCTGATTTGGCGATGGAGCGGGAGGATATGGGATTGCCGGATTTGAGCGAGGAGCAGCAGGCGCTGGTGGTGGACGAGGAGGAAGAGCAGGAGGGACGGGAGGTCGAGGAGGTGTTTGAGGAGATTTTGGATGAGGTTGAGGAGGTTATGGATTAGGGAGTGGTTGTGCGGGAGGGTGGGACTGGGTTGAATGAAGGGATGGAGAGGGAGGGTTGCTGTCTTTTCATCAGAACGTGGGTACATATCGGTGGACGGTGGATGATGAGCTATGTTTGAGCAGTCGTTCATGACGAGATAACTCGTTCGCAGTCATGGAGCATGTATGCCAGTCGATTCCTAGCAGGGTCAACACATCCAGGCGGGATCTATGCCTTACCAGCTCCCATTAGATGTGAATGATCTGTCGGAAGTACTTGCACTGGCGGGCGATCCGTTGGGACCAATGAGAATAGTCACATAACACACCCAACGACAACAGCCACAGCCACCGACAGCCTTACTATTTAAAACATTCGCGCTTCTCCTCAACAGCTATGTCGGGACATCGCTCGCGAGCTCACCTCCGCGTGATTTGCCATCATGAGGCTTCTACACACTAGGTACATTACTTTCAAGGACTTCTTCGACGATCAAATACCAGCATACGCCATACTATCGCACCGATGGAGCCATCAGGAAGTTAGCTATCAAGCGTTCTTCCATGAACGAAAGGATGCTCTCGAGGGGAGGATTGTAGGCTATGGTTGGACGAAGATCTTGAAAGCCTGCGAGATAGCGAGATCGTTCCCTACAGTGGATTGGATATGGATAGACACGAGTAAGCAAGTGGACGTGGTGTTTGCTTCACTAGACCTGCTAAGAGCCCGCAATCAGGCTGCATAGACAAGTCGAGTAGCGCTGAACTATCCGAAGGTGCGGACGAGAAGTACGATTGATGTAATACACAGGCCTGTGCTAACTAGTACCAGCGATCAATTCTATGTATCAGTGGTACAAGAACTCCGCGATCTGCTACGTCTTCCTGCCCGACGTGCGCAACCCCCAACGGTGCTCGTCTAGATGGCGCAACGAAGCCATCTTCACTACTCCCGAGGCCCCAAGACGGGTCAGCAAGCCGTTCTACCTTGAGCAGCTGCGACGGAGTGTGTGGTTCAAGCGAGCATGGACACTCCAAGAGCTACTCGCACCTAAATTTCTAGACTTCCATAATGCGGAATTTCACTCCATCGGTAGTAATCTGGACCTCGCAGAGCTTCTTGCGGAAGCATCTAGGATTCCGGTAGAGGTACTATGTGACAAGGACCTGGAGTCCACGGAGGTCGTTCACCGCATGAGATGGGCAGTACATCGGCGAGCGAGCAGGGGGGAAGATATGGCTTATAGCTTTCTCGGGATCTTTGGCGTCAACATGCCCCTACTCTACGGCGAAGGCGAGACCCGCGCTTTCCAGCGCCTGCAGAAGGAAATTCGCCTCTTCCCCAGACGAATCCATCTTCTGCTGGACTCGCCCCGACATCACCCCAAACAATGGCGTGGCCATGCTAGCCCCGGACATCACCTCCTTCGATAGCGACTTCCCCCTCTATCTTCACGACGACCAAATCCGAACGCACATCGAGGTGACCAGCCTCGGCGTCCGTATCAACATGATCATGGAAAGCACCGACCGCCTGGGCGTCGGTCGCCGCCTCGTGGTCCCGCTCAACTGCTCGAACCCGCGTGTCCAGGACTGGTACTTGTCATATTACGCCGTCCTAATCGAGGTTACCAGCTCCACGCTGCTCACCGAGAAGACAGCGATGATTCAGGGCTATAGGATTGGCGAGCTGTTGGTAAGCGGCAACAATCCGGAGTACTGGGGAAAGAAGCGGCGGGGTCCGCCGAAGATCTGGCGCTCGATGGGGCGGAATGGCGCGGTGGTTGATCCGAAGAGTCTTGCTAAGATGCAGACAGTTGTCACCGCGACTAATAGGTACCAGCGGAATACTGTCTATATCGACACATGATATAACGTGTGAACGCCTACTCATGCTCAGTGGTTGAAGACGATCGGCCGCGACTCCATGTACCTCCGACATACATAAATATAACACATCGCCTCCCATTTGTCTGGGAGGATCGGACGCTAGCGCGTGTACGAGACACTGATAACTTCCTGTGCCTTGCTGCCTTGTAGCACTTCTCATACGCTTTCGGAGCTGTGAAATGCCAGGTGGATGTATAGCTGCAAGCACACGTTGATTTCAAACCGTGTTTACAGTTCATGTCTTCTTCCTGGTTGGTGTGCCGCTATGCAGTAACATCAACACAACTAGCCACATCTTCGTCCCAAAAGTTCCCATGGCGCCTTCGCCGGATGCAGACGTGCTATGTACCCGCATCAAGAGCTCTCGCGGGCTCGCAGGCTTGCATTTTGAACGAGCTTCTGGCAACTTGCCGTTGATGAAGCTCGTGGTGCCATCAGTCATTCTGGGCAGCTCCGCTGAACGCTCTCTGGCCACAGCTCCGTCTGCCATGTTCGACTCGACGACGGTTCCACCTTTCCACCCGTGCGGTTGGTGCCTTTTATCTCACGCCGCCCTCCAAAGTACTCCAACGGACTGTAAAGCCTTTTGCTTTTCTCGACGTGCGGTCCTCAGCTACCAAGCCGCGGCGTGATCTCTCGCGTCTGCGACTCGCAAGCTAGTCAGCGTCGCACGCCACACATCAACTGGTGACAATTGCCATCGTGCCAGGATCAGACAGTAGAAGAGACTTGTCTCACATAAGGCGTCCTTCCGCTGAGCCTGGCTCTCTCGTCCTCTTCCTCATCATCGTCAAGTTGAAACCGCTCGTGACTGGCCTTGTGACCGTCACTACTGCTCATATCATCCAGCTTCGTCTCATCATAGTCCCCAGCATCATTTTCGCCGTCGACTTGAGAGTAGCGTCCTCCACCATTCCGCCCGTTCTTGCGAAACCACGAACTGGCTCCCTTACGCTGTCGGAAGCGCCAGACCACAAACATCACCACCGCCGTTGCGATTACACCAGCGAAGAAGGTCGTGATGGGGTTGGTGAGTGCATGCTTCGCCTCATGCGCGATCACGCTCGCTGGGCTGTCCATTTCGTCCAACCATGCCATCTCCTTGTCCACCGCAGGTGTGGACATGTTGTCGCTCGGAATCGTCTTCAGCACCTTCGACTGCCCAAGCGAGCCGCCGAACTTGTCGATGCCTTCCGCCATGATGTACGCTGCGAAGCCATCGTAGTTGATCTCTGTCTCAAATCCATCGCGAGGAGTAGATGAGATCTGGATCTTCGTCCTCCCTTCCTCATCCGTCTTGTAGAGATTCCATTTCTCGACTTCTGTTGCGCCGTTCCAGCTCACGTGGACGAGAGTAGTGGTGGAATTGTTCGGGTCGTCGTGATAGTATGCCTGCGAGTACACATCCGGTGGGTCGAGAGGTAGGCCAGTGAAGGGGTACTTGAAAGCGCGGTAGGTACCGATCCAATTCGGTTCCATCTTCGCTTCCCAGAGCATTTTACCATCCGGTGTATGTTCGGATTGCAGCGAGTGCTCGGACCAGCAGATGAACGCGTTGCCGTTGTCCAGAACTTGGTAGTCGCCTCTTCGCCACGCGTGTTCGTGGTACGGGTGGTTGAATTCTAAGATGGTCTCGGCGGTCATGGGGTCCGTGTCGATGCGGAGGGAGAGCTGGATGGCGCGGGACCATTCGGCCGTGGCGGGTTGTGCGTCTTCGCCTTTCGAGTTGTCGAAGAGGGAGAGGATGGTGTGCGTTTCGTTGTGTTCGCGAACGCGAGCGTGATGCTGGCGAGAGAAGTTGGTGTTGCCTAGCATTTGGAAGTCGTTGTTCTTGCCGCCAAGGCGCCAGATGATGTGGCCGTCGTCTTTGTCGATTTTGTAGACTGTGTCGGCGTGGCGAGCGGAGAGGAGGTAATGGCCGTCGTCGAACTTGTCCAGGGCGTTCGAGTGCAGGTAGTCCCAGGCTCCTCCGCCGCAGCGTTGCTTCACGGGCGCTGTGTCTAGTGTGCTCTCCTCCAAACCAACCCAGTCCGAAGATGTCCATGTGAACCTCGTCTCCCAAGTTGTGGTATCTATATCCTCGAACGCTGCGAACATGACCGAGCACTCGCCATCGTATCCGACAGCCTTTGACAGCTCTTTCGATGCGTGTGTAACATTTCGCTTCATCAAAAGCAGCGTCTTGCCCTCCTCCACAAACGTAAATTCGTGCATATTGAGTGTCTTTCCCTTGATTCCAACAGGCACCTTCTCCACAATCTGGTAATGGTTGTCCAGTAGTATACCATCTTCTTCCGGAGGCAGCATCATAGTCAACATATCCTCCCCGCGCACATTCGACAGCTTGAAGTCCATGATATTTCGATCATCCCACTTATATGCGCCGCTCCAGACAAGATCACCGTTGCCATCGTATATATGTGGGCCAATCCATGCACCGCCTGGCTTTCGTTCGCCAATCTTCTCGTAAGGTGCGACGAACCAGTATCCCGGAGCGATGTTCGTCTTGTCGTGGATCGTGACTTCCCATCGAGGCGAGACGATATCGGGTCGAGTTATGTATTTGTCGACTCCATCCTCGGGATGTCCCCACTGGTTGGCCGCGGCAAAGCGCAGCGGGAGCGCAAGCAGTGCGAAGCAACAAGCATAATACGACATCGTGTTCGCTGAAGGAGAGACTGGGGTGAGGATAAGGAAAGGTGAGGTAGAAGGGTGAAGGTGAGGTCAGGAGAGCCAAAGGTGAGACAGCTAGTAAGGCTGACTCGCTCGTAACTGCAACGGGTTGCCTTTAAGGATTGAGGTGTTGGAGATAAGGCCCCCTGTAGCATTGGCAGAGGAGGGGGATGAGTATATGAAAATACATACTTCGAACACCTAGCGAACGGCTCTCGCCGCTAATACACCAGCCAGGGCGGTGGGTTTGCACAGCTGTATCTGCTTACCTTTGTTCAAACTCCGCTGACCATCAACTGCTTCTAAAGTGGTGGTGGCTGAAGTCTGTGTGTTACTGCTAGGCCGTGTTTGGCGTTATGGTTTAGCGTGAGCCAAAAAAAGCTTTGAGAGCTCCTTCGAAGTTTGAACCTAGAAGTCCGAACTCGATGTTGGTCCTTCGTCCCTCCCAGCTGGAACTCGTGCACAGGAGGTAGCAGACATGGCCACTACATCTGAAGAGCACCAAGATGTCGTGGCTATGGGTTGTCGAATGCCTTCGCGAGGTTGTTGCATTCGTCCCGACTTCCGAAGTCCTCGAAACTGCCAAGCAGGACGAATAGTGGGTTGCCGTAGAACGACTCCTGAGTGCCACGTTCGACCTCGTGGAACTCTGCCTTATGACAAGGTGTGATGGTCCGAAGTATGCTGCAAAGTAGCCTTATGAGCATCTTGCCCCCTCAGGCTTTGCGACACGTCCAGCTGCCACTTGCCTGTACACCGTGGTGGCTGTCCTGGGCAGTGCAAGACCTTTCTCGCCGAATCGAGGCATCCATCGAATCCGATTTGTGAAGTCGAAAATTGGCCGATATGGGAGCAGTCAGGTGCAGAAAATTGCCTCCATCGACAGCGCGACGCAGGAGAGCCTGCTGCCGACACCGATCCGACGTTGCCAATGCAGGAGTACGTCCATACCGTGCACGAGTGCAATGAGGCGGTCGAAACAGTGTGCGTTAGCTTGTGGTCTTGCGTAGCGGGTGTGAAGTGAGTATGAAGGCAAGTCAATTGTGACGATATTTCTGGACATGGACTTCAGCCTGTGTTTCTGCCTCCATCCACATTCGCAACATGAAGACGCAATGGCGTGATGACAAGGTCATACACGAGCCGTCTTCGCAAATTACTTTCGATGAAACGCGATCGATGTTGTTCATGGCGATTAGAGATGCTGTGTGGTGATGGATGGGTGATTGGCCATATCGAGGGACAACTACAAAGCCACATCGAGCTACAGGATAGGATCCTACACCTCTACAGCGTAACCCTGCAATGACCCTACGCTAACCAAAGACACAGTGAGCGACACTCGACCTGGCATACGAAGCGGCAGCACCTCTATGTTAATATTCTTTCGGCAACAAGGAGTCCATGTGGCACCGCCGGATTATGATGTGCTGTTGAATGCTCGCGCACTCGACTGTACTGGCTCCATTCAGCAACCTGGCCCAGCATCTAAGCAATAACGTTGGCCAGAGATCGCTACTCCTTCCCATCTCTGGTACGTGGCAGGGCTTCTATGTGATCTCGGCTCACGTACACCTTCACCGTCCCATGAAGCCGAAGGATCCCCGCCTCCGCCGACTCTATATGCTGGTGCACGATGAGGCTCTTTTACGTCTGGGTTCGGAAACTTCCATGCTCGCTTACCCAAAAGTCCTTAGTGCAGTGATAACCTGCAAGCTGCTGCAAGCCCATCTTCTGGAACCTCTCACCACTACCACTTTCAGACAGTTGCCGCGGATACAGAACAACGCCAAGACGTCGACGGTTAGCGTAATTGGATCTACACAGGGAAGTCAGTTGGCCTTTGATAACATGCACCCTCTCACCCTCCAAGTCTGGGGTCATATCAACAACCCTGCGCGCTGATCCGACGAGTACTATTCCTCTTTTCTTCTCATACGCATGCACGCGACAAACAATACATCATCTGCAATCGCTGTCAATTGGCTAATCAGTACCTTGAAAACAATGGCCATGGCCTCTTGTTAGTCAGAGCTGCCTGAAAGGGCTTTCACCTCATCTAATCTTTCGACATGTACGTCAACGCGCTGGGTAATGTGTTCGTGCTGTATCGAGTCTTCGCACAATTGGCCACTGTGTTTGCATCCGGACCACTGCCCGCCCCACATGGCGAAACCTACAACAGGATCATGATCGAGAGCACAGCACATTACCAAGTCACTACCGACACCTCACGCGTGGTCTGGCCATGGCGAACCTACAAGACTTCAATGCACAACCCGCCCGTTCTCAATATCTCCAGATTCGACGGTGAGCTTGCACCCGGCTACGTCTTCATATCGCCTGTCGACAATAACAAACAGGATGGCACCTATGATCTGTCCGGAACTGGCTTCATCATGGATCAACGTGGAGATCTCATCTTTGCCGCAGACGAAGATGGGATGGGTTTTTGCAACGGATGGGTTGCAGGGATGACTGATTTCCGTGTTCAAGCGTACCAGGCTCGCAAGTACATCACTTACTGGGACGGCTGTAATACCCGTGGTACACACTGGGGTCACCGGGGGGGACGAGTTTCTTTCATCGACGAAGAGTACAACAAGTTCGAACTGAATCCGGATCTCGGCATAAATACCCTGGAGCCGGCGACCCGTGGCAGCGTCGATGTCCATGAGCATCAGATGACAGATCATGATACGATGGTTGTGACATCTTACAATAACACACAGATCAATTTGACCTGGATCGGTGGTCCTGCCGACGCATGGGTGGCGGATGGCATGTTCTTCGAGCTCGATGTGAAGACGGGAAAGGTCCTATTTGAGTGGCGAGCGCTTGATCACATCAGCCTGGAGGCGTCCCGGTACGGAATAAACAGCGCCGGTGCAGGCGTGACGAAGAGAGTCCCATGGGACTGGCTTCACATCAACTCGGTGGAGCGTGTGGGTGACAACTACTTGATCAGCGCGAGGCATCACTTTGCGATTTACATGATCTCTGGGACGGATGGCAGTGTGCTCTGGAAACTAGACGGACTCGATGGTGGTAGCTTCGGATCGATGCCGGTAAATTTCAGATGGCAGCACCATGCACGAGCTCATAACGTGACGAAGGATGGTATGACAATCAGTCTCTTCAATAACATGGTCAACCGTGTGAAGAACAACAACACCCAAACGAACGGGTTAGCTTTTTGGTTGCCTCTGCCACTCGATCCGCACAATCCTCCAGTCCTTGTCAGACAGCTGCAGATGCCAGATGAGATGCTGTTTAGCGGCACGCAAGGCTCATATCAGATGGACGTTGGTAACGGGAATGGCTTCATGGGCTACGGCAAAGTCCCAGTTGTTCGTGAGTTCGCACCAGACGGCAAGCTGTTATGGCAAGCACGCTTCGGCCAAGATGGTGCGGTGATGAACTATCGCGGCTTCAAGATGACCTGGCATGGGACGCCGAAAGCCCGGGATCCTGTCGTCCTGATTGAGAACCCAAGGCTGCATACGCCTCGCGTGTATGTCAGCTGGAATGGTGCAACGGAAATATCAGGCTGGGCTATACTCGCCGGAAACGACAAAGATTCTTTGGAGGCGATTGGCGTCGCTCAGAAGAAAGGTTTCGAGACAGTATTTGAGCTCGCTCATAATAAGACGTTGCAATGCGTTCAAGTGGGAGCCATTCGAGACGGAGAGATCATCCGCATGTCGAATACTGCCTGCGTGGGTGACAAGGTTACTTCGAAAGGAGACTACTTGCGACTTCTCGAAGCGAACGAGCGAATGAAGGCCGAATTAGCAGAACTGGAACATGCCACTTGGGGCTTCTACAAGGTCTTCGCTGAGGTAGCGATGGGAGTTGTCCTTGTGGCAGTGGGAGTCTGGGTTTCCATCTTTCTGCGAGACTGGCGACAACGACAGCAGTACCAAAGTGTCAGTAAGGAAGAGTGGTGAAGATTATGATGAGCCGCAAGGCTGCATACATCCCATGAAGTGGGTCGCGAGCACCACTACGCACTCGTGTGCTATTGATCGCAAGGTCGCATGCGCTCGGCAAGAGAGCACCTCTGAAGTCGCCAGAGGACATTCGATGACAAGTCGTATCAGTGGCAAGCAAACCCCGAAGATGACACTTCACACCCGGAACAACAGTGCTGCCTGTACGAAGTGATGCAAGAAGACTTTCATAGCTCCAGGAGTCTGTCAATTCGTACATGTCTACTTTACACCGTCTACGGATATGGCTTGTGGCCCATACTGGCCGACGTAACAAGCGCTTCGCAGAACTCAGGAGATGACCGCCTTCGGGCCATCTCGAGATCAAACACTCCAAGCAACCATACCTCTGACAGCCATCCTAGCGCCGAGCAGGCCACCTTGGTCAGCGCAAGCAGTGGCTGAGCTATCGAGCCAGCAATGCACGGTGTTAATGCCGACTGTTGAGCTTCTTGATCGTCCAACAATCGATCAGACCAGCTGAAAGCCACAGAGTGGACATGAATTCTGGCAATCGCTCCTCGTGGCTCTCATATTACAGGACTAACCAGTGGCTTGGATTGTAAGGCACATTCCAGGTTCTCAATCATGATCCGCTCCATGGCGATTCGGATATCATGCGTCCTGGTCGCGATGTGCGGGAGAATGAAGAACCTTGGATCTTTCCGGAAGTCCAAGGGAATGTGCGGCTCCTCGTCGTACACGTCCAACCCTACACCCCACACCCAGTCCTTTTGGACGGCATTCAGTAGAGCATCGTTATCAATGACCCGCCTCTAGCGGTGTTGATGATGATTGCATCCTGCTTCATCATTCGGAACTCCCTCGTCGATAGCATCCGCTCCGTCTCCGGTGTTTGTAGCACATGCAGACTGATAATATCGCTTGTCTGTGTCAACTCCTCGAAGCAACACTTCTCCTGGCCTTTCAAGAAATTCGAAGGAGGTTTGTCACCACGACAGCAGTACTTGATCTTCATGCCAAATGCCACAGCTCGCTCGGCCACAGCAGATGCGGTCTCGCCACTCCCGATAAGCCCAAGCACTTTCCCTCGCATACCAATCCGAGTGGGACATTCATGCTGCCATTCTCCGGCCCGAGCGGTGGATATTGGAACGTTCGCGCGACGCAAGACGCCGAAAATGAGAAATATGACTGTCTCAGCGACGCCATCCGCAGCGACTGAGGGGGTGTTGGATACCGTTATTCCACGCCTTTTGCACGACTCTGTGCATATGCTGTTAACGCCAGAACCGATGTTGCAGATGTAGCGAATGCTCTTGGGGAGCAAGTTGAGTACTTCGGCATCCAGGTTCCCGGAAAGGTGGGTATATTGGTTGCTGCGGCAGATGGCAATGCAGTCATCGAAACGACCAGCCTTGATCTCCCGCAGGAAGTCTTCTCGACTCCCGCTTGAGTACTCGAAGACATCGCAGGCCGATTGGATCTTCTCCCAGTCCTCATATGCGTATTCTATGCGTCCCACTAGCAAGACTTTCGGCCGCGGACCTGGACTATTGAGAAAGGGCATCTTAGCAGCATGTGAGGACCTGTGTGCACGCGGGACGCATACTATCAAAATACCGTTTGAGCACACCGGTGCATACCAAGCGGCTTGGGAGTGACGGGACGAAAATTTGTTTGATGACATCAACCCAGCATCGATTCCACGGTTGCAGAAACCCAACGGAGCATAACTCCGGTCGATCAGATACCATACCAGACATCTTCGATGCTATACGTCTGTTCAGTGGGCCCTCGTGGCACTTCGACAGCACTAGCGCGACGGCAAACTCAACCCTGATCTCATCGCCAAGAGCGGATCTGTGTAGATACCCGATCGGGATTGCTATGTTTTAACCACACTTCAGTTCTTGATGGGCGAGTGGTTTAACAAGCCTGCGGCTCCGGGTTGCCACCAGGAGATCGAACGACAAAACTTCCTATCTGTCTTCTGCTCATACGATTGCTCTTTATGGCCGATCTCGAACCAGACAACTCGACTCCTGACGATGATACGTCACAGCCACAGCAGACACCACGCCACACCATCGTGAGCGCACGTGAATGGAGCCGATGGCAGAAGACTTATACAGTGCTTATTGTAGCGGTCTTTGCATTCGTATGGCACGTACACGCTGCCAAAACGTCAGGATAGCTTCCGACTGACTGTCCCAGCACTTTCGCATCATCCATCATCGCACCTGGACGTGCAATGATCGAAGAAGATCTCCACCTCTCCCGTACAGTGTCTGTCTTGACCTTTTCGCTGTTCAATCTCGGCCTCGCTCTGGGCCCCGTCCTTGGATCGCCAGCAAGCGAGAACTTCAGCCGCAAACCTGTTTACATGGTCTGTATGCCGTTGCTCCTGATATTTGTAACGGCCTGCGGGTTCTCCCGTACTCTCACAAGTCTCCTGATCTGTCGGTTTATCGGCGGACTGTTTGGTGGTCCTGGCCTTACGATTGCCTCTGCAACGATATCGGATCTCTTCGAGCCAAGTGAACGAGGACTGTCGCTATTTTGTTATTACTCGATTCCTTGGCTAGGTTCTGTTCTTGGGTTAGTCTCCTACCACTCCTGTCATCAGCCACGGCCGACCAAAAAGTGATGTTGCGCTTACTGCGGCTCCTTAGACCTCTTGTCGGCTATCTCGTTGTGGCACACAAAAGCTGGGAATGGACTCAATGGGTATATTTGTTCATTGCGGTTCCGATCGTCTTGCCTGGACTTTTGTTTCGGAGAAACCAAGCAGAGTGCAATCGAACCGCGAGGAGGGCGCTCGACCAAACGCCTTGACTATCTACAGCCAAAGTATCTTGCGCGTGAGGCAGTCGCGGCACTGAAGGTGATCCCAACATTCCTACGGTCCTCACTTTTGCGTCCTCTCGAGATGCTGTTCACGGAGCTGATCGTGGGCCTTGTTTGTCTGTACGCCGGCTTCAACTTTGGACTGATCTACGCTTTCGTGATCGTGATGCCTGACATCTTTGCTCAGACATACCAATTTAGCCTTACGCAGCAAGGTCTTTCATTCCTGGGCCTGATAGCTGGATGGCTCATCGGACCGGCAAGCCTGATCATAGACGACAAGATTGTTCGAAGACGCAGAGCAAGGCAGCAACCTGGACCGAATCTGGAGAAAGGGCCTGATCTGACAAGCAAGCCGGCACCAGAGGCCAGGCTCCACGGAGCGATGGTGGGGGGTGTGCTCCTGCCTGCTGGTTTACTATGGTTTGCTTGGACAGCACAGCCGGGAATCAGCTACCTGTCGCCCATACTCGCCTCGATCCTGATTACGTGGGGGACTTTGATGGTATATGTCTCCACCTCCGCATATGTGATCGACGTCTATGGGCTAAGATATGGAGCTTCTGCGAATGGGGCCAGCTCGATTACAAGATACACGCTGGCAACTGCGATACCGCTGTTTATACTGCAGCAGTACGATGGGCTGGGTACGGCTTGGGGAACAAGCTTATTGGCCCTCTGCGCTTTAATACTGATGCCAATTCCATTCTTGTTCTTCCGATGGGGCCCAACGCTGTGGGCACGCTGCAAATTTAAGACAGAATCATAGCTTACCTGGCTTATGAGCCGGATCGTGGCCTTCGAGCAGTGAGCATTGAGGATGTTTGAGCAGATTATGATCATATACATTAAGTCTAGCGTCCATAAGTCCATAGTCTATGCGTCCCATTGCCATGGGCGTCCGATCTCATGCTGGGTATCATCCGTCCATCCATCTATCATAGCATTTTCCTTTGACTCCATCTCGTGAATTCATTCCCAATGCATCTGTACAAGCAACATCATTCTGCCGTCGTCATAAAAGCTGGTTGCTGGTCGTTGTCTCATGAAGTCTTCCCTCCAACGAAAACCGTCAAGACCTGCGGATCCGGAGCAAAAACGGATCCAGAAACATCATCCGCGCTATTCGGCGTCACATCATCATAAGAGAAAGCGTATCCGCGGCCGTCAACTTGTGTCTGGTGCACAAAAGCGCTGTACCAGTTGTTCGGGTGCGCGGTGTAGTAGCTGCTCGGTGGCAGTGAAGGCTGCACGTTGCCTCCTTGAAGATGCAGGGTGGCGCGGTTGAAAGCGGCGCAGAGGCGAGGCACAACCGCTTTGTGGAGATCGTTGTCCGATGCTGAGATGGCGAAAGGACCGGAGTTGCAGCCGAAGATATCTTCAGAGTTCGGCTTGTTGTAGGGAGTGTTGTCGCCTGCACAGGTCAGGGAGTCGCCGTTGGTGGTGCAGGCGACTTGGCCTTCTGAGGCTTGTGTGTCGATCATGAGTTGCTCGGAGGTGAACTGTTGCCAGATCTGGCTGACGTAGTCGTCGAAGTATCCGCCGAAGGCACTATCGTCTTGAGATATGATGGTTGGTGGAGCGACGACGCGGAGCAGGTTTCCGTTCTGGTCGTTGACGCACAGCTCGTCCCATGGCATACCGTCTCGTGCCGCTTGTCCTTGCAGAAGATCGCAGACTTTCTTCGCTCCATCCGCTGGTACACCTAGCGCTGACGACGTTCCGCTTGACGCCGTTTGTAATTGAATGCTGAGTGGCAGGCCGACGAAGTCAACGAAGCTCAGGTTGGCAAACAAGCCATAGCCGGACTTGAAGGTAAGCTCGACGAATCCCCAGTTGACATCCGCGCTGGCGTCATTGGGATTCATGGCTGTTGGCTCCACAAGACCAGGACCGTACTGAGTCTCCACGACGTAGAACGTCAAAGTCCCGTCCGCAAACCAGACTCGTGAGCTGGAAATGTAGTCCGGAAGTGTGATGGTAGTTGTCTCGCCAGGCCCGTTCAATGGAATGGCCACATCTGCGTTGATCTCCTCTGGGTCTGACCCAGACGCAGTGGGATAGTAGTATGAACCGTCATTGCTCAACATGACGACTTGCCCACTGCTGTCAAGCCCCGTTACGTATGCGTGCACATTGCTGCTACCCAGAGTATTCACCAGCGAGATCTGTAGAGTGTTCCCAGTGGAAGGAGGCGGGCTGCCAGATGGTGATGAAGGTGCAGGAGGTGCAGAGAGTGTGGTCGATGGAGGCGGGCTACCAGATGGCGATGGAGGTGCTGGAGGCGCAGAGACCGTAGCCGAAGAAGATGCACTGCTGGTCGAAGTTTCTAGCGTCGAGCTGGCCGAGGAAACGGACGCAGAAGTCGGCGATGGTGGTGGGATCGAGGTCGGCGGAGGCGCTGGGAACGAAGTCGGTGCAGGTGGAGGACTCGATGTTGGCGACGGTGGTGGAGGTGCCGGTACAGCACTGCTTGTTGCGGTGGCAGGAGCTTCGCTGCTGGTCGGTGGTAGCGAGGGTGCTACGCTAGTCGGAGATGCGGATGTCGGAGTAACTGAGGTACTGCTGATTGTTGGTGTCGAGGAAATAGTGCTGGTCGATGGTATGGTAGAGGCGATGCTGGTCGGAGGTGAAGAGGCTGGTGGGGTGAATAGTTCGCTGGTTGAGGTCGGTGGCGCTACGGACGTGGGTTGCACGCTCGTAAGTGTGACTGTTGTTGAAATCACGGATGTAGTCGGCGCTGCTGAAGGAGTGGTGAATGTGCTTTCAGGTGATCCAGGAAACCATGTCGGCACGAGCGTGTTCCCTGAGTACGGCCCACCAGGTGGGCCAAAGGAAGGGTCATCGGGAGGGCCAAATGGACTCGAAGGACCAAAGGCATGGTTGCCAGATGGTCCAGACGACCCTGGAGGGCCCCATGATCCGCCAGGTGGACCAAACCCACCAAATCCTTGCCGCCTGTTCAACGACCTCTCCTGAGATGGTGCTGTGGAGTTCAGTGTGTTGTGGGCTGTGATCCATATGCTCGTCTCGCCATTGGCATGTGTGGTGATAGGTATAGGGATGGGTGCAGTCGCAACATGGCTCGAGAATAGCCATGAGCTCAGGAGGAAGATGTGGGAGTAAGGATGCCTTGAGAACATGTTGTATGGTACACTTGGCAGGCAAGGGTGTGATGCAGGTACTTACTGGGGGTGACAAGTCTTACTGTGATATAGGTAGCCATGGTTGTAGATGGCTGGTGATTGCAGAGGTTCATGCGAGATGGCGAGAAGGATGGAGAGCGTTCAAGATCGCTGAGAGCGTGAATACCGCGACCGGCACACGTGCGCTCCCGTTTGGCGAGGCAGTAAGACCGTGAACAGTGGCCCAGCCCTTGACAACAGTCGTTGGGCACCTAGCCATCTGTTTACTGCAGCGCCAGAGAGAGGCCGAGGGGAGTAAACAGCTGGCGCGTCGTCGCCAGAACCTGTGGTCGTGGCTGGTGGGAGGGAAAGGTTCAATCGTAGCGTCGAGTCTAAATTGTGGCCTGGCTGATCTCGACATTGATTGCGAGGTCGGGCTCGAGTCCTGATATCCTTTACATTGGGGTCTGCATTCTTCCTGGATCTGACGAGCCTGATGCCCTAACGAGGACAGATCCTGCTGGACTCAACACTGAAAGATACGCGGTCCAGGAAGCCCCGGCGGACGTCCTCGGATGAACTCAACTCCAGCAAGCCCAGCAGTACCAGAGTACGTACCGCAGCCACACCCACCCACCTTCCTAACCCAAAATCAGCACACCCAAAACTCAATAACAACCCCCCATCAAACTGACCAACAACATCACCTCAATCCCCCCTCCCGCGCGTCGTGCCGACGATGCCATCGCAAATAATGTGGCTGAAAGGACGAAGTGTTGTTGCTACGCTTGGACGTGCGCTTGGACACAGTTCTCACGCGGCGCCAACTCTAAACCGAGATTACAACCACGATGGGCAGGGATGGCGGAGACATTCGTACGTGATTTGCTCAGATCGCCATGAGAGTTCATGCTTTTGCAAGGGTATGATTTCCGAGTACCAAGATTTGGGTGCTTTTTGCGTGCTTTTGCTGCAGAGTGAGACAGATTGCGCGAACCGGTGTTGGGTCCGTGAAGATTTAGCTGTTCCAAGGCTACATGTACCTATTGAAAGTTGTTTATTCAGCTATCGAGAAGTCATCTGAATAATAAGGTATCGATGATCAACGCAGTATCGTCAATATGTACATTACTTATGACAATCACTCCCCATCACCAAATCGCTCTTCCTCAACCCGGCGCGCTCCATCATCGCGCTGAAAGTTGTATCTCGTCTCGACGTCTCGCGCTTCACTCCCAACCCTCCGCCCATCGCGCTCTTCCCTTTCCCTGCACCTCCGTGGTTCGTCGGTGTGTACGGCGACCCCAGTGTCATATCTGTCGGCAACCGCGGCATCGGCGGCCGAGTCGGCGTGGTGTACGTGTGTTGAGGCAATACATCGCTCGGGCAGCGACTCGAAGTCGCGTACGTCTTCTGCAGATCTATGGGCGCATCGTCGACGCCGGAGTTCTGTGAGCGCCAGGTGCTGTTGCTTGAAGAGCTGGGTGGTTGATATGTAGTCGACGCGAGAGTTTGGACATGCTGCGGGCTTTGTGCCGGTCGCTCGGGTGTGTACGGCTCATTGCTCGGCATCAGGACTTGAATCGTCTCGGTGCTGTCGCTGCGGTTGTGGTCGGGACGCATGTTGCGCCGACTGCTGCTTCGGCTGGTGCCTGCTGCCGCGTCGGTCATTTGGCGGCGGAGGGAGTGCATGCTCTTCTGCTTCTTGAGCGCGCGGACCGGAGAGATCTTGAAGGATAGAGTGCCGCGCTTCATATGTGCTGGGATCGGAGTCTGGACAGATGGAGGTGTGGATGGGTATTGCGGCATGAACGGTGAGCGGCTGAAGAGTGCTCGCACTTTTGGTGGGCTTGCTGAAGCGGGAGAGCGGACGTCGACGACATAGCCGTTCGCGATCGCACCAGCGTTGTCGACAGCTCGCGGAGGTGTGCTGCGTAGGAAGTCTGTGCGATGCCCTGCAGATGGATCTGCGTGGGGCTCTGAGATGGAGCGGCCATGCATGGTCGGACGGCGATACTCCAGGGGACCGAGATCTGTAAGTGTATCTCTCGCATTTCCTTTCTCATTGATGTATGAGTCAGAATCCCCTCGTCTCTTGCGGAACCATAATAGTAGAAGTAGTGCGGCGATGAGAGCACCGATCGCTATCCCAGGGATAAAGCCTGCAGCGAACGACTTGCCATTGAAGTCAGATTCACCGGAGGACGATGAGCCTGCATCGTGGACCGGGGCACCGCTAGCTGTTGTCGGTGAAGGTGTTGAAGTGCTGGTGCTCTGTATTGATGTTGCTGATGAAGTAGTTGTGGAGGAGGGTTCCGAGCTCGGTGCTGTGGGCTTGCTTGCCGGAGGCGTTGGTGCAACTTCTGCTACACATTGTCCGTTCTCGCAATCATATCCCATGGGGCAGCAAGCAGTACCGCACGACTTCAGCTTCTGTGGTGGGTCCGCGTGCAACTGGGTGATCGTAGTGTTCTGGAGGCTGATGTCGCACGAGATGGGGTTGATCTGGCCGCAGGTGCTGCCTTGAGGACAGCACATAGCGGCTTGCACCGAGTTGTTGGTGCTCAGCGCGAGACATGTGTAGCCACTGGAGCAACAGAAGCCGGAAGGCATGCTGCCACCACAGTATGTGAGCGACGAGTCGCCGCCGCAGGTCCCTGCATCTCTGGGCAGGAGGAGATGGTCGTTGGCCGATGGGTCAAATTCTTCAGGTACCCATAGCACTCGCGCCGAAGCCGGTAGCAGAAGAAAGGAAAATGCGAAAGCCGAAGATATTGCGGTGGTGAGCATTATGAGATGTGTAGACTTGGTGCCAGCCCAAGTAAATGCGCGCTGCGCGAAGGAATGAAAGAAAGCTGAGGTAAACGGTCGCTGGGTGGCCGCAGGCGTGAAGGAAGATCGAGGGAAGATAGCAGAGACAGAAAACAATGAGCTTCGAAGACAATCACCAAAACAGTCTTACCGTGTCGTGGACGTGAATTGCTGCAGGAAGACGTCCGACATGCAGGACGCGCCGGGTACATGAACTATTGTGAGTGGGTGTGCCTCGTGCTCGAGCTGACGACATTGTCGAAGACAGGAATAGGGCTGTGGTATTGTGTGGCGGCTACATGATCTGGAAATGGTGTTGTATGAAACGATGTTCGCGCTTGTCTCAGGATTCGAGAGTGAAGTCGAGGGAAGCAGAACGATTGGCTGAGTGGTTTGCGGGAAGTGCCGCGCCGAAGTCTTACCGTCACGACATCCGTTTCCCTTTTGAGAAAGCTTCTGGTCGCGCGGCAGCATCCACTGTGCAGTCCATTCAAGATGATCACGAGACGGTTAGCCCGGCCATTGGGCGCCATCTCATCGAGCAATTGGGTCTGTCCATCATGCGTACGAAGGCTCTCATCGGCTCAGGCATACCATACCGCTCCCCCAAAGAGAGCCTCCCTTCTCCAGCAACGCTTCACCGGCGTCCAGAGACGAAAGCTCCACAACGTTCCAGATCTCGCACAATACGATGATTCCTTCAAACGCAACGGGGTGCCAGGCCTCTGGAGCCCAATCGGCTTTCAAATAGCATGGACACAGTATCAGCACATGGTCGTGCGGAAACTCAACGAACTCACTTCGGGCGAACCCTACGAGAACGCCCAACCCAAAGACCTGGCCATCCAGTTCGCTCGCGACCCATCAGCAGCGAGCCTCTTCAATCACGCCAGTGCGGCGCACAACAACCACCAGTTCTTGAAGGGCCTGAGCACATCGCCGATGCAGCTCGACACTATCCCACGCATGCAGAAAACTCTCGAGAACACCTTCGGCAGCATCGATACCCTGCGCACCACGTTCATCGACACTGCGGCATCCATGTTCGGACCTGGCTACGTCTGGCTCGTCTGGGTGCGCGACTTGAGTCCCACGACTGTGAGCCGCGGCGACTGGCGCATCCTCACCACCTATCTCGCCGGCACGCCCTACCCGGAAGCCGGGTTCCGCCATCAAGGGATCGATACGAACGTCAGCAACGCGCAGAAATACAACGACTACCTCGCCAGTGAACCGACCAACCACGTTGGCGCGTTTGGCCCGTCAAGCAAGACCGGGAAAGAGACTGCGAGTATTCCACCTGGAGGCAAGTCGCTGATGCCAGTCTTGTGTGTGAGCACCTGGGAGCACTCCTATATCTATGACTTCGGGCTGCCGGGCAGGATGGACTTCTTACAGAGCTGGTGGGATATCATCGACTGGAAGATTGTGGAGCAGTTGACGCCAGAAGAAGTTTGGACGGAATTCGACGTAGGGCTGGGCAGCCTGGGCGCGCGGCAGTATGGGTCTGGTGCGCGAAGCTGAACTGATGAGTGAGTCGACGTTAGTTGTGGCGTGGAGGAATGTCGCCAACTGCCCCGGCGCACCAGGACAGCAGGCGCCGGACCACAAAGTTGCATCGTGGCAGCTGGTCTCACGTTACGTCTTCGCGGTAGAGCATTGGCTTTACAGCTAATGTTCCAGCCCACTACAGATCGCGGAGGCACGAGGAGGTGATAGAGCAATGCATGCGTACGTTATCGACGCGGTGTACGCTAACTGTGTAGCGAATTAACTGTATGTACATTAACATTGTATCCCACAGCATTCAGTCAATGTGTCTTCTCATCAACCACTTCTGTTCGATCTTCAACATGCTGCCCCTTCACTGCCTTCTCGATCTCCGGATCAATGTTCTTACCATCGTCCACCCGCACAGCAACTTTGTCCCCAAACAAGGCCGCAACCTCTTCCAACGGAATATTCGCAGTCTCAGGGAACTGGAAGTAAAACACAACCACGAAGATGGCATCCGTAAAGATAAAGATCATGAAATACTTCCAACTGATAGCCTCGACAGCAATCGGCGTAACCTGCACCAGCATAATAATAACAGCATTGAGCGTCGCGAACCCAGCAGCCAGGCCCGTCGCTCGTATCTCCATCGGCTGTGCGACAGCATCAGCATCAGCAATTCCCTCCACCACCACTACCTCCCTCTCACTTACAAGTATCTCCGGGGCATAAGCATACCCAAAACTATTCAATATCCACGCATACCCCACCAAATACACAAACATGGCCCACAGCGCCAGACTCCCCAGCGTCTTATCCGTGTTCCCGCTGCGCTCGAACTGCGACCAGAAGATCACGAGCATGATGGAGCCGATGAGGACGCCGGTCATGGAGATGAAGAAGGATTTGCGGCGGCCGAGCGTGTCGAAGAAGTAGGCGCCGCCGCAGGAGAAGATGACGGCTAGGGTGCCCCAGATGCCGACCATGATTAGGGGGAGTTTTCCGGTGACGCCGAGGGAGGTGTACTTTTGTGCACGAGAAGAAGTGGTCAGCAAGGTTTCCAGATGTCATGGAAAGGGGTATGCAGGTGGTTCACTCACGAGGATGACTTGGTAGTTTTGGAGCGGGATGATGGCGGTGAGTTGTTGGAAGGCGAAGAAGAACATGATGATTGACAGTCGACGGCGATAGGAGGGGCGTTTGAAGATTGAGACAATACCGAGTTGGGGCGTTTCTTGCTCGAGTCGGAGTTGTGCTTCGATTTGGTTGAATTCGCGGCGGTAGAATGGGACGGTGTCTGAGGAGTCGCTTTCGGAGGCGTCGTGGCCGTGGAGTTTTTGGAGGATGGCGAGGGCTTCTTCGTGGCGTTTCTGGACGACGAGCCTGATGATAGGGTCAGTGTGACCATGAGAGTATCAAAAGAGAGATCATCTCACCATCGAGGAGACTCCGGCATCCAGATCGAACCGATCAACATGATCGCTGCACACATAAGCTGCAGTCCGATAAAGAGACGCCATTTGAGCTCGCTGCCGGAGATGTAGGAGAAGCCGAGACCCATCCATTCGGTCAAAGCGTAGGAGATGTTGATTTTGATGCTGAGATCGATAAGTACGTAACCCGGTGATGAGCATGAATGCATCAACCGCAACGATCAGTGGGAGTGCCCAGGTATTCTTGTCAGGCAGGTCAGCTTCACACAGACTGCGTAGAAGGTTCGTTGGTGACTGACCTTTTTCCCCTCAAGTTCGATGCGGTTTCCACGACGATGAACTATCAGCAGAATGGCGACGACTGCCGCACCAACGGCGGCAATGAGTCCGCTCGCCAGTAGTGCCCACATGGTCTCCATGTCCAGATATCTTGGCTTGTAGTCTAGGGTTGCTCTCCAAGTCTCGATGTGGTTCACGCCGTTGGTGAAATTGTTGGTTCCGAATTCTATTGAAAACGAATGGCGCCCGCTCAGGTCTCAGACGTAGTATATATTGTCCACAGCGAGCGCAAAAACAACACTACCTATGGCACCAACCAAGAACGGAAGAAACCAACTGGCATACTGGGTAAACGTGAAGGCCGGCGGTACCACATAGCTAGCCACAGCGCGGATTATCTGCTGGACTCTGGGGAAGCCAGCCATGGTTCCAAGTGGTAGGGGGGGATATTGTTTTGCCTTTTCGTAGCTCGAGAAGTACGATGGTGGTCGGCCTGATGAAGGTGGACAGTCGTCCTCTGGGCCGTCTGGTTGCGGACTTCTTTCTATTTCTAAAGATTCTTTCTCCGGATCGAGGGCAGATATTCGCTCGAGAGCAGCGATACTCTCAAACAACCTGTTCTGAAGAGACATACTTATTATGCGATGTCAAGCTGGTGGTGGAGCAGATGTCTTAAGTTGCTGCCTGATCACCACCAAGACATGAGATGGAGTCGAGCTGCAGGGCATTGGTGAACACGGCCCGGGAATACACCATTATACCCGAAGGCCAATGGCTGTGCCTTCGCGACGCGATCTCGACTTCACCTTGTTCTCTTCGCGCGTCAATCATGGCCATAAAAACCGCGCGCCAGACTTCTGAAGAGGTTCGAACGCAAGGCAACGAGTTATACAAAAGCGGACAATTTGTAGAGACTGTCGACTGCTACAAGCGTGCCGCCGAGCTCGCACCACAACAGGCAGCTCCGTTGAAGAATTTGTCGTAAGCGTACTTCGAACTTGGTAATTACGATGCAAGCAATGGTGCTTGCGACTCAGCCCTCGCCTTGATAGATGGTGATGACGAGGCGGCGAGGCAGAAGCTCTACCTGCGACGAGCAAAGTGCAATATCTACTTGTTGAGATTTGACCAGGCGAGGTCTGCTGTGGAGAGGCTATCGCCGAGCAAGGACAGGACAGGACTCGAAACCTGCCTCAGAGCTTATCGGCAAACCAGTGAGCAGATCGAACAGGACGCCGTGGCAATGCGCAACAAGCTCATATTGGATCTGCCACGCTTCAAGCCTCTACTGTATGAACCACTAAGACCATTACTGCCTGTGATATCTGACTTTACCGCAGACGAGATGCGCTCGAGTACTTTGTCGTCGGCCACGATGTTCCAGAGTCGTTGTACGATAGTGTACTTCTTCAATCCGGCAGGAAGAAGATATCACTTATGTTCGCCGGCATTGGAGACGCTCGTAACCTCTGGCAGACACTTCTACACATATCTGAGGATGCGCGCAATGGCAAGCTAGACGGCGAGCTTTTCCACATAACGATCGTGGATATTCAGCCAGCTGCCCTTGCTCGCGACCTCGTGGTTCTCTTGCTGCTTGACAGGATTGGCAGCGACAGCCGTGGCTCAGACATCTTCCTCGCATGTCTGTACTATACGTACCTGGCGCCACTGATGCCCCCTCGACTTTATGGTGTCCTTCAGGACCACATCCAGCAGGCAGTGGATATGCTTGAGGGTCGGCACTCACTTCCGCTCTACCTTGACGTCCCGCAAGTGTACCGCGCTGGCATTCTGACGATCTTGAAAGCATGGCAGCATAACGCAAGTGCAAAGTTTCCCGCCAGTCGTATGAGGAAGGAAATTGTTCAGCAACGAAAAAGAGACGAAATGGACGGGCTCTCCCACAAGCCAGTCACAGAATGGAAGGATGAGCAAAGCTTCTACGAGCAGACTGGCGTCTTACCTATGACGAAGCCACACGATGAGTTCTATGAAGAACGGATCCGTGGCACTTTGGACGACTCACCAGCAGATCAGGCCAAGCTCAAGGCTGTGGTGAGTATCGTGAACACAGAATGGGCCACGAACGTCACCTTTGTGGATCCCGAATGGCTTATTAGCCCGATGAACGGTGCTGACATCGAAGTCGACTTTCCAAGCGACCCCTGGCGGTTCGCCACCTCACTCATGGAGTCAGGGACCTCAGAGACCCCAGGCCGCCGCTTGATGGAACATGTCAACCAATGGTTCACGGATGTTGCGGCCGCTATAGCGCAGCTGGAGCGCTGCGTAAAGATTGAATTCTGCGTTGGAGACATTACGAGTGTTCTCGAACAAGTCCGCTATGGTATAGTGGGATACAGACATCAAGAAAATGCTGCTATAGCACGACCAGTGCAGTCGTACAATACGAGGACTGACATGACGGTTAATTCGGAAGGCGCTCTCGACAGGGAGCTGCCTTCGTCCAATGAACGCGATAATGAGGCTCCTCGAGTGTACGACCGCATCCATCTATCCAACATTCCCGATTACATTGGTGGATCACTGACAAGCTTCCTCTACGCAATTCCGGTCACGCAGCTGGGGGACTCCTCCTACATCACTTCAACCTGCTTGAGAAACCCTCCTCGTTTCAAATCACCTGCTCACTACCACAGCGAGTACATCGGCCTTACTGATCCGTCGGATTTGGCGACAACTTTCCGAGTGAGTACCTCTGGCGCACGTGAGACCAGCATTTTGGACAGTTTTGGGATCTCGATGTTCCCGATGTGCAAATACCGTTTGTGGCACCATCTGCCTAAGGCTTCCTCTCTGGCCGAACTCATGCCTAGAGACCGCCTGACCACCTGGCTGTATCGATTCTTCCTCAAGGTTGCTATTCCTATGTACAAGGAAGACCCCGTAAGCATTTCCCTCATTTACTCGCCATTAAACATCACAGCCTTTCTGCGGGTGGTATGCCACTTACATGACGTTGGATGTCCTGCCCATTGGCTGAACGACATTATTTCATGCCTTCTCCAAGGCAAGATTCGTTCGGGTGCTCGGCCACCGCGTTCTGATCCATTGGAGCCTCAGGAGACCAAGGCCAAGATGCCTGCCCTGGAGCAGTCCGTCGCACCCTTCACAGCCGAGCTAAGCACGCTCACAAGCATGTGGCAGTTCGCCTTGCCCTTCGGTCTGACCACGTCGTCAATCCCTACTGTTGACATGATTCGGAGGTACCAGGTCAAATTTGACGTAGTTGGGGATGCTGCCGATTCTGCCGCGACTATGCCATCCTTCGTGCTCGCATTCTTTAGCGAGATGCACTTCGTTCGACAAGAAAGCCTCCGTTCCATCCTCCTCAGCGACGAAAAAGCAGACTCTACTGCGCAAGGCAAGAAGATGCGGGAAGAAGGACTACACATACTCACCACTTGGTCTTGGGCGAAAGGTGAACGGATGGCATCGTTCTGGCTTCGCAAGGATGTCATGGACCGCATGCTCCAACAGAAACGCTGGAAAGTCGGGATCTGGCGTACTGACTGCTGGCGACATCAGTGCCAACCGGTTGGCATTGGGAGAGTGGTTGATACTGGGGAGACCTGGTCATCTTTCAAGTAAAATCACATGGAGTATCTACTAGCTGTCGCGACCACATCTCAAGCCGAGCCAAAGGATGACAGTACTGGAGTCGTATTTACACTGCGGTGACACATGATATGAATCTAGAACATTCAACCGCAATCAACAAGCTGGAAACACCATCATTCATCGCCCTCTTTGCTGCATCACGATCCGCCGAAGTTGAAGGTTCCGCCTGTGAAACTTCCACTGGTCTGGATGCCTCTGTTGTGAGCTCCGAAGTTGTTCGTCACCACGCCAGCCACACCATGTGCCTCCTTCAGCGCATCTCTCAGTACATCATCTTGAGCTGCCTTTTCATCCTTTAATGCGCTTAGCATGCTCCGCACCTGCTCAGCTCCCAGCTGACGCAATTCTTCCTTGCCCAGCACCATGCGTGCCTGATCGCAGCCTGGAAACAATAACTCAAGATCTGCCATGAGGTTGGTGATGTCGCTTACCAGCCTCTCGAACCCAGGCTGATCGTACAACGCCCATCTCATAGCGCGTATCAGCGGCGTTTTGTGGGGCCGGCGACTGAGGGTGATCTCAAGAACACCCTCGCTGAGAGCGTCCTTATCCGAATCTGCAGTGGTAGTGTTGTCCTTAGATTCAGATTCGTGCTTCGACCCCTTTCGCCATGGCAACGTAAGGCTCTTTGGTTTGTGCCCGCCATCATCGTCGCCCGCAATCGGCTCATAGGGTTTAGCTTTCTCGTGCGCCTTCGCGAGCAACGCCTTCATTGATTCGAGATTTTCCTTGGCCGCTTTCCGGTCTTCATCTGGCTTGAGCTTGCTGAGTGTGTCCTTGTCGATGTTTTCGGTGATCTGGTCAACATCATCCCTGGTTAGGCCGACAGCCTCTCCCCGTCTGCTGAGCCTAAGCTGTGCGTTTGCGAGTTGACGCGCACTGGTGTGGTAGCTGGTGCCGAAATTCCTGACTGCATGGAGGAGATGGAGATCCTGTAAAACGGTGTTGAAAACACTGAGTATGCCAAATGCAAGGCCGGCTGCTTCCATTCTGTCGTTGTGACGTTTCTCTATCTCGAAATGGGCCAACGATTTATGTACCGGGCATAAAGTTTCCAAAATCTGGGACACTCCATCCACGGACTTTGCCTGGACGCCAGCTGCGGCAGCATCAAAGACGAGAGGCGTCCCGTCAAACATGTGGGCCCCTGCAGCTCAGCGTGTTTGCGAACAGACAGCCATTCGAAAGCTTTCTGGTCATTGGACCGAAATATCTGGCCGGCGAGAGAGATAAAACAGTCCAGCTTTGTGCCATGGGAACACATGCAATCGACGGCGTTGGCAACCTTCTCCTTCCGCTCATGCGTCGCTTTTCTGATCCAAACAGCTACGCGGGTACAGACAGTCAATCCGAGGTGCATCAGGCCCATGCATCTACCCGCTGCCCGCCAGCTCGAATACACCCGGTCACTGGAACGGCTGCTCAAATCTTCAAGTGCACCCGGGACATCGTATGTTGCAGTCGAGCTCATTTTCACGCATGACAGGTTGTTGACTTCCGTCAATCTGGCGCAGGGACCGCTGTCACCTCACTGCTGATGGCTTGCAGGTCGTTGCACACTGGACACATTTCTCCATCTACGCCGAAAGCTGGTGAAGAACCTCACACACATCTTGAAAGGTCACATTCACGCTGCGCCTTTCACGCTGCGCCTTTGCAGAAGATGGTATCTGGGGATATGGCAAACGATGAGCCTGCAGGTGCCATTCAAGCCTAACGACAAAGGCGCATAAGCTCTCAATCAAACCTATGCTGGGTCGGCTAGCAGCATGGGTAGAGATTGCTAACGGTGCAAGACTTCGCCCTGCACAGATGCAGACTTTCGTTTTTCTGTCTGGTGGAGGATATGTATCAGCGCAAGATACGTCTTGAGGCAACCTGGACTTTTCGCGGGATGGCTTCAACAGGCACTCATTTCGGTAACGGCAACCGCGGTGTGCAGGCAGAGACTATACGCGACAGCCATTTCTATTTCAAACCCACGAGTCTTCGCTACCAGAGCCAGATGTTGCTCAAGGTCAGCTGACAAGTTCTTGCGAATCGTTGATATTTGACACTAACGTGGCACAGAATGCTTGAAATCTTTGGCATTCCCATTGATGGGAACGAGAAGTAAGCTGAAGGCTAGAACTGCCGGCACAGGGCGTTGGGTGTTCCGCCACGAGCAGTATGTGTCCTGGCGGGAGAATGGAGATGTGCTCTGGATCAGCGGTCGCCCTGGCTCCGGCAAGTCTATGCTGGTAGACTTCATCGCAGCCGAGGAGCAAGCCCGGTGCCCTAACACCACAACAACAGTAATTCCGTTCTTCTTTTACCAGGGCGACGGGGAGCTCCATCGGTCGAGTGCTGCTCTTTATCGAACAATACTTCACAAAGTGCTTAGCCGAAATGGCGAAGCCCTGTCCAAGTTCGTCACGCAGAGCGCCTTCAGCGAGCGCTACCAGACACGAGGACCTACGAAAACGACAAGTGATTGGCAAGAACGTGAGCTCCGAGAGCAATGCATGGCTTGTCTTCAAATGCTTGTGAACGAGGGACAGCAAGTGCTGATCTTCATTGATGCTATTGACGAACTCGCCCGAGGCGATATGAAGCGTCTCGTTCGGGACTTTCGAGACCTTTCGGTCTCATCCCAGCATCGATCAATATTTGCTTCTCTTCCAGACCGTACCTACTGGAAGACTTACACCTCGACCACGAAATCAGTGTGCACGACGAGAACTGGAACGACATCTCACTTTTCCTCGACGAAAGACTGAAGGAGGCCGAGCATGAGTGTACGATGACCGACACACGACTCAGACATGTGAAAGATGGGCTGCTCGACCAAGCGAATGGCGTGTTTCTCTGGCTGTACTGGATGGTGGACACGATTGATAGCATGATAAGGAATGGTGAGGAAGAGGAGTATATCCTCCGTGCGATCTGGGGTCTCCCTACAGAGTTGCGCGACATTTATAAGGCCATCATCGATGGAATCAATACCGAAGTCGAGGCCGCGCTACGAATATCTCTCTGGATCGCCCTCCCACAGAGACATCTTCCGATCGACGATCTTAATCGTGCTCTTGGTATTGCAGACGGTAAATCCACTGCTGCAGGGATGCCACGATCCTGGTGTGAAAATACCAAAACACTCGAATTACGCATCATGCGAGTCACTCGAGGACTGGTAGCGAAGACATGGGTGGCTCCAATGGCCTTCGCTGAGCGAGAAGACATCGTCATCTGGAGCGATAACACGATACATGCGGTGCCGCGCCTAGACACGTTGATGGGATCGCACTTGCAGCCCGCGTTCGTGCTCGATCATGGGACCGTCTGCGAGTTCAGGACTCCAATCGCTTGTGTCTCGTTGTAGGATAGCCCGGATGTCGACTTCGATGGCAGAAATGCATGCCTCAATTGCGAAAGATTGCCTTAGCTAGGTGCTTACGCCTGACGTGGTTCAATTTGCCGGCTCCAATATTTGTGACGATGGAGGTTTTCCAGGACTTCCAGAAGGGAAGATACCGAAAGCTGAAGCATCCAAAGCTCCCCCGTTCTCGCTGTATGCAGGTCTATACTGGCTGGGACACGTAAGAGAAGCGGAAGGTAAAGGTGTCCCAGGGGAGAGTATGGTATCTTTGTTCTCTCTGCCCAGCATATCGGATTGGCCAAATGTGATGCGGATGCTGTAAATGGGCTTGTATGGATACACAACCCCGATGGTCGATTCCATGACTATCGTGCATACACTTGTAACCTATGGCCGGTACCGAACGCTGGAACAAATCCTGCAGGACTCAGAACATCCGTCTCGACGCATGACGAGTTCAGTGGCACATTTGCGAGCAATTATCGATACTCCAGACCTACGAGGCTGTCCTCCAACGTTCCACGCTGTGTCGCATGGCGAGAAATCTGCTGAGACTATAGGTGTCCCGAAAACGTCAGTATGGTCAAGCTCCTGCTATCGCTGGGGTGTACCAGCGTCGACACCCAGGGTTGTCTGCGTGGATGCAGCGGCGTCAGCATTAACGCCGAAGGATGCTCGCATGCTCCCCCCTGGGCCAAGGTCGAAGCACATCCGGGAGAGACTCCATTCTCTCTGTCAATCATCGCGAATGATCTAGAGATCACCAAATTGTTGTTACCCAAGACTAAGCTACGCATGCACTCGAAAGACCTCATTCTTTGCTACGGTGGGCAGAGCAATTCAGAGACACCGCTGTTCACCGCCTGGAGAGTTTCAAGCTGCGAAATGCTTGCTCTTCAACTGAATAGTCCTGACATCGACGGAGCTTTGCAGGACGCGAATGGGTCGTCACTCTTGCACCACATTTTATCGCACAAAATCTCGTTGCTGGATGACCATAAACGCTACCCATCGACCGATCGGGCGTTCCGACTTGCCTATCGGGAGAAGGCTCGCTTACTGATCAAGAGCGGAAAGTTCGACATGACGTTGAAGGACTCGCGTGCTCTCACGCCTTTGGCTTTTGCTGTTGCCATGGAAGACGAGGCAAATGTCGAAGTCTTCCTTGAAAGCGCTAATGTGGAGAAGGAAGACCGAGAGCGTGTGGCTTCACCCCCCTGGCGCTAGCATGCACTCTGGGTCATACCAACATAGCAAAGATGCTCATACAGTCGGGCGCCGAGGTGAACGCGAGGGACCGCAAAGGTGGCACGCCATTGCATCTTGCCTGCGAAAAGGGCAAGCTGCCGACTGTCGAGGCATTGCTCCATGATCAAAGGACCGACCGTAACATCACGGACTATTTTTGTCAGCCAGCACTGATTCGAGCAATCTTCGCAGGGCAGACGGAAGTTGTGACACACTTGATTAAAGCAGGACCACCAACGACACTGGCAATCCTAAATCTGCCTGCACTAGCTGACACGTTTGTGTTTGGGACAATCTGGGTTCGGCTCAGGCTCTTTAATGTAAGTTCAGATAATTGGAGACGTGCACGGCAAGATATGCAAGATTACTGCAACTACCGTGGTAAGGCTGTATGGCGGGACGAAGAAGTTCTTCGCCCACTGCTTCAACCTTTCGTCAACTTGAAGGGCTTTGCATCTCTCGAGGACGCAGTGCGAGCATGGAGAGAGTGATTATCAATGAAGTCGCTGAACATGTATTCCACAGCGTGCATGTGAGCAGGCCGACACTTGCACCTAGCATTGGTTTCGGGAGGAGAATCCAGCAGATACCTTATCATAGCATGGCATACCCAACCACGGGACCGTACAGTCGAGCCAGCAGCATCGTCGCATGGTACACATCCAAAAGGGGGTGTGCCACTTAAACTCATGGCGATGCCACCAAAAGTTAATTCGGCCCTGGGAAGCACTGTATCAAATCTCCACCCCAAGATCCTCATCAACTGCCTCAAATGATGTTCTATGTAGCCATGTTCTCGAAACTCGAATCTAGTCGCTCGTGGGACTTCGTCTTCTAACACGAGCAGACCAATCAATTTTACGAGGGCGGAGAAGCGGCGCAATTGATCTTCTGATGAATTCCACTTGAACAGCTGCAACATCTGATCTACTCGTACACCCCTTCTCATTGTGATCCATCTGTGTGCTCGACATTCATAATCTTCATAACTTCATGACCAATTAAACGATCGTATGTGGGATCGCCACCAAAACTCCAACAGCACCTTGCTACTCGTATGCACCCAGTCTCAACTCATCAAAAACCCTTGAGTCTGATCCTGTGCTTGAAGCATTCCCATGATATCCCGCCCATACTCCCTAAGTCTCAACCGCCTTGTGTTTCCAAATCAATCCATATAGAAATCACCCTTGAGGATGCGCTCTTGGAAATGATCTGGCCTCTTCTGCTCTTTCGGCTTCGGGGGAGCTGCTGGTGGCGGCTCCATCACAGCAACGCTCTTGGCGCGAGCGTGGCCACCCACCGGCGGTCCTCCGCCTCCTTGCGCAGCGATCGAGGTGCGTTCGGCGCGGGTGCGGAAGTTGTCGGACCAGTTGAAACCTTCGTTGGGGCCTGTTAAAACATGCAGAGTCAGCATTGACGAGTTCGGATATTTGGCGGCACTCGGAGAAGTGATTGTGCAAGAGGAAAGAAAAGTGGACGTGACAAGAGACAGACCTCGACCCTTGGAGTCTCGGGAAGAGATCGTCCCATTGTGTGCAGATCTGCTTGCAGTGCCATTGGACGACGACATGGGTGGTGATCGTGTACCATTCTGCCCTGGACTCCCTGGTCCACCCTCTCTAGTACCTCCAAAAGACGTAGTTCGGATATCTCTCAACGCACGTGCTCCGAAGCTTGTTCGTCGTGCGAATGGAGTGTTTGGGCTACCGCCGTCGGATGTTTCACGCGCGGGTCCTTCTTCTTCGGCGATGGCGGACTCGTCGTAGCTGCCGCTGTTAGCGGAGCCGATGCTGTCGCGCCTGCCGCCGCGGTAGGAGCCGAAGGGTGAGGTCTGGTTGGGAGAGCCGGAGAGGCCGAGTGTGGTGAGGGACATGCGGCGGCGTTGGGCTTGGGCTGCTGCTTGGCTGATCGGGCCGGGCATTTGCTGGGTGGGCGGTGAGGTATTCTCTGGTGCAGTGGGCTTCGAGACGGACGGTCGGTTGTCTCCGAAGATGTTGGCGAAGGTCTGTCCGGCGAACGACGAGCGCCGTACCCGAGAAGGTGGGGATTGTGGTTGGTCGTCCGACATGATGTCGTCCGAATTGGGAAGGAGTGGTTGTGGTAAGGAGTGTCGAGTTGGTATTGCTTGTCAGGTGTTGGCACTGCGGCCAAAACACCTATCGAATTGTTTGTTCCTCTCTGTGCTTCGTCGGTGCCTACCGAGGACAGTCGACGCGTGGTGTGACAAGGTGGAGTTGCAAGCGCCGGACAGGTATCAGGTATTGCTGTACCTCAATGGTCCGTTCCAGGTTTACGCCACCAGATTGCGTGATAAGATCACGAGGCCAGACGATCGTGACCCAGAGCCGATATATCCGATAGAACAGTGGTCGTAGTAAGTCGTTCGATACCAAGCGTGTAACAAGTAGAACAGAGAGACAGATGAACAAGGAGATGAGGTCGACGAGGGGGTGAAACGATAATATGGAGGTCGACAACAAGGGTACATGTACCCCACATGCCTATGCCTTGGTCTGGAGACTAGTCTGCTTGTGGGCCCTTTCTCCAGCCCCATGGGGTTGTTCCTTTGTTGATCTGGCTTGTGACATGCTTCCGTTGTTGTCCGAGCGTGGGATGACCCTCGTGGCTCCATCGAGAGAACCAGGACGCGTGTGATCCCTCGACTCTATCCCAAGACAACAACAAATCTCACCATCGTCCACGCCGAAGAGGAGGTAGTCCAGAGTCTTTTGGAGCTCCACTGAAGATCCTAGGTACATGTATGCTATTCGAGCTACTCCAGACGGGACTACGTGAGGTACCTGTCGCCCGAAGTACACCCTTCATCAAGCTCGAACACACTGGCCTGTCAGATCCGTTAAAAACCATCCGACAGCGGCCGGCGGAAGCTTGTTCTCATGGCAAGCATGATCAAGGGATTCGGCCTCATATCAGCCGCTCAAGAGCCAATCCTTATCGAGGACTACTGGGGCCTATCCACGACAAAATCCAGTATACATCACGATTGTACTGCGTGGACTATCTCCGGAGATACTAAGCAAAGGCAGCAACTGGAGTCTCCATCAGGCTGCAGGTCAGCTCTTCCAATGCACGAGATGTGCTCTAAAGCTATTATTGAAACTATTGTGAAACGACACGACATACTTACCGCTGGGTACTTACCACTAACTCAAACGCCTCCGAAGACCGCCTGCCCAAGCCATCTCATGCCATACCCAACGGCTGTGCTTTCCTGCTCAAGAGCCTCTTGCTGTTGTCTCGCTAGCTCTTCTTGTTGCGCCCGCCGCTCTTCGCACAAGTTAGCACATCGGAATACCATGTAGTTGAGCAGCACATCCAGATCACCACAGGGCGAATCCAGCCGGGCATCGGGTTCAAAGAAGCGACCAGAGTGGATGTCGATGAGATCCTGCGTCAAGCTCTCCCGGATTCGGCCACGATACTCCGCAGCCATGCGGACGACATCTCGTCCGCTTCTTGTCTGGCCGTCTGCGAGAAGCAGGAGGTCGATAAGCCGGCTGACGATTAGTTTCCAGTCCCGACTTTGGTATCCGCTATACGGCCGTCCGGCGGCTTGAGCATACCCTTCGAGCAGGTTCGCCATGGCAATGAGGTGTGGTCCCAGCAGGCCCATGTGGATAAGCACATCTTCAGTCGGAGCTGAATGGGTCTCTTCTGCCAGATACTGATGAGCGGCGGCTGAAGCTCGCTGAATCGTCGAAACGTTGAACGAGAGCTCATCAGTATACTCTTCGTACCTATCACCCATCAGGCCGGAATGCTGAAATGCCAGCGCCACGAGCTGGAGTCTCTCGTAGCCTACTGGTCCTCGGTTGGCATCGTTGTTGGTGAAGAGTATCACGCGACATTTCGGACATGTGTTCCTGCTGCGCATACTTAGCCACTCGCAAATGCATTTTCGGCAGTAGATGTGCTTACATGGTAGTGCCACAGGACTTTCAAAGTCATCTGTGCAGATCGGGCATTCGTCGTCGAAGCCTCCAGGTGGTCGCTCGATCACGGTCAACGTGGTCAACAGCTTGATCCGGCTCTGCATAGTTGCGGTTTGAGGAGGATGAGATTTGGGAAAGCTGGGATTCGAGGAAAAGAGTTGAGCTGACAAGATTCCATACAAGAGGGTGAGAGAACAATGGCACAATGGAGGCATGAAGACAAAGGATTTCTTTTTAGTACAACCTGACCGCGTCGTCCTTAGTCCGGCATTGTTCGTCGAAACCACTACGATCGTGTCGTTCGGGGTGACGGAACCGATCTGGTTGCAGGAGTAGGACAGATATCAGTGAGAGCAGGTGAGTCAGCGACATGCCACCAACAGCTCAATTATCTACATCACGCCACACAGACTCCTCATCTTTAGCTCGAAGCAAGCCGCTTTCTTTCTCTCCCTTTCTTCCTTCTCCTCCTTCCGTCTCACGCCAAGCTGCGCTTCACCTTCATATCTTCGGTAGCAGAGGAACGTCACGTACTCCAGCACGACTTGTAAATCATCAAAGCACGGATTAGGTTCTGCTGGATCAGCATACTGGAACAGACAGGAGATCTTGCCCGCGTCGTTGAAATGGCCATCAAGTCGCTTCCTCACTTCCTTCCGCATCAAAACTACAAAGCTGTCGACATCGATAGTCCGACCGTTCTGCGACTGCAAGAAACTCCAGGTATGTGAAAGCACCAGGTGCCAGTCGGCAGCGTCTTGCTCATTGTAGTGCCGACCTTGGACGGTGGCGAGCGCTGGAACGAGATTGCCTATCACGACGAAGTGGCGAAGCAGAATGTCTGTACGAATGATTCCGAGACCGGATGAAGGGATGAGACCAGGGACAGTCAACCGCTCGGCAAGATATGCGCTCACGCCCGGGACGGCTCGCTGCAGCATGGTGATTGATGGTGAAGCGCCGCCGAAGGCGTCCATGGTGCTTAGAGCACCGCTTTGACTCAAGCCTGATAATCGGAGTGCCTGGCCGATCTGAGCACGATGCTCGCGGCCGAAGTTGATGTCTTCGTTTGGTGGTAGGGTGAATAGGATGCTTTTGCATATGGGGCAGGTGTTGCGGCCGCGCATTGTGAGCCATTGTTCGATGCAGGATTTGTCGAAGATGTGGTGGCAGCGTAGGGTGACTGGCGAGGTGCATCCGGATTGGCAGATCGAGCAGTTGGTGTTGTCGCGTTCGGGCAGGATGTTGCAGGGAGTCAGCCCGGTTTCGAAGAATTGAGTGCGGGTTGTCATGCTGGATGAGGTTATGATGAGCCTTTTGGTAATGAGATGGAAGGTGATGAGAAGAGGTAGTGCGGTCAAAGATCTGGCGATCTGAGGCAATGAGGAGTTTTGTTTGTGGTATGAGGCCGGGACAAGATGGACAGATGCGTTCCGGTTAAGAGATGCTCCCATGGCAGGCATGAGACTGCGAGAGACAGGCGAGTTGAGATGGTCTTACGGACATGTGAGTACTTCATTGTTGGCTTTCAAGACAACGAGAAACGAGATCGGGCTACGAGATGTTTCTAGTGGTGAGTTATGGGAACTGCTCATTGTTTGTGATCGATCGATCGATCTTGTGTCTCGTCAAACGATGTCTTGGATTCTCTACTTGGCCATCTCAGGAGGGTAATTCGACATCCTCGTCAATGAAGGCATTCAGAGAGGTTGCCCACTGATCTGACATCTGAGTGGTAGGCTGTGAGTTGTGAATACCTTTTATGTATGTTGTCAGCCAAGATGCTTATCCTACGGCTCATCGGCATGGCGTGCTTGGAGCTGGCGATGATACGTACCGTAAAGGTACCATTGCGACATTAGTTTTGACTCGAGTTCGCCGAGGTCGCGATGAGGAGGATTGATAATATATTCCAGCAAGAGTATCTGTTTGACTTTCCAATACTGCATCAGGTTATCATACAAACCTCCCACCACTAAAGCCAAACATCAACACACACACAATGGCCGCCGTACAATCCATGCCGGGCTTGCCCACTAATTATAAGTCGATCCCTAAATATGAGCAAGTGGCTGAGACAACCACCGAGTGCAAGTTTCTCCATCCTTCAATACCACGAACCTTACCAACAAAAGAGTAGTGGACTGGGCCGACTTGGTCACCCTGGACTTGTCGAAGTTCGATGCTCCTGGCGGCAAGGAACAGCTTGCTGCTCAACTTAAGGACGCGGTTCACAATGTCGGCTTCTTCTATATCACTGTGAGTACTGATGGGTAAATGGCTTCTCCGAGACACGATCACACCCACGTCGTGCTCGGTGAGCTTTGGAACCCTTCGAAAAGGCTGAGACACTTGCTAACCCTGTTACCCTTCTGTTCTGTAGGGCTTCGGGCTGTCGCAGGAAGAGGTCGACCAGCAGTTCGCCATCGGCAAGGAGTTCTTCGCGCTCCCGACGGAGGAGAAGGTGAAGTACCGGGCCGATCTCGAGAATGGCAACTACAATGGCTACCGACCGAAGGGCTCAGGCGAGATTTTGCCTGGGAAGCGCGACAACGTGGAGATGTATAATGTCTATAAGTTTGTAAGTTCGGTGGCTCTCTCACTACCACACAACCTGCTGACTGTTGATGAGGCCCCCGGAATGGAACGTGAGCAGCCAGACATCATCAAGGAGAACCGTACAGAGATCGAACGATTCCAACGGTAACATATCAATGGGCAAAACCCTGACTTGTCTAAGACATTCGCTAACCCTTTTACCCATCTCAGCCATATTGCCGAGGACACCGTGCAGAAGCTGCTGGCGTTGATCTCGATCATCTTGGAATTGCCCGAAGACCACTTGTCGAAGGGCCATCAGTATAACGACGTCTCTGGATGCCATCTACGGTACATGATCTACCGTCACCGGACCGCCGAGGAGAACGCTGAATACCAGAACCTTTACTCGAAGGGCCACACCGATTTTGGCTCTCTAACATTGTTGTTCCGCCAGCCTGTTGCCGCTTTGCAGATCAGGATGCACGATGGCTCGTGGAAGTGGGTGAAGCCATATCCCGGATCTATCGTGAGTAGAATGACGCATAATGTCTGCTGTGATCCAGAGACTGACAACCGTTTTAGACGGTCAATATTGCAGACGTGCTTGACTTCTGGACGGCTGGGTACCTCAAGAGCAGTATCCACCGAGTGGTCGCACCACCGCCAGACCAAGCTCACATCGATCGACTTGGCCTACTGTACTTCCTACGCCCAGCAGTCGATCTCAAGCTCAAAGCACTCGATAGCCCACTGCTAGAGAGGCTTGGACTAACCTCAAAGAACGCCGCCGCCAGTGAGATCACCGCTGGAGACTGGGTGGCGGCTAGGGTAAAGGGCAACCAGGACAAGGTACCCGAAGGCGGCAAGCAAGAGAAAGCAGTCCTCGGCGGCATATCGGCGAAGTACTACGACTAAGCGGAGGCACGCTGACAGGCGGTGCGAAGAAGCTTCTTTCAGCTTAGAGCTAGAGGCAACGAGACTTCTAGATGCCTCCTGGCCATGAGAACCGAATCTTATCCTCCTCCAGACCTTTTTGCACCACTGCTATACCACCAGACTTGATCATCCACTCAAGCCTATGGTCCCGGTACTCCCTCCTCCGTCCACTGCCAGCCTTGAACCCTCCTCTCATCGTCTCCGCCATCTTCTTCGTCGCTGCCTCCATTTCCTTCGTTGTCTCCTTGACACTCGGAATCTCCATGACCCTGTCCCGCCACTGCTTCAAAGGCGAGCCCTCGGCAGGCCCATTGCTGTAAAGACAGCTGCGATTGACATACGGCGCAACACAGATGTCCGCAAATGAAAAACTCTCGCCACTGAAGAACTTCTTGTTTCCGAGCCGCTCAGAAAGCCAATCGCAAATAACCTTCGTCTGCTCATTCCCCTGCTTCAGCAACTTCTCCGCCAACTCGCCGGTCGCCCTCTCACACCAAGTGACCTCACTGAACATACCCCAATTGATCGCTTCGTACGCTGTATCGCAGACCTCCTCGATCATACGTGCTTCAGCTCGAGCCTTGGGATCCTCGGGCATGAGAGGATGCTCTGGGTACTTGTCTTCAAGGTACTGCAGAATAATCTTCGAGTCGAAGATTTTGAAGTCGCCATCTTCGAGAGCTGGAACTTCCATGCGTGGGTTTGCTGCTGCTAGACGCGAGATCTGGTTCCCAGAGCCAATGTTCTCCGGTATGGCCATGTCGAAAGGAATGCCTTTTTCCCGTAAAGCCATGCGGACTTTTTGGGCATAGCTGGACGCCGGGTGGTCGTGAAGGAAGAGCTTTGATTGAGACATTGTTGGATATTGATCTTTCTCGTCGAGTTATACCAGCCAGCAGTCTTTTTTTCGGAAGGATAGAATTGAAAAGAGATCAACTTGAAGATCAACTCGAAGACCTGATATATGGACGGTGACTTTCATGCATTGGGAGCTACCTACGAGATGTCGGCTCGGCTTCTCGTACCCCACCCCTAGACAGAGTCTACGGTATGTTACCGGCAGGCACTCGATACCTTCGGCAACCAAGCCATGGAGATCGCGGCGAACTTGTGCCCGCCTAACGAGCTCGAAAATAGCGTAGTAAGCTTATTGCATTTTTGCGGGCATAAGCTCCCTCATCTTCAGACCGTTAGCCAAGTCCTTCGAACTCGGCCTCTTCGTCCGGGAGGTGGTCCATCTCTGCACCAGCAGACTCTTCGTCCGTATCTGCCACAAGGGTCTTGCGAGGCACTTCGAAAAGGACGACACAATTCCTTCCATCCCCGAAACTCTTCCAGCTGCCAAGACGATGCTCTTTTCCAACAGCTGCAGCAACGATGATGGACTCCTTGCCTCTGTCTCCAGTCTCGGTAATCGCCAAATCGTTGATAATGCCTGGGACACGCCTCTGGTCGCTTGCGCCTTTTCGCATAGCCGTGAGTACGTCCTTACTCAACGAGTCGGAGCTGAGGCCCTCGCGTTCCAGCAGAGTGTCGACTGGCTCGACTACCCCTATTGCTCCCAAAGGTTCTATCCGACGCTTGTCCTGAGTGACCTTCCATGCCCTCACGTACCCATCCCAGCTGCCGGTGACCACAATATCGCTGAAGGGCACAGCTGCGAGCGCTGTAACCCAGCGAGCCTGCTTACCACCTCTGCTCTTCTCATCCTGTGTTTTGTCCGGAACTTGCTCTGCGCTGGCTTGGTCCAGAGCTACAGCAGGATCAACACCATGCGCGAGCCGCAGACTAAAGACAGCCTTCTTCTTGTTGACGTTCCATAATGACATTGAGCCGTTGTCGGATGCTGTGATGAATGTGTCGTCGTCGATCATGGCGACTTGGTCCATTGAGCCTTCGTGGTATGCTTCATCGTCTTGCAGTTCTATACCCGAGTCGTCCTCATATGCCCGTCGTAATGTTTGGAGCGCCTTGTGTGTACCGGGTGCACCACCACCTCGGAAGACGAGCTGCGACTCTTCGACAACCTTCCATAATCTTGCAGTCCGGTCTCTAGCGCCAGCGGTCACGCACTTTTCCTGGCCTAGTGCACTCACAGCTACCACTGCATCCTGATGTCCGAACAATGTCTCCACATAAGCAAGTTCGTTCAGTGAGAAAATCTTGACAGTTCGATCCCTGCTTGCGGAGAAGAGCTGATTCGATCCTTTCCGGAACGCCAGAGCTGTAACCGAATCGCGGTGTTGGTGGAAGACTTTGAGCGGCTTCAGGGTTGTAGCGTCCCAGACAATGAGTTTGTTGTCCGCGCCGCCAGTAGCCAGGAACTTCCCATCCTCGGACGCAGCCACGCACAATATATCGGCGTGGTGGTGCTGCGCTCGCTTATCCTTCCGCTTGCCTCGAGTTCTTCGTACCACTTTCCAACTTTTGCTCGGCCTTCGATCCTTCACCTCGCTGCCAGTCTCGGGAGGATCCCATCTTACGATGTGCAGGTCCTTGCTTACAGCCAGCACACTTCGTCCATGAAGCGCGACACCAGTCAAGCTTTTACTGACATCCTTCGACCGGAGCACTTTCGTCGTTGCGCCTCGCCAGTCCAACCCTTCTGCTATCCATCTATACAGCTTACCCTTGCTCTCAGCTGTGTCTTGCTTCAGCCTCTCGCCCATGCGCCGCCGCAAATTTTCCTGGTCAACATCTGCTGCATCGAAACCTTCATCTTCGAGCACTTCTTGCTGTGTGTTGGCCAGGTACTGCTCGGCAAGGCGGATACGTTTCGCTGCCGGGTCCTCGTCACCAAACTCCTCATCGTCGTCGTCCGACTCTTCTTCTTCATCAACTCGAGCCGGCACATCTTCGTCCGATACATCTGAGCCGGATATCTCATCGTCGTCGTTCCTTTTCGCCCGTCTGCCAGGACCGGCAGATTTTGACGGCGCTTCAGGTCGCTTCCGCTTCCTCTGCGACGCTGGCAGAGTGAAGAAGGACGACATGGCTGTTCCGAACGTGGTTTATGAAAAGTAAATTCCAGCAAATATCGAACAAAATTTACGCCGACGGTAAAGTCCAATCTACGCCACACTGTGGCACCGCCGAAGCGGCCGAAAAGCTTATTCTGGCTTCTGTTGTCGCGTGACGACTTCCCTCTCCTTGACTTCATGCTCCACCTCTTCTTCCAATACGTCACCTACTCCTCCATACGTTTCCTACGAATAGTGCTACAGTGTCTGAGTATGCGAAGTTTCCTACATCACCTCGACCTTGAGCCACTGTTTCCGGCAATGTCTCCAGGTGTGGAAGAGCGCGGCTCTCCACGGCCATTACCAGCACAATGGAAGTCATGTCATTGGCTTGTGTTCAATACCTCTCCTCAGAAGCGCCAGTCATGTCCTACCAGCTATCGTCAGAAAGTAATGGGCAGTGAACCCAAAAAGAAGTGGTAGGTCTGGCAATATTGTTATATCCTCCGCACGACTCCACCGCTCCATGTATCCCATCTCCTCAGCAGTTCGCACCTCCCTGTCTATCTTTTGTTCAGAACGTTGGCCTACACCAAACCGGCAGCCATGGGGCTCACATCGCTAAAGGGCGAGTTTCCCGCACGAGAGTCGCCTTTTCTTGATACGAGTCCCACTTCGCTGAAGGGAGACTTTCCCTTCCAAAACTTCCCCTTGTTTGATACGAGTTCCACTTCGCTCAAGGGAGATTTCTCTATACAAGGACGTCATCTGTCCAATACAAGTACTTCTACCGGGACCGGAGACCTCCCTGTCGAAAGCACTGGGGTCGACAAGGATGATCTCCTCGATAGAGCATACCGCAAAGTGGACAAACGGCTATTGTGCTGGTACATCTTCGTGTTCACGATCATCAAGCTTGAGTCACACAACATCGTCAACGCAGTAAGAGCTCTTTTTGATCAAGCTTTCGACCCGCACTGACATCTTCACCAGGCTGTGATGAACCTCGAGGCTGGAACCGACATCAAACACCAGCTCGGCGATCTTACCGACGTGCAGTGGGCTTCAATACTTGGTGCATTCCACTTCCCTTTTATCATCGTCGAACCCCTATCCACGTTGATGCTGAAGCGTTTTACGCCTCGATTATGGATGGGCCGCATCATGATCACGTGGGGAATTATTGCGACGTGCACCGGCGCAACGCAAAACTTCGCCGGGCTCTTTTCCTGTCGGTTCCTCCTCGGTATAGCGGAAGCTGGCTTCTTGCCCTCGATCATCTACCATCTCACATTTTGGTATCCAGCAGATCGCCTGCCAGTGAGAGTCGCCATCGGTGTTGCGCTGCCCACACTCTCAGGTTCCCTCAGTGGCATACTATCGTTTGCGATATCATTCCTCAACGGCAAACGTGGTCTGGCGGGTTGGCGCTGGCTATTCATCATCGAAGGCATACCCGCCGTACTCTGCGGTGTCATCACTCTGATCTGGCTCCCAAACTACCCCGAAGACACCAATATCTTGACCGAGCCAGAACGAACAGCAATCCTGGCTAACCGCCCCAAAGCGCAACCCAACAGCAAGGACCAAACATGGAATACCGCACAAGTCAAGGCACTGTTGAAAGACTGGACGCTGTACTCATTTGCATTCCTCTGGCTTTGCCACGTACTCGGCGCGTTCGGGATCGGCTCAGTCCTGCCTACCGTCATCCACGAACTCGGAATAGTCAGCAGCGGTATCTCTCAGATCTTGACCATTCCCGTCCCAATCATCGGCGGCTGCATCCTTCTCATCATCGCCTGGCTCATTCAACGCAAGAAGCTGAAGCCCTGGCTCACCGCCGGCATCTTGAATATCTGCGTTCTCGCCTGCTACATTGCCCTCATCCTTGTCAAAGGCCCTCTTGTCCGATACATCCTCATCATGCTGGCCATGATATTCGGGATCGGCGTGCTGCCCATATTGTGGCCGGAACGGATACGAGCGACCAATGGTACTACAGGTGCAGGTCTTGCTATTGGCCTTACCACGGCCGTTGCATCCACGAACGGTGTCATTTCGCCACATATCTATTTAGAACGTTTTGCGCCTACGTATCGGACCAGCTACATCATCTCGATTGGGATGCTTGTTGCGTCGACTGTGCTGATTGCTGTTACTAAGGTGTTGCTGGATCGGAAGCGCAAGCAGGAAAGCTCCGAGGAGGATGAGAACGAGATGACTCAGATGAATTCATGACGAAAGAGCTGTGTGCAGCCATGACGGAGAATCTGCTGTAATGCAATGTTGACCACGATCTAAGAGCTCAGCTAGGTACCGCTCTACGGCAATTTTTGCAACAATAGAAAGCAACATCTCGCATACCGTTGTCACCAAGCTCCATCGTCTATCTTCCATGCGGAAGATTAAGCTGGACAATCTTTCGTGGGAGGCTTCTCGAAGATATCCAAAATAGTTGATCGTGATCAAACTGGATATCCGCTGAACGACAGACCGTCTAAAACAACCAATACCACCAGGACCGATTCGTCAAGCAAACAGCGATCGTCCGTCTTCTTACACATATATGAACTTCGCTCTTGCTTCATTGCCCTGCGGAGTGTTGCAGCTAGCTCACGTTGCATATGGTAGAGCACGAAGTCAGAGTTCATCCTCCGACTGGCCAGAACGGCGTGCAGCTGGAGGTTAGAAGTGTTTGCTCAGTGGGTTCCTTAGGACGATGAAGGCGCACAGCTAGCTTACGTTTGCAGACCGGTCAGTCGCGGCTCGTGTTGTTCGCGGTTGTGCTACGTCCATCAAAAGAGAGCAGAGTTGACGGTGGTTGTGCACGTAGCTCCCTTCATAGGTCAATGACGGCGTACCACTAGCTTACGTTGCATATGGCGACGCACTGGCACCTGTCGCACATCCACCGGTGCATTACTGAACGACAAGTGCCAGCTACGAGGGCATGCTGTTGGCCGGTCGAGCTGTACGGCTAGCTTGCGTTTGCATATTCAGTGCTACACGCAATCGCCTGCATTCGTGCTGATTTGAGAGGTGGCGATCCACAACGAATCGTGTGGCCCATCACGACGTACAACTAGCACACGTTGCATATGGCGGCGTCTTGTTCTCGCTTCTCCCTCCTCACCGGCCAAGCCACATCTCATTCTTCCCCAAGTGCCACTAACATGAGTGTCTCCCTTGGCTGATGAAGCTACACAGCTAGTTCAGACGTTGTGCTGCTCAGACTCATCACGCATCACAACGTTGACTGGTTCAAACGATCGCACAGCTGGTTCACGTTGCATGTCAGAACCCCACCGTCATTGAGGAGCACTGGCTACGACCTGCGTTCGTGCTGCGTTGGGCTTACAGACCAAGTACGCCTCCGACAGCGGTCGACTGGTCCATGAAGTCGCACAGCTAGCTCACGTTGCGTATGGCGGCGCCCAGCACACGTGGAAGACCAGGTCGTTCAAGCCGCGAAGCCATCGAGTGCTACTTCAACGAGCGTTCGGTTGGAAGATAGGGGTGCACGACTAGCTCAGGTTGCACATCACCGCACATGCGGGGAGCCCGTTCAAGCCATGAAGATAAAACCGCTACGCATAGCTCGCAATCGATGAGTCGACATACTTCCGTTGTGGAACCGAAGTCTGCGGCCAACAGCATCGTATTGGACCGGCCAGGAGTGCAGCTAGCTCACGTTGCGTTCTTTGTGCTACAGGTGTATATCGTCAATGGTGCATCTACTGCTGTACTCGAGGACTTGTCAGCTCGTGCCATCTCTTCGAACCGTTGTCGAGACAGACACCGCATTCAGCTGCCTCCAACTCGAGGGAAAAGCAGTACCGCTAGCTCGTGTTTGCATATGTCGGGTTCCACACTCTGGCGGTGCTCTCGTTTCGTGCACCACGGCCCCCTGCTGGCTGAAGTAGTCGAGCGGTACTGTGGAATGCACTCGTCCATAGCACCTAACTGGCCTGCACCATCGTACAGCTAGCTCAGGTTGCATATGCTGAGCAATGGAGACAGTTTGCTGCAACGTTCGTGCGGCGGTGTCACCTCGAAGATCTGTCCTCTGGGCGGCGAAGGTGCACAGCTAGCTCATGCGGCATATACTAGTGCGTACGAGACGATAACACGAGACGATAACGGCCATTGTCCCGTGCGTGTAGTTGTAGGGCAGCATCGTCTCTGGAGTCTGCTCGTTGGACCGTAGGGTCTGACCGCTAGCTTACGTTGCATAAACCGGTACACCGACCAGGCAGACACAGACCGTGCAGCGACGAAGCTTCTCAAGGCAGCGTCTCGTGTGTTAAGCATGTCCGTTCTGGTGGACCGGCGCAGTCATACGGCTAGCTCACGTTGCAGATCCACTGCCTCGTTGCAGGCAATCACTGTGGTTCGCAATCGGTGTGGTTTGCATGCTCATCGCTCCGGGATCGCTCCGGGGTCTCTTCGTTGGTCCTCGGGGTTGCACGACTAGCTCATGTATGCAAAATCTGTGCAACGCCACGTTTTCAGTCGCTGGCTCTGGTGCTCTACAGATGGCACCCGGTGTTACAACACCCATTGCGATGCAACGACGCCCGCAAGGCTGATGTGGTTTTTGCGTGACTCGAGGGGTCGATTGGACCCAGATGTTGTGCCGCTAGCTCACGTCACATAACGCGAAGCATCCAGGAAAGTTTCGTCACCCCAGTGGTCGGAACGTGGTACTGCAAGTGGTCGTCCCGCGAAGGCTCAATAGGCCATCGTGTCGCACAGCTAGCCGGCGTTCACAGTCTCGAGGCAAACACGACGGTTCGCATCTATGTTGCCACAGAAAAACCAGAGTGCTCACACATGACCATCGGATCGCGCAGCTAGGTCAGGTCCCAGACCAGTACATCAGCAGCAGCTCAAAAGTGTCATCAATGACCTGTGCTGCTCCAGACTCCATAAAGGTCTTGCATCCAGTAGCGGTTCGATTGGATGGTGAAGGCCTACTACTAGCTCACGTTGCATATGACGGTGCACGAGGTCCTCGCTAGTTCCTGCGGCGTTTTAATCAGGCGGACCTGCATCAGCCAAAGAATTCTTGCGGTCACGGAGTAGTGGTGCATTGTGTCAAAGCACGCTACCTCACGTCGCCTTCTCTCATGGCTATACAGGGTACAACTCCTCCGTCGGCTACGAGACGCAGCCTGCCCTGGAAGAAGGGCCTAGTCGGCTGTTCCTCTGTCTTCTGGGGCCAGTTCTGCTGCATGCACTCGACGACCGTGCAATTGACCAACTCAAGCCGGGCTGATTGGGCGCAGACGAAGCACAACTAGCTCACGTAGCATATCACGGCGTACCGCCTGCCGAACTCGTGGCCCACGGCTTCCACATGGTACGTCGCATTCGTAGCACCCTCCGCACCAGGCTTGGCCTCGCAATGGCGCCGTTGGCCGCAGCAGTGGTGCAGCTAGCTGAAGTCCGCAGGTCGTTTGCATACTGGTACCACATCTAATCCGGAAAGCGCACCATCTGCGCTGCGGTACCGAATGTGGTCTCAGGAGATATGTTCGGCGTTCTGGTCGGCCCTGTGGGCAGGACTCTTCTCAGGGCGGCAGGGCCGCGTCCTTGAACGCTGGATGTTCGGCAGTGGTGGCGCCCAGGTACTCTTCGCTGATCGAGAGGTACGTCTTCCCGCAGGCGAATAACTCGAACTGCTCTTGACTGGACTCCGACAACGTACAGCTAGCTCACGTCGCATATTCCGCTTCAACGTTTGTGACCGGGGCGTAACGCTCGCCTAGCCAGCAATACCTTGTTCACCATCATTTGACGCCAGCGGTCACGACTATTGAACGTCCGCAGCATCCCCGCATACAGATGACACGCCGTTGGTATCGTTCTGGGGGCCGTACGTGCTTGATGCGTGAGACGCTGCCGCTGCTGGTGGACGTCCTCGAATGTCGTTGGTAGTGGATGTGGTACCGCTAGCTGAGGTCTGCAGGTATGCCATACGTACACGCTTCTTACCACAGACTCGGGTCCGATCTCGACGCTGATCGATGCTTTGAGCGATCCGGCGATGCACGTTCGTCTGGAAGGGTCTCTGCTCGTGCTGGCTGTATGGAAACTAGCAGTCTGATACGTATTCGCGAGAGGCGGCCATGGTAAACAGATATGGCATTGTACACATCATATCAACACTAACAACATTCGAGAGGTATCCTATATAACGCTACAATCATCTCATCACCCCGTCATCACAGTAAACAAGCAAACTCACATGTCCAGCACACTCCCCATCCTCAATCCCTGCCCCTAACCCGCCTCGTCCAGTCCTCAGACACCCTCAACGCGTCAATGACCTCCACATCCTTCCCCAGCCCAACGAAAGTGGCATCCTCATACCACCTCTCCCGCCTCACTTTCCTGCCTTGCCCATCCGCGCCCTCATCCTCCGTCGACGAGTCCGCCAGCCCACCATGCCCGTCATCCCCAGCCACCAACACCGTATGTCCCACCCACCCCTTCAACTGCCCAACAAACTCCCCCTCATCCCCCGAAAGCGTATCAGAGATATACACCAACCCCGGCGCCAGATGCCGCAATATGTGGACGTAACCATCCGGAGTCGTGAATGGCAATATCTGCGTAGGCGAAGACACCAAAGTGAGAGCTTGTTGGTACAGCGCGTCGAACTGCGCGGACGGCTGGTCGACGGCGTCGACGCGGGGGGACATGCTTTGCAGCTCTGAGCCTGGTGTTACTGCAGGGGTGGAGATTTGGGAGTAGGAGGATCCGGCGGTGGAGGTGAGGTTGGCCGGGTTAGGTTGGTAGGTTGTTGGGGGCAGGGATTTGAGGGTTGGGGAGTAGATTAGGACGAAGAGGTCTGTGGTGTCCGGGGAGTGGGTGGAGGGGAGGTGGGAGAGGATGGACTGAGATTTGTTAGTGATATGGGTTTGGTTGCTGGGGAGGGCGAGGACTTACAGCGTGCTCGGTAGTGAACTCAGCGCTCGAGTCGTTACTATACCCAATATCCGCGTTCGTATCCGCGCTCACAACAACCGCGACAGCTTTCTTCGCGCTGCGCTTGCCCTTGTCGTCGCGCAGGCTTCGCGCGGCGTCCGCTCGTCGTTCGCTCTCGGCTTCGACTGCGCTAGCGGTCACGCGTTGACGCTCATCGGCTTCTTCGCTCCAGCGCTCGTGGTCGCTGAAGCCTTCATCGTTCCGCTTGTCGCGCTTGCTGTTGCGGTCTCCTCGTCGTCTGTTGCCTCGCTCGTCGAACTCTTCGTCGCTGCCTTCCATGATACTGCCCAATGCTGCGTAGCCGGCTGCCATGCCCGATGTGACTTGTCGTGGGATGCCCGCGATAAATTGTTGTGGGGAAGGCGTGCGCTTCACAACGCCTGCCATTCGGCCGTACCATGAAGCGTCTTGTTGTGACTGCTGGGCATTGACATCTCGACTCTCGGTCGTTGTCGTTGTGGTCTGGTTATAGTAGCTCGAAGACTCTCCGCCCGGTGGTGGTGGAGGCGCAGGACCCGATGCATATCCTCCGGACTGTCCTTGTGGTGGTGCTCCGGGATATGGTTGTGAGCCTTGGGTCGGGTACTGCGGACCCGCTCCCGTCTGTGGTCGCGGCGGTTTATCGAGTGGGTGGTCGTCGTCGCTGTCTGATCGTTCGCTCCATATCCACGCCGCCAGGCCTCCTATGGCAATTGTGCCTGTCACGACCAATGGCACCCAGTACCCAAGGACGGAGTGACTGCTGCCATTGCCGCGAGTTGGCGGGGGAGGGGGGAGGTAGCCTCGTCGAGCGGGTCGGTTTCCGGCGGTCGTCTTGCGCGTCGTCGTCTTGCGGTAGTCGTATGACATCTTGGGCGACTACATGCTATACTTTCGCGTTGGGAGGAGGAGTGAGATTGTTCGAGATGCGGTTGTTTGCGAGGGTGTTGATAGATGGCTGGATCGGCAACCGGCGTGGCTGGTAGGGCTGATTAGCGTGCTTCTGGAGACCCTCGAACCGAGTCACTCGAGTCACATGCAAAAGACAAACAATATACACCAAATAACCTCGAACGAATACTTCACGATCAACGAGAAAAACTCATAAAACATCTCCGGCTAACCTCGTGGCCGACGTCGTATCCATACAACAAGCAACTACCACCAAAGGACAAACCATCTTGGCCGTCTCCAACAGCAAGGAAAAGCTAAATCCCAGGACATATCTTGAGCGGGAACACGATCTTGATTGACAACAACACTACCTCCCCTGGAACTCCGCAACCATGCCCCACGCCACAAACCTCCCCACCCCCCGCCTCCAAGCCCTCATCCTCTGCGGCCCCGGCGTCTCCCTCAACACCTTCACCTCCTCCCCCGCCGACCTGCCCAAAGCCCTCCTCCCCATCGCCAACCGCCCCATGGTCTGGTACCCCCTCGACTGGTGCTACCGCATGGGCCTCACCTCCATCACCCTCATAACCCCTCCAGAATCCGCTCCAGCATTAGAAGCCGCGCTCGCCACTAACCCTGCGCTCACAAATTTACCCAACCCGAAGCCGGAGGTGTTGGCGCCGGAGGGGTTAAGTCAGACGACGGGGACGGGGGAGTTGCTTAGGTTGGAGAGTGTGCAGAGGTGCATTACGGGGGATTTCGTGGTGCTGCCGTGTGATTTGGTTTGTGAGGTTGAAGGGACGAGGGTGCTGCAGCAGTGGATGACGCTCAACCCCCTCCCTGCTGGGTCGGTGAAGGCGGGGAAACGGGCAGGTGGGATGGCGGTGTTTTATCCTACGCATGGGTTGGAGGGGATTAGTACGAAGAAGGACGAGACTGACTTCATCGCCACTGTTCCAATCGCGCAGCCAGCGGTGCCGCCACCGCAGAGCTCGTTGAGGGGGAATATTGAGCAGATTGTTGTTAGCATGCCGACCGATACACTAAATGATAAGTTGGAGGAGGATAAGGGGTTTCTGCGCCTACGGCAGAGTCTGATGGAGAGGCATGGGAGGGTGAAGATGAGGATGAAGTGGCGTGATGCTGGGGTTTATGTGTTTCCGAAGTGGGTGAAGGATTTTGCGAAGGCGAATGATCGGTTTGATTCGATTTCAGAAGATGTGCTTGGGTGGTGGGCGAAAGCTGGGTGGCAGGAGGGGTTGGCTGAGAAACTTGGTCTGCGGGAAGTCCTTGAACCGGCACAGCCCACCGACGATAGCGGCGGTGATGGCGGAGCAGAAGACGAGGAAGACGACATCGACGCCGCAGCCCTCTCCACCACCAAATCCAGCCGTCCACCACCTCAGCAAAAGCAAAGTCTATTCTTCGCCACCCGCGTCCACACCACACCCTCCGCCCAACGACAACCCTTAACCGTCCCTCCCCTCCTCGCCTACATCGCCCCCTCCCCCTCCCCTCTAATCCGCCGCGTCGACACCTCCGCCCAACTCCTCACCATCTCCCTCTACCTCGCCAAGCTGCCTCTCGACCACCCACTCTCCCACGACGCAAAAGTCCACCCCTCCGCCCAACTCGACCAACAAACCCGCGTCTCCCTCGAAGACAGCCTGATCGCCGAAAACGTCAAACTGGGATTCCGCAGTAACGTCAAAGAGAGCGTCATAGGCGCCGGCTGCGAGATCGGGAAGAATGTGCGGATCACGCGCAGTTTGTTGATGGAGGGGGTGGTGGTGGGGGACGGGTGCGTGTTGGTGGGGTGTATTGTTGGAAGGAGGGCGAGGATTGAGGGAGTCAAAGTTGCTGCTGCGCCGGCGGGAGAGGGTGAGGCGGGGGCTACAGATGGTGTATGGAAGGAGAAGCAGAAGAAGAAGAAGGGAGAGGTGGATGAGGACGAGGAAAGGACGCGGTTGACGGAGTGTGAGGTCGCGCCGAATTATGTTGTTGAGGCTGGGACGGAGGCGAAGGGGGAGAAGATGATGGGGTTTGATACTGAGGGTGATGACGAGGAGGGATTTGGCGCGGGAGAGGAAGAAGAGGAGGATGAGATGGAGGAGTGAACTCGTTGCACTCGAAACTACTTCATGCTTCACCATCTTGATCCGGCTATGGTTGGCGATCTACCTCTGAGCTCACATGCGCACACTACATGTGCACGTCGAAGATAACGGCCCAGCCGCAGGACACCAAAGTAACAGTACCATGTTGGCCTACAGCTCCAGACGAAACAGGAAGTCGCCGCTCGACCGGTCTGCGCAAACATGAGCTAGCCGCATCACCCTCAAACCCATTCGAACCCAATCAGCAGGGTAGTCGGTACGGCGAGGCTGTTCGCCCGGACGCACTGGCAACTTGTGTGACAACTTGTCCGTGCCAGGCGAGATGCAACCTGCGCTAGCTGTGCTATGGTGACGACCCAGTCGACAGAGATGCAGAGGACGGGTGGGTTGTACGCGTAGAGCTTGTGGTTTATAGACGAGAGCGAGATGCGTGATCACGTAACCGAGAAGCGGCTGTGCGTCATGATATGCTACGTGGGCTAGTTGTGGTATGGTAATCTCCAAGCACACGTAGAAGATGAGTGAACCGTAGGTGCGTAGAGCCCATCGAGTACCGCAATCGAGGACTTCTGTGTTGTGTTGACATGTGTGAGGTGGTGTGCTACCTCCGCTAGTTGTGCTATCGTGATGTCCAAGTAGAAGGATCTACTGAATCAGGTTCCGAGATGGTCGAACTTGTCAGCATTGCATGTGTAGGTTTTATGTGAGAGGTGATATGCAACGTGCGCTAGTTGTACTATGGGGGCGCCCAAGTAGAAGGATGTATTGTACTCGTTCTGCGAAAGGCTCGGCTTGCCACTATCAGAGGAGGACATGTGTAAAGGACAATGTGAGAGGTGATATGCTACCTGCGCTAGTCGTGCTATGGTATCGTCCAAGGAGAAGAGAGTACTAGATGCGTTCTGGGACGGACACTTTGCCACCAGCATTCGTTTGATGGACAGTGTAACGGACACTGTAAGAGGTGACATGCAACCTGCGCTAGTTGTGCTATGCTGCCGTGCGAATAGATCTCGGACGGATTTCTTGAACCTACTGTGCTTGTTGACACCACAGGCAACGAGGTTTTGCGTTTCTCCGTTGAAACGGTTGAGATGCGTGTGTGAGGTGAAAACGCAGCAGGAGCTAGCTGTACCACTCCAGCGTCCAGTCGTCTCGAATAGCGCGGTACGGGTGAACTTGGGAGGAACATAAAACCGCAGAGGGCACAGAGTGCAACAAGGCTGTTGAGATACCATGAGCTAGCTGTGTCCTTTCAGAGCTCAGTCTTCTGTGAGAGGGTGAGCATGGTGCGAGGCGATATGGAGCATCAGCTAGCCGTATCGTGCCAGTGTCCAGTCGTCTCAAACAGTGGGCATGACAGCGCTGCACTGCTGAGCCGGTAAGGAAATGCGGTGACCTTCGTACTACCATGGGAAACGCAGCGTGAGCTAGCTGTGCTATCTCAGTGTCCAGTCATCTGAGAGGACAGCCGAAAGCGTTGTGCTGGCATGCCCACAGCCTCTCTACCTGGATAAATTCTAGCATCTTAGTGTGCGTGCCTGTAGTCAGATCCGCGAGCTGCCAATGACTCGAGCACTATTTTGACTCGCGACATGGGCAAGAGGAGGAACCTGTTGACTGATGTAGGACTCCCACTCGCTCGGTGGTGAGGAGTCCCTATCTAGTATTAGCGTAGTAATCGCTCTGTCAACGTCAAGCACATGTTCATGCGGTGTTCGAACTGTTGCGCCTCCTTTTTCGGACGAACGATAGCTGCGTTCCTGTCGCCTCCAATAGAATAACACGCATCCATGATACTGGTCGTAAGTACCCGAGGACAGTTGCACCGTTTTGACATCAACTAGTCGTGCACTGATGGCGCCCAGTAGGGTTTTCGCGATAGTCGCAGCTTCGGACATGCCACAAGGTGTAGGGACGTAGCGTCTGCAGTATCAGGAAGGTGTCACTGACGAAAGGTAGGTGCTTTTGCACTTCAGCTAGCTGTGTACCGCGAAGGTCCAGTCAAAGTCTGTTTTGCTGACCATTGCGCAGCGCTTCAGTAGCACACAGTTTTTGTTGCAGTGACCGGTCTGATGAGCATTCGTTAGCTGTGCAACAGCAGCAGCCAATCCGTATGAGTCTTTATGCTGGACTGTGACGAGGCTCGATTTTTTTTGCAGATGGACATCTGCGACGGCGGAGCAGCGGAGGCTTTCTCCCATACGTTCGTTCACCAAGCAGCTCCTGCGAGTGCCCGTCTTAGAGAAAGCACTGATAGAAAGCTTCACGGCGTCGTGGGTCCGCATGTTCCTCGACCCAGAGCTCGAGCTCGATCAGTTCGACCTCCATAAGCGCGAACTCGTCCGTCGATCCCATGATACCGTCGATGCGTGCATAGGCAACAACGCTCTCACCATCCCTGCGGCCGAACTTTGCCTCGATATAGTCGACCACTTTCGTGGCCGTGTACAAAACTGTTTGGGGGATCAGATCATTAGGCACTTTCTCGACGCCACCGCCAAACTCAGACTGGCATCTGAATTCACCTGTTGCTGGCTTTTCAGGATAGTGTGAGAGTGTTTACCTGCGAGAAAGATGAGAGAGTATTCGCCGTTGGCTATCGTTGGCTCGAAGGCTTGAGCCATAAGTGAGTTCTGCAGTTTGGCTGAGAGGAGGTGATCGAAGAAAGTTACATCCTGATCTGACAGCGTTTGCGGATCGCGAAGCAGGTGTGTCAATTTGGCGGGTGCTGAGATGGACGGCTTGACGACTACTGGACATCCTGCCTTGCATACGTCAAGGCTGGTGACTGCATCCGTGAGGCCTTTGGCGGAGCCACATCTGGCCGTCTGGTGGAGAAAAGTCGTCTCTGGCACCTCAAACCCGGCCTGACGTAGATCTTTCAAGTATGTGGCCTTGTCCATATTCCAGAGCACCAGATCCGCGTCATTTAAGAACTTCATGCCCCTCGTATCGAATGCCAGTTCCCGTGCAGGTTTAAGTCTTTGCTCCACAAACTGGGCAAACTCTCGAGGATGCTCATGATAATCGAGGCACCACAGAACGGGGATCCGATCTTATGTGGACAGAGTAGGCACGTCGAGCGATGAGTCCCGCCAATTACAAGCTCTCACGTTTGCACCACGCTGTCGAAGTGTCAGGTAGAGTGGCCATGTGTGCACATCGACGGCATTCTCGACTACGAGGAAGAGTGTCTTCTTCTGCCTTGGTATAGCCATGAGGACTGCCTATAGCTAGGATGTGCGCAGAATGCGATCTTGAGACTTGAAGGGGGTTGCTTGAAGATCGTTGTGGTTTGGGAAGAGCGCGAGCGCGAGTGAGATTCGCACTGGTTCCAACACGCTCGACGCTAGCTCATGTTCAAAGACGATTCTCAATGATTTTGATGAAATCAAATGTTTTATTCAGTAGAAAGTGGCACAATAAAGGTATTCACGGGCTCGGTATACCCGCCGCTAGTTCATGTTCAAAAACGATTCTCATTGAAATATCTGACCTGGAGACATTTATTTGGCAAGGGCATAATTAAAGAAAATCTGATTGGCTCGGAGATAACCGCCGCTAGCTCGTGTGCAGGAATCTAAAGACACTCTCCAAAGCACCAACCTCAGTATGTAACTTCGAGAACGGGCGGTCGTCCACCCCTACAGCCAAGCTCCGCTGGTTCGCCTTCTTTCAACGCCGGTCCGACCAGAAAGTTCTCGGCTCTCACAAGAGAGGTGCTGCCACCACATCAGCTGCTCTCCGTGGAGAACGGTGTCAAAAGTCCACACCCTTTCCAGCTCATGTCAATCTCGAGCAAGGGTTTTGAAAAAGGATGCGAGAATCTATGCGAAACATGGGCCGCATTGTCAAACGAAGGAGATGTCAGGGTTCTGAGTAGTGTAAGGAAGCTATATGCACGAGATAACGCCGTGCAAGCTGATATATATCAGCACGGAACGAAATACCTGCGGATCACCAGGATCTTTGGTGAGACAACCCATGGCGCATTAACGTCCGAGCACGACGACCACGAATACGAAGATTCGAAAGCCCCGGCTGAAGATGACGACGACGAGGCCTTGCATCGCTCAGTCACGAGCAGCCAATCGATCTCGGGAGTCTTCGACATTGTACATTCCCCATCATATCAAGTGCCCGTTCTCTACGTTCAGATCAGGGATCTCAGTGGATCCAGAGCCGGCAAGACTCTTTGCCCGGATGAAGTCTATGAGCTCCTCGTTCCAACCATGCACAAAGCTGAGCTGCAGGCTGTAGGCGTGATGGGAGCGCTGAGTATGACAGACCACCCAATCACTGGAATGCCAGCGTACTTCGTCCATCCATGTCGGACTGCAGAAGCAATGTCCAGCTTGATCGGCCCGGAGGCTGAGGCAGATGCAGCAAAGTATCTTCTGCTTTGGTTTGGTCTGATAGGATCGAGCGTTGGTCTTACCGTTCCCGTCAACGTCGCTCAAGTGATGAACAAATCGCGATGATGGAGGCCAAATGGAGGAGCAAACTTTGAAAGGTCAGAACACAGACTCGTGGGTCGCTTTGGCAATGCAGTACCTACTCAGTGCCATCAAAATCATATGATCTTGCCATGCTGGTTCTTGGACGAGAAGTGGTCGTCTCATGGTAGCGTACCATTGAATCGTTCGTAACCTCGATCCGGTACTCTCGGTCCTCAATATCCAGTCTCAATCGCTGTCATCCTCGCTCATCTCCATCTCGCCTTCATCGTCATCTTCCTCCTCCTCATCACTCTCGTCTCGTCCTCTTTTGACACCTTGAGGGCTCGCTAAATTCTCCTCTGCCGCCTGCGCGACCTGTGGTGGAATTGCTTTACCATTGACTGGCTTGGGAGGTAGCCCTGGTGGAGGCGGGAGGCCACTTGGTGGCGCTGGTAACCCACTTGGAGGCGCTGGCAATCCGCTGGGTGGGGCTGCGCTGTTCATAACGGTGCCAGGTGGTGCTGGAAAGCTGCTCGGAGGCTGTGCGATTTGCTTGGTCTGGTCGCCAGTTGTGGGCTGGCCGAAGTTGCCTGTGAGTTTCGCGAGTGTGTTCGAGCGTTGCTTGGAATAGCTGATTCTCTGAGATCGCAATCTGTTAGCGGCTTGAATGTCGAATCATGTGATGTGCCCAAACGCACCATTTCCCTTCCATAAAAGTCGAATCCTTGACAGCCTCGAATAGCTTGTGTCGCACTTGTTACATCCTTGAATAGGACATGCGCTTGTCCCCTCATCCTCTTGGTCTTCAATGCCGTTATGTCGATGACGGGTCCATAAGTCGACAAGAGCATGTATAACTCCCGTCTAAGGTCCTCCTTCTGAAACTTTTCGGGCAGGTTCTGGATGTAGATGGACTGGTTTGGCGGGACTTTCTGATCGAGAGCCTGCGCGTTCGCACCTGGTGGAGCCGCGAGCGCCATTGTCGCTCGTTGTAGGTTCCCGAGTGGTCACAATTGTGTTGCGCATCGCGAATCAAATGTCTTGAACTTTTTCGAGAGGTGAAGTCACCGAGGCTTGGCGCTCACGTGGCCATATTGAACTTCGAAGGCAACATCATTCTCTTGCTCTTGCCATCTACCACATCAAAAGAGCAACAGTAGAGAGAACACCACTCCTGTTGCTTATTTCGAGACCAATAACACGTTGACGACATGGCGGCCCCAGAAGTTTACCATCTCTTTCACGCGCCCATCGCGGACCACTCATTCTCATCGGACCGCAACACGCTGGCTGTGACCCGCGACAACAATCTCGAGCTATACCAAAGGTCAGGAAATGCATTTCAACTCCAGGATGAACTCCGCGGGCACGATAAGACCATCACCGGCGTCGATATCGCTCCAAGCAGTGGCCGCATCGTAACTTGCAGCCAGGACCGCAATGCGTACGTGTGGGAGCCAAGCCCGACTGGAGGGTGGAAGCCAACGCTGGTGCTACTCCGCATCAACCGAGCGGCTACGTGTGTCAGGTGGAGTCCGTCAGAGACGAAGTTCGCGGTGGGCAGTGGCGCTCGCATCATCGCTGTTTGCTACTTCGAGGAGGAGAATGACTGGTGGATCTCGAAGCACTTGAGAAAGCCTCTTCGGTCTACCGTGACTACCATTGCCTGGCATCCGAACAGCGTGCTTCTAGCTGCTGGAAGCACTGACGGCCACGCTCGAGTCTTCAGCTCGTTCGTCAAGGGCGTGGACGAGCGACCGGAGCCATCCGCGTGGGGCGAGCGACTCCCATTCAACACCGTCTGTGGCGAGTATCTTAACCCAACAGCTGGCTGGGTGCATGGTGTCGGGTTCTCGCCCTCCGGAAATGCTCTTGCATTCGTCTCCCACGACAGCGCGGTCACGATCGTCTACCCATCCGGCCCGGAGCAGCCCCCACAAACTGTCATCAGTATTTCGACCCAGTTACTACCGTTTGCGGATCTGTTGTGGATCTCCGAGTCTGAGATTGTTTGCGCCGGCTACGACTGCGAAGCCTACCGCTTGGCTGGTGACGCTTCTGGCTGGCAGCTCACAGGCTCGCTGGAGGCAGCTAAAAGCAGACCTGGTCTGGAGCAGAGGGAGGAAAGCGCGCTGAACATGTTCAAGTCCATGGATCTGAAGGGTCGTAGTGGTGGTGGTGGCGATGACACGAAGTTGAGGACAGTGCATCAGAACACGATCAACACTGTCAGGGCATACCAAAGTGCTGGTGGTAACGTTTCGAAGGTCAGCACGGGTGGTGTGGATGGGCGGATAGTGGTGTGGAGTGTGTGAAACCTAACGAGTCCAACTAGCAACATGCGACCACGTGAAGTCAACAATGAGACATGCTATCAAGTTCCTCCAGGACCACAATGCTTTCACCCTGTCCCTTTCGCTCAAAGTTCACTATCTATGCTGAGTGCTGGCAGCAGAGTTGACTATTTCGCAGACTCAAAAGCTAACAATGGGCGATGTAGTGCATGCAGCAGCATTCCACGAAACAATAGCACAAGGACTTGTCACATTCCAGCGCTAGTCGGATTCTGCGAACAATCCGGCCTCCCTCCGAGAACGTTCAAAGAATCCCCCACCTTCGAGGTGCCTTTGTCGAGGATGCTAGCAACGATGTCGACGACATCGCCGGATCCAGACATGGCTACAACAAAGACTTCTAGTCGCCGCAAGCGGCGGGTCGACTCAACGACTACTATGGCGCTCGCAATTACGAGGTGGAGGGTCACCAACCAACGATACCGAATCGACACAGGAAGCACGCAAAGAAGACATCATGGCACGCAGCAACCGCCAAGCTAGTACAGCAACTGGACCCACCCGACGAGGTCGCAGCGCTGGAAATGCTGCACTCGAACGCCGGCGCAGTAATCCGGAAGATATACTACACGAAGCCAGAACTCAGGCAAGAGCCGCGACTGCTGCGTCCCGGGCTGGCCGTGTAGCACGCGGGCGGTCAAACTCTCGAAGCTCTCGAGGCAGCGCATCCAGAACAACGCCGCCGGTTAGAGGCTCGAGGCGTGGAAGCTCGCGCGGCAGTGTGGCCGTTGAGCAGCCTGCTGCGAACGAGCAAGGATCGGCTGGGGGCGATCAAGAAGCCACTGCAGAGGTACATACGCCTCGCCAGACTCGACAGCAGTCACCGCAGCAGTCACCGGTTTCGCGAACGTCAGCTCGTGATTTTGCGACTCCGCTGCCCCCGCTTCAAACATCACCCGCACGGCCATCATCGACGAATCGGACGTCTGCTCAATCATCGCCAACCAAGAAGTCGCCAACCAAGAAGTCGCCTACCCAGAAGTCGACTACCCAGAAGTCGCCAACTCAGCCGACCCCAGTGCAGCCACTGCCGGTCCAGAACTCCCCAACGCAGCATTCAGCCCAGTCATCGTCCATCGAAGCGACATCGGTCCAGGTAGCACCAACCGAGGCAACGACGACCCATCTTTCGTCGGCTCAGCAGACTCCAGTGGTTGTCAGTGAAAGCCCCACAGCTGTCTCAGTATCAACGATCGAGGTAACGGAGAGTCTACTGGAGAATGGCGCTACGACTGCTGGCGGAAGTCATCTTGAGGCCGAACAGAGTAGTAATCCGAAGGGCGAGGGAAAGCGTGATCGGGATTCTCACGGCGAGACTGATGGCGATCCAAAACGACAGAAGGGAGAGCAACCGGCTGGGCAAGCAAACGGAAATGGAGGTGATAGTAACCTGGAAGGATCTAGGCACGATGCAGGATCTGGAGATGACACCGACAACCAAGAGGAAGTTGCAAGTGGCGACAGCGTGTCGTCATGCGCACACATGGCAGAAAGACTAGCTGCCTACCAACAGGTGACATGGACGCCGCAAGGATATCGAGACCCAGTAACCAAGGGTCGGATGATGTTCTACGACGATGTGCTGCGAGCTATCACCGCTGTGTCTGAGCCCAGGGCCGGGTTTGCCATCATGAACGACAGCACGATGCAACAGCCCGTAAACACGGTCATGCCTGAGAACTATCGCATTGGCCGGCCGGAGCATGAGGTTCTCGTTCCATGGACAGACAAAGGTCATACCTCACTGTTCATACTTCGACTCCGTCGCCAGTCCGAATCGGGAGAGTCCGAGTCATATATGGAGCTTCTCCACAGAGACTCTGCGCGCAGGCACGGTCATCGGGGAGATGGGTCAAATGCCAGTCCCGCAACCATGATTGTTCGCCAGAAACTGCTCCATGCTGGCTGGGATGGTGGAGCGCTCGACATCCATCTACCCGAAAGGCAAGACTCTACCGCAGCACAGCAGCAACTAGTCTGGACTTGCGGTATACACACGGTCTTCAACGCTTGGGCGTATGCTATGGACCTTCGAATTTGTGGTCAGCCTATCGAGAAATACGATGAGTTTATCGAGACTGGTATGGCTATCATAAGACTAGCTGTGCTAGCCCGCATGGATTCTCGGACGATATGGGCGTTCTTCGTAAGTCTCAAGGATGACACTTTTTGATCGAAGATGTTACTGACCTTTGTACTCTTCTGTACTTGTACGACTGCTTCGGATTCATAGCACCCGGCCAAACAGTCGCCCTCCGTCGCCAATTTCGCCAGACCGAAAGGATGATCAACGCAGACGACTTAAATGGTCGTGCGAATCGAGCACGGCTCAGAGACGAGTATATCACCAGGAGATTCCGCAGTGAACTGCCGGTGGGGATCCCAGGGTTCGACGACTTGCTCCAGCTCCCTGATTCTCCTGGTGGTCGATCGGAGCCCATCCAGAACTTGACCTTCAATCAGCTCTTGCAGAGATATCAACTACAACAGCTGTTGGTTGATACTGCGTCACTAAAGCAACCGCCAAAGCCGGCACAGGCGCCAACACCAGCCCCTGATTCAACATCAAATCCACGAACACCCTCCGTCGAACGCGAAGAGTTCCAACAAGCTCTTGCAGCCAGTGTAGCCGACATGGGCAACACAGCCCAGCAGTCCGGAGATGAGCCGCCGAGCGTGCCTGAGATCCCGCACAGTCAGCGAGAGACTTCTGCAGATTCTGATACCACCGATAAAGCCATCGAACTGAGTAAACAGCCATTCGACACTCCAGAGCCAGAGGAACCAGCCCAGGACGGCGAGGCACCACAACCCACAGCAGAGCAGCCGGACACAGTTGTGGAGACTATCGAGCAGGCCATCCGGTCTCCTACGCAGGCTGTGGCACCTACCGCCAACGCAATCGAACCGGCAGCTCGGACCAACAGCCAAACTGTCTCGCAAGCTCCAACAACTGCCCGTCAAGCCCCGGCTGCTACGAGCCCTCCCCCGCCGGAGAGCAATCGCACGTCAGCTCAGTCAGCTCAGTCTTCTCTGCCAGACTATGTCAGCGAGACATCATCATACCAACGGGACGCACTCCGTGCTCAAGCTCAAGCCCACATAGACCAGGCTCGGAGCTCCGCAGATCGCCGTCTCTCATCACCGCTGGCTCCTACGGAAGCTCAATCGGCAGTAGCGTCGCAGTACCCGCCAAACATCGGCCCGAGGCCTCGTACAGCTTCGAATGCGACCCAGCAGCCAACCCAGTCTCCCCCTGCTGAGCCTGAGGAAGAAGAAGCAGGAGAGGTCGAAGTCCCAGAGGGAGAGGGAGAAGTCGAAGTCGAAGAAGGAGAAGTCGAAGAAGGAGAAGTCGAAGAAGGAGAAGTCATCGAAGAAGAAGAAGTCGAAGTCGAGGAAGAAGAAGTCCACGTCGAAGAAGAAGAGGAAATCCTCCTCGACGAGGAAGAAAGCTTCTACGCCGCCGACGACAACGACGACGAAGCACTCGACCGCGAACTCTTTGGCGACGGTGACGACGAGGCCGCAGACTTCGGCTTCGATACCCTCGAGCAAGACGTCGAAGACCAGCAAGGTGAGCCCTCATCGTTCCCTCGCTCTGCTGCCCCTTCCCCTCCCTCCACTCGTCGTTCCTCGTTGCGCGATCGTCTGCTCTCGGCGGCTGAAGGCTCACAGCGCGATGAGCAGGATGATGACGCCGACGACGAGGATGAGGAGGAGCAGCAGCCGGGTTCAGGGGCGCAGCGCCCGAGTTTAGCGGAGATCGTGGCAAGGGAGGAGGAGAGGAGGCTATCGGGTGGGGATGGGCTCGAGGAGCACCTGAGGAGTGAGCTTGAGAGTGAGGTTGACATGAGGGTTGCGCTGGCTACGCAGGGGATGGCGCAGACGGAGGAGGACGAGGCGTTTGATGAGATGCTTACGGCAATGCCTCAGGGCGGAGTCGAGCAGGCTGCGCCGACTGCTGCGCTGACGGGCTATGGTGGTGTTGTGGCGCCAGTCGCACCATCCTCAAGCTCAAGTCCAGACAGAGGAGACCCCGGAGCCAGAGATCGATTTTGGCGAGGACGATGTTGAGGTTGCAGAGGATGGAGAAGATGAGCAGGGTGCTCATGATGCGGATGACCTGTACGACTTTTATGATCAAGACGTTTAGGTGTTATGGACGGCGTTTGGGTAGCTGAGATAACCAGGCGCAATATTGGTTTGAGAGATACTATTGTTTCACATCTAGACTCAGATCGCAATACGCCGACTATGTTCCTAATCCAAAAGTCCAAAGCCAATGTCCTGCTTTGTCAATCACAATTACATAGTTGCCGTCGCAGTCGCAGTGTTGATACACTCCCATTCGCAATCGCCTACCAGCAGACATGAATATCGGCTCGCGCATGGGCATGCCGCACTAGTACCCGTACAAGCCGAAGCACGCGCAGAAGTGGTGTAAGTAGCCGGCGGTGGACTCGTGATTGACATTGAGCTCGACCGTGAGCTTGAGGTTGTCGTTGTCGTCGTCGTCGTGGCTGTTGGTGTGACAGTGATGGTCGTCGTACCTGGCGCAAGCGTCACGGTCGAGGTGATGGTGGCGACACACGATGAGCCGCCGACTGGGCGGACGTTGAAGTGGACGTGTGTTGCCTGAGAAGGTTCTTCTGCGGGTGAGCCGTTCATTGCGATTGCGGCTGCGGCTGGTAGCTTCTGAGCTGAGTGATATGGGTGAGCAGGTTGTTTCGTGTTTTGACGCGCGCTGGTTGGAGCCGGTTGAGGCTTTGGCTTTGGCTTGCTGGCGTGTGCGTGTTCAGCGGCGTGTTCCGCGGCATCTGCCTTCGCCTTTGCTGCTGCCGCCTTCTGCTTGGCAACCTCTGCATTGTGCTTCGCAGCTTGGGCTTTAGCTTCGGCCTTAGCTTTGCCTTGCTGCGGTGCGTGCTCAGCGGCATGCTTTGCTGCTTCTGCTTTCGCCTTCGCTGCCTGTGCGTTCTGCTTCGCTACGTCTGCCTTATGCTTCGCAGCTTGGGCAAGGGCTTGGGCGGAGGCATGTTGACCATGTCCGTTAGCATCGCCCTCGTTGCCATGCTTGGGTCCGGCCTTCGGACTCGCGACTTTGTGGCCTACTGGTTGCTTGTCGGCTTCAGCATGATGCTTTTGTGCTGGCGAGACCACTTTGCGGTCTGCTGGACGTCTGTCGGCATCGACGTGTTGCTTATGCGCTGCCTCTGCTTTGGCGGCATGATGTTCTGCGGGACGTCTGTCGTCCTCCTGGTGACGCTGACGTTCGGACTCTTCGTGTCGATGGGCTTCTTCGCTGTGTCGATTGAGTGGCTCCAAATGAGCGTGCTGTGCCTCCTTACTGCTCATACGGTCGGCCACTACGCCAATTCTTGGATGAAACGGTGCTTTCTCCGCTCGTGCAACTCCAGGCATGGCACCACTCTGCGCCCTGTTGACAACATCGAAAGCATCGCCATTGAGACGTTCTTTGGCAAAGGAGTTCGCGTCGGAGCGGAGCTCTTCGGCCGAGACGCTCAAGTAGGTGCCCAGAAGGGCGGCGAAATATAGCAGCCTCATGCTTGTTTAACGAACGACTGTAGTTGGAAATCTTTGTAGGACTTGCGTATGTTCTTGAACGAGTGTGTGCACAGATGATGAGATGGACCATGGACAAGTCACTCGGGACCAAGTCTTACCTACAGTGAGCCGCTTGTTTTGATGGACGCGCGACTCCGTAGCGACGGCACGCATTGGAATGTGGTCTAGAATGCGGCATGCAGGTACCTTGGTATTGCTATCACGTGCCATCGAAGCTGGAGACATGGTGTCTTTTCACAGAGCTATCGATGTTTCGTATACAAGTTTAATGGAGATGTTGGCAGGAGAAAAGGAGTCGTGGTGTAGATGGAGGAGTTGAAGGTGGTATGGCAAAGTGGAAGGTGCGGCGATAACTAGCGCTTCCGGCCCGACTTTCTCCCGCAGAGCCTCAGCCTCGTTGGCACTTTGCTAGACTTTTTCCGAGGATGGACGAAGATCACTTCGAAAGTACTTTCGTCACGCGACACTGAACCGAACTCGCCAACACTCAATCATGGCCCGAAAAGCTGCGAAGAGCACGGAGAAGGCTCTACTGAAACGATTATGGCCAGCTGCATGGGGTCCAGCTCCCCCTCAAGACGTTGTGCTAGGACAGATAGCTGGATTCCTGGGTGACCTTGGATTCACTGAGTCCCGCGATGCCGTGATACGACAGGCAAAAGACCAAGGTGTGGTCGTAGGCGAGGTGTCGACGGCAACGAACCTACCGGAGGAGGGATTGCTCAAACGGTGGAAGCCCGAAAGCGCCAGTAACGCTTCCGTGAAGAAGGAAGATAGCTCTAGCGAGGGAGACTCGAGCAGCGATGAGGAAGCAGCAGAGGGTGGGGCATTGGTCGACGGCAAGGCTGAGAAAAAGAGCGAGCCAGCAGCGTCCACGAAGCCAGGACTGAAGCGCAAGCGATCCGAAACGCCATCATCTTCGGACGACTCGAGCTCATCTTCTGAGTCGGAGGCAGACAATGATGCCATGAATGTCGATACTCCGACGGCCAGCGACTCCAGTACCGGCTCATCCTCGGACTCGAGCGAGGATGAGCGGCCGGTGACGAAGAAGACGAAAATATCACATGTCACAAAAAAGAGTGTTAGCTCGAAGAGCAGTAGCAGCGGATCGTCTTCTTCGGGCAGCTCGAGTTCCAGCACTAGCGAGTCGAGCTCAGATTCGGGTTCAGGTAGGATTTGCTGTTTCTATCATCCACAGTCGCACACCTATGCTAACATGAATACAGGTTCGAAGAAGAGCAAATCTTCAGTGAAAAGCAAGAAATCAGCGAATAGCAAGTCCAGCAGCTCGGGGTCAAGCTCATCATCATCGTCGGCGAGCAGTAGCAGCGAAAGTGATAGTGGCAGCTCGAGCTCGAGCTCAAGTGACAGCGAACCCGAACCCGCACCTCGAAGTCCCTCCCCGGTGAAAGCCGTCAAAAAGGAGAAGAAGAAGCCGAAGCAGAAAATGATCAAGAAGATCGAGGTCTTGAAGACGGACAGCAAGCGAGACTCCGTCTCGTCTTCCTCGGCGACGCTCGGCGCAGAAGACCCTGCCATCAAGCACGAGGACACACTTCTCGTGCCGACCGCCGACCCGAACGACGACACCCTGCAGCAGATCCCAGCGACCAAGGAGAACGTCAAGAAGCTGAAGAAGGACATGATACCGTTCTCGCGCATCCCAGCCGACCAGAAAGTCGACCCTCGCTTTTCATCGAATAATTATGTATCGTACGACTACGCCGACCGCGCGTACCAGGATCTGAGCGTGACGAAAGGCAAGGGCTTTACCAAGGAGAAGAATAAGAAGAAACGAGGTGAGTCAACTTCTGCTTCGGCGTCGACAGTCAGTTCCTCGGACTTTACTCCGCCGTTTTTGTACAAGTCTGCACCCCCGAAAGGACATCCTCTCTCCCCTGGTTGCAAGCGGCTCGGTCCAGCGGCACGCAAATACCAAAAGCGCGAAAAGCTTCATAAGCAACGAGAGGCCGAAGAGAAAAGGAGAGTCGACAGGCTATGGGCCACCGAGGGCTACGTACTTGAGCCTCCGTGGGAACGTGGCTATCGGAAACCTCGCTATGGCGTTTGAAGCTTCTCTCTGCACCGGCATGTCGCCCTGTGATTGAGCAAGAGTCGTGGACCGGCATAATCATCTGCAGCTATGGTTCTATGGCTGGCTGACTATGATGACGTCTGTGGCATCTTGCTGATTTTTCTTGTCCATTAGGTGCCTACCGCGGCGGCGCCATCGACCTCACGCCCAAGGGCATCAAGTTCGAAGACTAGCGATCGCGAGTGCGTGCTTTGAATCGGCGGACAGAGGCCGGCGGGTCAGTATGGACGGCGATGTTGCTTGGCGCTCTGGCTGTGAAGGCGGAGCACGAGAAGGGTTGTTAAGGATGGAGTGTGGCTGCGATACAGGATAAGCGACGATAGAGCACGAGGTGGCTAGGCTAGATGCATAGATGTATATGCTGTGGAGTACATCTACATATACATCATTCTTCCCACACCTTCACGCCGTTTCTCATGACGAAGTCTCGCTACGACTCGTACATCGACCGTGCGCGAGCGACTCACCGACGTGCAGCGGACGCCCATCGTGGCGCTTGGTATAACTGTTGAACCGCTGTCATGGTGTAGAGCGGAAGGTGCCGAGACGGGGTCACCTTGCCTTGAGATCCTTGGTGGTAAAAATCGCAGAGCAGATGAAAATGAAGCCATCATCATAACATGGATTCTGAGTCAGGTGATGAACATCAATATATTACTACCACATCCATCCCGGGTGTGGTTAATTGCCTGCAGCGCACTTGTGCAGGGGAGCAGCAAGGTGTTGCCAATAGCGTCCCTCGGTACATGCGAAGACCGCATGTCTACTTTCTGTTCCTGCAGAATGCCACGCATCCCCTCGGAGAAGACCACTGAATAGCTTGGAGAAGATATGGGTGTTGGTGGCTACAATTGCGAACGAGAGAGTGGTTGCCTCTTCCAGTTTCAAGATGAAGTCTCGCTCCAATCATGGTCCGTAGGGCTGCGGCGGCGGAGATAGTGGCATGAGGGGGGAATTCTGATTGACTGGACCGCGAAAATGCACTTTGGACTCGTGGTTTGCGTTTACGAGGACTTGTGGTATCTCATGATAAAGCTGAAAAGATTGTTGTATTTTTCATAGTGTCGAGAGGATATTTTTGTTCAAGACCAGCGAAGAATTAGTGGTGCTTCGGTTGTGATTCCGCTGGAGCTAGGCGGAAAGCAGGACATGAAAGATTGGCCTTTTTAATCCTTGCAGTCGATCAACGCAGCCGTGACAGGGACAAGCGCGTGCATGTGCAACGAGTTTGTATCACACAGAATGTGGGGACGTCGGACAGACACGTGCATTACATTGTCTTCATTCCTTGTGATCCACGGATATATGAAGGACCACTGAAAAGTTCATAGATAGTCTTACGCGACATCAATCAGCAGCTGGACCCGTTCATGTGGAAGTTTTCGCACCGGCATCGATCTCGCCAAGTCGGCAGGTCCTTGAACCTTCCGCGCTGGCGGGGCGTCTCCTGAAGAGGTCAAGGTCGAGGTGGTTATCACCTGCGCTAAAGCAGGAGAAGTGACCCTCGCCCGGCAACTTGCGTTGTGTCGGTTCGGCGTGCAAGAGAACCCACGCCACGGCATACCGCTTACCACCCACTCACACCGCGTGGGCTCGATACATTCTTCTCCCACTCCCTTGAATCCAACACCAACAGCACAAGGAGGGATATCCAGGCCAACTTCACTTTGCCGTCGCGCACGAGCTGGGGTGTAGATGCAGTGACGGCCGGCAAAACCACTGATTCAGGGATTGCCTGCCCACAACTCTACTCCGCACGAACGGCGTCTCTGCGGCACAGGCACAACTGCGGGCTTCCATCCCATTCATATTCAGCAGGATTCCGGCGTGGGAGTGCAGGAGATGCTCGGTTGAGGCCTGCGTTGGTGTTGCGAACGACTCTCCACGTGGGAAGGGCAACTGCGCTCGTGGACGGGAAGGGATAGGATCCCGGAAGCGGCGACGCGCAGCTGCAGCAGACGGTTACACAGCCTGGACGATTGGTAGGGAGCAATGTCGCTGTCGGCCACCGCTACGATGACGACCGCCATACCCCAGCGACCTGCTCAGCGCAACCCACCGCCTTCGGCTCCACCATCTGGTCCATTGCCTGCTCTGCCCATCACGAAGACGAGGAAGCCACTTCCCGACATACCTGATGATCCAGAGTCGCGGCCAGCGTCTTCTGCTTCGTCGATAGCGACGCCGGCTGGCAGACCGCTCACTCGAGCTGTCACATCCTCTGGCCTACCCACCCCACGACCTACCAAGACACAATCAACCCCTGCAGTTCCGACACTGAGTACTTCCGGCGTCAGTCTGATACCTGGCTCAGGTGCGATATCACCACCTATTTCGGCTCTACCTACACCAGGCAGGACTGTTCGGAAAACAACTAGCATTGGTGCTTTCCCAGCACCTCCCAATATCGCACGAAATAACAGTCTACCGCCGAGTCCACTCTCCACTTCCACCTCCACATCCGACATCAACGGCCTACCGATCAAGAGCAAGCGCGAATCCACCAAGCACAGAAGCTCTGACGTCGGAGTGAAGAAAGTCAGGACTAGGAGCTCTGGCTATGGCTTGCGATCACGAGCATCTGCTGGCTCGACCTTGAGCTTTGGCGCATCTCCAAGTCTACTTAATGGCACTGGCGACAGCAACCTCATTTCCAGTGCGAGAGGCGCAAGAGGCTCTGACAGCTTACTGAGCTTACCCTCTCCACCACAGAGTCGGAGCTCATCTGCAAATGGCTCATACCACACCGATGGCACACAGTTCGAGGATGTCGATGAGCCAGCGGAGCGCGGCAGACCGAAGAGTCAAGATACTGTAACGGACAAGCGCAATTCCAACGGCAAAGACACCAAAGGCAACGTACTGGTCAGCGTACGTGTGCGACCTGATACCGCAGGCGACAATACAAAGCCTGAAGGAGAATGGATGGTGGATGGAAGGCGATCGTTGATCTCTTACAATGGCCGAGAAGGTGGCGACTACCGATATGACAACGTCTTTTCACCTCACGACGACAATGCACGGGTCTACGATAGTGCCGCTAAACGACTCGTCCGACGAGTCATGGAAGGCTACCACGGCACCGTGTTTGCATACGGCATGACTGGTACCGGAAAGACATTTTCGATGCAAGGAACGGCCGGCTCACCTGGTGTTATACCTCTTGCGATATCTGACATCTTTTCATATATTCGCGAAAATCCGAACCGCGAGTTTTTGCTACGAGTCAGCTATCTGGAGATATACAACGAGAAGATTCACGATCTGCTCAGCCAAAGCACGCCAGGAGTGGTACAGGAGCAGGAGATCAAGCTGCGGGAAGACAGCAAGAGAGGTGTATATGCTACACCGCTGAAGGAGGAGATCGTACAGTCGCCCAACCAGCTTCTGCGGGTGATCGCACGAGGTGATATGGCGCGGAGGACCAGCTCGACACAGTTCAATGCTCGTTCTTCACGGTCACATGCTGTCGTGCAGATCGTGGTGGAGTCTCGAGAACGAGCACCCAGCCATGGAGCCTACTTCGATAAAGAGCAGCGCCGGACGGACAAGATCTTACCTGGTGGCGTCTGCGTATCGACTCTATCCTTGATCGATCTTGCGGGTTCCGAAAAGGCTGCGGACAACAAAGAGCGGAGGACTGAAGGTGCACATATCAACAAGTCTTTGCTGACGCTGGGAACGGTCATTGGGAAGCTGTCCGGTGAAGACGACAAGGAAGAAGACAATGGTAGCAAACCGGCCGAGAAGGACAAAGAGAAAGGTCTCAAGCACTTGCCGTACCGAGACAGCAAGCTCACACGCCTGTTGCAGCCTGCACTGTCCGGAAATTCGCTTGTCTCGATCCTCTGCACCGTCCAGCTTTCTTCGGCCGGTACGAGTGCCGCCGCGACTGGCCTCCATACTGGTGAGACATTGAACACGCTCAAGTTTGCGAGCAGAGCGAAGAACAACATCGTCAGTCACGCGAAGAAGAACGAGTCAAACCCGAACAGTGGTGATCCTGGGAGTCGAGCACTTCTAGACCGGTACCGGATCGAGATCCAGGAGCTACGGACTCAGCTTGAGCAGCAGAACAAGGCGAAGGAGGAAGCTGAACAGCAAGAAGAGATCGAGAAGGATCGGAAGATGGAAGAGGAGTTGGAGCGAGCAGAGCAGAACCGGCATGAGGAGCAGATGCTCGAGATGCAGCTTGCTCGGACGGCGCTGAAGGAGCGGATCAGCCACTTGAATCGTCTCATCCTGTCCAGCAAGTCGTTGGGCGTCAACTCAGGCCGGCTGTCGAGTTTGAGTCTGATCAGTGCGCCTCCGGTCAATCGGATGAGCAACATGAGCACCAACGAGTTCGGCCGACCTGTGAGCCAGCATAGCCGGGACAGCGTCCACAGCACGCAAAGCCACCAGGTCAACAGAGACAGCGGTGCCACTCTGGAGGTCCCACTTCCGAATTCCAAAGGCGTGTCGCGGACTGTCTCCGTTGGCTCCATCACCTCTGCGATCATGCCGGCCGCCAATGTTTCCCAACTCGTCGAAGATTCCGGCGTGCTGGACGAAGAGGAGGAGGTGGGTGGCGAGATTGGCGGTGGGGTTGATGGCGAAGGCTCCGCGACCATGGCGCTGCAGAATCGCATGCTGCAGGCTGATTTGACGGATAAGAAACGGTATATCGCAACTCTCGAGAAGCGACTCCTGCAGGCGAGACGGACGAGCCACAGTCGCGTGAGCATGCAGCTCTCCACCCGCGTGGCGCAGAACGAAAGTTCCGGCTACGAAGTCGTACTTCGCGAGAAGGACAAGGAGATCGAAGAGCTCAAAGCCCGTCTCGACGACCAGACTCGGATGGTCAACGCCTTACGCAGCGCGGCGCGCAAGCGAGAAATGCTTGATGGCCGCAACAGCCTCTCCGACCCCAGCCTATCCGAGACAACGATCCGCCCAGTCTCCGCCAACGCCCTCGCAAGCCCCATCGCAACCCGCCGCGCAAGCTCCCGGCTCTCAACCCGCAGCCTCAAGATCGGCGTCAACGGCGCCAGCCACGGACACAAGAGCACGCTCTCCAATGGCCACAAGAGCAACCCGTCCACTGCTTCCCGCTCAAGCTCCGGCGTGGTGAACTTCTCGAAAACGCCTTTGAGCCCGATGGCGCTTTTGAGCCCGGCTGGATCCGATAAGTTCGATGATGCGATTGTGCGGCCGGACAAGAAGGAGAAGGCTTTCCGACGGAAGAGCGTGGATGAAATGACGATGCTGTTGGATCAGATGATTCAGGACAAGGTAGAGAGCGGGCAGGTGTTGCGAGGGGTGACGGGGAGTCTGAGGGTCAAGAGAGACACCGTCATGGAGAGGAACGGGGTCAATGATGCTGACGGAGGGGCGGAAGATAGCATCTTGGAGGTTGATGAGCCGGAGCAATTGCAGGATTGAGGGATGGAATGAAAAATTGAGAATGAGCATGTTGAGATGATATGGCTCTGCCTGCACAGCATCACCGACATCTGCTGGATATGCGCGGCTTGTTGCAGACGGCCATTGGCAGTGTCTCTTGCGAGCGTTCACGGCGGCTAGCCATGGTTCATGGATCACGGCGTTTGCACGACTGCGGGATGTGGACAGGCGGCAAACCTCGTCACCACCTGCCCACGCGGCCATGTCGACGAAGGATGGCAACAAGCGGCCAGCGATAATAGCGATCGGATTTACTTTGTTCTTGGGGTTTTGCTTTGGAGTGTTTGATGATACCCAGAAAACGTGTCTGCAATCTGCATATGCGAATGCCGTTTGGGTCTGCTACATGTATCTACTTATCTTGGCGAGGACGGGGAAGGGGATCGATGTAACATTAGGTTACCTTTTTGGTCATGGCACTGTTTGATCCTGCTACTTTATCTTGCTCATGGCACAGTTTGATCCTGCTGCTTCGCTGCGGTGCTCGTGTCATGGTGCGGCGAAGGAGTCGGGGCCGGAGGCCTGAAGCCTGGTAGAAACAACAGCCCTTCACAAGCGGAGGCTCTGCGTGACGGTGTTTGAGAGTCGGTCATGCTGCCGCCTTGGCGGAACTCCTGACCGTTACGTTGCTGTGACTGTGGTCGGCGGTTTGGAGACCGTTTCTGTATGCGCCTGTGTCGGGACGAGTAAACGTCGTATGCTGGTGAGCACGGTTCGTCATCGAAGGATGAAGTGATTTGTCTCCAACGAAATAGTCATCTGCAGCGCTCCAACGAATCACAAAATTCTGCAACGAAAGACTAGTAGAAAATCAACGTGCACAAGCGATAACCCTGGTCAGTTTCGAGAACTGCAGTGGCCGCCGTAGCTCCGTCTTGGTGGATGCGTTTCAGGTCTCCGCATTGCAGAACAAGTCCTAGTTTCGAGGAGCCTGAGTGGCCGGGTTGGCCACAGCGGGACCCCGTTGTGCTGGTCTGACATGCAGATCTACGACGATCATGCAACTTCACGACGGGTTGCGCCTCAGCTTCGGCGTCCCAAGATTCATGGTCTTCCGTTGCGCAGAGGGACGTTGTGCTTCTTGCGCCGTTTCTCTTCCTTCGTCCATTCTTCTTGTGTTTGCAAGAGGTAGCTTCACTACCGTAATCGTTTCGTTTGTGATCTGATCGAAGTGAGCCGGCTTCACATCTCCAGTTTGCCTTTCTTCCCCACGCTCGCTGGAATTCTAAATTCGAACACGATCGACGTCAGAAGTTCGAAAGCTGCAAGGATCACATGCAAACAGCGGCGAGGGACTCGTGTCAGCAAGGAAGGAAGGAACGGGCGAGGGGCCCTGGTGTGAAGCGTGCAGACCTGCGACACCGTCACGTTTGACTCCGCACACTGTGTTCTGTTTGCGAGACGGGGAGAGGAGTTGTTCGTGGGACGGGCATGGCGGATACTTCTACGGCTGCGACATTGGATGCTCATCACCTGGATCTAAACTCACGATAGTTCGAATCGCCACGCACTGCTGGCTGGGTCTACAGGCGTTTGATGCAGGCGTTTATCACAATGCGGGACCGGCGTAACACGAGTTTGTCTGTTTCTTCGACTTCTTCTTCCAGCAACTCGACACTTTGCGGCTCGTCACGAACCAGTTTGAACGAGAAGCGACATTCGAGTCCGCCACCTCCTTCGCCAACACTTCCGGCACCTGTCACGAAGGAGAACTCATCGGTGCCAAATGCAAGACCTAGGTGGTGGCACAGGATGGCAATGCGAAGCTTTGCTCTCGCATGCACGCTTGTTGCGGTCTTGCAATTCTTCTTCCAGCCTATAGCACCTTTGGGCATTCGGATACCAGGAGGGTACGGGGCAAAGTCGGACGTTGCTTCCACGACAACTAACGCTGTCGCTGATTCATACACCGAACCAGCCGCCATTGCTGTCACCAACGAAGCCGGCCATTCGAGATGGACCGTTGTCATCCCGCCCGAGCGTCCGTTCCCTCTCCGTGGTAAGGAGTACCAGGAGATCTGTCGACAAGGCCAACGACTGCGGGACACCTTGTCCCAGGAGTCACGTCTGGTCAGAGCGAAGGACTGGCGGCGCAAGGGTGGGTACTACTCACGCGACCACACATACCTGGACGTCGAACAAGCCGAGACAATTGGTGTGTTACCAGCTCTGGAAGCTGACTCTGGTGTCAATGTCTGCGACAAAAGCATGACCTTTGTGCTAGATGCCGAGGATGCGAGCTTCGGCAAAAGCCTCCTCATGCTCTGGCTTAGCTATGGCCTGGCAAAGAAGGAAGGCCGAGCTTTCTTCATCGACGACTCTCGGTGGGCCTATGGCCAGTACAGCACTTTCTTTGCTTCGCTGCCTACGTCGTCGTGCGTTCAGCCACCACGCCACCACATTGTGCCTTGTCCGCACAGCGCAAAGCACCTGCTTGTTTCATCCGTAACTCTGCCCTGGACCTACGGCTCCGCCTTCGAGAAAGAGTTTTCCCAATTTCGTCAACACGGAGCCTCTCGAAGTCGGCGGATCTATGATCTTCTCCGCCGTGGCTACGAAGATCTCTTCATCCTGCAAGGCGAGGATGCCTTATACGCCGCCTCACGCCTCGCGAAGTTCAGTGAAGATGCCCACCTCCATGCCGGCACAGTTGTTGGCATGCACATCCGCCGAGGTGACTTGCATCCGCTAGAGTTCCAGTTCTCGCAGGATTACATACCCATCGAACGCTACGCTGCTGCATCCCAGAATATGCTACGCAATCAGCTTCACGCCAGCTTGCCGGAAACCCACAAGGCTGCCGATGACTTCCATACGTTCCTCGAGTACGTGCACTCGCCATTGCTGCTAGGATCCGACGATCCGGAGATGTTCGACTCCGCGGAACTGAAGGAGGCCGCCGCGCCGTTCGTGGTCCAGAAAGCGCAGGAACGGATTCAGCTCGCTACGAAAGCTACCCTGGATCTCGCAGCGCCAGCAGAGTCTTTACGCGAACCGGGTTCAGCATATGTGAAGCACGTCGATGAGAATTCAGGCTGGGAGGGCGGCTTCTACAGCTCGTTGTTCTTCGCGCTTGGGCAAAGCAGACCCGGCCAGACATCGTCGTCTCCAGTCAACGATATTCCGGACTCATCCCCATCGGAAGCGACGAAGCATATCCGGAAATTAGTTGGGCGCGCTTACCTGCTCGATCTGGCTGTCCTCGGCGAGAGCGACGGTGTCGTGTGTGCTGTTAGCAGCGCATCTTGTCGGCTTCTGGGTGTCATGTTGGGCTGGGACGCTGTCATCGGAGGCCAGTGGATGAACGTCGACGATGGCCGGCCTTGGTCTTGGGATGGGCGAGGTTGATTACCTTCTCCTGGTGGTATCGCGTTGTACTTCTCTGCATAGCGTGCGTTTGTTTAGAAGATACCCAAGGTAGTCTATGTACTACAAATCGCATGTTGGCCCTACCTTACATGCCATGAGTTCGTACTTCGGAAGCATTCTCCACAGTCATTCTTGCTTTCTGAATGATCCTTCCACATTTCCCCACAAAAGTATACTGTAAACGCCATTTTGGCCCAAAACGGAAAGCCCCGGGACACGTGGTTCACACCAGAATTTGTTCTGGTTGGGGCATCTACCAACTCATCACAACCTTTTCAAGCGAAGGATCTTATGCAAGTGCGTACAGAATGCCGTTCCGCGACTTCGAGCGGAACGATTCCAGCATCCATACGGCTTCCTGATGTGCCCCATCGCGACCATCTCCAAGCACTCGTCACCTCGGTACACGGCACATTAGCCGTCATAGGACATACATCCGATGCATATCGACCTCAAAGGTTTGAGACCGACGTCTTCTCCTTCTCACTACCTCGTGAGGTCCTGACATAGCTTCCAATGATTCCTCACATCTTCACTGACTGCTGAGGCTGTCCTGGCCACGATCGACCTCTCCACGGCCTCAGACAAGCAGTTCTTCGTCCATTGGACGTCCAGGACCAGCGATGGGCTCATCCGACGCCACGTTTGGCGATGACAAAGCCGACGCCCACCTACACGAACTCGTGGGCAGCCCATCGACTCCATCAGATGCTAGCGAAACCGAGAAATCTGCTACCTCGATAGCGCCAGCTCCTCCGGCGCCAGCACCAGATGCTGATGGCGGACCACGAGCATGGCTGCAAGTCGTGGGCTCGTTCCTGGTCTTCAGCAACCTCTGGGGCTTTACCTTTGCTTTCGGGAGTTTTCAGACGTACTATGAATTGACGTATATACCTCAACAAGATGCATCGACCATCTCCTGGATAGGCACGGTCTCGACTTTCTTGCTTATTGTTGGTGGCATTCTGTCTGGACCTTTCTTCGACCGCGGTCATTTCAAGACGATGCTGTTCGCCGGCGCTGCTATCGAGACCTTCGCCGTCTTCATGCTCAGCTTGTGCTCGGTGTACTACCAACTATTCCTCACCCAAGGTCTCCTCATGGGTCTCGGCAATGGCTTACTCTACGTTCCTGGCCTAGCTTTAGTAGGGCGCTCCTTTAGGACCCGCCGCTCGATCGCCATGGCCATCACAACCTGCGGCGCACCATTCGGCGGTGTGATCTACACCCTCATCTTCGAACAGCTCATCAGCCGCATGAGCTTCGGCTGGACGGTACGAGTGATGGGCTTCGTGATGCTCGCCTTCTACCTCATCGCCTTCCCGCTCCTCCTCTTCCGCGCAAACAATGTCGGTAACCTCTCCTCCGGCACGAAACGCAAATTGATCGACCTCGGCGCTTTCCGGGATGTGTTCTTCTGCTGGTACACATTTACGAACTTCTTCATCTTCTTGGGATACATGGTTCCTTTCATCTTCATGGCATCTTACGGGCAGACGGCGTTGGATATGACTCGGAGCAAGGCATTGAATGTCATCATGATCGCTCAAGCTTCGTCGATACTAGGACGACTCGTGGCCGGCCAAACAGCAGCAAAAGTCGGCGTAATGGTCCCATGGGTCGCTTGTGCTGTCTGCAGTGGCGTCTTCTGCATCGCGTGGGTTGGCGTGCGAAGCGTAGGGTCTTTTATCGCGTACGCCGCATTATACGGGTGCTTCAGCGGAGCTCTCATCCCGCTCCCACCCAGCGTGTTTCCAGTCATATGTCCGGATCCGAAGGTGTTGGGAGCGAGACTGGGAATGGCACAAGGAATTGGCTCAGTGGCGAGTTTGATCGGAAGTCCGATCGCTGGTGCTTTGACGAGGATCAATTCACAAGGCAGTGCAGGTGGTGTGAACTACATGCCTTTGCAGCTGTTCAGTGGGGTGACGATGGTGTTTGGAGGAATCAACTTGATCGGGTTATGGATGATGCTGATCAAGAAACGGGGGGTGAAGAAATGGATATGAGGTAGGAGGAGTTGAGTCAAAGGTTTCTTCACCTTGAATTCATTGCCCGTTCGTTTTCATTCTCAATCCCATCTCTGGTGTGTGACCGATTTCTCACGCGGCCTCGCATTGACGCCAGAAACCATGATCTCAGCTTATCGCACTTCGTGATGATTTCGTACATCTCGAGCCCATCAACCGGAGGCGCAGATGGTTGGTGGCAACATGTCTCCCCAAACAGTACCATTTGACGCTCCTGGCAGACAGCAACCGGAATCGAACATCTCTTTCAAACAGGAGAGGTAAGACACTGTCGCTAACGTGAGTACCACAGTGGCCGGATGACCATCCGCCTTACCTTTGAAGGCCCTCCCTCTTTCACCGTCCCTCTCCTGGCTAACAAACAATGAGTGCCATTCCCGTCAACATCGTCTTTACCCACCCCGTCCTTCTTGTGGGGTGTGCAATTGGCAACGCCATCTGCGGTGTATGGACCCGCCCATTATCACCTATCACTGGATATGCACTAAACGTGCCGAAATCCTTCTATATGTGTTGCTTCGACAGGTGGAGACACGGGCTAGACTTCGGAAAAGTTAAGCAGGTGCACCAGGAGGACGGAGCTGTGGTGCTCAACGGCCCGCACAAGGTAAGGCATACTCAACGATGCAAGATGATTGAGTTAACCTACATAAAGGCCCACGTCATCGATCTCGAAGATTATGACGACCCATGCATGCGAGCATGCATGGAGAAGCAACCGGTACAGGAGCGTTCAGCACGATGAAAGGTGAGCGGCGGTGCGTCTACCCTTTATTTGGTCGTGATCACGCTGACGGAGATCTAGTACACGCAATTTGTTCAGTAGTGATGTCCAGCCCGTCGCCACTTGCAGAACACTCACCGTTGTGTGCCTGCACGTACCCTCTATCGTGGCCTCTAATATTAGCAAGCTGACGTTGGACCCCATCCCGTTCAACCAGAGTATCACCCACACTCGGCGCCAAATCCAACATGCATCATCTCAGCTTTACCATGCAGCTTTCTGGAAGCGCACGCCGGCCCCGAGATTCGTAGATCGTTTTTGGTTCCATACAGAGGCATCGTTACTAAGTCCTTGCCAACGTGCCGGAAATCCGCATATAGCAGCTGAGTACGGTCAGATACACTCACCACACCCCTTTCAAAACCTCTTCTCTCCTTTATACTTCCTTCTACCCTCAAGCCATGAGCTCCTTCCCCGTCAACATTTCCACTAACCCGGCGCTGCTCCTACTCCTTTACATCCTTCTCGCCGTCGGCAAAAGCATCCGCAGTATATGGACCGATCCGAAGACGATACTTAGGGCAATCTACCGCGATCTCTGAAGAGGCGCGCCGTACTACGGCAAAGTCGACCTTCTTCACGGGGGATGGGTGTATAGCGTAGCAACTCGCACGAGGTACGAAGACCCCAGGAGGTCGAGAACGCTTAGCGGCTGGGCTGATGGACTCCAAGGGACTGATCGACGAGCTCGAGGCCGCTCTGGTGGCCTGAATCATTCGCGAAGCGCTGTCGAGGATCAAACGCTATCGAGGGCTCAGGTCGTGCGTAGGCGGAGACCTGCCATGTGGCGGCTCATCAACAACGGCGAGTAAGAACAAAAAGCCGCCTATGTGGCTCAGAGAAGAAGTTCCAGGATGCGGGATCTCGCGACCTCCATCGAATGCTGGATCTCTCACCGTCTCACGGCACCGCAGCTGACGCTGCTATCGAAGGGCATGGTTGTGTCAGAGCGAGAAATGTCATAGCAGGAATATCAGCCACACTTAGCCCTGGGCACAGATGATGTCAGTCAAATCGTCGGGTGTGATGTCGTCGCGCTAGAATCTTTGCGAGAGGTTGGAATACTCAGCCGCATCAGCGATCCTTCGGAAAGTTGCGTTCCAGTACTTCACTAAGGTAACTGCCCAACCACATGCCCATTAGCTTTCCCCTCCACCTGACCCTCAACCCCAAACTCGCCTTCCTTGTACTGCCGTACTGGTTCACACCAGCCAAATGTATCCCGCACCTTCCCGGTCTGAATGCCTTTGAGCTGTGTTAACAATTTCACCACCGCGGGTCCTGGCTCGTCGCCACCGCCTTGGTACTTGAAGAGGTCGTTTCGGCTGCGCATGGTGATGGATTTGATCGGCACGAGAGCGGCGGCGGTGCCGGCGGCGGCGACTTCGGTGAAGGTGGGTAGTTCGTCGTATTTGATCTGGAACAGTGGTTAGTGGAATGAGACGGAGAGGGGTGGTCATGACACCGACCGATCGCTTCTCGACTTTCCACCCAAACGTACTCCGCGCGATCTCGCATATGCTGTCGCTCGTCACACTCTTGATCACATTATGGCTATCCGGCACCACAATCGTGACATCCCTCCCCTCCCCTCCAGCATCCCCTCTAACCCCAATAAACCCACTAGTCGAGAACTCATCAATCTCCGTCCTCGTCCTACTATCCAAATGCAACGTAATCCCGTACCCTTCCTCCCGCGCTTTATCACTATGCCTCAACACCGGCGCGTAGTTCCCGCCCACCTTCGCCGAGCCCGTCCCGTTCGGCGCCGCGCGGTCGAAGTCCTCTAGGATTAAAGCTGCGACGGGATGTGTGCCGTGATAGACGCCGGTGGGCAAGACGTAGACGACGAATGTATACTCCTCTGGTGGGCTCAGGCCCAACTGCGCGGAGCTGCCGAAGAGGAGGGGGCGGATGTACATCGCTGCGCCTGTTCGGTGAGGGGGTACATACTCTGCATTGAGGCTTACAGCCAGATGCACACATCTCCTAAACATCTCCACCGGCACTTCAGGGATCGAGATAAAAGAGGCAGAATGTTGCATTCTCTCAGCGTTCTGCTGGGGGCGAAAGATGTTGATGGTTTGGTCGGAGGGGTCGCGGAAGGCTTTGAGGCCTTCGTAGCATTGTTGGCCGTAGTTGAGGGCGGGGGCCATGCCGTGGAGGCGGAGGAAGGGGGAGGAGACGAAGGTGGGGGTGGTCCATTGGTTCGTTTTCTTGGAGAAGTGGCTTTCAATGTGGCCGTTGACTTCGCGGACGCGGAAGCCGATGTCGTCCCAGTCTGAGTAGCCATGTTAGTTAGCAGTGGCCTGGTATAGGGAGGGAATGTGGGCATTGACGTACCAATGGTATTTATACAACCGGGGGGGAAGGAGGAGGCCATTGTCGCTGGTGGAGGTTGTATACTTGGTTGTTGGTGTTGGACGGGACCAAGGGAACTATATTGAAGCACTATCTCTGACCGAAGCTGACGTGTAATCAGTCTGAGTTTCTCGAGTACAGTAATCTGTCATCGCATCTCACTCCGAATCGAACAATTTCTCCCGCTCTCCGACCTCGGCTTGTGCCTGCTTCCTGCACGATCCCCAGATCTCGGTAGTTTCGCGCTAGTTGAATGCAGCAGATATATGAACGTCTCATGTTTATTGACCTCATTCAATAATACGTGTCGCCTCCTGTACAACACCACTCCCGTCGCCAACATGATACCCACGAAGATACAATAGCACAACCCCAACCCGATCTCAACAACCACCATCAACATGACGACCCGCCGCCAACTCATCTCCATTTTAACCTTCTCCGCCCTCGCCGCCCTCATCTTCGTCACGGCCTTCCGCTCCGGCAACCCCTTATCCCCCAAACCCCACCACCCCTCCCAGAACTCCGACCTCTCAAGCTCCGTCCTCTCCCAACCCTCCCTCACCGGCCCCGCGATTGCCCGCAAATTGGGCAACGAAACCGCAAAAGCCGAGCTCGGCCGCTCAAGCTGGCACCTCTTCCATACAATAATGTCCCGCTTCCCCGAAACCCCCACCGCCGACGAGTCCGCCGCCCTCAAATCCTACATCCACCTCTTCCAGCGCCTCTATCCCTGCGGAGAATGCGCGGGCCACTTTGGGGAGATTCTGAAGCGGTATCCGCCGCAGGTGGGGAGCAGGAATGCGGCGGCGGGGTGGGCGTGTCATGTGCATAATGTGGTGAATGAGAGTTTGGGGAAGGAGGTGTTTGATTGTGCTAAGATTGGGGATTTTTATGATTGTGGGTGTGCGGAGGATGAGGAGGGAGGCACTGCAGGGAAGAAGAAGGGGGATGTGGAGGGAGAGCTGGTGGAGGGGAGGAAGGAGATGAGTAGGGAGGAGGTTGAGAGGGTTACGGGACGGAAGGGGAGGATGGCGGATCCGGTCAAAGAGCACATGGCGCAGCGGTATCAGTATGTTAAGGTGGAATGAATGATTGGATCCTCATGCTATGGCATAGATGGCTGCTCCGTCCTCAGCATCCAACTGACACCGCGATCCCGACCATCCCGCTCGCCTCAAAACAAATCACAAATGCCTCCCCTCCCTACACTTCTTGGCATCAAACAACACATCCGCCACAAGAATCCTCAGCACCCACATCGGCAATTCCCGCGAACTTCCCTCATTCGCCCTCACCGGCTTCCAGCGCGCGTACATCGCCTCCGCCTCGAGTGTCGAAGTGCCGGCCAGACAAGCGTCAATTACGTACTGCGCTGCGGTGGCGAGAGCATCGACGATGTCCTCGTGGGTCGGTATGTCCTGGACGGTTGGGAGGATCCAGGGGCCTGCGTCGTTGAGGATGAAGTGGGCGAGAGCGCGGAAGGTGGAGTTGAACCAGAGGTCGGGGGTGGGGGTTGTTGGGGGGACGGTGTGTTCCAGGGGGCCGTCCGTCATGGTGGTGGGTGGTTGAGTTTGTTGAGGGTGCCGTTGGTTGTGGAGAGGTGGCTGTTGTGGAGTAGGTGGGCGGCTATATATGGCCACCATGTTGTTGTGCTGCCCGTCACATTGTTGCATGGAGGAAGAAAACCGCTGCATGCTGGAACTGGCTGGAAGTGACCTGGAAGCATCCTCCTTTAACAGAGCTTTTCTAGTCGCGACGACATCTCGAGCCTTCTCACTCCCACCGGACAAAGCAGTGACACCAGCCATGGTCCCACTGGAAACCTCTGGTGTCCTGCCGCTACGTTGTGCTCCTGGGCAGGTCGTGGAAGATTCGCTCTGCTGGCTTTGTCTGGCTCTGTATATAGGAGAAGTACGCCGCGCCCAGACGGCAGTGACCTTCATCGACGAACTGGAAATCAGGACAGCATGTCAGAAGAACTCAGCTCCGCTGGAAGCTCTGGCAAGCCGAATGCAAGTCAGCTGCCCCCACAGAGAAATACACATTCCTAAGACGATACAGCAGATCAAAATCTCAACCGGGATCAAGCCGACCCCGTCCCAGCCAACCAGAGTCAGGGATGGCAAGTGCCTGGGTATCATGACCAGCTCCTCACAGCTGCAGGAATAATGGAGCTCATGAACAGAATTCATCAAAACCTTAACCCATCCATCCCCAGTATCGCACATTGGGGCGATTTCAAGAAGGAGGGCTTGGTCCGTGCCCTCGTCCACTTCTCTGCTGCAGTCCGCGACTATTGTGCTGCACTAGACATTCCTCTCAAGCGGGAGTTGCGCCAGAAGTGGTACGCCATCTCAGTTGAAGGGGTGGCGGGTTTGGCTGGAGTCGAGACGCCCGTGCTTAAAGTTCTGCTGTATCAGTGTCTGCTTGATGAGAAGGCTGTAAAGCAGGCACAAACGGCACACGAACGAGATTTGCGCGCTGCTGCCACCAACTTTAGTGCGAACGTTCTCACAGCTGTTCTGGATTCTCTCATGCTCGCCCGGGACAGGCATACTTTCATCCCTGACGTGTCTACCCTCAAGCGAGGGACGAGATCTGAACTGCGCGGAGCTCTCCTACGCCTCGCCGACTGGATTGTCAAGCAACGCTCCACGCTACCAATGGACAAGTTTGGGCAAGAATTGCCAAATAAGTGGGGCACTGTGCTGAAGCAACTCATGGCTGCTGTTTTCGATGATTTGCCTGTCTCCGCGTTGAGCATTTTGGTACATACGTGCATGGTCGATGCTAAAATTGTGCTGGATCCCAGGTCTGGACTACAGCAGCAAGCTGGACCGAGCACGCCCGCTCCAGTCGAGCAGAACGACAGCGGTATGACGGCGGGCATGGACCAAGCATTCGGCGGCGAGCAGTCGCAAGACCAAACGGGTGCTGCAGGATTGGGTGCTGCAGAAGAATTCGACCTCAGCCCGTTTCTGCACATGTCTGAGGATGGTACTGTCGCTGCGGAGCACGACTTTCAACACTCCTCCAACCCCACAGTTCTGGATTCTCAGAGCGAGCCGCAGACTAACACACCTTTCGCCGGCTTCTTCAACCCCCTTACTGAAGAGCAAGTGGCGCAAGGCGGTACTGAGCTCAGCGACCAGACCTTCACCCATCAGCCTCAGCTTGACGCAAGTACTCCACAATTATTCGACCTGGACAACATCGTCATCGCGATTCTCCAACGCAGACTCGCCAACATATCAGTACCCACTGTCCAGGATTTGATCGATCAGAACGTGTCACGTGATAAGCTTTTCTTGGGGTTCGTCAGGGCTCTTTCTGAGCTTGTACCTATGTGCGAGCCAGGGAACAAGAACAAGCCTGAGGTTCTTGCGAAGTGGAAGCCTCTGAAGGACGAGCGGGACGGGTTGACGGACTGGGACCAGGACTCAGTTGGGAAGTGGTCGGTTGAGGAGTTGAGGGAGAAGTTGCATGAGATCTTGAGTGATGCGTGGGATGTGCAGACGCCGAGTGGCTAATCGTGATGTGGTGAGAGGCAGTTCGCGCTGACAGTAGATATGGTGGCATGGAGGGAAATGAGGAACTTGGCTTTGATGATGGACTTCGTTCAAGTGGTGCGAATTCGCTGTAAGTCTTGTACACACGTTGCTCTGTTGACTGCTCAAGCTCGATATCTCAATATGTCCGCTACTGTCTCTGTATCGCCACATGCTCACCCAGCCATGTTCGTACATTAGACTGTCTATAGAGGCAAAACCTCTATCTTGGACATGGCTGGATCACACCTGGAACCATACACATCCGCAAGAGTATGCTATCTGTGGCTGCGACTGGGCCGGTTTGATGTGTCGGGTATTGAGCTCAGATGGCCAAGAAGAGGACAACCAGGACAAGGAACTGAACCGCTTTGACGTGAGATCAGCATTATCACCAATTGCGGTACAGCATGCTCGAGCTTTCGAATCCTCGCGGACAAAGCAGAGCAAGCCAGAAATTGGTCTGCAAGCACTGGAAGCCTCTGGAGCTCCTGCCTTTGGCGTTGCCTCCAACAGCTCCTGGAAGGTTCCCTCTCCTGGCTTTGTTGGTCTTCATACTTAAGAACAGGGTCACTTCTCCATGATGGCAGCTTCTTCTTCAAACAACGGGTCGGAAATCAGATCATGTCGTGCGAAGAGCACCCTGTCGCTGGGAGCTCCAGACAGATAGATCAAAACATGCGCTCATCCCAAAAAGCACATATCCAGCGCGCCATGTCGCTCTCTCAAGACGCACAACCGTCACTCCAGCAGCATCATATCGACACATCCACACAGGCTCTGCAGGTACCTGGGTTCGAAGACCAAAACCAAGTCCTCACCCGCCCGCAGTTTGCAAACCTCCTCCAGAGGGCTTACGAGGGTTATGATGATAAGATCAATATCGTACGCTGGGAAGATGACTACCAGGCACACGGCATGCTCGAGACGCTTGGTCGCTTTGCTGTTTGGATCCGTCTCAATTGCGCGAGTACGAACTCTCCTCTCAAGCACGAGCTCTACAGCAAATGGTTCGCCATCTCGCAAGAAGCATACAACGGTGCGCTTCGCGGAACCTCTGCATCCGCCCTGAGGGTTCTGCTCTACCAGTCCTTGCTCGACCAAAAGGCTTTGCGAAAGGAGGATCGAGTGATCCAAGAACAGAGTGCAGCAGGCAACCTCGACGGCATAATCAGTGCTGTCGTCGACCAACAGGATGCTACTAGCCACGTCCCTCCAGTCTCCACGTTGCAAGGAGCGCCAGAAGCAGCACTCCGTAAAGCCCTGTTTAGTGTTTCCGACTGGATCGTTCGTCAATGTAACACTCCACCAGACAGTGAGGTCAGGAGAGAATGGCATGCGAAGTGGGCACTTGTTGCTCATCAAGGCGCCAGTGGCATGTTCAACGATATTCCTGTGGCTGCGTTGAGTGTTTTGGTGTACCACTGTTTCTTAAATGCTCACGCTATGCTCAGCCCAGCCTTCGGCGTTGTACACTCGCAGTTACAATCGAATGCTATGGACTGGGATGCTCTAGATGGGTTTGACTCCAATCAAGTGGTCGATTTCTACACTAGCTCTGGTCTTGGCTCTCATCCGCAGGGCTCTGTGGTCTTTCCGCCACCACTCGAGAAGAACGCTTCCAGCGCCACAGCAGCCGACAAAGGGTTTGATATCGATCAATTGATATACGATACACCGCCGACTTTGGAGGAGTTGGTATCTGCAGCCTCTGGACAGCAAAATCTGCTTAACCAATCCCAAAGCCAGAATTTCCTCGCAATACAAGATGATCCCAGCTTGAATCTTCTAGGTATGCAGGAGCCGCCTTTCCAGCCGCAGAACTTTGAGTTGTTCCCAGAACTAGCCGGCCAAAACCCGCCGCACCCCTTTCAGGTTCATAATCGTGCTGAAGGAGACCACATCCCAGTCGCGCGAAATCCTGGAAAGCAGAAAATGCCTGCCCAGCCGTCCTACCTGGATAACGTCCCAACGCCCTTCGACCTAAACACCATTACGATGTCCATCCTGCACGACCCCGTCACTCCCCAGCTCAGAGTGCCCAACAAGAGGGTCTTGGATGAGCAGATGGTCTCACAGCCGGTCTTGTACAAAAACTTCCGCCTCGCTATCGAATGGATTTTGCGCCGCTGTGAGAGGCAGAGGACGTCTGACGTGTTGCAGAAATGGGAGACTTTCGAGGATAAAATCAAGGATACGTGGTCAGCGTCGGAGCTGACATTGCCAGTGTACCTCGTCTTGCTCGATGTGTACATGCTGCGGGCGAACCCTGCTTGAGATGCTGTTGTGCTCGAGTGGCGGATTGCAAGGGCTGCGGAAGAGATATCGGTACGACAGAATCAGGATCTACTACATCGTTGGTAGGCGAGGGAAGCGGCAGTATTGCTTAGGCGACATCGAGTGGCTGTCAGTCCTGTAAGTATTGCTGCTCTTTCAGAATGCTCATCGCTCTCCTTGCTGTGTTGAGACCGGTCTTTCCCTCGTAGCGGCTGACACTGATTTATTGAAGCATGGAAGGCTAGAAGCACTCTCCTTTAGCCACTTTTGTATTGGCAACCTCGACCTACGATCTCCGACATGCGATTAACGGTAAAGCAACTATGGTCCTCAAAAGCGCCTTCTACCTTCCGAAAAGCAAGCAGGACCGTCCTCGTTATTGTTCTTAACTCAATAACAAGCTCACTCTACACTCACCATCGGACTTCTCCTCGCCGACGAGCAGTCCTCAACACAGTAGAGCAAACGACGTGTGCACCAGCCTCAAAATCTTCGCGGAGATGGCTGCAAACCAGCCCCAAGGCCCACTCCAGCGGCACGACACACCGCAACCTCATGAGCCTCAGAACCTCGATCCCAAGATCCTTCTCGACCGTGCAATGAGATCCATAATCAAACACGGCGACCCAAATATCGTCATTCCCACCGTCAAAATCCTGAGCGGTGTATCAGCAGCTACCCTCACCGACTGCCTCTCTCGCCTAGCCCAGTGGATCATCAGCCAGTGTCCACTGCCGCGAACCACGTTCTCCGCGATCGTAACGGACGAATGGTGCAACAAGTGGAGCCTCGTCGCCAGATACGCGTCCAAAGGAATCTTCGGGAAGGACCCTAAGGCAACGTTGAGCACGATGCTTCATCACTGTATCTCGGACGCGCAACTGGTGTCGAGGGCTATGATGCAGAAGTCTCCGGGAACAAAAGCGGAGGAAGCTACTGCTATCAAGCTCGAGGAGGGTACATCGGATAATTCTGTGCTGGAGAGTGTTGCTGTTGCGCTGCCGACCCCCCAGGAAGAACTCAATATGAGCCCATACGATAGGCCGACCTACGATAAGGAGTACGTCATTACTCATCCCAACGAGCACTTCTACCATGCTGGCGGCGGTATGTGGAAACATGGCGTTCATCCAGTGCATGGTGCTTCCAGCGTAGGAGGGAAGAAGGTGAGGGGCAGCGGATATCCGAGACGCGGATATGGAAGTTTCGACGGAGTGGACAGCACGGGTGATGATATCGAGTGATCACGCGGGTTTGAGCCAGCGAGTCCGGGGTCGGAGAGGGCGGTGATGTTATTGTTCAAATAACATAGCAAGCACAATGCATTTCAGAGTCGTCCCATTGCCCAGAACGATCCGTGATATTGACAAGGGACCTGATCGCGGCACGGCAGTCTCTATCGTCATCGGAGAACGGTGTACAACAGCTGTACGACTTTTTGGAAAGCACAGGCGGGATGTCTTTAGTTCACTGATTGTATCCAGCACTGCGGGACCGGAGGCTAGATTTCTGCATGGGAGGTTTGTAATGGGCGAATTGGGATGTGGAGGAGTTGATGGGGTTAAAGGGTAAGATTGAGAGGCGGCCTGGATTCTTGACGATTGGGCTGATACATTGAGCGATCAGTATCAGTGGGAATGTCACATGCCTTCTACACTGGTCTACATCGTCTTGTGGCTGCTTACAGAATTACATCAAGATGTTTTCGAAACTCGATGCTGTATCTCGCGCAACTCTAAGAGGAGCCACAAACGGTAGAAAGGCTGGACACTGTTGTTAGAGCCTGATTCGAGCCCCGAATGTACACTGTCTGGATAGTCACCGCACACCTTGACCTCCATTGGACTTCCACTCGGGTACCGTCACAAACGAAATGCCATCCTAATCTTGTGCTCTCTGCATCAGCCGCATCGGAGGTCCCATCTGTGCCATCGTTCGACGTTCGAGTATCTGTTGGCAAGGCTATATTCGAGCTGTATCCTGAAGAAGGAACGAGCATAGTACCGGCTTACCTTCGAGCCATGCGTGAGAGACTGCGGTTCCACTTCTCCATATCAGCTTGCTCATATTACCTGAAAGCGAAGTGTAAGAAGCTTACAGCGTTACTATGCCCTGCAGCGTCGTAGAAGACCACACACAGCGCAGCCGGCTTCGAGGCAATCGCCGTCGTCGTCGCATGCGTAATTGATGCAGGCTGATATCGGTACAGTACTGCCCTGACGTGCTTCGAGAGCAGCGCCGCCCGCGATATGCGGATTTGGGGGCACGGCAGCAGCCATCGCGAACATGGCTGATACGAACGGGGCGATGAGATGCATGTCTGTCGGTGTAGATGGGTAGAGTATGGTACTGAAAGGTGTTGATAGATATTGGTCAAGGAAACAGTGATGGAAAAGTGGAATGTAGTGAGGGAGTCCTGTACTTATACGGCATCGGTTTGTAGATCGATAGTCGAAGCAGTTTCATATGTACGGTGACTTGGAGACGAACAGAGCGCAATTGGCTTCAAACTAGGCCGTGCTACCATCTTTCTCCGAAGTTGCGTCGCTACACTGAAGGTAGGCTATTGCGAGATGAATGCGACCACGAAGATCAAATGTTGTGATGAATTGGGTGGAAGGATGCGTGGAGACGACACGCAACGTTGCGCAAGCGGTCTGGATCGTATTCGTTGTTCGCTACTGTGTTGGTATGCCGATCAATGTCCATCATAAGTAGGTCGGAGAGACACACTGGAGAAATGCTCATTATCCAAGCGGTCTTGTTCGTACTTATCGTTCGCGGGGTGTGTTGGTACGCCGATCAACCTCCTTCACGAGCGACGAACCGCGACGAGCTGCGACGAAGGCGAGCGAATGGGACATCGCAGGTAGCAGGTCTTTCTCATACTTCGTTACCACCCCCTCATCCTCCTCTCCAGAGCACGACTTCGTCCTTCATTGGATTGTGTCGATCAGTGTGGAGAGACCAGCCTGACCAGGTCTGCTTCTGATCCGAGGGCAGTGATCGGAGATGCCTCGTTCGTAACAGGAGACTTAGACTCTGGTACTTACTTCCCCATCTTCCATGGTCCGCTCGCATGTTGTCTGTGTGATCGACTTGCAAAGGTCATCTGAGGGTTGTCTTTGAGGGGTGTCGTCTGAGGTCTCAAGGAACGCGGCTCTAGCCGGCGCTAGGACGCGCTATGGCCTCCACAAGATACGGATATGGCTTTCCACTATAGCCTCGACAAAGTCACCAATCCTTTGTTCCGAGGTGATATATGAAGATCACCGTACGATCTAGAGTGTGGAGCGCAGATCGGCGGCAGACATGTTGGCGAGCTAGCATGCCTAGCACCTCCCTGTTCTTAGGTACCTATATCTGCTGTTACGACATCTTCGCTTAGGTTGCAGGCGCTGCACCGAGGAGGGACGCTACCTTCAGACTGCATGTGATTGCTACTTGGTAATTTGCGATTTGTAGCCTGGAGGTACCGTATCACCTGCTGTCCTCCCGTCTGTGAGGCCCTGCTCCCAGCAGCCTTCATCGAAATATTCTGCATGCAATCCACCCATTGCGCTTCGGAGTGCAAAAACTCTGCCTATCCATTGACAAGCACGACATGGCTTCTACAAGAGTAGTACTGTCGCGGACAGGCATTGCAATTGCTGTGCGACAGTCCTCTAACTTTACTGTCATCAGCCTTGACGACATGACGGTACATGTGTTGACATCGAGCGGTCAGCCACTCTTCATACTTAGCCAGCAGTGCAAGATTTGGAGCATCGCTCTGCATGGCAACACTCTGCTTGGTGGCGACATGGATTGCGGCAGAATCCACATGTGGGATCTGTCAACGGGGTATGAGCCATACTGAACGATACGCTTCACAGACTTTATGCCCTTGTTAATGGTGTTCCCAGACACCAAACTCGCACGTTTGCTGGCCACAGCGCTACGGTCCGCTGCATTGCCTTCGTTTCTGCGGACTGTTTCATCTCCACCTCCCGTGACACCACGGTCAAGCTCTGGTCGCTCAAGGCTGAAGCCGACAATGGTTCATGCATCGCTACTTTCACAGGACACGGCGCCTCTGTCGTAGATCTTGCCCTCGACGCATCTTCGTTAGTCGCCGCCACTGGGAGCTATGACGGCACTTGCCGCCTTTGGGATCTCGTTGGCAAGCGAGAATGCCTCAAGGTCGGTAGTGAAGATGAGGAACGTGTTCGTACTGTGGAGTTCATACGGATTCCTGATGTGGGCACTGGTAGTCAGGAACTGGTGGTCACAGGTGGCGTGAACGGGCATGTGAGTTGCTGGAACAGCGGGACTGGAGCGCATATTGCAACATTGAGCGGACATACATCGATGATAGTACACCTCGTTACGGCTGTGGATCTTACTACCGGCGTTAACACTTTGATTGCCGCAGATACGAATGGAGCGATCAGGGCCTGGGACCCCTGCGGTAGCTGGTCCTTACGGTGGGAGGTTCCAACGGCTCATGGCAAAGCAGTCAGGTCCCTGAATGCGAGAGACAAACACGTGATCAGTGGAAGTGCAGATGGCACTGTTAAAGTGTGGGAGGTCGCGACAGGTCACCTAGTAAAACAGGTTGGCGATACCGGCAGTGGCCGAGCCATCTATAATGTCGCTTTCAACGAAGATGGCCAGGCTGGTATCAATGTCGTGCTTGGTGAAGGCGGAGACACTGTGTTCGAGGTACGTTGCTGTTGTTGTGTTAACCTAGCGCCTTACTTACTACAACCCAGATCATTCCCTTCGAATAGAGCAGCAATCAAGACAGATGTCTGTCCATCTTATCCTCAAACCTTTGAGAAGCGACCGCTCTAGAGCAAGTTGAAAGGTCATGTATGTGGTTCACCGATTGTCTCCAGCACTCGGCCATTATTCTCTAGCAAACCATGGAACGATCTCTCTGCTCTCTTTGTCCGCTCCATCATATAGATACCAGACATCGCAGTACCCGTGATGATGCTCGCCATTACCATACAGCAGTCCGACCACCATGGCAGACACAAACAACTCCGCTTCAGCCGATCCAGGCAGAGACGAACGCAGTGCCGCTCCTTCGCCACCACCCCAGGCCACCCGCCAACAACAGGCCCAAAACGCCATCGCTTCATGGGTCGACACCACTGCAGCCGCCGCCAACAACCCAGCACAAGCCGCAGCCGTTGTGCCAGCTGGCTTAACTGCTGCAGACATCCGCCTGACCCAAATCGTAAGTCATCTCATCGACCACCGCCACCCAGACACCCCCCTCCCCGCCGTCGCAGACGCGGACCTCCAAGACCCATCGAAGTTAGGCATCAACCACTGCCTCTGGCGCACCTCTCACTGGATCACCGACAACTGCAAAGACCTGACCAGCGCCTGGAAACAGCAGTTCCACCAACAGTGGTTGCCAATTAACCTGTGGACGGCGATGCCTCCACTCAATACGACTCCCGAGTCTGCATTGCGGATTCTGTTGTGCTACTGTCTGGAAGATGCGCGGTCGGTGTTGCAGGCGGTGTTTGCGGAGCAGCAGAACATAGTACCGCGGTGGGCGGGCGAGATTAGGAGTCAGCCGGGCTTTCCGGGTCCACAGGATTAGGCTGCTTGTGCATTGTTCTTGTTATGGAAGATTCTGGCGGAAGGTTCTGTGCGTGTGACGGATGTGTTGCATGTAGTGAGACTATCATAGTACTGTCGAGCAGCTTTGATAGACGCAGTGCGGTGTATTTGAGAACGGAAGTTGATGTTGATGTTCCTTCGTCCTGTCCGTTTGTGCAGGCTGCAGATCCGTTTGTCTGATTCTGTCGCCTCTCGCAGATCGCGATGACCGAAGTTCATAGGATTGAGATTGAGCCTGGCCTGGCCTAGATGATAGTCGTGATGGAGAAGTACAGATTCATCTCTGCAAGATCCGTGCGGGAAGATTACAGCAACCCACAGAAACATCGTCGCATACTCTTTGTCCACTCCACGAGATATAAAGCATAACGTAAGAGATTGCATAGTAAGTTATCTCCTTTTCAACCAGCATCCAGCATGTCAGACGCAAGTCAATCAGCCGACAGCATCCCAGCTCGACGGGGAGCTGCTAACACTGATCAGGGTATTGGAGACAAACTGAAAGGACCTGAAAACCGTGGTAACGAAGTTCAGCAGAAAGGTGATGATGGTTCTGTCCAGAATGATGCTGCCCAAGGTGAGCCTGTACAAAGCGGACCAGAACAAGATCAACCTGCCCAGGAGAAAGCTGTCCACGGCGAATGCGCTCAAGACGATACAGCCAAAGATGAAGCGGCTCAAACCGAGCCAGTCCCAAACGAACGGCTCCCTGGCAAGGACGCCCAAGGTGTTCAACATGAAGCAGACACAGACAAATCCGTCCACGACGACACGGTCCAGGATGAAGTCGTTGAGAAAGAAGCTGTTCCAGAAGATCCCGCCCAAGAGGAGCCCAAGACCGCCAGCGATGACTTCTGGCACAACTTCAACAGCGACCTCCTCCAGCAATTCGGCTTGACCGCCGGAAACACCAGATCCCTTAGCCTCTTCTCCACCACCGTCGGGATCCTGTGGAGCGAGGACCCCAACGAAGCCGTCCCTACCGTGCAAAACCTAACCACCTCTGACACCTCACGCGAAGATCTGCTCACCTCCCTCAGCATGGCGCTCGACTGGCTCGTTCCCCGTGGTGAGAATGATAACGCACCAGGGCGGCAGTATTACCGCGAGAAATGGCAAGCGGTCGCCGAAGAAGGCGAGTTCGAAGCTCTCTCCACCTCGATGTTGAGGATGATGGTGCACCAGACACTATCGGATGCGCATTCGGCGCAGTGGCAGGCGCGGAGTACGGCGGAGTGGGCGTATGCGTGGGATCCTGACTGGTCGTGTGATGAGCAGCTGCAGGAGGCTGGATTTGGGGGTGTGACGCAGGATCAGGCGGCACAATAGGGAGAGGAGCCAGAGCCGGCGGTTGGCGCACAGGCTGGCGACCAAGGGCTGGAGGAGGCGGGATCGATTGATGGCACTGCTGAGGAGGCTAGTTGAAAGCTGCGGACATTGAGCTGCGGGATAGAGCAAACTTGATGTTGTCAATACCATCCATCTCTCACAACGGAAAGGTGTCGTGGGTTTTCTGACAGCGCTGCAGGACGCAACCAATTCTCGTTTGGGACCACCCCCGTTCTAGTTCGCGAAGGGTCGTGAGACCTTGTCAGGTCATCACTTCAGCATAAATTGCAGTTTCTCATCCCGCCCCCCCTTTCCCCTTCCCTTGCATCTTCCGCCTCTCCCAAACCATAACATAACTCTCCTTGCTCCCCAGAAACTCCTGCTCCACCCTCTCGACAAACAAATCCTGCATCTCCCACCAACTCCCCTCCTTGCCCTCCCTGACCTGCACCTTCCACACCTTCCGCTCCGCCTCTCCCTCCACACTATCATCCCGAACTTTAACGCCCTCGTAGGTAATATTCGCCACCAAATCATACAGAATCTCCCCACCAGGAGGAGCGTATTCAGGATTCGGCTCCACGAACGGGCTCACGTCCAAGCTGCGAGGGTTGAACGTAACGATCGTAGGGTTGCGTTGGGATTGGAGGAATTTATTCGGAAGAAAGCGTTTGACATGCATGATCAGATACGGCGGCAACGGATGTAAAAGCCGGTAGCGCAGCCGAGTGTTCAGGCGTTCTTGCGCCGTGATACCGTTGTATTTCTGCAATACGGTGGTGAGAGGGACTTGCGGGATAATGTTCGTTTCGCGGTCGTCTTGGAATAGCGGCGCGGGTGGGAGATCGAGGGTCAAAATCATGAAAGGGGAAGTTTGAGATTTGATAGCCGCGTCTTCGAAGCGCAGCCGGTCGCCGGCGTCGGCGCGGGCGGTGATGGATTGGGATTCGATTCGTAAGGAGCCTTGGAAGATGTTTTGGATGAGGGAGCTGTGGGGTTTGGTTTTGCTGCCGCCGAGGGTGAGGTGGAGGTTATTGAGGAACCAGCTTAAAAACTCGATGGGGTCGGCTTGGGAGGTGAGGAGGTATTTCTTGTTGCTGCGGAGGGCGACTTCTTGCATCATTTCGTGGGGGGAGACGTGGTTCTTGAAGGCTTTGGGGTTCCAGAGTTTGCGGACGAGGACGGAGAACTGTTGGGGCAGCTGGGGGCGGGAGGAGAGGTCTTCGAGCATCATGAAGTTTCGCAAGGGGGCGACGTGAGCGAGGGCTTGAGCGACGACGTTGACGTAGTCGTTGGCTTTGATGTTGTTGAGGCCGACGAAGCCGGGGTAGTATTTGCGGCCTGCGAGATCCCAGGCGGGTTGTCGTTCTTTGTCGAGGGCTTTGACTTCTGAGGGTGTGAATTGGGGATCGACGACGAATTTGATGTCATCTAGGCTTTTGCTTTTGACTTCGTAGCCTTCTGGTAGTACGTAGACCTTTTTTGTTTCCATGTTGATGTAGACGTGGTGGCCTATCTCGAGGGCGTGGAAGTAGGCTGGTGTTTTGACTCCTCGGCCGGAGAAGTACTTGCCACAGACCAGACATGCGTACACATTCTGGTTGGACAGTGTTATGGAGCATTGCCGTAGGAAGTCGAAGTCTAGAGCGGATCGTGTGATGCTGTCCAAGTACAAGTCCTGGTAGCCTTCCGGCGCCTCTTTCTGGCGCAAAACCCGACTTCGCTCATCCTCGTCCTCTTCGTCGACCGGCGCATCTGCGTCTTCAAGCTGGTCATGTAACTGCTTGTCGGCGCCGTCGATGTCAGGGGTGTTGATTGATGTAGTACGGCCATTCGTGTGGTCTTCTGGTGGTGGTGGAGGGGGTGGTGGTAGGTCATCGTCTGGCACCTGTTGTAATCGCACCTTCTTGGAGGCTGGCGACGCAGACGGGACACTGTCCTCCAAAGGCTCTGCCGCTGCTCTCTTCGCTGACTTTCTCGCCATATGGACACTTCTGTTTCTTTCGTTGTTGGCGCAATGATCAACTTCACTTCGGGGAAGAGGTCGTCCTCCGCAAAATCGGCTTAGTAACCGCATGAGTCGCGTAAAAAAGTCGCCTTGCGCGTTTCGATCTAGGAACTAGCAGGACGTCGTGTGATATTTGCATACCACCGACATAAGAGCAGACAGACATCATGGTATGGAGCATCCTTCCTCCTAGCGTGATCAGGACTAACAAGCACACAGGCTGCAACACAGATTTTCGCCGAAGACACCATCGAAGAGAAGGGCGAGAATGCCAGACTCAGCGCTTTTGGTAGGACAACTGCGAAGAACGAGTGAAGGACTAGGCTGACATTATGTAGTCGGCGCAATCGCGGTCGGCGACCTGGTCAAGAGTACCCTCGGCCCCAAAGGCATGGACAAGATCCTACAATCCGCCTCAACCGGCGAGATCATGGTGACAAACGACGGCGCAACGATCCTTAAAAGTATCGCCCTCGACAACGCCGCCGCCAAAGTCCTCGTCAACATCTCCAAAGTCCAAGACGACGAAGTCGGCGACGGCACCACCAGCGTCGCCGTCCTGGCCGCCGAGCTCCTCCGCGAAGCAGAGATCCTCGTCAACCAGAAGATCCACCCCCAGACCATCATCGAAGGCTACAGAATAGCGAGCGCCGCCGCCCTCAAAGCGCTAGAAGAGCACGCAGTAGATCACAGCAAAGACTCCGCCCACTTCAGAAAAGACCTCGTCTCCATCGCCCGCACCACCCTCAGCTCCAAAGTCCTCTCCCAAGACCGCGATTACTTCGCCAACCTCGCCACAGACGCCGTCCTCCGCATGAAAGGCTCCACCGACCTCACCCACATCCAAGTGATCAAGAAAGCAGGCGGCAAGCTCTCCGACTCCTACCTAGACGAGGGCTTCATCCTCGACAAGAAATTCGGCGTCAACCAGCCCAAGCGCATCGAAAACGCCAAAATCCTTGTCGCAAACACCAGCATGGACACAGACAAAGTGAAAATCTTCGGCGCGCGCGTCAAAGTCGAAAGCACAGGCAAACTCGCCGAACTCGAGAAAGCCGAGCGCGAAAAGATGAAGGCGAAAGTCGACCGCATAAAATCCCACGGCATCAACTGCTTCGTCAACCGCCAGCTAATCTACAACTGGCCCGAGCAGCTCTTCGCCGACGCCGGGATCGCATCAATCGAGCACGCGGATTTCGACGGCGTCGAGCGCCTCGCGCTGGTTACGGGGGCGGAAATCACAAGTACGTTCGACCACCCCGAGCACGTGAAGCTCGGGCACTGCGACTTGATCGAAGAAGTCATCATCGGCGAGGACTCCCTCATCCGCTTCTCCGGCGTCGCCGCCGGCCGCGCCTGCACCATCGTCCTGCGCGGCGCGACCGAACAACTCCTCGACGAAGCCGAACGCAGTCTCCACGACGCTTTAGCAGTCCTCTCCCAAACCATCGGATCCCCCCGCACGACCCTCGGCGGCGGCTGCGCCGAGATGAACATGAGCAAAGCCGTCGACAACGCGGCGCAGAACGTTGCCGGCAAGAAGGCGCTCGCGGTCGATAGCTTTTCCAAAGCGCTGCGGCAGCTGCCTACTATCCTTGCGGATAACGCGGGGCTGGATAGTTCGGATCTGGTGGCGAGGTTGCGGAAGGCGGTGTATGCGGGGATGAGCAGTAGTGGGTTGGATTTGATGACGCCCGGGGGTGGGATCGCGGATATGAGGGAGTTGGGGGTGGTGGAGAGTTATAAGTTGAAGAAGGCGGTTGTTAGTAGTGCGAGTGAGGCGGCGGAGTTGTTGCTGCGGGTGGATAATATTATTCGGGCGGCGCCGAGGAAGAGGGAGAGGATGTAGGGGGCGGAAAGTGAGGGTTTGGCATGAGCGGTGGGTTCAAGATATGCTTGATGGGCTACGATGCATGATACATGTCATGTACGGTTCAGTACATATCAAATAGCTGGCCTGCCATTGCATGTGGCATGGGCCTTGCACGGTCTATACGAGAGGCTCTCTGCCTACTGAGGGTTGGTCGAAGGTATGAAATCAAGACATGTCGTCCGAACAACCTTTGACTTATTACCTCGTCCGGGTATAAACTTTCTCCGCAACCTCGGCAATAAGGACTCCAACCACGACGTCGTTTCTTGCTGATGAAGATACATGTATCTCTTGGGTATCACGGTATATAATATAGGTCAGAGTCTCTGGTTCGTTGATTGAGCGCTCAAACATCCTTGGGAGGAATCACCAGGGAGATTTGGAGCACGGCAAGCACGAAGCGATGGCGCCACCGAAGCTCACCCTCTTCCTGGATGTTGTCAGTCCGTTTGCTTATATTGCATTTCATGTTACTAGGGTGAGTACATAGAGCACTGAAGGTGTTAGCAGCAGTGGTGTGTGGTTTGAGAATCACTTTGGCTCCGGATGCGGTGATGGCGTGGATGGCGACTTCGATGGTTGGACTGCATGTTTAGTGATCCAGCCCATCTACCTTGCCATTGGCGGATGAGAGAGCGTGCATAGTACGGTGACCATTGGCTAATACTGTCTCAATAGCACTCTCCCGTCTTCAAGAACTGCGAGGTCACCTATGTGCCCATCTTCCTCGGCGGCGTAATGAAAGCCTGCGGCAACATCACCCCCCTCGACGTCAAAAGTCCGTCCCGTCCCCCTTCCGCCTCTGCCACCACTAACTTCCCCCGCAGACAAAGACGTTTGGATCAACACCGAGCGCCGCCGCTGGGCCCGCGCCTTCTCCATCCCCATGCTCAAGGACGCTCCCGTCCCCTTCCCGCAGCCAACCCTAAATACCCAACGCGCCCTCTGCGCCATCGAGCTCGCGCACCCGGAGAAGCTGGCGGACTGCTTCGCGGCGCTGTATCAGGCGTTCTGGGTCGAGGGCCAGACGATTGGGAAGGCTGAGGTGTTTGGGCCGGTTTTGGCGAAGGTGCTGGGAGAGGAGGGGGCGAGGGGGGTTGTTGAGGGGAGTAAGGGGGCGGAGGCGAAGAAGGTGTAAGTGATGTGCCGATGGGTGGGAGAGGATTTTGTGCCGGGGATGAGCTGACTTTTTGGTGGTAGGTTGGGTGAGAATAGCGATAAAGCTATGAGCGAGGGAGCGTTCGGGCTGCCGTGGTTTGTGGCGACGAATGCGGAGGGGGCGAAGGAGGCGTTCTGGGGGGTAGATCATTTGGGGCAGGTGGTTGAGTTTTTGGGTTTGGAGAGGAAGGATGAGGTGGGGTTGAGGGCGATGCTTTGATCTCCGAGAACGAATTTGATGCTTCGTGGTCAGATCAAGCTACTCATAGTGCCCTCAAGACGGCGGAGAGGCTAGCTCAAATTCATCCACCCGCCTGCGTATAGCCTCTGTTTCGGCCCGAAATAACAGCCACAACCATCTTCGAACGACCTCCATAATCTCGAGCAGGAAGACCGTCTTCTCCTGGAATTCGTAGACGTCTAGGCGAACCGACACCCTGCTCAGCCAGGAGAACCGCAATACTGAATCGACAATCACAATCAAGATGCATCTGATCGTCAACCCCCCAAAACGCTTGTGATTGTTGCGATCACGTGAAGAAATACCCCATAGATCCCAATCCTTGAAGATATCCCACCACAATGAATAGCCAGAGTTGAGCAGGGCGAAAAATATCCTTCCCCAAGACCGTTAGCAAACCTCGATGAGCATACAGCGCTCGTTGAACTCACCACCAATGTTGGAGAACGCTGCGGCCGGCCGGGTCGACGCCTCCACGGCTCATAAGGGCTCCCACGACTATTGGAGGGAAGGCTGTAGCGTATTTGATCGCATTTGCGACTTGTCGCGGTCGTGAGATGAGGCATTGGCGTAGGCGGATCAAGAAGGGATATGCGACCAGCAGTGGGATGAGATAGGTGCCGCCAGGTATCGTCACAGCCTCTCCGAGATGGGAATACTTCGGCAGAACCATACAGAGTGCCACGTAGAGCTGAGAAACCGGTCGTGCATAGGAGGTTAATGCGTCCGCCAGTAGCACATCTCCGAATTTTGAATCTTCTGATGCTGCCAAGCCACCGATGGAGACCCTTTTGAGGCTTGATGCGAGCTTCGAGCGTCCATTTCGAGGTAAAGAAAGGCCTTTGATGTGTATGGGGACGAACGCCAGGAGTGTCAGTAGCAGCGTGAGATGAGGTAGGTAGCGCAAAATCGGTGGTGTGGCGTTCTCCGAGTTAGCGAAAATGGTCCAAGTGACGGCTGAGAAAATAATTGGAGCTGATATTATGCTCGAGAACGTGTACGTCGACTGATGCTGCAGGTTCGGGAGGCCGACCAGTCGTCCGAGCGGCTTGACCAGTTCGAGTGCGAAGCCCCATAGCCAAGTTCCGGTGACGACAAGCATGGCTAGCCGGTAAGGGAGCGGAAGGGAGGTGTCGAAGGGGTCGGCCATCTCGAAGATCGGAACTTTTTTGGTGCTCATGTACCAGGCAATCTCATGTTTTGGGCACGAGTTTCGAAGTTCGAGAACATATATTCGAATGTCGTCGGAAGACGGAACGTAGCCACAAGGTGGCTTTGGCGCTAGTGATCTTAGCTCGACGCTAGCGACGCTAGTCAGGGCAACGGCTTTCGGCGTCGATGCTCTTCGACTCGAATCTTCGGAGGCGACCAGGTGGTTACGTAGACCAAATCGTGCTTAGGAAGTCGTAACCACACGGCAATCTGGAGTTCTACCAAACCGGTCAGCCACATCCACAACCTACTGGTCTTCTTACTGGAGTTATACCAATCTGCGAGTAAGATCTGTTGCGATGAACCGATCATAAGACACACGACCACTTCGTTGACAGCTCCACGGTAAAGATGGCGGCCGCGCAGTCACCGGAGCAGCGAGAGCTGGCTCTAGTTGGCAAGGTCGAGATGAGGATCGCATTGACGGACTCGGATGCCAAACTTGGAACCACTTTGAAGACTTACCTGGCACCACTTCTACTCAAACTCTCCTCCGAGCATCAAAGCGTACGGAACAAAGTTATCTCGGTGTGCCAGCATGTCAATACGAGGATAAAACCGCAGTCGATCCAGCTTCCTGTCGCGCTGCTGATCAAGCAGTTCAAGGAGCAAGATAACGCCTTGATTCGCCATTTTGACCTGCTGTACGTCCAACAGGGCGTGGGTAGACTTTCGGCTGGCGAGAAAACCGAACTTCTCCCTGTAGTTATCAAAGGCATAGCAGCATCTGGGAGCCATGGTCCGCAAATCTTCAACCTCTTCTTGCTCCTTCTCGAATTCTTCACAATGCCACCACGTGGGAGTAAGGAAGATCTGGACTTACGAGAACGATTGGAATTGTCGAATGAGGATACTGACTTCCTGGCAACGAACATTGGCAGGCTTCTCCTCTTCACTCCACAAAAAGGAACAAGTCCCGTGTGTCCCGGCATTTCCAAGGAGGAGTACAGCTTCCTCAACCTTCAAGGCAAGGAAGACGTCTGGACTCCTTCTGCAGGCGGACTGAATCTTTCAAGGACAAAGATACTCGCTGCAAGACTACTGGCTAGCGGCATCTTCTCGGACAACGAACGTTTCCTACCGGGACTGTTTGCATCGTCCGACACGTCATCGAACATTAGCGACATTGGCGATGACATTCTGAAACGATGCACACCTGCTATAGACTTGGAGAACGAGACTCTGATTAGCACATTGTACGACCTGTACTTTGGAACTACAAATCGACCGCGCGTTCGAGCACCACTTCGACTGAAAATAATAGGTCTGCTGAACAAATCCACCAAGAGCACCACATTTGCGCACAAGATTGCAAAGCTAGTTGATGATGGGATCTCGGTACCTACCTTCGATGGCGAGGACACAGTCATGTCTGATGGCTCGAGGTAAGCGCAAATAGTCCTTCTCCAGCAACCAAGCAGGTCGGCTGAGTTTGAATGCCCACACAGCAATATCATCATCCTACGTATGATGAAGAACGTAGGCTAACCATGCGCAGCACTCCAAGCATTGGTCGTGAAGCTCTCAAGCTACGCTCGGCTATTTTCACATACATCAACTTTGTTGCGAGACATGGCGACTCCGAGACGCTCTCAAGTATCGCTGCACGAGTGATCGACCGGTTGAAAGACTTCATTGAGAACCAAGGGTGGCCGAAGCCCGGACCGAACGAGGATTTGGTGTCAAGAGGCTACGCATACGAAGTTATCAGTCTGCTTGCCAAAGCCGGACCACGGAGTCTGCTCGTAGAGACTGAGCAACCGACGCTAGATTTGCTACGTTGGATGTTCTCGTCACTTGCCAAAGACTCCTCCGGTAGCTCCATCGTCGTAAGCATCGAAGAGTCTCTGTCGATCTTACTAAGTGCTTTCGCCCGTTTCGAGCTCAACGGATCCGAGCAGAGCGTGCTTGAAGATCTATTGATCGACCAGATGGAGCAGTCAGCGGACCTGGAAGGCAATAAGAGACTAAGGAGTACACGTTACGTCGTGATACGCTTTGCGAATCGCTGTCTGCCATACTCCTCCGTGAAGGCTCGATGGATCGACGTTCTTGGTTTGGGAGCCACCACCGACAGAGCAGAAGTCAGAGAAGAAGCCGAACGTGGACTAAGTCCATATTGGTATCGGATGCTGAACGGCTCCACTGGTGCAACAGATCCCGGCACGCCGAAAGTTCCATCATTCTCGTCAGTTATTGATCACTTCTTCCTGGGTAGAACGACGGACCGTACGACGGAGCCAGCAGCAATTGCGAGAGACGCTCACAAAGCACACGCGCACTCGTTTCAACACATGACCTCATTTGCGCGGCACATGCTGCTTGCCGAAGCTTTGGAGAAAGCCGACATTGCGATCGACTCGAACAGTGAATGGGAACGAAAGCTAGACGTTGCCGTTGAAACCGATGCAAAGGCTCGAGAAGCAGTGCGAGTCTACGTCAAACAATCAGTGAACAGCAGCAGTCCTCAGCTCGCCGTTCTACTTTATGCGCTCTTCGAGAGCATAGTGGGCGGCGTTGCAGGTACCGACAGCCATTTGATCGAGTTTCTGGCGCTCGCACCAGATTCTCTCGTCAAGACTTTGGTCTCTAGCTCAGAGTTGCTCCTTCCAGTCCTCAAGGCCAACAATCAGGACCGACGCGCTGCGGCGGCACAAGCGTACGGCATACTTGCATCTAACCAACAGGCAGACACGACGGCTCGATTGAAGGAAGTTCATGAGCTTCAGAGCGTCATCAATGGCTGGTCAACGGCTGTCGGCGCGGCATCTAGCCATGTTCATGGCGCAGTACTTGCCCTCGGCTTCTACTTCAGCAGATCGGCGTACCGAAAACAAGATGTATCGCCAGCAGATGGAGGCCAATTTATAAAGACATTACTGGAGGTTATCTCTGAATCTAGAGACCCATTGCTCAAGAACGCAAGTTACATTGCTTTCGGGCAACTCTGCATGTATGGGTGCGTCGATATTGAAGCTATACAAGAGAGAACCAAGCTACGCACGTTGATGGACGCGCTTTACAAGACGGCGAAAGAGGGCAATGAGGCTGCCATCCTATGCTTCGGCCAACTCTCGATGGTTGTACCCGAAGATACCAGCGACGACAGTGACTTCGGCTATCTGATCGAGCAACTGAGAAAGCTCCACGAGATCAAGCAAGCAGAGGTACACTTCACCGTCGGCGAAGCTTTCAGCTATGTTGCTAGTGGCTGGGAGTCTGCAGCTCTGGCAACGAAACTCGATATTGAGGGCGCCATGCCTCAAAGTGCACCAAGAACGACAACTCTTGCGAACATGATCGATCAGACTCTTAGCGACTGCGCGAATACAAAGCCTGCACTGAAAAAGGCGGCTGTTATCTGGCTATTGTGCTTCCTGCAATTCTGTGGAGATCAGAAGGACATTCAGAGTCGGCTGCCGGCGTGCCAAGCTGCCTTCAAGCGTTGTCTGTCGGATCGTGACGAGCTGGTACAGGAGACCGCTTCGAGAGGCCTTGGTCTTGTCTACGAGAAAGGTGACCGGAGCCTCAAGGATGACCTCGTGCGCGATCTTGTCTCTTCCTTCTCATCGGACAAGCAATCTGGGCTCGCCGGCAACGTATCCGCGGAAACGCAATTGTTCGAACCTGGAGCGCTTCCCACAGGTGACGGCTCCGTTTCGACCTACAAAGACATCATGAGTCTTGCTTCTGAGGTCGGAGACTCCAGTCTCGTATACCGCTTCATGTCAATGGCTTCGTCGAACGCGATCTGGTCCAGCCGCGCAGCGTTTGGCAGGTTCGGGCTGAGCAATGTCTTGTCCGATTCGAGCGTTGATGGGTATCTGGCCAATAATCCCAGGCTATATCCCAAGCTCTTTCGATATAGGTTCGATCCGAACGGTGGCGTGCAGAAGTCCATGAACGACATCTGGAACGCATTGGTGAAAGACTCATCAGCTACAGTCGATCTGCACTTCGATGCGATCATGGAAGACCTGCTTACCAGCGTACTCGGGAAAGAATGGCGGGTGCGGCAGGGCAGTTGCGCAGCGATTGCTGATCTCGTCTCGGGCAGGCCGCTCAACAAGTACGAACAATACCTGGAGCGGATCTGGACACAGTGCTTCAAAGTGCTTGACGACATCAAAGAATCCGTGAGGACCGCGGCCGCTTCACTTGCGAGAACGTTGACTGGAGTATTGACGAGAGCCCTCGAAGCAGACCACACGTCCACGAAGAATGCATCGGCTATGCTGAAGCACGTCCTACCTTTCCTGCTTTCGCCCTCGGGTATGGAGTCGAGCGCCAAAGAAGTGCAAGCATTTGCGATACATACCTTACTTGAGATCATCAAGAAGGCCAACGGCAGTACACTCAGACCGTTCATACCGGAGCTCGTGGAACGCCTCGTCGGACTGCTGAGTTCGCTGGAACCTGAAGCTGTGAACTACGTCCACCTCAATGCATCCAAATACAACCTCACGGAACAGAAGATCGATGACATGCGATTATCCAGCGTCCGCAGCAGCCCGCTTATGGAGGCTATCGAGCGGTGCTTGGATCTTCTCGACGAAGACACTATGCGAGCGCTGCAGCCACGTCTGGAGACTGCAATGAAGGGCGCGGTCGGGCTGCCGTCAAAGGTCGGTTCCAGCCGCGTCTTGGTATCGCTGAGCACACGCCGCCCATTACTGTTTCGCGCATTCGCGGATGACTACCTCAAGCTCATCGAGAAGTTGGTCCTTGATCGCAACGAGACTGTGTCTAGCTCTTATGCTCTGGCAGCCGGCTACGTCGCACGGAGCGCTTCTGATAAACAGATACTGCGGACAGTAGCTTTTGCAAAGCGACTCTACTTCGAATCGGAGGGAGATCGGGAGGCAACTGTGCCTCGCCGCAGTATCAGCGCGGGTGAGATCATGTTCGCCATTTCGAAGCATGCAAGTGACCGTTTCAATTCGATCGCGTCCTCTGTCCTACCTTTTGTGTATGTCGGGAAGCACGACTCGAACGACCAGGTGAAGGAACAGTTCCAGAACACCTGGAACGAGTCTGTGGGTGGCTCCCGAGCGGTGCTGTTGTACCTCAGCGAAATTCTAGACCTTTGCAACGCACATCTAGACTCGCCTCAGTGGGCACTGAAGCACACGTCTGCGAGAACTGTGGCAGATGCGGTGACAGCCGTATCGTCGCTAGAGTCGAAGATGCCCGAGAAAGTCGGTGAGCAGCTATGGCCATCGCTCGATAAAGCACTTGGTGGAAAGACGTGGGAGGGTAAGGAGGCGGTGTTGTTCGCATTCGTGAAGTTTGTGGAGTCTGGACAAGCATTCTACATGCAACGTCCGGCCGTGAAGGACAACATTACCAAAGTAATAAGTCATGAGACACGACATCCCGAGAACCACGATCGCTGACCCGTTTCTTAGATCGCGGTCCGAGAAGCCAAGCGCCAGAATACTCCCTACCGGCCACACTCGGTGCAGGCGCTTGCTCAGGTTGCACTGGCACGTGAGGACGTGGACATGAGTGAGACCATCCTCAGCATTGCCAGTCCACTTCTGGTTAGCGGATCGGATGAGGATGCGATGGATATTGATGGCGGCCACGCGAAGAAGGCTGGTGACCTGTAAGTCGGAGGGCGTCCACGTTCATTGTAACACTGCAGCTGACATCCCTAGCTTGGTGGCCACACACGTGGCAGCCATCAACGCCATTCTCGCTTCCGTCAACCCGGCTACGGCGCAAGATAAAGCACTGAGCAGGAACCTCCAGAAAGCCCTTGACACGGCCGGGTCCGTGGATGCTGCATCCGCCGATGTTCGACGCGCTCTTTTCGGAAGCACAACGAAAGCGTTCGACCGCATCCGTGAAGCTGGGAAGGGAGCGCAGCTGGATTTGGACGTTTCCAGCTTGAAGTCCATCTTGTTCGGTCCGAACGTCGACATTGAAGCTCTACGATTACTCAGGGCAGACGCTCTTCTTGCCATCAAGAAATCATCACCATCGTTGCTGTCGAGCATGAAGAATGAATTGGCGGAAATTCGTCGTCAAGAAGTGTCCCGCAACGTTCTCGAACGTTTAGAAAACGCCACAAGCGAGTAGGGCTGAGACAGGGTTTGTGGAGCGTTGTCTTCTCGTGGCCTCGGACCTTGGACCTCGAACACCATATCGGAGCACTCTTGGTACGGCGTAGCATAGCAAGACATCCATGGGCACCTTCCCGTTGCCCGGTCTCAAACCCCCTAATGAGGCACTGGGTGATGAAACAATATAATGCAGACGTATTCCAAAGCAGTATTTGTGATACTTCGTTGGGCCGTTAGTTTCGGCCGCCTGTCAAATCCATGGTATGAGGGCCTGTTTGCTGAGACGTGGGATGGCGACTATCACTACACTGTCGGCCGGGGCGCAGGCCCATCTAATCGGCCGTAAGAGGTATTTGCATTAATATGCATCTCCGGGATAGTCCGCCAAGAATGGCGAGGTTGTCGCAAGGTCGCGTGTACCAGCACCGGGCATCCCAAGGATCCTTGTCAACCACATGGCAGTGATGAAGCCACCTGCAGTAGTTCGTACCACAGAATGTGTACGATCTTAGGCAGCTTCCGGATCTGCATGTGTGTGGAAGCTGTGTGTGAAAGCGTGCAGATTCTAGAAGGCGTTGACCCACTTTTAGCACTATCGGATTTCCCCGAGGTTGGTCTGGGCCTCGTGGCTGTTCAGCAACTTCATCACAAATTGACCTTCGTTTTCAAGGTTCATCCGCGGGTCAGAGCACCGCTGGCTCTGCACCATGACCAGCTCGCATACAGCTAGACAGGGCTGCTTGACTTTAGACCGTTACCAGCCACGGTCTAGGGGATGCCGCTTGTGCGCAAGGGTGATCTCACCGTGCCTCCGAACCTTGTGGCCTCGGTGGCGCGTCCCAGCGACAGATAACCTTTGGTTTAACAGATCCTAGCCTGGTGTTCTTACTGGTCTGGACGTAACGTCCGCGAGATCACCTCGTGGCAGCCACGCGCCATCGATGCTTGAACGGGGACTGGCGGGTCGCAGCCTCATACTGGCTTCAGACTGGTTGTTCCTCGCTGCTAGGCTCGCGTGGTCGAACGCCTTCTGGGTTAGCCATCCTATACCGTTGACGGTGCTAACGACTGACACCAATTGGCATATGTAGGCTTCTGTCATGGCTTGGTAATTAGCCTTTCTCGAAAGTGCTTGCATTCTTCTCGGTACACATGTTCGGGCAGCGAAGTGTGTACACCCTCTTGTATCGTTTTCTGTTCAACAACGCTGAATCACATCTGCATTGCTGGGGTTGGTGTAACTTCTCGCCAGTTCTTATACCTGACCCAGATTCCAGCATAGAAGAGTCTTGCAGTGATATCAAGATTCTGCTTGCGTCGGCTGTCCTTCGACCTGCACGAGGAGCTGAGGATCTTCTTGGCCACTTTCTGACAATCTTCATCTCATTGGCCCCGTGCTCGCGGAATTTCACCTCACTGTGCCTTACCACTACACGCTGCCGCACTCTGTCATCTATGTTCCGTCCCCATGACGCAAGAACGTGACGAAGCGCTTCCCGCGCAACCAAGGAGGAGCCAGCTTCCGCCCTTAGCACCTCGTCAAGTGCATCCTTCTTCTTCTTCGAAAGATCGGAGCAGTTCAAGCTCTAAAACAGGGCGTCCTCCGAGGCTATCCCATCGGTCAAGGGCAGGATGCTGGACGTGTCGTGCTCGGAAGGTACGTGCTGGCAGCCTCATCGTGGTCTGGCGTTCACTGACACCATGATAGGTCAAATGCGACGAACAGCACCCAAAGTGTGGCGTAAGTACACAAATCACGATATCGAAAACAAGACGCTGACCAGTAACAGCCTTGTACTCGACTGAATCGTGATTGCGACTGGGATCACCGCTGGAACTTCAGCGATGCGACTTCGACCACGCAGAACAAATATGGCAACGTGACAACATCTGGAAACACAGTGTGGGATCGTAAGCTAACACCGTTATTGGCCACCAATTCAAACGTGTACTCAGTACTAATCTGACTATAGCACATGCTCGTCGCAGCCCAGACCATAGCCCGACGTCCCAGCAGTTTGACGACCTGCCTGCTTTTGCCATTCTTACGAACGATGATGAGAGGGAGCGGAAAGCCGAGTCGAGCAGGCCCGGTACTTTCGGCGTTGTAGTGACGCCCGAGAGTTTTGCCGACTTGCCAGAATATGCTGGCACAAGCTCTCCTGGAAGTAGACGTGCGAGTGTGCAATCTACGGCCAGCAGCCTTCCTAATTACGCTGCATCGCTTGGGCGAACGCCGACTCGAAGCCAAACTGATCCAAACGTTGTGGTGCTAGACCGGTTTGAGGACGCTTCACTGCCCACCGCAGGTCTCTACCCAACAGACTCGAGACGACCAAGCCTCCCGGATCGGATACAGTATCTCTCGATATCGACACCTCCTCTAGTACCTCCACACTTACTAGGATCACCACCTCTGATGCAGTCGGCTGCGTTACATGATCCCTTCGTGTCACATTTCCGGCATTACGTGCTTCCTCGACTTATACAACCACAACTACACGAACCACCTGGCGACCTGTTGATGACAAGAACGAAGGACATTTTCGAGATCGAGGCCCTTCGCTTCGCGCCGTTGTATCAAGCCATCTGCGCCCTGAGTGCTCTCAATCTGTCGTACAGCGGCGCAGCGAGTGTGGATGCGGCTCACTCGCACTACGGTCAAGCCTTGCAATCTCAGAGTGGAACCACGAGTCCAGATGAGCTCTTGTCCAACGGAGCATTCCTACGCCACTTCCTCTTGTTCGTCTACGATGTCTGCATACCCATGCAGCACGACGAGAGCACGACGAATATGTGGGCTATACATCTCAATCATCTGCAGAGCATAGCTGTTATGCGGCACAACACATTGGGGCCAGAAAAGCATGGATATATGCTTTGGACTATCTGCGAGCTTGATGTGTATGCCTGTCTACTGGGCAGTGGAGATTGCAGCTTCGTTCGCACCATTACGAAAGAGCATATGATGCCTGGCCTGGAGCAGCAGATCCCTGAACTAGCGACTTCCCATACCGGACCTTTCTTGCCTAACGAGGTAACGATCTTCCCTACGATCCTTGCTCTACGACACGGCATTCTCATGCGATTGGCAAAGATCGCACAGACTGCGCAGATGTTCAGACAAGAGGCCGCCAATGCTGGCAGAGTGTCACCTGGATCGTACGCGAGATGGCAGTCTGCAGTGTCTCAACTTCAGGCGGAGCTAGTATCCTTCTGGACGCAGGCATATCCACCATTCCTAGTAGGTCACCAATATAATACTTGGTCGCCTACCGCTAACAAGCAGCAGGGCCCAGAATCACCACACGCGGGACGAGACCTCCCTCCTCGACCCCGTCAGGTATTCGAGCAGGCCTTCTTCCTCTATCAAGCAGCAACAGTGTATAGTCGGACTAGCATGTTCTTCCGCCAACGCAGCTTTCCCATTGCCAGCCAACAAGAAGTCTTCGCCGACACCAAGAGTCGCGTCATGGCTATCATCGCTCTCGCCGCCACGCAACTCGAAGCTGGACACTTGGAGCGGCGGCACGTCATCTTCCCGCTCTTCATTGCTGGCTTCGCAACGATGCAGCCAGATCTTAAGGTCCAGGCGCTCAACATCATCAAGGCGTACGAAGGCCAAGGACTGGGACAGAACACGTACACGACCAGGCGCTTGCTGACCGCGGTTTATGAGGAGCAGGGGCGAGTGGTAGAAGCGGGCGGTAGGATGGAGGATGTAGACTGGTTAAGAGTGGCACGAGATCGGTCGCTGACTGTGGTCAATTGCGGATTATGACGTTTCCTTTACTTTAGCCATGTGTTGCATGGGGCGGCAGCATTGATATCCATTAGCGTCATCTGTGGCAGGGCCATCTATAGCATCTACTCAATACAACATGAATGCGTGACATGGCTCCGCAGGCAAACAATAGCACACTTCAAGCATCCTCCGCTTCAACCCGACACAGCACCTCCTCCAGGAACCCTTCAAGAACTCCTTCAACGCCATCGCCCATGCTGACCGGTGCCACGGCGTCCCAATGGTCGATCTCCTTGAAGAGTCGCGATATCCTACTCATACACTTCCGGATCTGATCGTGAGTCTGCCGTTTGAGAGCCATATCTTGCTCCGCTTTCGCGCTGTTAACGCTCGTAGCAGATCCGCGGCTTGGTTGAGAAGCGTTGTGCTTCTTCTGCTCCATGGACAATTGATGGCTCCGTCTATGCAGCGCAGCTTCCAGAGCAGGCAGAACAACAGAACTCAGCGCCGTTACCGCCTGCTCCTGCGAAGCAGATTGCTCACTCTGCCCATCAAGCTGCAGCTCACGCCCCGGATTCAACTCCGTCGCACTACTCGCAGAATCCAGCGAACTCGTCCTAGACTGCTCAGACGACGCGACAGATTGCTGAGGCACAGGCCTCCCACCTTTCGCAGACGGAGCAAAATTCGGCAAAGGTTTTTGGAATAGTTCATTCGTCTGATGCGCGATTTGGTTTGGTTGATGGGGCGCAGAGTTCTGTACCTGCGTCTGCGCGCGCGTCTGCAGGAAAGCTTGGTCGCTCGCTGGACCGGTCTGGAGCTTCGGCGCTGATATTGGCCGTTCTTCGATCGCCAAGCCTTTCATGTATTTGGACATGTCGCTTGCGATCGATTGCTGCAGGAAGTCATCATTTACGTGACGTGGGGTGAGGGGTGTTTCGGGAGGTCTGGGGGATGCGTGTGCTTTGTTGTGTTGTGGTGGGGTTTGGACGGATGTTTGTTGTGGGAGAGGTTTTCGTGTTGGTGAAGAGGGGAGCGGTACTTTTGCTGCAAGACCAGGTGAGGGTTGAGGTTGGGATAGTTTGGTTGGAGAAGGTGTCTTGGGTAGCGGTGGTCGGGGCATGTTGCCTTTGATTGTTGATGTGCTGGCAGCGATGTCGTCTTCGAAACTGTTCTCCTTGTTCGAGACGGAGCGTTTGGTAGGTGATGGCGGCGCTTGAGCTCGTCGTGTGTTTATTCCGGACTCGTTAATATCTCGCAGTCCTGCCGTCCCGTTCGCTCGCCGTCCGGCAGGCCTGACTGTGCCAAAGTCCCACAGATCTTCCTCGTCGCTGTCTCTCGATGGCGAGTCATCTCGGTAGTCATCGTCATCATGGTCCTTGTCTTCGCGATGTGTAGCCTGCCATCGCTCGTGTCGCTCGATGAGTTCTGTCAGATATGCGGTCCGCTTAGCTTTCCGCACCCAAGGATGCTTGAGCAGGTCCCGTGCGCTCGGCCGTTCCTTTGGCTCCTTCCGCAGACAACGCAGCACGAAGTCCTTGAACTCCGTGCTGAAGTTGCCTTCCAATATTGGTGCTGGGTTCTTCGGGATGAGAAACAAGACCTTCATGGGGTGAATATCGCTGTACGGTGGCTCGCCAAGCGCCAATTCCAGCGCAGTGATTCCGAGAGACCAAATATCGGCCTTGTGGTCGTAGCCAGACTGCTTAATGACCTCAGGTGCCATCCAGAAGGGTGTGCCAACAAATGTATTCTTCTTCGTCATCGTCGCTGTGAGTTGGCCAGACACACCAAAGTCTGCCAACTTGACCTGACCATTGGCTCCCAAGAGTATGTTCGCAGCCTTGATGTCGCGATGTAGCTTGCCATCACTGTGAAGATACTCCAAGCCCATTAACAGCTCTTTCACTATGATGCATATGTAGTCTTCTGACAGCACTCCTGGCTTCAGCATGTCGCCGCAGCTGCCTCCCGAGCAGTACTCCATGATGATCCATAAATCTGAGCCCTTCAGATACGATCCATAGTACTGCGTGACATATGGTGATTTGAGGCCAGCCAGGATGGATATCTCTTGTATGATGTCGTCGACCTCATCGTCCGCATTCTCCACATCGATGATCTTGATAGCCACAGACTGGCCAGTCCGCTTGTCCACGCCTTTGTAGACCTTGCCAAAGCTTCCTCCTCCTATGCATGCCTGTTTGGTGTAGATGCTCTCTGGGTCTGCCGACCCATTGCTCAATGCCGCAGCCATGCTGTGGTGGTTGTTGAAAGTGTTCCAGTGTTATGTCCCGTTCGAGGAGATGCCAAACAATGGTGAAGTCGTTCCTTTCATAAGCACATGCAAGACCCGCCTTCCGTAAGAAACTTCGCCCAAACACCAAAACACCGTGTTTCACAGCAGCATGCACAGTCCCTCGCTCGGTGTACCAGGATTCTCGTGGTTATATCGATGCATTGGACGAGGATGCTTGGTCGCGGCAGCAACAACACCGCGCGCTATTGGTCGGTTGATTGCTGATGTAAAGATGGCGACAACTTCAATGGTCAATCTCGACGTTCACTTGTTCTCTACGTTATTTAATTGTACATGAAGATGTGGACAATCTCGTTGTTAGGCCTGCTTGCGTGCTCTCGTACAGTGCTCAGTACTCTTCTCCCTCAAGAGCCATTGCTCGAGAGTCTCTCGTCAAGCAAACATGACATCTTTGCCTTCCACAAGAACTTGACGGAGATTGAGTCCATCACATATAACGAACAAAAAGCAGGCGAGTGGCTCGCCAGCAGCCTCAAAGACCATGGTTACACCGTCGAGAAGCAATGGGTAGACAAGAAGGAAGGCCGCTTCAATATTTACGCCTACCCTGGCGATATCCGGGAGACCGAAATTTTGCTTTCGAGCCATTATGATACTGTTCGTACTCTCCACATAACTATCAATACTGCCATTTCCAGATCATGGTGCTGAGAGGATCACGGTAGGTCCCGCCCTTCTACCCCTACCGCCGCTCCAACTCCACCATCCAAGGCCGCGGCAGCGTAGACGACAAAGCCAGCATCGCCGCCCAATTCGCCGCCGTCAACAGTCTCATCGCCCACAAACAGATCTCCGCGGACGACGTAGCCCTCCTCTTCGTCGTAGGCGAGGAAGTTGGTGGTGACGGGATGCGTAAAGCCAACGACCTCGATCTCAAACCCAAGACTATCATCTTCGGCGAGCCGACGGAAGGGAAGCTCGTATCGGGTCACAAGGGAAATCTAGGCCTGAAGATCCAGGCGAAGGGGAAGGCGGCGCATAGCGGCTACCCCTGGCTCGGACGGAGTGCGAATGAAGTGCTCACGCGAGCTTTGGCGGCGCTGATGGAGTTGGGTGAGAATTTGCCGAAGAGTGAGAAGTATGGTGTCACGACTATCAATTTGGGCCGGATGGAAGGTGGTGTGGCGGCGAATGTTATTGCCTCCTCTGCTTCTGCCGATATAGCTATCCGGATCGCTGCTGGGACTCCGGAGCAGATCAAGTCGAATATCACCCAGGCGGTGTATCTGGCCGTAGACACGTTCCTGGATGACGGGACGAAACCGGAGGATATCATCGAGCTCAACTTCACGAAAGGTTATGGCCCGATTGATATTGACCATGATATTCCAGGAATGAAGAGCTTCACGGTGAACTACGGGACAGATATCCCGAATCTGGACAAAACGGTGGAGGGCCAGAAGCGATATTTGTATGGGCCAGGCAGTATCTTGGTGGCGCATAGTGATCACGAGGCGCTGGAGGAGGATGAGCTGAATGATGCTGTCAAGGGGTATAAGAAGATTATACTGCATGTGCTGGGCAAAGACTAGGACGATGATGGTCATTGGATGTGTACAAAAGCAGACCGCAGTTCGAGGAGTAGTGCAACCTGGAAGGCACTGTGAACTGCAGCCAAATTTTGTAGCTACTGTGAATAAATTGATGTTTATCATTTATTCAACCATGCTCGACCACTGTGTCCTTCACAATCTATACCGGAGGCCGCTCTCGCCTCGATGCGCTCGCTCAATTCAATCAAATGCTGCTTTATTTATACCCGAAGCACGAAAGTTGTGGACTTCTTCTCACAACCCAAACAGTTCACGCAACTGCACCATCGTATCCTCCGGGTCCTTGACACTATGGCCGACCGTCCGCGGATCCTCAAAGATCTCGTTGTCGTTGCCACCCTTGAACGTCTTGTCGCCGAAGAAATGCACAGTCGTGTAGTCAACGCCGCCGGGCAGGTTTTTCTCGTTCTCGATGTGCTGCAGACAGTACCGCTTATCCCAGCCCATGGGGAAGACGTCGAAGGAGATTTGGCCGCCGATGGAGTATCTGCAATCACGTTAGCTGCCACATCGCCTATCGTGAAAGCATATGGTGAAGACGTACGTCAACCCAAGATCCGGAAACTCCCTCTTAATCGCCTCCACAAAATCCGCTCTTATATTATGCTGCAGATCAAACTTCTCATACTCAATCCGCTCCTGCACCGTCGCGTTCCTGCCCAACGGGCTCACATTGATCATCCCGTTCCTGAACTCCACGAAAGTGCCCCTCTTCACCGGGATATCGAGATCCGCAATGTAGTGCAAGAGGAATTTTACCAGCTTCTTGTAGTTGTCTTCGCCGAGCCACTTGATGAAGCTGTGGCTCGCGAGCGGCTGGCCCATGCGGTAGGCGGTGAGGCCGTTTTCCGAGAAGCAGAAGTCGAAGAGGGAGGTGACGGGGATGGAGGCGGTGCCGAGTTGTTCTTGCTGCTTGTTGTAGTCGGAGCCGCCGACGAAGCCGATGGCGACTTTGTGGCGGAGTTGGGAGAGGAGGAGGAGCATTTCGGGGGAGACATTCTGGAGGGAGGGTTAGTGGGGGTGGTTGTGGTGGGAGGGAGGAGTGAGATACTCGTCTTGCTGGGGTGAGTGTGCCGTCAACGTCGAAGAGGACAACGGTGTTCTTGATAGCTCGGTCTGCGAGGGCTGGAATCACGGTTGCTGCTGCGGTTGGTCCCGACATTGTGAGTTGTGTATGGAAGAGTGTGAAGCTGTGTAGTCGTTCTCAACAATGCAAGGTCGAGGACCGATCTTATATAGTTCGTTGTCAACACTCTCGAGCGTCAATGCTCCCGATGGACCGGATATGTGTTCTCAATGGCAGCCAGCTGTTCTCTTCAATCTTGAGCCACGTCGTCCGCGTCAGCGCAATGAAACGTTCAATGTCTCTGTATCGGCTCGTCGGCGGTGAGTTCGTAGGTACCTCAAAGTTTTTATTCCTAGCGGTGAGCTCTGAATCTAATGCAGGTCCATGTTCTAGTTCGAGTGCAACGTGGGACGAACGAATCTGCCCCGCCCGATACCGGACGAGGGATACGCATGTGAAAGACATTGGCTGGTGTCGTACTCTTCAGACAGACGATAGCGGTTACATATGTGCTCTTGGGCATTGTGAAAGCGCATGTTGGAATGGAAAGATGTTTGTTCGTGCGAACCGAGTATTGTATTCAGTCGCGAGCTCTTCTGCATCGGTAGCGATTGATGCCAGCTACATTAAAACAGACATATATCGTCGTCTGTCGTCCCTGCGGCCATGCCAGCAGTATTCATACCCATGTTGTTACATGTTGTCCCATCCGTCTATATCCCTCCAACGCCTTCAATGCTTGTGTAACATTTTGTATCATCCTTCATCATCAACCGGCCGGCGGTGTCGAATCTCGATTACCCTTCCCATTATATGGTCTGCAATACCCGTCAGTGGCTGGATTAAATGTTTTAGAATGTCGCGAGACTTACCAATGCGAGACCGCCAGCAAGTAGCAGACCCAACACCGACCCACCGAACCGCACCGCACCACCTGTCGCCGGAACGACAGAAGTCGGCGACGGCGATCCGGTGGAGCTGCTTGTAGTTAGTGTACCATGGCCCGGGGGATACGTACCGTTGCCAGAAGGCGGTGGGTAGGCGCCGCCAGTCGGCACAGGAGCGCCGCTGGGATAAGTTGCGGGGCCGGACGGAGTGCTGCTTGGGTATGGTGTCGGTGGGGAACCGCTCGACACAGGCGCGGAAGCAGAGCTGCTAGTGTAGCCCGCCGGCGCAGAAGCAGAGCTACTGGTGTAGCCTGCAGGTGCGGACGAGGACACTGGAGCAGTGGAGGAGCCACCGTACGTGGGCGGTGCGGAGGGAGAAGCACTCGAACCGTACGCGCCCTGGGCAGAGACAGCAGCGACCATTGCACCGAGGCAAGCGACGAAGGTGGAGGAATGCATGATGTTGGTTTGTTGAAGGTTGGGAGTTGGGAGATGTGGTAGACTGTAGTGTTTTGAGAGTGATTGTAGGAAGATGTGATGAGTGTGATGGAAGACTGATGGTTCACCAAGAAGAGAAGAGTCCTCATATACCGTTATGAAGCGGTGGAGCCAGCGCTACGGTTGCTCAGGCGTCGTGCCGCCGCTGTCGTGGTGACGTTGGCGCCAGGTTTTCGGTGGTGGAGTCGTCGTTGTCGGAGGAACAAGAACAAGGAACAAGCTTCGTCTCGTGTAGCAACGCCAAGCATATCGCCCCAAATCGGCAATTCTCGAAGACACCATTCGACCTCCCATATTCCTTCATCTCAAAGCTCTTGACTGCCAGACAGGATGATGATATGCATTGCGTTGTTTTGCTGCAAGATCGGTAGCATTGTGGCAACCGGATGGCGGATGGAACGACCCGACAATTCAGTTCGACGGCGAGGGCCTCGGGCGGTATCGCACATGAACTGGTCGCGAAATGGGCTCAATACAAGTGGACACGAGAGACCAAGGTTCGGTGATGGTTTGCATATGAATATTTCGACACTATACAAGAATTATACATCGATCGTTGTTCAGACCATTGATCAAACTCTGCCTTCACCCTCTCGACAACGTGCGCCCGATGTAAGACACTTCCTACAACACGCTGTTGTCAATGGCTGGCGCCGCTGGGTTGACCTCAAGGATGGACGGGCCGAACAGGACCTGGGAGTCGTCGAAGGTAGTCTCAACATCCGACTTGGTGACAAAGACATAGGTCTGGCCACCAAGACCGGTTGGGATGGTAGCGGTGATGTCCTTCTTGTTGCTGATCGTGCCCTTGACAGAGGTAACGGTAAGGCCATTGACGAAAGTGACATACGAGCCAGCAGGGATCTTCTTGGCGGCAGTGAACTTGACGCTGGCGCCAGACGACGGTGGCCTGCAGGAGGAGCTCTTGCCCTTGTTGCTGCACACCGGCTCCTCGCACGTGCAGCTCTTGCCGTCGTAGGTGAGGCCTGGGAAGGCGGTGAAGCCGAGAGGAGCGTTGCTGGATGGGCACGACTTGATGAACGCGGCGGCCAGGGTGTAGACCGAGGTGGGGTCGAGGGGAGTCTCGAATGGGTTCGCCATTGGGATCTCGCCGATGGCCTCGCGCTGCATGGAAGTGTGGAGCGCCTCGACGGCGAGGATGGAGCCAGCAACAGTGAGGTATTGCTTGTTGGTGATCAACGGGGCGGCGCCGAGGTAGGCGCTGGTGCCAACGTTCTCAAGCACGGAGGAGAGAGTGATGAAGCTCTTGCTGTATGGCGATGTCAGTGGCATGTCTTGTGAAAGGAACTGGCGTTACGACGTACACATCCGTGGATGGAAAAGAGTAGGTACAGGCCTGGACTGGCTTCTGACCAGCAGCAGTCAAAGCTGCGGAGAGAGCCTGAACGTGGACCTGTTCGTCGTACGCAATGTACTTCAGGTTGTTATAGTAGTCGGCGGAGTACCCTAGTGAGAGTGTCAGACTTGGAGCAGTCGGATCATGACAGCGTGGATGCTAACATACCAGCTGCCTGGAAGTCCGACAGGGTGTAGTTCTTCAGCGCTTGCTTGTAGAACACATTCTCCAGATGCTCCAACGTGAGCGCAAACTGGAGGACGGTGTTGTCGATGTTTGCGCGCTTCTGGAGGCTTGTTCCAGCAGGGGCCGCAGCTGCGAGGCCAGCGGCCGCAAGGACGGAGATGATCTTGGAGGCAACCATGATTGCGGGTAAAGGTGCAGGTAAAAGGTGATAGAACGAGCGTAGGAAGTTGATGAGGTTAACAGATCGTGATCTTTCAAGGGAAAGAGAGGATATTTGTACGACCCAGTCTTCCTCAGAGATGACCCCAGGATGCAACCATGTTTGACTTAGCTCTGTGAATACCGAAGTATGTTTAATTGCCTACCGGGCTCGAGGAACTGTCATTTGTCACCACCGTGGTGATGGTGTCTTGGCGTGTTCTTTCAAAGGCAAAGACTTGCGGATCGGCGAAAACCTTGGGCCCTCCAATTGAATGCTCATGAGGACCATGCCGTAATGGGAGATATTGGACGGAAAGGAAGTGGCCCGGGGGCTTCACCTTCACCCGTGTTCTTGGAGCGGAGATGTAGTAGCCAACCTCACAGTCTTGATCATAAAAGCCACGTATCCCAGTTGATCTCTTCCTTGAGGATGTGTGCCGCTTCACGATAGGTGGATGTTGACCTTGTGCCATTGCAAGCACACTGCACTCCGGAGCTGTGCGCACGTTGGTTTGATGAAAGCAAGACGAAGATTCTCGGTCACCATACACAAACGATCGTGATTCGTTCCAGTAGGGAGACGCGTGTTTGATTCAAGCAGTTCGCAGGCTTGTGGAGGGAAGACGGATTGACAGCATTTCGATCAACGTCTCGATTAGGTCGTGCTAATGTAGAACAGTGCCCAAAGGGGTGACACAGAGCCCCATGGAGAAGGTAGGTTGGATCCGGATGTTTCGAGTCCCGTTCTGACGTTGCGGAGGTCAGCGTTTCGCTGCACAAGGTTTGAGGGGAAGCTTAAGTTTGGCTCGCCGTTACGTAGCTTGTTCAGGAGCTTGACTGATTTCCCTGTCGATCACTCTTTCGGTTATATTGGTGTTGGCCCAGTTCAGTTGTTCCGGTTGTGCGCGAAATACAGAACAGGTTTCAGACGACGGTCTGGACAGATGATAGCATCGTTCCTCGAATAGACATTGTGTACACTGTACAGCGACGCCAGACCAGCTTCTGCTCCATTGCCCGACCGAGGATTACTAGCATCGTTCTGTCGTTGCGATCATCTCGCGCGAGCCCGGATGTTTATTACTACCATGGCGCGGCCAGCCCAGCACCAAAGATCATGTAGATTGATGAGAATTTCCCGCGCGCGAGTGGACTGTGGACGTGCGGATAGTTGAGGGTTTCCGGCGTACTCCTGTGTTGCGGGTTCAGGGCGTGAGCCACTGACGTGCCGAGAGGCTCTATAATCATCTGGCCCTCCACAAATCAAACAACCATGACTGCCGCTTTGTGCGCATCCACCTGCTGTCTTCGTTGGAGACATGTTTCCCGAGGTGGATGCGCCGACCATATTCTCAGTGCTCCCTTCCCTGGCACTCGGCGACCAGTGTCACCAGCTGTCAGCTCGTATGTGACGTTCATCCGGATAGTCGTCGTCGAGGATGTGACACAGACATGAACCTGACGAACAGCTGAGCAGCAACACGATCCCGTTCTGCAGTGCAATACTGCAACCACCGTATCGAGTGCCACCTCACCACTTCGGCACTACCGAAAAACCTGGATCAAAGCGGGAGTGCTTAGTGCGCATTGCAAAGCCCAATCAAGACTCTGATGAGGCAGCAGACATAGTGCATCTGCCATAGGGTCGAAGCGAAGCGTGACATTGTGGCTCGACTGTGGCTTCATGCATGATCGAGATTGTATATCGGCAAGACGAAGGATGTTGTACTGCATGCATAAATCGCCAGGAGATGGGAGCTGAGTCCTCAGATACCCATTCCGTGCTTATGAACAATCAAGTGATCGAATCGCAGGAAGGCCGAACAGCGGCAAGCTTCATGTTTTTGCTGCGTCCACTGGTAGACGTTAGTGATGAATACGGGCGCTCGAAGGCCGCCAATGATTGCGCTCGCTGCACTTCGTACTCGCTGTTCTGCTGCCATTTCGTAAGAACATGCCATCCCTGCCGACTGCACATTCCAGTCTTCAGACTGACGCCCAGCGAAGGGCCAGGGCTGTAGAGGTTAAATCAGGCAGCATTCCTAGTCCAAGCACTGCCGCCGCAGAGTCTTGCAATTCCGCACATTCTTCACAACAGCAAATAGCCCCATCCAACTCAGCACAGGCGAACTTCATCTCGACGGCGACGCCGTGGAAGTCTCCTCTCGCAGATCGGGCTCATCAGCCGGGGTGCTCGTAGGCGCTGCATTGCTCTGTTCACTCTCCTCACAACGCTGGCTCCACGAGCTCCACCTCTCTCCTGTGTCCGCGGCTGGGAACCATTCGCTGACCTCTCGCGGCTCGTATGCTAGTTCCTCTTCGAGGGATGGCATACGTTCCAGGGAGCTATGTTCATCAGCGGCAATATGTCTCGACGTAAAACAACCTCGGTTGACGGTACGACAGCTCTTTTGACAGCTTACGATGGTGCGGAGAGCACCTCTCGGCCCAATGACTTCATGATGTCCTCGGTTGACTCGCCAATCCTTATTCTGGCTAACAAGGCGAAGGCCAGCTCATCTGGAATTGTCTGTAGGACGTCGAAGAATCCCGAAAGCAGCGCGCAATTGTCGTCGACATCCTTCAATTGCTGTGCGAGCTGCTGCATCTTCGTGATGCCGTCTTCTGGTACATCGTAAGTGCATTGAGTTTGGCGCCGGGCACATCTTCCGCAGACAGGACGGTCACCATTGCACTGGAGAGATAGTGGTTAGGCGATGTTTGGAAGGGTGGGTCTGGAGAAGGAGACCGACCTTGCATTTGCTTCGGCGACAGTCAAAGCATGCGTTCCTGGTGACAGTGTCCCTCTTCGGCGGCTTTTTCCGGGCTTGTTCGCCATCGATCATTTGTTCTGGTGGCGTGTTCGATTGTACAACAAATGGGTCAGCATCTCCGTTGCTGACGACGGCATCGTTCATGGCGCCGGATGTGAGCATGTTAATTATGTTGCTGCTCGGAGCCTGGATGTTTTTCAACGTTCAGCAGCTGCGATTTCTTTTGAAGTCCTGGACGCAGCACTTCCGCATGACGGGCAGGTTGGTTCGGCACAGTCTCGGAAGGAAAGATTTACCGGAGCGTCGCTCCGCAAGCGCTGCTTTAGAGCGTGGTTAAATGCACCGTGCTTCCTGATTTTGGACTGACATAGGACTGCTCATCGACTCGATGTGCCAGGATGCAGCAGCTGGGGTGTGGTTTGGAGTGCTCAACGCCACACTGCGCATGAGTAGTGGGAAGGCTTCGGTGATGGGTCCGTGGTAATTCGGAGTACAGTCCCCTAGCGTTAGGCCCAAGCTCGAGTGAAGTCTGCAAGTCGGAGCGTGAAGTGGTCATCGCGATTGAGACCACGCAACGCTTCTTTATAAGGAGCTGACTCCGGATGGTACGGGTCCATTCGGTCCTGGCAATACCAACACTGTGGTACGCGACACAATTGCAAGTAAAATGATCGGTTAGAGTGGAGCCGCTGGGTGGAAGGGTGGTTCGGGACGAAGTAGCGGAGTGAGGCGATCGTATTGTTGACCACCGCCTGTCGCAACGACAACGGGCTCAATAACCCTCACGAACGGCATACTGCACGTTCTCCAAAATAGGAAGGCCGTGGATGATGCCGACATGGTGGTTGATCAGAGTCGCTGACCTCGGTGGGTTCGGTTGAGAAAGATACAAACCCACCAGCTCGCCACAGACTCATCGGATCGAACGCACAGCAGAAGCCAAGTAATCGCTCTCCGGCCCGATACGGCGTGGGAAGTAGTCATGGTATACGCCACTCGTCGTGGTTGAGAAGCAATGCATATTAAGCTAACGGACCAGACTCCGTTGCACAGCCATCGCCGATGCGATGACTGAAAGCTTCGCAATGCCGGAATCCTCACCGACGACTTTTCGAACAAAAGCCATTCGTGCTGCTACTGCTTAGGTCGCAAACACGGAGAGCGGACCGAAGCTGATGTCGTTGAGTCGGCATGCTGGGTTTCGTGTGCACGCTTGTGCACGTCTGTGCGCGCCATATCGGTCAGCTTGCGCCTCCATATGCCTGCCTCCGACTCTGGAGCACCATACCCTAGCAGATCGGGCGATGGCAGTATAGCCGGTGCACAAATCGGGCAGACGGACGGAAAGACCATCTTTCCAAACCAATGGCAGTACCACCAGTCGATCGCGTGGATAAAGCACAGCGGAGCAATGCAGCACTGGCGTTATCGTAGTGACCTCGTCGAATGGTGCAGACCGTCGCCTTGACTCCTATGCCACGTAAATCCATCGACACGATCACCAGTGCTTGGGTGAGACCTTTCGGCCAGACTTTCGCGAGATATGGCTTGGAGTGTCCAGCCGTAGCAAAGTAAACGGAAACCACACTTCTCCTCGCAGTCACCAGCCGTTGGTGAACCCGACTGCTGTCAGTTCACTCTTCTTCTCCAAACAAAATCCTTAGCCACAGGCTGCACCCTTTGCAGCCGACGATGATTTCGCCCTCATTCGCCTGCTGCTCGAGCTCGAGCTGAGAAACCATGAAGCCTTTCTCATCGCCGCAGCGGCATCCACGACTCCACTTCCCGGTGGGCTCGTCATAGTCGAGGTCATCTAAGTCGACCGTCTCGAGTCCAGTATGTCGTGGCCGAGGTGTAGAACTCGTCAGACTACCAGCTTCAACGACAGTTCGGAGCCAGTCGTCATACTCGGCGCGCAGCGTTGGATCAGCCAAGGTCTTGTAGGCGAGTGCTATGTCATCTACGGTCACGTCCGACTTCCCAGGCTCGATCGTGACTTTGTCCGGATGGTACAGTAATAACGCGCGGCGATATGCCTGCTTCACTTCGGCAGCAGACAAGATAGCCTCTTGTTTGCTCTCCAGGTTCAGGAGTCGGTAGTAATTTGAAGTTACTGCCATGTCTGTGTCTGCATGCTGACCATAGACTCGGGGCTCCTGGGTCCTAATTCCTGGATTTTTCCGCTATTTGGTAAGCAGTACGAATTATGTAGTTGTTCGAGAAGAGTACAGAAACTTGTGTCTTATTACTGCCTGAGAATCTAGGGTCACTCTATTTTAATTGAACGTCGATCTCTCTTTATTTTCCTAGAAACTGACAGCGCATCCCTTGCAACAGATCTCTTCGGCAACCTCTCGACGATGACCACGGTTCGACGATGACCTTTCGACTCGGTGAAAGCTTGTGAAAACGAGCGCAATCATGTTCATTCGCGATTACCAAACACTCGACCAGAGTCTGCGACGCCCCTTTTCCACACAGACTTCAAACTAAACAGTAACAGGGAATGGCGGCCTGCATGAAAAATGCTTGACAGCTGCGCCATACCCTATCAGGTATAATTATTGTATAAGGTACGAGAAAAACAGCCATTCAGGTGACAGCACGCGTCTGGCAGGGGAATGGCGCATCCGCTGAAACTGGTCCATCTGCTTTCAACAACCTCGAGTCTTCTGCTTCTTTCTTCACGTCCATCTTTTGCTCGGTGCAAACAATTCACACACTCATTTTTCCTGACTCACAGGCCTATGGTCATTCCCTCATTAGGACCTGGTTTCTTCATATATTTTGCCATTTAGTTTCCTGAAAGCCCTCCTTACTTCAATCCTACAATACCTACGTTAATACCATCTTACCACTTCACCAAACGAACCATGCTTTCCTCGACCTTCCTCGGCCTCGCGGCCGGCATTGCTGGTGCGCAGGCGCTTTCAACCGGCTTCAACTACGGCGCGACCAAATCCGATGGTACATTCATGGCACAATCCGACTACGAATCGCGCTTCACGCGCGCACAGTCGCTCCAGGGCACGAACGGCGACTTCACGAGCGCACGACTCTACACCATGATCCAGGGTGGTACCACCGCTGACCCTTCGTCTGCCTTCCAAGCCGCCATCGACACCAAGACATCCCTCCTCCTCGGACTCTGGTGCAGCGCCGGTCAAGAGGTCGTGACAAACGAGCTCAACGCCCTTGAGGCCGCCATCAAGCAATACGGCAGCGACTTCACCGACCTCGTCATCGGTATCTCTGTTGGCAGCGAGGATCTCTACCGTGTCTCGCCAACTGGCATCGAGAACAAGAGCGGCCTGGGCGCGACCCCTGACGAGCTCGTCAGCTACATCAAGCAGACGCGCGAGAAGATCTCCGGCACCTCGCTCTCCGGCGCCTCGCTCGGCCACGTCGACACCTGGACCGCGTGGGTCAACGGCTCAAACTCCGCCGTCACTGACGAAGTCGACTGGCTCGGCATGGACACCTACCCCTACTTCGAGAGCACCGAGAACAACCCCATCGACAACGGCAAGCAGCTCTACTGGGACGCCTACGACAAGACCAACTCCGTCGGCGGCGGCAAGGAAGTCTGGATCACCGAGACCGGCTGGCCCGTATCCGGCAAAGTCTCCGGGCAAGCCGTCGCATCCGTCGACAACGCCGAGACCTACTGGCAAGAAGTCGCTTGCGCTATTGTAGGCAAGTACAACGTCTGGTGGTACACCCTCGAGGACTCCATCCCCACCACCCCTAACCCCTCCTTCGGCATCATCGGCTCCGACTTGAACAGCGCGCCGCTCTACGACCTCACTTGCAAGAAGGGCAGCTCCGCTACCGCGACCACCGAGAAGGGCTCCTCTGCCACCAAGCCAGCGGGCGCGGGCGGTCTCCACGGCGTCGGCAGCGGACCGTACGGTTCTAACGGCACTATGAGCGGTGTGGCCGGTAACGGCACCGCCTCTGGCATCACCACGACCGCTACACGTGGCGGCTCGTCCCCGACCGGTGGTGCGACTACGACCGGAGCTGCGGGCGGTCCAGGCGGTGCGCCTTCCGGCACAGCGAGGGGCGCGCCGTTCGCGAGCCAGACGCAGAATGCTGCTGTTCGTGCTGGGCCGGTGGTTGGTGCGGGGATTATGGCTATGGTTGGGCTTGTGGTGGCGCTTTAGATAGGGTGGTGGATTAGTTGGATTGACGGTACATCTTGGAGAGGAGTTGGCGGTGCGTTACTCACATGCGCCTCTATAGATTTGGGCGTAGGTGGAAATAGCCTTGTCCTTTGCATAAGTGAGACTTGCGTATGCCATCTATTACTCAAACTGAGAATCTTGTCTCCCGTGGTCTGCAATTCTGCGTCGTTATGTGTGGCCTTCGTTGATAGGGAGTACCACGGACGTCGAGTTAAGCTCGCCACGAAGGTTGTGACACGTAGAGTACGTGGTGTACCAGCAATATCCTTCCCGTGTTCAAATTACTTGTTCATCTCGAGATGTGGCAAACCTCAGGCACCAATATATTTGGACGTGGGGCACAGAATTTTGGTTGGAGTCAGTCATCGTTACAAGAACATTTGTGCTGTGCGACGCAACTGAACGTGATATCATTACTTGACGACTCGAACTGACTCACACGATCCAACTGACCAAGTGACTCTCGCTGGACCAGCAAAAAAGCGCAGAGCCCATAAGAGCAAAAACCAGTCCACAGCAAGGGCACTCACACACACACGCATATCCCAAATACTCCTCCACCAAAACTAGAGCGCGCGGACGAGCCAGACTCCCCCAACCGCAATCATGGCGACGAACGGCGACTTCTCGTCCGACGACGAGTCGCCGCCTCAATCCCCGGGCATGCAGCCGATAGCAGACGACGAAGAAACAGTCCACGAGCCCGGCCCGGCGCCCATGCCCAAATCCGCCCTCAAGAAGAGCAACGCAGCAGCAGCAGCCCTAGCAGCACGACCAGTGCTCCCTGAACAGCCGGACCCACAAGACCTCGATGTCGCCAGGCTGACACCTCTGTCACCTGAGATCATCTGCCGGCAGGCGACCATCAATATCGGCACCATTGGTCACGTGGCACATGGAAAGAGTACCGTGGTCAAGGCCATCTCGGGCGTGCAGACTGTGCGGTTCAAGAACGAGTTGGAGAGGAATATCACCATCAAGCTGGGATATGCGAATGCCAAGATCTACAAGTGCGATAACCAGGAATGCCCGCGACCGACCTGCTATAGGAGTTTTAAGAGCGACAAGGAGGTCAATCCGCCGTGTGAGAGGGAGGGGTGTTCCGGGACATATCAGTTGCAAAGACATGTTTCGTGAGTTCGCTTCGAAAGACATGCAGATCGATGTCAGTGCTAACAGATGTATACAGCTTCGTCGACTGCCCTGGCCATGATATCCTCATGAGCACCATGTTGTCCGGCGCCGCAGTCATGGACGCCGCCCTCCTCCTCATCGCCGGCAACGAAACCTGCCCCCAACCCCAGACCTCCGAGCACTTGGCCGCCATCGAAATTATGAAACTCTCCCACATCATCATCCTGCAAAACAAAGTCGACCTGATGCGAGAAGAAGCGGCATCCCAACACTACGACAGCATCAAGAAGTTCATCCGCGGAACCGTGGCCGATAATAGCCCCATCATCCCGATCTCCGCCCAACTGAAATTCAACATCGATGCCATCAACGAAATGCTCTGCAGCAGCATACCCGTCCCCCCCCGCAACTTCCAAGACACACCCCAACTCATCGTCATCCGCTCCTTCGACGTCAACAAGCCTGGCTCCGAAATCGAAGAGCTCCAAGGCGGCGTCGCAGGCGGCTCCATCCTTACGGGAATCCTGAAACTCGGCGACGAGATCGAAATCCGCCCGGGCATCGTCAGCAAAGACGAAAACGGCAAGATCCAATGCCGCCCCATCCACTCCCGCGTCGTCTCCCTCTTCGCCGAGAACAACAGCCTCAAATTCGCCGTCCCAGGCGGCCTCATCGGCGTCGGCACCCGCATCGACCCTACCCTCTGCCGTGCCGATCGTCTTGTTGGATTCGTGCTGGGGTTGAAGGGTCGTTTGCCGGAGATCTTCACCGAGTTGGAGGTTAACTACTTCTTGCTGCGAAGACTCCTCGGTGTGAAGACTGCGGATGGCAAACAAGCGAAGGTCGCTAAATTGACGAAGAACGAGGTGTTGATGGTGAATATTGGGTCTACGGCGACGGGCGCGAAGGTTGTGGCGGTGAAGGCGGATGCTGCGAAGTTGCAGTTGACGTCTCCGGCGTGCACGAAGGTGGGGGAGAAGGTGGCGTTGTCGAGGCGGATTGAGAAGCATTGGCGGTTGATTGGGTGGTGAGTCTATCATTCTTTCTTGCGGTGGATGAGTAGGAGTGATTTGCTAATGCTGTGGGTTGATTTAGGGCGACTATTCTGCAGGGCACGACTCTTGACCCACTGGAGGCAAAGGACTGATGAGCTTCGGCTCTCTTGTCCTCGCGCTTTTTACGTTGACGGCGGTCTTGAGGCGAGGTCCACCTCCTCAACCTGCGCAAGCGACCGATGTGGCCATCAGCCAACAGAAGATGTGACGAACGCAACGGAGACGCGAATCGTTTCGAGGACGACGACGGGTATGTACTTCTCCTTGCATCGTTCTGTACCGCTCGGGAGTTGGCTGGCGCATCACGGTCTGCGGGTGTAAGCGCAAGCGATGGATGGGAATGGCATTGACAGCAAGGTCTTTACATGTGTGCATACTTAGCTGGTAGCGCGGTAGAACGAAACGAAAATGAAAGTTAAGACACTTGGTTCTGGATTCCTCTGCTGCGTTGCTATGAATTTCGTTGCTTCATGTATTGGCCCTTTTGGCACGACACCAGACCTCTAATCTATCGTGAAAGTCTGAATAAAGCAGATCAACGGCCTCATAGGTATGCTCTGCCTCTAATGGTGGAACAACCTGACCGGCTGCTCAACAAAGCTGATTCCAAGCTTACCCGCGGCCTCGAAGCACGGCTGGTCGTTTTGGCTGCCAGTGGGCGCCGCGATGTACTTAACGCCGGAGCGCCCAGCACGGTAGATGTTGTCGGTGAACGGGAAGAAGGCATCGCTCGAGCAGGCGACCTCGGAGAGGTTTGAAAGCCTGTCGCCAGGTTAGCTGGTCTGCTCAAAGCGTACGCAAACTTGAATCGAATGAGGACGTACCACTCTTTCCGTTCTTCTGGGGTGAAGATAGCAGGCACCTCCTCAAAATGCCTCTCCCACTCCTCCCGCTCCACACCGCTCGCCGGCACCACCCCCGAACAAAGCATATCAATCGCATTACTCTTATCCGCCCTTTTCGTGCCCTTCTTCCACTTGATGCCGATGGCGCGCTCGTGGAACCGCATCCACCAGTTATCCGCCTTATCGCCCGCCAGACGCGTACAGTGGATACGGCTCTGTTGGCCAGCGCCTAGCCCGATTACTTGGCCGTTGAGGGCGTAGCAGACGGAGTTGGATTGGGTGTATTTGAGGGCTATGGTTGCGACGGTGAGGTCGCGGAGGGCGGGTTCCGGGAGCGGTGGGGAGGAGGCGGGGACGATGATGGTGTTGAAGGTGGAGTGGGGAGAGATGAGGGCGTCGTTGCGGTGTTGGGTTAGGGTTATTCCGTTGATCTGGGTGAGTTAGTGATGAGTTCGAGTATTGGAATCAAGCACTTGAGTGAGAATTTGCATACCGTCCTCGATTCTTGGAGAGGTGGCGTCCATGTTCGATCCATTTCTAGCACCAGATACTTGCCTCCCTTCTTCTTGCTGAGGATTTCCAGAGCCTCCTTTGTGTAGGCTGGCGCAATCACGCCATCGCTCACTTCTTTGCTGATGATTCTCGCCGTGGGAAGATCCACTTCATGGCTCAACGCAACCATATCTCCGAACGAGCTCATACGATCTGCTCCTCTCGCCCTGGCGTAGGCTTGTGCGAGATGCGAGTCCGAAAGTCCTTCGATGTCATCGACCATGTACACCTTCCGCTCGATGTCGTTCAACGGTACGCCAATCGCGGCGCCGGCGGGAGAAACATGCTTGAAGGATGCTGCGGCAGGATAGTTGAGTGCGTCGCTCAGCTCCTTGACCAGAGGCCAGGCATTGAGGGCATCGAGTAGGTTGACGTAGCCAGGAGAGCCATTAAGAACTTTGAACGGGAGTGGACCATTGGCAACGTATGCAGCGGCCGGTTTCTGATGCGGATTCGTGCCATAGCGGAGGCTGAGGTACTGCTTGCCATCGCCAGCGTACTCCTTGCGGAAGAAGTTTGCGATGGCTGTATCGTAGTCGGCAGTATGGGTGAAGGCCTTGAGCATATAGTGTTTCCTGCTCTGCTCTGGCACCTCACCCTTTCCGAGCTCCGACAGAAAGTCGTGATAGTCTTCTGGGTCACTGAGGATGGTAACACGGCCGTGGTTCTTGGCTGCTGCTCGGATAAGGGTGACGCCACCAATGTCAATATCCTCAACCGCCTCGGAGACAGTGACGTTGATCTTAGCGACGGTGTCCTTGAACGGGTACAGGTTGCAGATGACATAGTCGACCTTGTCAATGTTCTGCTCGGCCAGGTCCTGCTCGTCCGATGCTAGGTCTCGAGCCAGGATGCCGGCGTGGACTGCTGGATGAAGAGTCTTGACTCGGCCGGACAGCATCTCCGGTGCTTTAGTGATGGCTGAGACATCTCTGTAGTTCGTTCTGTCTTAGCTTGTGGTTTTTAGATAGACGGTACGGTGGACATACTCGACAGGGAAGCCACCCTCGCGGATCAGCTTCGCAGTGCCACCTAGCAAGGACGATCAGATTTCGTTCGAGTAGATTATGCGGACATTCTCTTGACAACACTAGGCGTACCCGATGCCAGTAGTCTGATATCGTTCTTCACCAGACCCTTTGCCAGATCCAGCAAGCCCGTCTTGTCGTAGACGGACAGAATGGCTACACCCATATTTAGCTCTCAGCGGTTCTACATTGGGTCTGTGTGAAGGCGTCCTACCAATCTTCTGCGCACTTCCAGCCATGTTGTCAGGCTACACACGGACGATGGGGTGTTGTATACCGCAGCACAAGTGTACATGTATGTGTGTCCCACAACTCACAACTTTTTATCGCTGGGTAAACTAAACTCTCGCGGTATTTATGAAAGTGGGTCCTCCACGCTAGTCTGCTTGCGGCGCCGATTCCTCGGAACATCGAGCCGATGCACTTTCACTTCACTTCACTTCACTTCGACCTCCCAGAACACACATAGCGCCTCCTAGAAGAAACGTTCGAAACATAATTGACCGCTTCGAGATTCCGACATGAATGAAGCAGAATTCGGTCACGCAGAGTGCCCTCAACACGTCTCAGAAACCCGGGACTTTGCCCATCTGAGCAGTCCTACCACTCTTGTCCTCCTTGTGACACGGAAGGCCGCAGCATCATCACCGACCACGAAGTCACACACGCGGCGTATGTGTGCGGCACTGTAGATGCATGCCTTGCGTGGCTGTACACCCGGCCGCTGTGGACTCGCTGCAACGTCAGAATCCCCAAGCCTTGCGCCCTCGTTCAGATGATCGGCTCATATGACATGGAGGACTACTCTGCTCCATTATGCACATAGCCGGTCACACCGCGGATAGCGCGGAGCAGAACTCCGAAGACATGTTCGGTGTAAGTAACAGTTACGTGCTTCCTTCACTAACGTCAGCATGCCACCCTTCCAGGCTCTGAGTCATGATTCCTGGCTCTCATTCCCATCATCAAAGCTCCCTTCCCTATCGACTATGCGTCGCAAGCTTAGCGTCCAGCATGTAACTTGATCTCCCTTCTGTCGTTCTGCTGAACCTCACCTGAAGGACTACTCGCAAGCTCTTCTCCGTCAGGTTCTCTAGCTCCAATACGCCCAAATGGCGGCCAACGCCACAACAACTACGATAAACGACGCGGGAACCGACCTCGCCCATTGCACTGGCTGTGCTATCGACCTTCCTGCTACTCGTATGGCAGAGTACGACTGCGCCCACTACAACTGCCACAATTGCCTGGAAAGGCGTGCGAAACTCGCTATCTCCTTACCAAACTCATATTATTATCCAATTCGCTGCTGCGGCCGAGCACCGTTATCCTCCGCAGTCATCCGGGCTCATCTTACTCCCTCAACTTATCGTCAGTACACCGCTCTACGCCTCGAGAGAGACACTAAAGACAAAACCTACTGCTCCCGGCCCACCTGCTCTACATTCATCAAGCCACAAAGCGTCCACAACAAACAAGCTACCTGCCAAACCTGCTTCTCAAAGACGTGTGCCACGTGCAAAACACCCTGGCACTGGGGGCCGTGCAAGGGTGGCGATGAGGAGCTGGCAGTCCTGGCCGAAACGAAGGGCTGGAAGCAATGTCCTTCTTGCGGTCGATATGTCGAGAAGATGTACGGGTGTCTCCATATGAGGTAAGGCAACCGCAAGAAGTGCTTCACGATTCGCTGCAATCGTATTAGGATGCTGGCTAACCAGTGCTGATGTAACAGCTGTCGCTGTGGGGCCGCCTTCTGCTATGGCTGCGGTAATTCCATGCACGGGAGCCTGTGTCAATGCGACGTTGAAGAGGCCGACGATTACAATCATAATGATGAGAGATTTGTCCTTCGCCATCAACACATGGAAGCGCACCATTACAGCTACGTAGAACTCTCAGGTCTCGTAGATGAGCTACACGAGTGCCACGGCTGTAGAGAGCTCTGGGCTCCCATCAGAATCGTGCAGTGCCTGGACTGCGCAGTACGTCTGTGCAGAGACTGCAGACCTTACTATACAAACGACCCACGTCCTGGACAACTCGGCCGCCACTATGCAAGCGGACACTCCGACTACACCCGTGTGACTGAATTCGAGGCGGTGGCAGCTGTATGTTATGGTTGCCACGGTGACAATGCTGAAGGCATGTTGGGGTGCCTTCACTGTGTCGTTGAACTCTGCGGAAGCTGCAAGCCTATCTGGACAGGCGACCGACGTCACGAGCGATTGAATCAGCACGTCCGAAGCCGCCATTACAAATACGCACCCGTTGAGAGGTCTGCCGGACAGCAGGCTCTGTGCGATGGCTGCCTCCAGATCTATGGCCGTGGCGGCAATGAACGATGCCAGGACTGCGATGCATTGCTATGCGGGATCTGCAGGCATGCCTGGACCGATGATCCCAGGTCCCAACCACTGCACCGGCACTTCGAAGAACAGCACACGAGCTACACAGTGGACGCGGAGGGTTATTGTGGTCTCTGTGATGGCTGCCTGGTCTACAAAGGCTGTGAGACCACATGGTGCCTCGACTGCGATCTACCATTTTGTGAGGAATGCAAGGTCAGCTTAGCAGCAAATCCGCCGCCTCCCTTTCCTTCACGCCTCGAACGACACAAGGAAGCGGGCCATCAAACACATGCGGACCTGATAGGGCCAGCGCAAGAGGGCACCCTGTGTGATAGCTGTGGTCGAGCTGATTCTGCGGGTGCTGTCACTTCGTGCGTGAGCTGCGATGCAAAGCTGTGCGGCAGTTGCAAACCCATCTGGACGGGGCGAACGGGATCCGGAGGCTGGGGGTCGCCTTTAGGGTCGCTGACGAGGTCGCCGTCACCGTCACCCCGGGGTTTGGAAGAGTTTGAGGACGTGTTGGCAGCCCAGAATTACCACCAGTCGCTCGTGGAAGAGTCATGGAGAGTTTGATAGCCCCGGTTAGGTTCTAGATCATCCTATGCCGTCAGTACGACGCACTCACGCCACGCCTTCTCATGACTGCGGTATAGAGCGAAACCAGACCCTTCGAGGACAGGTGCACGAGTAACAGGATACTGACACTACAAGATACAAGGTCTGTGTGGGACCCTTCGTCTTTGTCTATCTTCTCGCATTGCTGGACTTATAAGTGACCTGGAAGCTTCTTCTTTCTCAGTTCTTGTTTCCTAACGTTTGCTATTCCGATCTTTATCAACGTTAAGACTATACATACTCTTCAAACCATGCCACACAGACTGCTGCCCGGAGGTTGCATGAAGCAAGCAGAACAACTGCACAAAAGACCCCGACTGCGGCACTTTGGTGTTCATCTCTTGCTCTCTGTCTATCCACCAGGATATCATGGATACGAACATAGCACCACCAAGTGCAGCAAGACCTTCGAGTACGCACACGCAAGCCGCACCACAGTGTGCCAGCTGTGCTGCACCTGGTTCAACCAAACGCATGGCAAGCTTCGCCTGTGGCCACTACTACTGCAGTGACTGCCTTCAGCATATCACCGAGGTCGTTCTAGCAGACCCTGGTTCGCACCTTGATCCTATCCGATGTTGCTGAAGAACGCCACTTAGTTCTCGTAACCTGCGTGTCCACATTCATCCAGGGCTCTTCCGCTGCTACGAGGCCCTCCGTCTGGAGCGAGAGACTAAGGACAAGACTTACTGCGCACGTCTTACGTGTTCGGCATTCATCAAACCACAAAGGGTCCACTGCCAGAATCAAGCGATCTGTCAGAAGTGTCTGGCTTGGACATGTGTAATCTGCAAGGTCCTATGGCATTGGGGGCCATGTGGCGAATTTACAGAGGGTGACTTATCGTGGCTGGCCAAAAAGCATGGTTGGAGGAAGTGTCCTGCATGTAGAAGGCTCATCGAGAAGGTGGAAGGATGTCGTCACATCAGGTAAGATTTACATCCATGTGGTGTTGATTTGCATGGCTAATTCCTATTTGGATAGGTGTCGCTGTGGCGCCGGGTTCTGTTGCGACTGCGGCAAGCTGCTTACAGCGTGCCAGTGTGGCCCCATAGCCTACGAAGATCCAAGGGATGATCCGATACACGATGAGCACTTCTGGGGAGAGCATTATCGCTACACCGACATGAGTGAGTTTGCGGCCGACGATTTCGTGTGCGAAGGTTACAATCAGACCTTTGTCCGCAACCAAATCGTATCCTGCACTCAATGCCACCACTTGTTTCTCTGCGCTGGCTGCAAACCTCACTGGACCGTTGAATCAGTCACCAAGCATCTGAGTGAACATTTCCACGAGAAACACTCGTCCTGGGCGGAGGTAGTTCTGACAGAAGGAGAGCGGAACGGATGTGCTGGTTGCCATCGCGGCGGTAAGGAGCTCGAAGCTCGATGCTCTGACTGTGGTTTGCAGTTCTGCTCACGCTGTCGTAGCATCTGGACAGCTAGCGAAGATCAAGAACGGATCGGTCGTCACTTCAAAGAAGGACATGACCTGTATTGGGATAGCTCTGGCGACGCTGAGGAGAGCCCGTGTCGTGCCTGCAACAAGGTTTTCCCAAATCGTGAGGTTACGGAATGCTACGATTGCGACTTGCGAATCTGTGTACGGTGCCAGACTGGTAGGTACATTTATGACGATGATGACGATCAGGATGAAACTGCAGGCGAAGATGAGGATGAGGATGCATGGGACGGACACCTGGACGCCGGAAGACCGTTCAGGCCTGCCTTTGACAGGCCTCATGGTGATCGTGGGGGTCGCTATGGTCGTGGGCGCGGGGATGAGCCTCGTGGTGGATAGGGGACAGGATGACGACGTCGGAGATGAATTCGACGAGGCAGTGTGAGTATGTTGGAATCGCAAATTACCAGCGCTCCAACACACTTCGCCGTGGACGATCGTCGTAACTTGATAGTCAAGGTATTGCAATAGATGTAGACTGAAGTCTGAAAATGTTCACAATCTTTACACATCCACAACATCCACACTAGTCATACTATACACAAGCTCCCAAGCTCACCTCAATCCTTGTCACAACCCCAGACACCCGCTATTCTCACCCCTCCTGTCCTTATCATTGCCATTACAACACCCTCCCAGCAGTACTAGCCGTACTCCGGTCCTTAGTCTGCGCCTTCTTGAGCCCCTTGCCCATCTGTATCTCCCCCAACAGCCCACTCATGCTCGGCGCTGGGCCGCTCGGTGGCCCACCAGCTGGCGGCGGTGGTGGCGGAGCAGGTGGTGCATTATTCCCAGGCATCGGAGGCGGAGGCGGAGCCCCTCCACTAGGCATTGGCGGCGCAGGAGGAGGCGGTGATGCCAGTCCTCCCGAAGCCGGTTTTGGGGAGCTAGGCGACGCAGCCGAACTATCCATAGCACTCAGCGGCCGCGGCGGCGCCATGGTGCCGAAGAGGATGGAGGCGAGTTGTTTTGCGCTTCCTGCACCAGAAGGTTTGGAGTCTTCGTCGTCTTCGTCGTCGGATGAAGCCTCCATAACGGACCAGTCGTCTTCGTCAGAAGCAGCGCGTCCTCTTGTCCGGGCAGAAGCTGGTGCTGGGTCGGGCAGCGCCTGCTGTTGCTTTGTGACATCGGCATTGGAAAGGCGGTGGAAGGGGTTGGTGTCTTTCTTCTCTGATGTGTCGGGACTGGTGACTGCGGAGGTCGAGGAGGGAGTAGCAGCGGCGGGTTGCTGACTCATGCTTCGGAAGAAGGGGTTCTTGGATTGTTCTGCTGGTGGGCTGGATACTGCTGATGATGAATCGGTAAGGACTTCTGGCATGGGGGGCGCGGGCGGTGGTGCCGCTGGTGTATCTTCGGTAGTCGTGCCGGACGTTGGTGGGAAGTAGGCATCGGGGGTGCTCTCCGCGGGTGTCCTGAAGCCGTCATCATCGCTGTCATCGTCTTCATCCAGATTCTCTAGCTGCCGCTTCAGCTCTTCTTCCCGCTTTCGTGCAGCCTCGATATCTGCTCGCTGTGCAGCAAGTCGACTTTCCTTCTCCTGCGCATCTTTCTTCGCTGCTTCTCGAGCCTTCTTTTCTTCTGCTTTCTTCGCCTTGCCGGCCTTCACTCGCTCTTCGAGAGCACGCAGGTTAGACTCAGTTTCTTTGCGCTGTTGCTGCAGTTCTCGCTCCTGTTTTGCTTCCTCATCCCTGTGAAAAGGTTAGTTAACAGCTCAACATTGGATAACAGTTTTTGTTGAACATACTCCATCTCCTTCCTCTCCCCCGCCATACCCTCCTGCTGCTCCTTCAAAGCCTGCTCCTTAATCTGCACCTCCGCTCTCTTCTTCTCCGCATCAGCCTGACTCTGCTCATTCGTCACACTCTCACTTCTCGCCTTCCGTGGCGCTGGCGGAGGCGGTTTTGGCTTCGCACTCGGTGAAGCAGGGCCAGCAGAAGATGGCGGCCCAACACTCTCACCCCGGAGTCTCGTCTGCCTTTCCTGCTCCCGCTTAGCATCTTCCTCCTCTGCCTGTCGTAGTTTATCGTCCCGTTGCTTTCGCTCGCGCTCAGCGCGCTGAGCAGCAGACTCGCCGCTCTTAGCTGGAGCCTTGATTCCGAGCGCTGCTAGACGCTCCGCCATGCGCTGTTCAGCCTGTTGCTTGATGAACGCAGCCCTCTCCTCTCCAGTCTTGTACGAGGAGTAGCTGCTGCCTGTTGTCTGAGGCGTAGGCGCACTGGTTCCACTAACCGCACGGCTCGATGCTGCTGGTGAGTCCGTCCGGCTGACAGGTGTGCTCGTTCGGCTTGTATCGTCCTCAACCGCACGCTCGGCAGGCTTGGATCGACTCTTGTCCTCATTGCGCACCTTCGCAGCTCGCGAGCTACGCTGCAGATCGAAGATGAAATCCTTGACCTCATCCTCAACACCTAATCCGTCCTCCCACCTTCGCCGTTCGTGTTCGTCGGCTTTCGACTCGCCACCTTCCTTCAGGCCCTGCTCAAGACTCTTCGAGTACTCAGTGACGCTATCCTCGACATCCTTGACCATCTTCTCATTATCCTCTCTCTCCCGAGT